>Ga0224505_10002745_pt1 | contig 10219 bp, 9 predicted proteins | sample SF_Jan12_sed_USG_FD_169102 | JGI IMG/M metagenome (GOLD analysis project Ga0224505, IMG submission 169102) | Sediment microbial communities from San Francisco Bay, California, United States - SF_Jan12_sed_USGS_4_1 | ecosystem: Environmental > Aquatic > Marine > Sediment | place: USA: California...
GGTGAAAAGCGACTGTGGCTGGCAGAATGCCATCGCCGCAGGCTTCACCGGTCATCAGGGTTGCACAGGCGGTTTTTTGTTTTTGTACCGCTTTCGGGCGGAATTAACGTAGCTGTTAACTTAACCATAAGGAGGATGTGAATATGCCGTTAGATCCTACCAAACATGCGGACTGGGAGATCGCCGAGGCCGCAGAAGCTCATATGAAGACGGTCTACCAGCTGGGAGAAGAGCTGGGGCTGGACAAAAAGGAACTCCTTCCCCACGGCCACTATATCGCCAAGATTGACTATGCGTCCGTCCTCAAGAGGCTGGCCGACAGGCCCAACGGGAAATATGTCGACGTAACGGCCATTACCCCCACGCCGCTGGGCGAGGGTAAGTCCACCACCACCATCGGCCTCACTCAGGGCCTCGGCAAGCGCGGCAAGAACGTCATCGCCACCATCAGGCAGCCCTCGGGCGGCCCTACCATGAACGTCAAGGGCGGTGCAGCCGGCGGCGGCCTTTCCCAGTGTGTTCCGCTCACCCCGTTCTCCCTGGGACTCACCGGCGACATCAACGCCGTGATCAACTCCCACAACCTCGGCATGGTGGCCCTTACATCGAGGATGCAGCACGAGTTCAACTACAGCGACGAGCAGCTGGCCAAGAGGAACCTCAAGAGGCTCGATATCGACCCCCGCAAGGTAGAGACCAAGTGGGTCATGGACTTCTGCGCCCAGTCGCTCCGCAACATGATCATCGGCCTCGGCAACAAGGACGACGGCTTCATGATGAACTCCGGCTTCGCCATCGCCGTGTCATCGGAAGTCATGGCCATCCTGGCTGTGGCCAGCGACCTCAAGGATATGCGCGAGAGGATCGGCAAGATGGTCCTCGCCACCAGCAAGAGCGGCAAGCCGGTAACAGCTGACGACCTCGAAGTAGCCGGCGCCATGACCGCCTGGATGATCGAGGCCATCAACCCCAACCTGATGCAGACCATCGAAGGACAGCCGGTCATCGTCCATGCCGGGCCCTTCGCCAACATCGCCATCGGCCAGTCCTCCATCATCGGCGACCGCGTTGCGCTGAAGCTGGGCGACTACGTGGTAACAGAATCGGGTTTCGCCGCCGACATCGGCTTCGAGAAGTTCTGGAACCTCAAGTGTCGTTACTCCGGGCTCAGGCCTCATGCAGCGGTCATCGTCGCCACCATCAGGGCGCTCAAGTGCCACGGCGGCGCACCGATTCCCGTTCCGGGCAAGCCGATCCCCGACGAGTACAAGGGAGAGAATGTGGCGTGGGTCGAGAAGGGGTGCGAAAATCTTCTGCACCACATCAACACTGTCAAGGCGTCGGGCATCAAGCCGGTCGTCTGCCTCAACCACTTCTACACCGACAGGGATTCAGAGGTACAGGCAGTACGGAGGATCGTGGAAGGCGCCGGCGCGAGGTTTGCCCTCTCCAAGCACTGGCAGTACGGCGGAGAAGGGGCCACCGAGCTGGCCGATGCCGTCATCGACGCATGCAACGAGCCCGGCGAGTTCAACTACCTCTACGACCTTTCGACCCCGCTGCGGGAACGCGTCGACAAGATTGCCAAGCTCTGCTACGGTGCCGATGGCGTGGATTACTCCCCCGAGGCCCTCACCAAGGCCAAGAACATCGAAGCTGATCCCGAGCTCTCCAAGCTGGGCACCTGCATGGTGAAGACCCATCTCAGTCTCACCGACAATCCCAGCCTCAAGGGCGTACCCAAGGGGTGGAGGCTCTTTGTGCGCGACATCCTCACCTACCAGGGCGCGGGCTTTGTCGTGCCGGTGGCTGGCGCCATCAAGCTCATGCCCGGCACCGCCTCGGACCCTGCATACCGCCGTATCGATGTGGACGGAGAAACCGGGAAGGTCAAGGGGCTTTTCTAGCTTTTCCGACAGCTCAAAGAAAGAGGGGATGAACCGCTATGGCTCATCCCCTCTTTGTCTTTACATAGTGCTGAAAACCCGCTCTCTCTCACCCCATCCGGCTATAGGCTTGCCACATTCTCTCCTTTATGCTCCATCACCGGCTTTACCATCGACCGCAACAGCTTATTTAAGTCACTACCCTCTATTGCCGGATGGAATTCCACTCCGATCTTGAATTTCGGGTCACCGGTGCCGCTCACATTATCAATCCATGCAATCCGGCCAAACAACTCAGTCGTTTCCTCGGAACCGCTCGAACGAAAGATCAGCTTTATTCTGTGCGCACCGTCATCCTCAAGGCATCCCAGAAGATAGAACCCCCTGAACATTACCCGGTCAACCAGAAAAGAGCATCCCTTCTTCCCTATATCGGCCAGGGTGGCTTTATGAGCCCCCCCTATCTCCGAGGCAGAGTCCGTATTGAAAATATCGAACGACATCGGCGCCTCCAGATAATATCTTGGATGCAACCTCTTCTCCAGAAACTCGACCAATTTCCTCATATATTTCCCCATAGCACCTCGCCACCGCTTAAAGGAATAAACGTGGCCCAGACCGCAGAATGTACTCCATCCATTCCGGCCCGACCACACCCTTAATTACAATACCCGTTTCATCACAACAGATACTGCCGGCAGCGGGCTTCTCTTTCTCAGCTATGCCCTACCACCCGCACGCCCCTTACTGCTGGAGGTTCATCGCTCAAGGGCACAAGCTCAAGCCCGAGGACAAACCCTGCTTTTCCTTCCTCTCCGGTACCGTGAATCCAGCGAACAAAACCCTTAAGCTCAAAGGGCTGCTCATCTCCTCGCCTTCCACCAAGGCTGACAATGATGTAGTAAAGCTTCACCGATTCAACACATTTCTGCAGATCAAACCCGCTGATCTGCAGATCATTAACCATGAGGCAACAGCCACCCTGGCTCCTGTTGACCAGAATTGCGGGGTGGTAGGCAGTGATTCGCGCGGATGTCCTCTGGTCCACAATGGTAAAACCGACCTCCAGATGCACCGAAAATCGGGGGTCGTGTCGTTTTTCCGATATGTAAGGAATCATGCCCATTGTAAACCTGCCGCATCGCAATCAGCTCTGCAAAAATCATTTTTTACCCCGGTAAATTTCCAGTCAGGTAACTCCTGTTATTACTTTTATCGGCATGGCCTTAAAAACCTTAAATAAAACTTTAACTTCGAAGTCGGGACCAATGTCGTCCCCTTTTCGCCTTCACAAGATACCTCGTCAAATATCCGCCTTGCACGCCCATGACAAAACCACATAGAACAAGACACGGTAAGCCCTGGAATAGCATTCAAGGCATGAATAAACGACCAATAAAACGAGTCGATCAAAAGACTTTTTCCGCGGTACGCGGTGGGAGGAAGAGCTTGTGGCAAGTCTTGGCAAACAGAAGGAGTTCTACTATATCGAGGTGAAGATCCCTGTTCCTTGATACCTCGACCAGGGTTGCTATCCGAATCTATCGCCCTTGATGACCTTGACGGTTATTTCAAGTCATACATCTCCGGCCGCCGCGCCTGAAACAGGTCGTTGTGCACGTTAAGTCCCTTGTCCCGCGCCCGCAAGGGGTCAATCTCCACCACCGCCAGTTCGTCGCCGTCCGTCGGCGCCGTGGCCAGTATCTCCCCCCTGGGCGAAACCATGCGGCTCTTGCCAATAAAGGTAAGGCGCGGCTTGCCGCCCCGCTCTTCATACCCCGTGCGATTGCAGGTAACAGAGAATACCCGGTTCTCCAGGCAGCGGGTAATCATGGCATCGGGGCAGTTGGGCAGCACAAGGTTCGACGGGTGGCAGAGGATGTCGGCCCCTTTCAGCGCCAGCGTCCGGGCCGCTTCGGGGAAGTACCAGTCGAAGCAGACCATAAGGCCCAGCCTGGCCGTGCCGATGTTGTACACATTAAAACCCGTATCGCCCGGCGTAAACCAGAGGGTCTCCTCAAAAAAGAGGTGCGTTTTTCGATAGGTACCGATAACCCCTTTGGGGCCGATCAGCACCGCCGAGTTGTAGCAGCGGTCCCCGGCCCGCTCCGCCAATCCGGCAACAATATGCATCCCCTTCTCCGCCGCAATCTCCATAAGCGCCCGGCAAGCCGGGCCGGTGGGCACCTCTTCCGACAGCTCCAGCGCCTCTTCCCTCGACACAAACTGATAGCCGGTGGAGAAGAGCTCCGGCAGCACCATAAGGTCTGCGTCGACTGAACTCAGCGACGCACGGACCCTGTTGATGTTCTTTTCCACCTCCCCGAAAATGGGAGCAAACTGGTAATAGCCGATCTTCATGCCGCCTCCCTGTTGATGTCCCTGGAAATACTTTGTAGTCATTCCGGCGAAAGCCGGAATCCAGTTTTTCAATTGGCGCAATAGCTACTGGACACCGGTTTTCACCGGTGTGACGGCTTTTTGCACAACCATTTCCGTCAACCCTTATACCACCCCTTGTACCCGTACCAGACAATCCCCAGATATTCGTGGACACAAGCCTTAAACAGCTTCAGCCTGTCCCAGTTCACCAGATACTGCTCTTTCCATGGCGTCGGCGCCGGAAGCACCTCCATCCCTTCGGCCCTGAATGCCCCTACGGCACGCTTCATATGGGTTTGCGAAGTAACCAGCAGGATTTTTCCCCTGAAAGCTTCTCCCATGTATTTCTTCACCAGCGCCGCATTCTCGTGGGTGGTCTTCGATTGGTCTTCCAGAAATACGGCATCGGCAGGTACCTTCAGTTCAGCCGCCAGCTTGCCCATACTCCGGGCCTCCGGCCCAACGGCATAGCGCATCGGGTTGCCTCCGGTAAAGAGAATCCGGTCAGCCATCTGCTTATGGTAAAGGGTAATGCCGTATACGACCCGTTCCAGTGCAGATGATGTCAGGACGCCATTGCGGTGCATCCCCCCGCCCAGCACCACGATCACGTCCGCCTTCTGCTCCTGCGCCGGCACCCGCAGCCCTTCCGCCATCCAGCCTGAGACGGGCGTCCAGTAGATGACGGCTATAAACAAAAGGATGCTCCATCCAGCGGCATTCAGCAGCTTCTTGATCTTTGCTGGTTTGTTCCCATTCACGAAGAATATCCCTTTCGTCGTCGAGCCCACCGGCAGACTATAAGCCTGTCAGCCATTCATATCAACGGGTTTTTAAATGCTTGATTTGGGGTGGCAAATCTGATAGAGACAAAGAAAGTTATTACAAATTGAGAGCCGGTTGCTTTATTAAGGATACTCGGCAAAGGGGTCCGGAAGATTTCGATGAATAAGGGATGTCCCCAGGCCAATCGTAAATTTATCCTCCTTGTAGTGTTAACCGACAAGCAAGTGTAATGATACCGGCAGGATATACCAATTTTGACTAACAAACCGGACGGCTTTAGTTACAGTCGTCTTGTCGCTTAATAACATTGTTGGGCCACATAAAGGAGATAATATGCGTATTGCGACTATCAGCTTTCTATTAATTGTTCTGGTATCAAGCGCGTTTGCCGCTGAGCAGAGAAATGCTTTTGTTTCAAATGACCTTGGAATTTCAATAGAGGCGCCAATTGCCAAAGACGCTAAGAGCCCTACTTACCAAATAGCCATGTTTTTTCTTCCTGCCTCAGACAATTTTGCTGCCAATGTGAACGTACAAAAACAACAATTCATAGAACCGATTGAGGCCTATGATAAACTGACAACTAGCCAATTCAAGGAATTCAACTTGACTGTTTTGAATCGCACGCTAAAAGGTAATGAGCTTCGATACGAATATAAAAGTGACATGCAAGGGAGAAAATTGCACTGGTATGCCAGAGCTATTAAAGCCGGACAGCACGTATACCTTGTTACGGCAACCAGCCTTGATAGTCAATGGGAGCAACAGAAATCATTGCTTATAAAGTCCGTTGAAAGCTTTACAGCAAAGCAGTAGGCCAACAAGTCGTTCGAGTCCCGCGCTTTATGGCGCGGGGCTCAACTCGCCGTTAGCCCATAACTCCTACCATATATACTCCCCCGCCACATCCCTCACCTTCCGGCTCGAAAGCACATGCAGCACCCGTATCTTCTTCACCATCACCGGCGAGAGCTGGCGCAGGGGAATATAGATAATCTTCCGGTTGAGGCGCGCGGCATAGGTCACCACCTGGCTGCGGGGCGGTTTGGGTGCCACATAGACCACGTGCCGTTCCTGGGAGTAATCGAGCCCGGCGACGAGCAGCCGCTCAGCCTTTGACTCGATGAACCGGTAGTACGGGTCGTGCCAGATATCGAAGAGCCGCAGCGGCGGGTAGCTCAGGAGAAAGCCGCCGTATTCGGTCCGCGAAATCCCCGGCCCCACGACGTTGGCGAACATGCCGGTGGCGTAAAAGGCCATGTCGCTTTCCTGTTCGTGCTCGCCCAGCCAGGTCATCTGCCAGGGGTAGCGCGAATTGTCCTCGTCGTAGTCGAAGATCACCACCACCGATCCCACGCCCCCCTTCACCGGCCGGATGCTCTTTACGTAAATGGCCTTTTCGTGCCAGTTACGCAGCGTCTCCCGCACGTCGATACCGTCGAGCATCGAGGTGGTAAAGGGCTCCACGCGGCAGCGCTCCTCTTCGAGCACCTTCGCCCCTTTGTGCTTGAGAAAGCGGCCATAGTTCTCGATCACCAAATCCTCGGGTTGGTACGAGCAAAGGGAATCGCCGTCGAGCATCTCCTTTGCCCACTCGCCGATATGCTCCTCCCTTTTGCGTTGCTTCAGGGGCACGGGGCGGGCCCTCTTCGACGGGAAGTACCGCCGGACGCGCATCTTTCGCGTCCCGAGCCAGAGGTCCTCACCGGAGATTCTTATGGTCGGGTATTTGTGCGACTCGTCCTGCCACGGCCAGAAGGTCGCCTGATTCCAGAGGTCGTAGACGAAGTTGTCGTCCACGCTGCCCCGGGCGGCGGTGAGGAGGTGATAGAGCTCGGGCACCAGCCGGTCCTCGGCGAGGGCATAGTTCCGGGCAAAGCGGAAGAATATCTGCCGCTGCCAGCGGTGCACCTTTTCTCCGGTGTTGCGCTCGTACAGCTGCACCCCCGCCTCGAAGAGCCGCAGCATGGCGCGCTGGCGGTCGACAGACGCATACTTCCGCCGGTGCCCCGTTACCGCCCCAGCCCCTTTGTTTATCTGCTCCATGAGCCGATGCTCCTCCCGCATCTTCCCCTTGCCGGTATCGATAACCCGGAGCGGCCCCCTGTCCTTTTCCGTGGCCGGGGCCGCCACCTTTTCGATGACGGGCTTCAGACACGGCCGATGCAGCTCCTCGTAAAGGGCGGAGAAGAAGGGAAAGACGCCCATCACCTCACGGGACGAGTCGGCGTGCAGGTTGAAGAGCTGTATCTTTGACCGTTTCGCCTTGGCGAGGGGCAGGGCCTGCGGCTTCTTGAGGTCTTTGAGCACCCGCCCGAGATGGGCCATGCCGCAGACGAAGAGGACGCGTTCATGCTGCTTCTTCAGCCCCTGCAGATGGTGGGCCATCCCCTGCTCGCGGATACGGTCGGCCTTGGAATAGAGCGGCTGGGGAACGGCCTTTTCATAGGCCCGGTAGTAGGCGGCGAGCCCAAGGCGGTGCATGGCGTAGGTATCGGGGAACTCTTCGCGGTAGGCGGGGTACTTCCCTACGTCGATATCGACAAAGGAGACGGGAATGCCCCGCTCCGTGCCGATGCGCACCGCCTCGGCAATGGGATCGGCGGGCTCCACGGGAAGGTAGAGCGGCTCGCCCTTGTCGTTTTCGAAAAGAATGACGGAGAGAAACGGGAGCCGCGCCACCGCCTCGCAGTAGACCAGTTCGAAGGAACGGGGAAGCTCCACGGCAATGACGGCGGGCTGGACCTCTTCCACCACCCGGCGCACAGCCTCGGCGGATTCCAGAGAATTATGCAGGACGGGGACGCAGAAGAGCCCGCCCGCTTTGAGGTAATTTCGTTTCATGACCATTGGTACTTTGCCTCAAATCCACCGTCAAAATCGTTCTTCAAGTCGTCACACCGGTGAAAACCGGTGTCCAGGGATTTTGCAACTGGATTCCGGCTTTCGCCGGAATGACAAATTCCACGACTTCGACGAAACCCTTCCCGGATAATACTGCTTCATTGACAAGGATATTCCCCGATAGTACTGTGTATGCCGGATTCAGTAAAGGGAGTCTTAATGAGCACCGAAACAACCATCAAATTCGCCGACATACGCAAACTGTTCCCTGAAGATCAATGGGATCTGGGTTTTCTGACGAAAGACCAGATGAGAATATGCGCCTACTCCCCCATCAAGGGAAAGGCGCAGGAATACGGCGCCGACTACACCAACAACATCCACTACTTTTCCATCGTCAACGCCATCGTCCTGGTCAAACACTCCCCCGAGTCATGGGACTATTCGCTCTATCAAGACGCGGACGACATCCTGAAAAACAGCGGTCTTGAGGACTGGTTCGCCATCTATACCAACTTCAAGGAGGCCGCGATCCTTTCAGGGCTGGGGGTACGGGCCAAGAACTCCCTCATCTACAGCCACCGGTTCGGCTTCGACATGAAGGTCTGCGCCATCGGGTTCGATGCCGAGATCGTAGACACCCCCGCCCCGGTGCCAATCACCCGGAAATATTGGGACCGGTGCGACGGCTGTTTCGATTGCAGCAAGGCCTGCCCGGTAGGGGCAATCCATCACGAAAGCGAGCCCTACTGGCTCGACAGCAGCAAGTGCGACGACTTCATGGGCTTTGGCGACCACCCACGAATCCCCTCGATAAAATGGTTCTGGCACAAATACGTGCATCCGGAGGTGCCGAGGGAAATGGTCGCCGATACAAAGAGCATCATGGATATCGACGCCCCGCTGGCCTTCGATGCCAACGGCTATACCATGGATATGATGACCGGCGTAAACAAGGACGGAAAACCGATCCCTGTCCCCTTCTGCCGGGAATGCCAGGTTCAGCCCCGATGCAGCAAGTGGAATGGGAACTACCCTTACGAAGTCCTCTAACCTCTAGGCGTCGACGAGATAGTCCAGCGCCTCTTCCCCCGCAACCATCCTCACCGCCTCCCGCAGCGTCTTTTCTACATCCTTCGGCCCTGATGCAAACATCTTGGCCGCGAACCGGGCGATGTTGACGCCGTCACGTACGGTGTACCGCTCGTCACGGTCGTGGGCCCGCTGGAGGAAGTCGACCACATAGCCCAGTATCTGCTCGTCCACGAAGGGGAGGTTCTCCCGCAGGATATGCAGCTCGTCCTCACGGTCGGGGAAGTCGATGAATATCTGCGGCTGAAGCCGGGAGTGGATATATTCGGGAATCTCGAAGGTGGAGGCGTCGTCGTTCATGGTGGTCACCATGCGGAACTCGCGGTGGGCCTTGATTTTGATACCCGCCACGATCGACTCGACATACCGACGCGTATCGAGCAGCGGCGCCAGTGAGGCCCAGCTCTTCTCGCTCATCCGGTTCCCCTCGTCGAGGATACAGACACCGCCGGTGATCATGGCCGACACCAGCGGGCTGGCGACGTATTGAATCTCCCCAACGCCGGAGATGACCGGCGTGATCAGCAGGTCCTCGGGCCGGGTGTCCATGGTGGCCTGGAAGATGTAAACAGGCCTCTCCAAGGCCTTTGCCGCTGCATAGGCCAGGGTGGTCTTGCCGACGCCAGGCTTGCCGATGAGGCGCGGTGTCAGCGGCAGATCGCGCTCGTCAACCACCTGCCAACAGGCCAGGAGCTGGGTCTTGACCGCGTCGCTCCCCACCCAGCGAATATCCAGTTCATCGGGATGGGCCAGCCGCAGCCGGACCCCTTCTATCTCCGTGTAGTGCAGTTCCATAAAGAATCGCGCTCCTCTGCCAGAATTTATTTGCACGATGAGATTAGCACCGGCCCCGCGTACAATCAAGTCCGGTGAGATGTTTCGTTCACGGAATCCGCCATTAAAAGAGGTCTCAGGGGGTGGAAGACCGTTATCCACGCCACCGCCAGCGGAACAGCCACAACGATATCTTTAACCATCAAGGCGATGAATGTTCACTGCCATATCTCTCGCAAACTCATCTTAACATTTGCGTCTATAACGGTCTGGAAGCCCCTGGGACCTCTTTTAATGGTGGATTCGGGATATTCATGCCCGTATTGACTTGTCGCTGCCTGAGACGTATCCTGCTCTGGCTGAGGAGGCGCCATGAAACATTACGAAGATGACGAGTTTGTTGAGTACAAGAGCCGAAGCCAGAAAAAACGAGAGGCGGACGATGTGGAAGAGCT
>Ga0224505_10002746_pt1 | contig 10219 bp, 9 predicted proteins | sample SF_Jan12_sed_USG_FD_169102 | JGI IMG/M metagenome (GOLD analysis project Ga0224505, IMG submission 169102) | Sediment microbial communities from San Francisco Bay, California, United States - SF_Jan12_sed_USGS_4_1 | ecosystem: Environmental > Aquatic > Marine > Sediment | place: USA: California...
CCCTGGGCGATCGGCGTGACGGTCGCCGCGGCGGCCGTCACCGCGACGGTCCCCCTGTCCCGCCGGCTCGGCGCTCGGGCGCGTGGCGGCCTGCTGAGTGCCGGCCTGATCGTGCTGAGCGCGGTCGCCGGCGTCGGGGCCACCTGGTCGGTGGTGAACGTCGGCCACAGCGGTGCGAAAGCCGCCTGGGACGACGTGGCCGTGGGTTCGGGAACCGGTGACGCCGGGGTCGACCAAGGCAAAGACGACGATGCTGGCGAGCGCGACGACGATTGACGGTCGGCCGTGAACGGGCGGACACGTTTGGTGTCACCGCGTGGCTGTGCAGAGCTGCCGGGGGAAGATCAGCGGTCCATCTGTGCGCATATTGTCGGGAGCCCGGGTAGCGCGTTCGCGAACACCCTGGTCACAGCGTTGCGGCGTTCGGTTGTACTCGCCGTGCCGACAATTTGTGCACCGATGGCGCCGCCAGCCGGCGGGAACTTAGCCGACGGCGACAGCAGGCGTTGTCGGGGCCGCTGAGCGTCGCTCTTCGGCGACGCCCTGCACGACGACGCGGGGGATCTCGAGCGGGCCGGTGGACGGAGCGCCGATCGGCACGGCACCGGCGATCGTCACCCGCTCCATCTGGCGGTGCTGGGGGTAGTAGTCCTTCGGGGCGTAGTGCTGGACCGACCGGTTGTCCCACACGACGAGCATGCCGGGCTCCCACGCGACGCGGAGCTGGTACTCGGGTTGCAGCACCCGGTTGCGGAGGTAGTCGAGGATGACCCGGCTCTCCACCTCGGGCAGGCCGTTGATGCGGGTCGTGAAGTGCCAGTTGACGTACAACACCCGCCGACCGGATTCGGGATGCACGGTGACGACCGGGTGGCTGGACACGGGGTTCGCGAGCTCGATCTCGTGCAGGATCGGCAGCAGCGAGGGGTCGTCCTCGAAGCGGTGCCGGAACCGGCCGAAGCCGTGCACGGCGGTGAGGCCGGTCACGTAGTCCTTCATCCGCGAGCTCAGGCCCTCGTAGGCCGCTCGCATGGAGGCGAACATGGTGTTGCCGCCCAGCTCGGGCACGATGATCGAGCGGAGGACCGTCGCCATGGGAGGAGCCGCCCGGTAGGTCTCGTCCGCGTGCCAGATGTCGGTCAGCGGGTCGGGGCGATCGCGGTTCGTGTCGAGCACCATCAGCTCGGGCCGCGCCTCGACCACGGCGCGGGAGAAGTGGTGGACGATCAGCTCGCCGAAACGCCGGCCGAACGCCGACTGGATGTCGGTGTCGAGCGTCTGGTTCTTGAACACGAGGACCTCGTGATCGACGAGCGCCTGGCGGATGGCAGCGAAGGTGCCGTCGTCGAGCCGGCCGAGGTCGACGCCGGAGATCTCGGCGCCGAACACGGGGCCAAGTCGGGTGATCTGCATCGGTGGGCCTCCCCCCAGGAGCCGCTCGCGAGTGGGGCGACGGCCGGGTTGAGCCTAGTCCCGCGCCACGCTCGGCGGGCCCGGCGCCCACCAGACGAGTCGCGCTCCGCTGATGCGCCGGTCGCCCGGCGAGCCGTCGGCGCGCTGGGCGACCGCCTCGCTGGAGCCGTCGGCGTCGAGGCTCGGCGCGACCAGCCATTCGCCGTCCGCCGACCAGACGGAGTGGCTCTGGGAGTACTGCTCGAAGAAGGGCAGCACCTGGCGGCCCCAGCTGCTGGTCGGCCGGAACGGGGCGGTTCGCACGGTCGTCTCGCCGTCCCACACGAGCCACTGCACGACGCCGGGCCGGGCCATGACCAGCGAGGCGAGACGGCGCCCGTCGGGGGACCAGAAGAAGGCGGCCGTGCGCTCGCTGCCGATCACGGAGCGCTCGCCCGTGAGCAGGTCGGTGCACACCAGGGCTACCGAGTCGTCGTCGATGTCGATGTGGGCGAGGCGGCGGCCGTCGGGGTCGAGGGCGAAGCGGCCGGGTCCGGGGCCGTCGGTGAGGGGGGTGGCCGAGCCGTCGGGTCCGATGCCGACGATGCGGTCGTCGCGCACCGCCGCGATCGAGCCGTCGAGAGCCCACCAGGGGGCGATGAACGAGCCCAGGTCCTCGGCGAGGAGCGTGGCGGGGCGGCTGGGTTCGTCGAGCGCGACCTGGTAGAGGCGATCGGCGACGTGCACCGCGAGCCGGGTCGAGTCGGCGGACCACGCCCAAAACAGCGGCTGGCCCCGCTCGATGATCGTCAGCTCACCCGAAGCGACCTCGGAGACCCCCAGCTCGAGCCCGAGCGGACCGGGCGAGAGGTGGCTGAGGAAGCGGCCCGATGGGCTCGGGCAGAGGTAGAACGCGGTCAGCTGGGCGGCGAGCACGCGGGCGGTCGGCGCGTGCCGATCGTGGACGAGGAGTTCCTGGGGGCCGCCGGGTTCGACGGAGGCAACGGCGACCGCGGCCCATTCGCCGGCGGGCGACCACGCGGCCGTCAGCACCGGCGTGGGTCGGCGGGGCGGCGGTCCGGCACCGACTCGGGTCCGCTCGCCGGTGTCGAGGTCGATCAGCGCGGCCTGCCCGCTGGCGTCGACGACCAGCAGTTCGCTCACCGTCGTGGCACCCGCGTCAGCTCGTCGGTCGGGCGACGCGCGGCTTGAGGCGCGCCGCGGGCTCGTCCGGGGCCGGCGTCGAGGCGGCCGCGGCGGGGTTGCGTAGGGCCAGGACCAACAGCACGTAGGACCCGAGCGCGACGGCGAAGGCGGCGGCCTGAGCCCAGAAGTACGTGCCGGTGGCGTCGATCATGCGCCCGGCCAGGGGCGGTCCCACGAGCGCCCCGAAGCCCGATCCGGTGTAGAGCAGGCCCACGGTGGAACCCAGGCCGGCGAGGCCGAACAGGTGGGCGGCGACGGCGGGGGACAGCGCGACGTAGCCGCCGTAGGACACGCCGAGCACGAACGCGAACAGCGCCAGGACCGCGAACGTGCCGCCGGCTGCGAGCCAGATCAGGTAGCTGAGGCACATGACCAGGAAGCACAGCTGGTAGAGCCGCAGGATCCCCATGCGGGCGCCGATGGCACCGAGGATGAGCCGGCCCAGCACCGAGCCGATGCCGAGCACCGAGATGAGCGTGGCGGCCGTCGTCTTGGCGATGCCCTGCTCTTCGGCGTAGCGGATCAGGAACACGAACGGCACGAACAGCGACAGGCCCATCAGCGCGCCCGAGCCGTACATGAGGCGGAACGCCCGCTTCGCGGCGAGCTCGCCGACGGTGATCGCGGCCGGGCCCGCCGGGGCCAGCGGGGCGCGCTTCGCGAACAGCGCCGCGATGCCGAGGCCGACGAGGGCCACGACCGCCAGGATGCGGTAGGTCTCGCGCCAGCCGAACGCGTCGATGAGCTGGCGGGCGATCGGCGCGCCGATGATCGTCCCCAGCCCGATCCCCGCCGAGGCGACGCCGAGCGCGGTGGCCCGTTGACGGTCGAACCACCCGCTGACCAGGGTGATCAGCGGCACGTAGGCGCAGGCCACGCCGATGCCGACGCCGGCGCCGTAGGTGATGTAGCCGATCCACATGCGGTCGACGAGCGAGGTCGCCCACAGGCCGGAGCCGAGCAGCAGCCCGGCGGCGACGGCGAGCGGCCGGGGACCGAAGCGGTCGGCGATGCGCCCGCTGACGGCGCCCAACACGAACAGGAAGAAGATCGTGAACGAGAACACCGCGGCGGTCGAGTCCTTGCCGGCGCCGAAGTCGTCGGCCATGGCGCCGAAGAACGACCCGAACGAGTAGACGATGCCGAACATCGTGGTCGTGGCGACCACCGTGCCCGCGACCACGAGCCAGCTGCGCGGCGAGTCGACCCGATCGCCGCTGACCGGCGCCGCGGCGGTGGCCGCCGTGGTGGCCGGGCCCGCGTGTCCCGTGGTCGCGCTCATTTGGCGCACCGTACTTGACCGGCGGCGCCCGCATCGGGGCCCCTGGCGTCTCGGCAGATCTCGGCCTTCGGGGTCCGGTCCACCGAATCCGCGACGATTCGGCGCGACGATTCGACGCAGATTCGTCGAGACGGGGAGCCAGCAACGAATGTCGGTCACCGAGACGCTCGCCACCAGGGTCGCCGCCACCGGCATCGCCGACCTCACACCCGCGGCGCGCCGAGCCACCCACCAACTCGTCCTCGACGGGATCGCGGTCGCGATCGCGGGGGCCCGCCAGCCCGCCATCGACATCCTCGCCGGCCACCTCCACTCGGTCGGCTCGGGGGGCGACGTCCCGCTCATCGGCCGGGCCGAGCGCCTGGGTCCGGTGGCCGCCGCCCTGGTCGGCGGGGCGGCGATGCACGTCCTCGACTTCGAGCCGATGTGGAGCCCGGCCAACCACGCCCTGTCCACGACGTTGCCGGCGGTGCTCGCCCTCGCGGCCGAGCGCGGTCTGGACGGCGCCCGGGTCGCTGCTGCACTGGTCGTCGGCGTGGAACTCCAGGGTTGGTTGCGCCACGCGTCCCGTCAGTGGGAACCCGAGCACCTGCGCTTCCATCCGCCCGGCGTCGTGGGGCCGCTCGGCGCCGCCGCCGCTTCGGCCCACCTCCTGGGTCTCGACGCCGAACGGATCCGCCACGCTCTCGGCATCGCGGCGTCGAGCAGCGGCGCGCTCATGGCCAACGTCGGCACGATGACGAAGTCGCTGCACTGCGGTCATGCGGCGGCAGCCGGGCTCGAGGCTGCGCTGTTGGCCGAGCGCGGCTTCACCGCCGACCCGGACATCTTCGACTCGCCGCGCGGGTTCCGCCTCGGCTTCGCACCCGATCTGGTCGCCGACGAGCTGACCCGCTTCGGCGCACCGTTCCGCCTCGTCGATCCCGGCTACGCGCTGAAGCTGTACCCCTGCCAGTACGGCACCCATTTCGGCATCGACGCGGCGTTGCAGCTGCGGGCCCGCCTCGGCGACGACCTCGACGGCGGCTCGATCCGGCGGGCCCACCTGGTCACCCCGGTGATGGCCTATGTCGATCGGCCCCGACCCTCGAGCGGTCTCGACGGCAAGTTCTCCCTGCAGTACACGGCGGCCGTCGCCCTGCTCGACGGCCGGGTGGTCCTCGACACGTTCACCGATTCGACCCTGCGCCGGGCCGACGTCGCCGAGCTGCTCGGTCGGGTCGAGGTCGAACAGCGCGCCGACATCGAGGGCCGCTTCGAGGCGATGCGCGTCGAGCTGACCGTCGAGCTGGCCGACGGCCGGGTCGAGCGCCAGATCTGTCACGGTCCGCCCGGCATCTGGGGCGGTCCGGCAGTCGCCGAAGGGGACCATCACGCCAAGGTTCGCGACTGTCTCGTCGCCGCCGGCCGGCCGCCCGACGAGTCCGAGCTCGTCGCGCTCTCGGGCCGGCTCGAAACGCTGACCCCGGTCGAGGTCGGCCGCCTGGCGGGAGGCGGTGTCGCGGCTGGTGGTAGCGTCCGGGCCGAAGCGTGGGTGCGTCGAGCACCGGTGATGAAGGAGCGAGCACCATGATCCCTCCGGGCATGATCTCCGCGGACGGGCACGTCTGTGAGCCGGCGAACTGCTACGTCGACTACATCGACCCCAAGTACCGCGACGAGGCGCCCCGCATCGTCGAGCAGGACGACGGCACCGAGGCGTTCGTCGTGCCCGGGATGCGGCGCCCGGTGGCGCTCGGTTTCGTCGACGGCGCCGGGTTCAAGCCGCGTGAGCGGCTGAAGCGGGCCAAGACCATGCGGTTCTCCGACGTGCGCAAGGGCGCGTACGGAGGCAAGGAACGCCTCGAATACATGGATCGCGACGGCCTCGCCGCCGAGCTCATCTACGCGTCGGTGGGCATGGGCATCTGCATGCACCGCGACGCCGAGTACAAGCAGGCGTGCATGAAGGCCTACAACCGCTGGCTGCAGGCGATGTGCTCCGAAGCGCCCGAGCGGATCTACGGCCTGGCTCAGACGGCGGTGCTGTCGGTCGATTCGGCGATCGCCGATTTCCAGGAAGCCAAGGACATGGGCATGGTCGGCATGATGATGCCGGGCGACCCGATCAACGAGGACTACGACCACCCCGACTACGACGCACTGTGGGAGTGCGCCACCGATCTCGACCTGCCGATCGCGTTCCACATCCTCACCAATCGGGCGGGCAGCATCAACCAGAAGGTGCGCGGTCACGACATGAACGGCTTCCTCGCCATCATGCGGGCCATCCAGGACGTCGTCGGCATGATGACGCTGGGCGGGGTGTTCGAGCGCCACCCGAACCTCAAGCTGGTCGTGGCCGAGAGCGACGCCGGCTGGCTGCCCCACTACATGTACCGCATGGACCATGCAGTGCGGATGCAGCACGAGGACGGGCGCCTGCCCGGCATGTCGAAGAAGCCGAGCGAGTACATCCGCTCCAACGTGTGGGCGACGTTCCAGGACGACGTGACCGCCTACCACACCGGCGGAATGATGGATCACACGCACCTGCTGTGGGCGAGCGACTTCCCCCACACGGACTCGACGTACCCGCACTCGCGCCGTCTCGTCGAAGAGCAGTCGGCGCACCTGCCCGAAGAGCAGCGCCAGGCCATCTTCCGGGACAACACGGCGAACCTGTTCAACCTCCCCGCCGGCAACCTGTCGTGGCGGATGGAGGAAACGGCCGCGGTCGCCTGACCCGGCCGTCCGCCTGCCGTTTCACGCTGCCCTGACGCAGACCCGATCGAAGGAGCCGCCTCGTGGCCGACGAACTGCTGGAGATCACCGAATCGCAGACGCTGAGCCGCGAGGCGGCAGCCGCCCGCCTCCGGGCGCTCGCCGACCAGCTGGCGCGCCACAACCAGGTCGAGTTCGTGCGCGACGGCGTGCGGTACACCGCCAAGGTGCCCGCGCAGGTGGAGCTGAGCGTCGAGATCGAGCTGGGCGACGAGAACGAGATCGAGATCGAGATCAGCTGGTAAGGGGTTGCCGCGAGGTCGGGTCGGCCGGTCGGGCGTGAGGTCAGGTGTGAGGTCGGGCCTGGTCAGGGGCGCTGGCTCACAGCGGCCCGACGTCTTCGACGACGATCGGCCGGGCCGGTCCGAGACGGGTGCCGCACCAGCCGCAGAGGTACTCGAGGTGCTCCTCGGAGTAGGTGGAGATGGCGCCGTTCGGCCCCTCGACGACGTGCACGAACTCGAAGAAGTTGGCCGACCCCTGGGTGAGCCGCCCGCACTTGGGGCAGGGGCGCTCGCCGCGAGCAGGGCGTGAGCCGGGCGCCGGGTCCATGACGTCGACCTTACGACGCAGGAGCCGGTTCGGTGCCATCACCGGGGGCCGCAACGATCGGATTTCGGGCTCAAGGCGCGCGTTGGGTCATTCGAGCCGAATACCTCACCGGGGTGCACCGAGAACCCCCAGGTCAGCGAGTTGTACCGATCGGATCAGTTCGCTGTCGTGACCCAAAGCGCGCACTGACCCCGCCGCCTCGCCGCGGCCCCACGAGACGTGCACGCGGCGCAGCGCTGCAGGCAGCGTCGGCGACGGAGGGTGGCCGACGGCGCGGCTGGGCTCAGCTGGCCGCAGCCAGGTAGGGCGCCCACTCGGCCGGGGTGGCGGTACGTGGTGAGCTGGCGACCAGCAGGGCCCAGCGAGGGGCGAACGGTTCGCGTTGGAGGCGCCAGCCCAGTTCGTCCAGGGTGCGGTCGGCCTTGCGGTTGTTGTGACGGGCGCACATGAGGACCACGTTGGTCCACTCGTGACGCCCACCGCGTGAGCGCGGCAACACGTGGTCGATGGTCGTGCCGGGACGGCCGCAGCCCGCCACCTGGCAGGCCCCGGCGTCGCGGGCGATCAACATCCGCCGCGACAGCCCGACGCGCCGGTAGGGGGCCGTCGCTGTGGCCAGCACCCGGATGACGGAGGGCCGAGGAACCGACAGCGACGGCGACCGTATCGGTACGCCGTCGGGATCGGCCTCGACCAGTTCGGCCTTGCCCGCCAGCAACATGCACACCGCCCGGTTCACGCCGACGACCCGGGTGGGCACGTAGTCGATGCCGAGCACCAGGACGTTCATGATCTGGCGCTCCTTTCCGCCGACACCGATTCGACTCCACCATCGTCGCGGCCAGCCGCCCGCCGGGCAACGGCGTTTCTGCGACCGGTCGCGCCGCGTCGCCGAGCGCGTCGCTGCCAGGCTCGGTCTTGGCGACGGCGCGCTCAGTTTGCGCTCGTGTCGGTTGGGTCCATGCCTCGGGTCCCTGGGTGAGGTGGCGCCCGACCTCGATGCACGAGGAGCTCCGGAGCCGCCGATGAAGCCGCCGACGGGCGATTGGCCGGGGATCCGGCTGGCTTGGTCGCGCAGGTAGAGCCTTGATGTCGCACAGGTGGGCGCCGATCAGGCCGAAAGGCGGCTACGTGCGGGCGAACTGTGCGACGAATGGTCGCCAGTTGTGCGACGAACACGGTATCGGGGCCAACAGAGCCTCGCGAGCGCGCCAAGAGGCCCGATCGAATCGGCCCCGCAGCAGGACCGGGACCGGTAACCGCCCGCCGTCAGTCGGATACGCCCGCCGTGGGAGCGCTCACCAGGTCGGCGGCGGCGGTGGCGACGGCGGTGCCGTCGAAGAAGCGGGGGTTGGCCTCGGCCCACAGGCGCACGGGGTTCTCGAAGGTGAAACGGCGGAAGTCGTCGTGGTCGATCAGGCCGTCCTCGACCAGCTCGTACGCCTCGGGCAGGACCTCGGCCATGTCCAGAACGTCGAAGTGGCCGATGTCGGAGCCGAAGATGGCGCCGAGCTGGGAGTCGAAGGGGTTCTGGCGCCGATTGAACGCCAGGGCGTTCGTGCGGTCGTCGGCCTCGCACCCGAAGAAGAAGTTGGGCACGAACCGGGCTGCCAGATCGCCCGGCTCGCCGATCGCGCACCGGCCGAAGTCGTCGAGGTCCTCGATGCCGCCGACCAGGTCCAGGCGCGGGTTGCGCAGCTGATCGGCCCGGGCTTCCAGCGCCGCCAGCATCTCGGCGTCGCCGTAGCTGCGGGCCAGCGCCAGCAGCGCGTCGACGTCGAGGTTGTTCGGCCTCGTCGCCTCCAACGCCTCGAGGCTCCGCTTCTCCCAGTGGCCCACCAGATCAGCGAAGAGCTGGCACGCCCAACCCACGCCGCCCTCGAGGAACGCCACCCGCAGCTCGGGGAACCGCCGGGTCACCCCGCCGAGGAACAGCGCCTTGCACACCGCCTCGCCCGCCGCCCCGAAGTGGCCGATGTGGTTGAACACGAAGTTCGACGGCGAGGTCCGCAGCCCGTAACGGCGGGTGCCGGTGTGGAACGTCGGAGCCACCCCCAACTCGACGCATCGCCGCCACAGCGGGTCGTAGTCGTAGGCGCTGTCGAGCCCCAGCGTGTCCAACCACCCGAACCGCATGGCCAACCCGTGGTCGCGCTCGGCCAGCTCGCCCAGCGGGCGCGGCATCAGGCTGCCGAACATCACCGCCTTCAGACCCAGCTCGACCACCGCGTGTTCCAGCTCGGCGATGGCCTCGTCGGGCGTGAACGCGGGGATCACCGCGGCGGGGGTCATCCGGTCGCCGAACGGAGCGAACGTCTCGGCCGAGTAGATGTTGAACGCCCGGCACACCGCTTGGCGGTCACCGTCGTCGAGCACCCGCACCGTGCCCAGCCCCGACGTCGGGTACAGCACGGCGAAGTCGATGCCGAACTCGTCGAGCCGCTCGTACAGCAACCTCGGCAGCATCGACGTGGCCCGGTCGCGTGCGTTCGCCGTTGGCGAACCCCAGAACGCCTCCTGGGACAACCCGCGGTGCCGCCGCTCGGCCACCGACATCTGCAAGGACCGCTCGACCGCCTCGCCAAAGGTCGAGAACCCCCGCAACGCCCCCTCGCCGCCGATGCGGGCCATCGCGTCGCGCAGCACCGGCGCGTACTCGACCCAGTGCCCGTCGGCGTCGATGACCGGGTGCCCCAACCGGCTGCGCAGCTCGGCCGCCGCCATCTGTCCCTTCGACGTCATGGTTCCCCCCTCGACGTGAGTGCGACCGAGCCTACGTGCCACAGGCCCGGGCGCGCGGCGAGACCCGGAGCTGCCGGGCTCCGGGTCGATCGCCGTAGTCGTGCGTGCCAACGCAGTCTCGATGTCGTCGACGCTCCGCCGTCTCGGGCGCCTCTGGACGCAGGTCGAGGGGCCGGGCTCGCCGCCACGATGCCCGAACCCTCGACCCGGTTCCCGCCGGAGAGTGCTTCGTCAGCTCGGAGTAGTTGCTCGGGGGCCAGATGTCCGGTCCGCCCCCGGGCC
>Ga0224505_10002747_pt1 | contig 10219 bp, 8 predicted proteins | sample SF_Jan12_sed_USG_FD_169102 | JGI IMG/M metagenome (GOLD analysis project Ga0224505, IMG submission 169102) | Sediment microbial communities from San Francisco Bay, California, United States - SF_Jan12_sed_USGS_4_1 | ecosystem: Environmental > Aquatic > Marine > Sediment | place: USA: California...
AACTCGTCCGCGAGGCCGAGGCGGCCGATGCGACGACCCCGATCGCGTCAGCGGAGGTGGCGCCCCCCGGGTTCATCAATCTCCGCCTGCACGGCGATGCGTACGCCGCCATCGTCGACGCCATCGACCGGGAACCCGGGGAGTGGGGGCGGGTCGACCCCATCCGGTCACGGCGCGTCAACGTCGAGTTCGTCTCGGCCAATCCCACCGGCCCGCTGACGATCGGGAACGCCCGTGGGGCCTTCGTCGGCGATCTGCTGTGTCGGGTGCTCGAGGCCGGTGGCCAGGACGTGACGCGCGAGTACTACTTCAACGATTCGGGCGCCCAGGTGAGCCACCTCGGAGCCTCCGTCGTGGCCGCTCGGCAGGGGCGGCCCGTCCCGGACGATGGATACAAGGGTGCCTACGTGGAGGACCTGGCAGGCGACGTCCCCGAGGACGTGTGGGCGGCCGCGGTCGCCGAAGGAGCGGATGGCGCGGACATCGTCGGCCGCTGGGCCGCGGCCCGGGTCAGGTCGGGCATCGAGGCGTCGCTGTCGCATCTGGGGGTTCGATTCGACGTCTGGACGAGCGAGGCCAGGCTCCACGACGAGGGCTGGGTAGAACGCGCTGTCGGCCGCCTACGAGAGCACGGTCATGTCTACGAGCAGGACGGCGCCCTATGGTTCCGATCGACCGCATTCGGCGACGACAAGGACCGGGTGATCTACCGGGCAGACGGCCGGCCCACCTATTTCGCCGCCGATATCGGATACGTCACCGAGAAGTTCAGCCGCGGGTTCGACCATCTCATCTATATCTGGGGCGCCGACCATCACGGCACGGTCGCGCGCCTGCGCAACGCCGCCGAGGCGATGGGCTACGACCGGTCCGCCGTCCAGATCCTTCTCTACTCGTGGGTCCGGTTCGTCCGCGACGGGGCGGAGGTCTCGATGTCCAAGCGCGCCGGCGAGTTCATCACGCTCGACGAACTGTTGAGCGAGGTGGGCGTGGACGCCGCTCGCTGGTTCTTCGCCTCGCGCGGGCACACGAGTTCGATCGACTTCGACATCGAGCTCGCCAAAAAGCAGTCCAATGAGAACCCCGTGTACTACGTCCAGTACGCCCATGCCAGGATCGCGTCGATCCTGCGCAAGGCCGCCGAGGCCGGCCTGGCCCCGGCAGCGTCCGTGGCCGGCACGCTGGGCGACGATTCCCCGGCGGAGGCGCTCCTGGCTCGCGCGATCGTTCGACTCCCCGAGGTGGTCGAGGATGCCGTCGCTGCGGAGGAGACCCAGGGGGTCACGGCGTACGCCACCGAACTGGCCACGGCGTTCCACGCGTTCTACCGCGACGCTCGCGTCATCGATCGGGAGGCGCCGGGCCGGTCGGCCACGCGGCTGGCCCTGGTGCGGGCCGCTCAGGTAACGCTGGCCAACACCCTCGGATTGCTGGGGATCTCCGCGCCCGAGTCGATGTAGCCTGGACCCGGCGAAGGTCAGACCCCGGTCGCGCCGAGCACCTGGTCCAGCGCCAGCAGCGTGTCCTGGTCGGAGGCGATCAGGATCGTCACTTCCGTGCCACCCGGCGCGGCGATCCGGGCGGGGTGTGGCAGACCCCGGATCGCGATCTGCGCCGCATCCGTGAAGGAGACCGCGTCGGCGACGCTATCCCACGTGCTGCGCATGACCACGGCCCAGCGATCATTCGGGCCGCTCAGGACGGACAGGCGATCCCCGCCCCAACCGGCCGCCGCGTCTTCGGCATCGGTCGCCGCGACACCCGACTCACGCAACCAGATCCGTGTCTGGAACTCGCCGAACGTGTCCTGCATCAACTCGCTCCAGCCGTCGCCCAGGCGGGCGAGCACCTGTTCGACCGGAACGGTGACATCGACCGGGATCTCGCCGGCCGCGTACTTGTCCGGGTGCAAGACCTGCTCGGTAGACTGGGGCAGGTCTGCGAATAGCTCGTCCACCGCTGCCCAGCCCCCGGTGGCCTGGATCGGCGTGATGAAGGCCGACCCCGCCGTGTAGGGAAAGTTCAGGCCCTCGACGAGGATGGCCGGCGTGCGCGCCAGGACTGTGGTCATCTCGGGATCCGTGGACAGCGCCAGGATGTCCTGGAAATCGGCCGGCGTCAGATTCCCGGGGACGGTGGCCCAGCGGGTCATGAGCAGGGTCGCGTCCCCCTCGAAGACCGAGCGGACCGCCAGGGCACGATCGCCCTGGTCGAGCAGCGCCTCCGGGTCATCGAGCACGCCCGGGAAGTTCGCATCCTGGAGCGCATGGTCGTACTCATGGGCGAAGGTGAACTTGTCGGCGCCGTCGATCTGCTCCGAGCGGGACACGACGTACAGTGTCTTACGGTCCGGTCGGTAGAACCCGAGCGCCTGGCTGTCGAGCAGCTCGAGGTAGGTGTCCCGCAGCGAGGCATCGGCCGGGATGAGCGCGAGCGCCTTGTACAGGCGCTCGGTCCCGGCGACGTATTCGGGCGGGTTGTCCTCGTCGAACGAGGCGGCGTTCATCTCCTTGAGCGTCGCGGCGTCGATCGTCTCCCTGGCGACATCCACCGGCTCCAGTTCGCGGATCGCCACCACCTGATCCTCGATCGCGTCGTAGATGGCGGCCGGGTCGTTGCTCGCATCCGGTGAGGCCGACGGCCCGACAGACGAGGGTGGCGCCGTCGGGGCGACGGTCGGGGTGGGGCTAGCCGTGCTGGGCGCTTCGCTCGAGGGCGAGGCGCCACAGGCCGCCACGAGAAGGAGCGCTGCAAGCCAGGCCTGGACCGAGCCTGCACGATGGAGTCGGGTCATGGGCTCGATTGTGCCATGGGGTCTGTGGCGGTCCGCTCCGGAGGTCGATGTCGCTTTCTTAACCGGTTGCCGACCCGACCATGAATCACCGCGGCGTACGGTACGGATTGGACGAACCCAAAGGGTTCCATCCTCCCTCCCTCCGACCGGGGGCGCCGATTGGGCAGGCGCCTCCGGTCATTCTCTGTCCGGGACGGGGCGCCGGGGCTCAGACCTGCTTGCCGCGGGACTCCAGGAGCACGGTGATCGTCTCCACCGGAAGGCTGGAAGCCGTGACCGACAGCTTCGGCTGGGTCACCGGTTCGGCACCCATCTCGTGGAAGAACTTGGCCAGGATCTCCGTGCAGTCCGCATCGTCCTCGCACAGGGCCATCGGCACGACGATCCGTGGATCGAGCTGGGCGACGAGCTCCGCGGCTCTCGTCGGCGTCAGGGCGCCGCCCAGCGGGACGCAGGCGATATCCACGGGTCCGATGTCGCCGAGCTTCTCCTCGGACAGCAGGTGCCCGATGTCGCCGAGATGGATCGTGTGGATGCCGTCGAGCTCCACCGCGAAGGCCACCCCCTTCCCGCGCACCGCACCACGGTCGTCATCGCGGTACGTGCGGACGCCGGTGACCAGGACCTCCTTCACTTCGTACTCGCCCGGACCGTCGAGCACGAACGCGCTCTCGAGGCTGGACGGGATCAGCGTCGACCCGTCACGCGAGAGGTGGCCCTTCGGCTTCCCCTTGGCCAGTGGCGTGTCGTCCGGGTGGCTGAACGTGACGATGTCGCCGGTGATCCCCCGTCCCGTCGGCCCCACGACCGCTTGATAGGGATCGGCGACGAGGACCGCATCCTTGCCGCGAAGCCGGACACAAGTCCGTCCGTACCACTGCACTTCCATATGCCCTCGATTCTGACACAGCAGCCTGCACGGCGGGTCATCGCCGGGGGCTTCGGTCGCGTTATCCCGGCCGCGCCGGGGTCAGGGACGGTCCAGGATCACCCGACCCCGTTTGATGACGGTCCGCACGAGGTCGGCACCCGGCCAGTACGGGATCTGCGTCGCCGTCGGAGTGCGCCAGATGGCGATGTCCGCGGCCTTCCCCGCCTCGAGCGATCCGATCTCGTCGTCCATCAGAAGCGCCCTGGCGGCATTGATCGTAACGGCAGAAAGGACCTCCTCCGGCGACATACCGAGGTTGATGCAGGCGAACGACATCGCGAGCGGGAGGCTGGCGGTCGGTGACGTCCCGGGATTGAAGTCGGTACCGATGGCGACCGGTACCCCGGCGTCGATGAGATCGCGCGCGGGGGCGTGGTGGTCCTTGAGCAGGAACCAGGTCGTGACCGGCAGCAACGTGGCGACGACCGGTTCACCGGCTTCGGCGGCGGCCGCCATGGCCGCGACCCCCTCCGACGACGGGGTCGCCAGGTGATCCGCGGAGGCGGCACCCACCTCGACGGCCAGCTCCGCGCCGCCCGACGGCGCCAGTTCGTCGGCGTGAAGGCGAGGCTCGATGCCCAGGGCGCGGGCCGCTTCCAGGATCCGCCGAGACTGGTCGGCGGTGAAGACGCCGGCCTCGCAGAAGACATCCGCGAACCTGGCCCTGCCGTGGGCGGCGATCGCCGGCAGCTGATCATCGAGGATGGACCGGACATAGGCCTCCACGCCATCCGGGCGAGCACGGTACTCGGGCGGCACGGCGTGGGCACCGAGCCATGTCGGGACCACGTCCAGCGGACCCTCGCGACCCAGGCGGTAGGCGATCTCGACCAGCTTGAGCTCCGTCTCGCGATCGAGCCCGTACCCTGACTTTGCCTCGACCGTGGTCACGCCGTGCCCCAGCATCTCGTCCAGCCAGCGGCGGCCGTGAGCGAGCAGCTCCGTCTCCGATGCGGCCCTGGTCGCCTCGACCGTGGACAGGATCCCGCCGCCCGCCGCCAGGATGTCGAGGTAGGACGCGCCCCGCTGGCGCATGACCAGCTCGCCCTCGCGCGAGCCGGCGAAGAGCAGGTGCGTGTGAGGATCGACCAGGCCCGGAGTCACGGTCCCGCCGTTCGCATCGATCCGGGCGAAACGGGCGAGCGGGTAGTCCTCGGCCTCCAGGGTGCCCTCCACGGCCGCGCGTGGGCCCACAGCCACGATCCGACCCTCCCAGCACGCGACGACCGGCGCGTCCGGACCGTGGGGATCGGACACCGACAGACGGCCGACGTCGCCCTGCGTCGGTCCGCGGCGCACGCCGCCGGCCATCGTCACCACCTCGGCTGCCCCGATGATGAGGAGTCCCGGCGTCGGCTCGCCGGTGCGCCCCCCCTCGATGACCCGGAACGGTCCCCCGCTCATGTGCGGGGCCGATGTCCGGCCTGGCCCTCGGCTCGCTCGGCGCGAGCCGACTCGAGGCGAACCTCCAGCGCCTGGGACGGCGCGAAATCGCGCAGGGCGAGGTACTCGGCCGCGGCGGCCAGGCGCCGCTCCACGTCGTCCTCCGTGGAGGCGCCGGCATGGTCCGCCACGTCGAGGAACGCGGCCAGCGGCGCGAGGCCGATCAGCTCCGATTCGGCCAGCGCCACGCCGTCCTCCGCGGCCAGCTCACGGACGCTGTCCCAGACGAGCCACAGCGGCGTGACCGAGAAGTCGAGCAGGTTCATCGAGACCTGGGCCCGAAGCGGGTGGCCGCGTTCTGGCTCCCGGACCTCGAACCCGTTCGCCTGGAGCTTCGGCAGCCCGCCTCCGGATTCGCGGACCCTGCGTGCGATCCGCTTCGCCAGATCCACGTCGCTCGACGCGAGATTGATGTTGTAGGCGATCAGGAAGGGCCGAGCGCCGACCGCAACCGCGCCGGCCGACGGGTGCATCCGGGTCGGGCCGAAGTCCGGCTCGCGTCCATGCTGGCCGATCTCCGCCTTCAAGCCTTCGTACTGGCCCCGGCGCACATCCGCGAGCTTCTCCCGGTCTCCCCGCGTGGCCGCGCGCGCGTACAGATAGACCGGCAATCCGAACCGCTCCGCCATGCGCGCGCCGAACGTGCGGGCGAGCTCGACACAGTCGTCGATCGTGGTCCCCGTGAGTGGCACGAACGGGATCACATCGACGGCCCCGATGCGGGGATGCTCACCCTCGTGCACGTCCATGTCGATCTCGTGGATCGCCGCTTCGACGAGCCGCTCCAGCGCTTCGCGGACGGCCGGGTCCTCTCCGGCCAGCGTGAAGACCGAGCGGTTGTGGCTGGCGTCGCTGGTCCGGTCCAGGAGGAACACGCCGTCCACGGACGTGATCGCCGAAGCCAGCCGGTCGACCACGTCGAGGCGGCGGCCTTCCGAGACGTTGGGCACGGACTCGATCAGCACGTGCTGATGCTAGCGGGGCACGGCCCGGCCCGCGTCGACATCGCGCCAACCGGGCTCGTCGCTCCCGAGTCGCCGGTCGACCCCGTCGGCTCCTATCGCTCCATCATCGGGACGTGGACGCCACGTTCGCGGGCGACGTCGATCGCATGCTCGTACCCTGCGTCCACATGGCGGAGCACGCCCATGGCGGGATCCGTGGTCAGCACCCGCTCCAGCCTCTGGGCCGCCAGCGGCGTGCCATCGGCCACGACGACCATCCCGGCGTGCTGGCTGTAGCCGATGCCGACTCCACCCCCGTGGTGGATCGAGACCCACGACGCCCCGGCGGCCGTGTTCACGAGGGCGTTGAGGAGCGGCCAATCGGCCACCGCGTCCGTCCCGTCACGCATCGCCTCCGTCTCCCGGTTCGGCGACGCGACCGACCCCGAATCGAGGTGGTCTCGGCCGATGACGATCGGTGCCGACACCTCACCCGTGCGGACGAGCTCGTTGAAGGCGAGCCCGGCCTTCGCCCGCTCGCCGTAGCCGAGCCAGCAGATCCGGGCCGGCAGGCCCTGGAACGGCACCCGCTCCTGGGCCATCTCGATCCAGCGCCGCAATCCGGCGTCGTCGGGGAACAGTTCCAGGACGGCCCGATCCGTGCGCAGGATATCGGCCGGATCCCCGCTGAGGGCTGCCCACCGGAACGGACCTCGACCCTCGCAGAATTGCGGGCGGATGAACGCCGGCACGAACCCCGGATAGGCGAATGCGTCTGCGACGCCGGCTTCCTGGGCATGGGCTCGCAGGTTGTTGCCATAGTCGAACGTGACGGCACCGGCGGCCTGGAATGCGAGCATGGCCCGGCAGTGGTCCGCCATCGCGCGCATGGACCGGCGGACGTACTCGTCGGGCTGGGTCTCGCGCAGCAGGAGGGCGTCCTCGAGGCTGATCTCGGCCGGCACGTAGCCGCCGAGTGGGTCGTGCGCGGAGGTCTGGTCCGTGACGAGGTCGAAGCGCTCGCCCGCCCCGGCCCACGCGGGTTCGATCTCGGCCGCGTTGCCGATGAGCGCGATGGAGACCGCTTCGCCGCGGGCCGCGGAATCACGGGCCCAGCCGAGCGCCTCCGCCGGGTCCTCGGTCAGGCGGTCCACGTAGCGGATCTCGAGGCGCCGGCGAGCCCTGGCCGGATCCACCTCGATGGCGATGCAGACCCCATCGTTCATGGTCACGGCCAGCGGCTGCGCCCCACCCATCCCGCCGAGTCCGGCGGTCAACGTCACCGTGCCGCGGAGCGTGCCGCCGAAATGCTGGCGGGCGGCCTCGGCGAACGTTTCGTAGGTGCCCTGGAGGATGCCCTGGGTCCCGATGTAGATCCAGGACCCGGCCGTCATCTGGCCGTACATCATCAGGCCCGCCCGCTCCAGTTCGCGGAAGTGGTCCCAGGTGGCCCAGCGGCCAACGAGGTTCGAGTTCGCGATCAGGACGCGCGGCGCCCAGGCATGCGTGCGCAGCACGCCGACCGGCTTGCCGCTCTGGACCAGCAGCGTCTCGTCGTCCGCCAGGACGCGCAACTCGCGAACGATGGCATCGAACGCGTCCCAGCTCCGGGCTGCGCGCCCGGTGCCGCCGTAGACGACGAGGTGATCCGGGTCTTCGGCGACCTCCGGGTCGAGGTTGTTCATCAGCATGCGCAGGGCTGCTTCCTGCGACCAGCCGCGACAGGTCAGCTCGGGACCGCGAGGCGCTCGGACCGGACGTGGGCCGCTCATCGGAGACAGGCTACTCCGCCAGTCCGGCCACGACACGCTCGCCGAACCGGCCGCTTCCGAGGGCGGTGATCGCGATCAGCCGGTCCGGATCGGCGAGGTGGACGTGATACGTGTGGGCGCCGCCCCGGCACGTCCCGATGTACGTGCGGTGACCCTCGAGGTCGGATTCCGCGCCTCCGACCGTCAGCCCACCGGCCACCTCGCACGCGGCGCGGTCGTACGACTCGCGCCAGTCCCGGAACCAGTCGTCGTCGAACGTGCCGGGCTCGAGCGCGACGACGCTGACGATCGCCAGGTCGGGCTCGACCGGATCGCTCGGGTCGACATAGACGGCGACGTCCAGCCGCTGGACGGCGGGATCCGTCGCGGGATCCAGCGCGATCTCGGCGGCGGTCTCTTCGTCCTCGGTCATCGGGATGCCGTCGATGTCCCCGGGAAGGATGTCCAGGAGGGTCGGGTCGACGGTCGCGCCCCCTCCACCGACGAGCGGCGTCGCTGCCGGATCCGTCGGAAGCCCCGAGGTCGTCGGAGCGGGCGGCGGCTCGGATCCGCAGCCGGCGAGGAACGGCACCGCGAGGAAGAGCAGGACGACCCCCGATGGTCCCCGGAGGGGACGGTGGGCGGATCGTCGCCGCCTCACGTGAGCTCGCGTCGCATGACCGGGAAGCGTTCGTCGGCGGCAGCCACCACGAAACCGGCCGACGCCCAGAAGGCCGGCGTCGAGCCGCTCGTCGCGTCCTCGCGGGCGCCGACCTCCGGGTAGGTTTCGACGGCCGCGAACCCTCGGGTGGCAAGGTCGTCGCAAACGCTCGCCACGAGACGACGAGCCAGTCCAAGGCCCCGCGCCGACGCCGTCGTGGCGATGCACGTGATGACGGCCGGAAGCGGCGCATCCGGAAGGGCCGGATAGAGATCCCTGGTCCGCTGGGCGCGCGGGTATGCCGTGAGCGGGCCGAACTGGCAGTACACGGCCGGTTCGTCATCCAGGGTCAGGATCTTGGCGTAGCTGCCGACGACCCCGAGGCCGCGGCCCAGGAGCCGAAGCTTGCGCGGGGCCGCCTCACCGACGCCGGGTCGCGGTTCTCGGCGCGGCGCGAACGGATTGTCCGCGAGTCCCGCCCCGTCGTCCCCGGCGAGGAACGGATTGGCGGGAGGGCGACGGCTCGCCTCGAGCTCGGCGAGGAACGGGTTGTCCATCGCCGGACGGGATCCCGAGGCGGCCTGGGCGGCCGGCTCGGGACGCGACGCGAGCCAGTCGAGGCGGATCGCCTTCGAACCGCGGTCGGCATCCTCCCAGTAGTCGCACGATCGGTGATCGAAACCGGGATCGGCGCAGGGCGGCATCCGCGCGAAGTCGGATTCCTCGGTGACATCGAAGATCGCGATGCGGGCGCTGTCGGCATCCATGACGGTGCCGAGTCTAGGACCATTGGGGGAGGGTGGGCAGGACGCGGACGGGTAGAGTCGGGAGAACGCCGCGCTTGGAGGGCTGCAACGGCCGATGTCGGACCTCGCGATCGACGATCCTTACGCCATCCTGGAGATCGACCGCGGCGCAGGAGATCGCGCGATCGCCTCCGCCTACCGTCGCCTGGCGCGCCGCTTCCACCCGGACATCGCCGGGGAGGGTGCCACGGACCAGATGACCCGCATCAATGCGGCCTTCGATGCCATCAAGACGGCAGAGCGCCGGATCCGATTCGACGAGACCGGACCGCGACCGAGTGGCGACACCCGCCCGCGAACGGACTCGGTCGCCCACGACCCACTGCGCTGGACGCAGGCGCGCGACGGGACCGGCGGAGCCGGGCCGCCTCCCGGCCGCCCTTCGGGCAGCGTGCTCGGCTTCGGTCGCCATATCGGTTGGTCGATCGGCGAGATCGCACGGGTCGATCCCGGCTACCTGCAGTGGCTGGTCGATCGGCGCGAGGGCCGCCCGTATCGCCTCGAGATCGAAGCGACCCTTCAGGATCTCCGCGGGCGCGAGCCATCGCCGTCCGGAGGGCGCACGGGACGCGCGCGACGCGCGGGCGGCCACGACCGAGCCTGGGCCTTCCGCCGAGCGTAGTCCCAGACAGGCTTCTTGGTCGGCGCCAGGCGTCGCCTCCGTGCGAGCGCTCGCCTGCGCGGCGTGCGGCGCGGGCGCTAGTCGGCCGGCTCCGGTCGCGTGTCGGAACCGGACGGACGGACGAGGTCAGCGAGGGCACCGCCATGGACGAGATCCGTCGCGGCGCCGATGTCCGGACCCGGCTCCCGATCACGATCGAGATGCGCGATACGGGCGCGGATCCGCGCATGCGCCTCGCCGACGCCGGCGCCGGCGCCGGCGCCGGCG
>Ga0224505_10002748_pt1 | contig 10209 bp, 12 predicted proteins | sample SF_Jan12_sed_USG_FD_169102 | JGI IMG/M metagenome (GOLD analysis project Ga0224505, IMG submission 169102) | Sediment microbial communities from San Francisco Bay, California, United States - SF_Jan12_sed_USGS_4_1 | ecosystem: Environmental > Aquatic > Marine > Sediment | place: USA: California...
CGTGTGAGCATGCGCACAGTCACGATGGACGTGCCCCCACAGGACGTGATCACCAGCGACAACGTGACGGTCAAAGTCAACGCCGTGATTTATTTTCGTGTCGTGGATCCACAACGCGCGATCGTGGAAGTCGAGGACTATCTCTACGCCACCTCGATGATGGCCCAGACCACCTTGCGTAGCGTGCTTGGCCAAAGCCAACTTGACGACCTGTTGTCAAAGCGTGACCAGATCAACGCGGAGCTCCAGAGAATCATCGACCAACAGACCGAACCCTGGGGCGTCAAAGTCTCTGCCGTCGAGGTGAAGAATGTCGACCTCCCGCAGGAAATGCAGCGGGCCATCGCGCGCCAGGCCGAAGCCGAACGGGAACGGCGCGCGAAGGTCATCCACGCAGAGGGCGAGTTCGAAGCCTCCCAACGCCTGGCGGACGCGGCCGACGTGATCAGCCGAAACCCTGCCGCACTTCAGTTACGTTATCTCCAGACATTGGTGGAAGTCGCCGCGGAAAAAAACTCGACCACCATTTTCCCGGTACCGATTGACACGCTTGCGCCATTCATAAAGGGACTGTTATCGAAATAGTGTGACATTTCCGTCGAACGGCTGGCGTCAATCCCACATAGCTGCCGCATAAGTGCGACAGTTTCTGATCAAGTTCCTCATTAACTCTGTCTAATCTTTCTGATTTTTCGAGACGATCTCTCGTTCCCCTTCTCATCTTGGCTCCAGCATCCGTTTTGCTTCATGGAAATCATCAAAAACGGGCATACTGAGTCGAATCTTCTCAACCCAATTTGGCTCTAACGTAACAGAAGTCATTTAACCACACCACAAAGGGTGACACGATGAAGAAAGAGCTTCGGGTCGCTGAAGAAATAGATATACGAAATACCTTCGTCCCAGATGTGGATGCCGATGATGCCAAAGCGAGCGGTATGCTGGGAATTATTGGCCGTGAGGAGGTTGAAGAATCGACAGCCGATGAGAAGCGTCCAGCAGTCATACGGACGAGTCAGGGAACGAGCCCGTTCTTGTTGGAGAGTCTCTATTTTCGTTCGTTTGGTGAGCGTGGACTCTTAACTCGAGAAGAAGAGACGGCCATCGCGAAGCGTGTTGACCTTGGAACCCGCCGTATCCGCACCGCATTGCGTCAGGCTGTGCGGACTATTCTGAAGTCCAAACGGACTTCTGCTCTTGTAGAAACTGTGAAGGGACTTCAACTCGTTAAGCGGTTAAGTGGACTGTCTGCCACCGCCCTAGATAATGCAGAGAAACTCCTGGTCGAGGCTGTAGACTCATCAGAGCCGGATGCCAAACTTACAGTGAGCGCAGCCAAGGAACTGAAGGCGGTACTGAATGAAATTCGATCCGCCAGAATTGTGCTGGAAGAAGGTAAAGATGAGCTCGTGCGGTGCAATTTGCGCTTAGTGGTCGATGTCGCGAAACACTACACGGGAAGGGGGTTGACGTTACTGGATCTCGTACAAGAGGGCAATATCGGGCTCATGAAAGCTGCTGAACGATACCAGTATCGGAAGGGATTCAAATTTAGTACGTATGCCACGTGGTGGATACGACAAGGCATCACTCGGGCCCTCGCGGATCAAGCGAGAACGATTCGCATTCCGGTCCACCAAACCGAAGCATCGCATCGAATTCTCCGTGTGATGCGGCGGCTGGGACAACGATTTGGCCGGCCTGCCAGACTAGACGAAGTGGCTCAGGTTTTGCGTATGAGACCGGAACGGATCCGTGAAACCGTGCAAGCGTTTCAGGAACCGGTGGCATTAGAGACTCCGATCGGTGGTGGAGATACCCAGTTCGGAGATATGATTCCGGACCAACAGGCTGTATCGCCCGACGCCCATGTGCACCGAGGTGAACTGACGCAACAACTGGACCGGATCCTCAGCACCCTGACACCTCGAGAGCAAACCGTTATCAGGCTCCGATTTGGGATCGGCTACGACGAAGCCAGTACCCTTGAGCAGGTCGGCCAAAGCTTATCCGTCACACGCGAGCGTATCCGCCAGATTGAAGCAAAGGCTCTCAAAAAGCTCAAGACTCCGGGGATCAAAGAACTCTTTGCCTCTATGAAATAGGACTCCTCGCCTGATCAAGTCCGAGAGCGACTTCGTCGCTCTCGGACCTCGACTTTCCTCTATCCAACCAGTTGTGTAACAATGACCGCCGCCGAGGGGAACCCACGGCTTCGATTGCACCCATGATTAATACCGGGGGACGTTCCCCGGTGATTTGGCCCTCTTTATGGAACAACCTGTCCGTCTATGCCACCTCATCGGCCCAGATAGCACCACCACCCTATCCTGCAATTCTCTTCGATATCGGGATACCCTTGTTCACACATTTCCAAATCCTGTTCCCTATCTCACCGCGTGGAATCTGCAGTCGCGCTTACATCACGAACGACTCCTCAATCGCCAACCGGACACCCTGTTGATTCTTGAACACTCGCCCGTCTATACGCTGGGGCGCAGGACACGACCATCAGACTGGGGTGGGAATCAGGCAGCTTTATGCGAGAACGGAGCGGAATTCCACCATGTGAACCGAGGTGGATCCGTAACCTTTCATGGCCCCGGGCAGGTAGTCCTCTATCCCATCCTGAAACTTAATCAGTACGCCACAGGCGCCAGGCAGTTCGTGTGGTTACTTGAGGAGGTTGTCATTCGCGTACTTGACTACTGGAATATCGACGGTGTTCGTATCGTCGGCAAACCTGGCGTGTGGGTCATGCTGCCGCAGCTGAAGAAGATCTGTTTTGTTGGCATACGAGTTCAACAAGGAGTGACGCTCCATGGAGTGTCCCTGAATGTCGATCTGGACCTGGCTCCGTTCCGCCGAATTCACCCATGTGGATTCCCCGATTGTTCTGTGACATCCATGGCGGCTCTTTCTCAAAGAGCCGTCCCGGTCGAAGCAGTGAAGCAGCAGCTCGCTGAGGCCTTCACCATGGTGTTTTCCATAAGCGCCTCACGACCGGAACCCACGCAAGGACAGGAATCTGCCCACACTGATCCTGAAGGAGCTCTATGCAGGAACTTTTGACCCCGACCTTTCGCTTGGCCGTCTCGCAATTCGATCAAGCCGCGGAGGCTATGCACCTGGACTCCAACCTCCGCGAACGCCTGAAGCTCCCACAGCGCTCACTCGTCGTCAGTCTTCCCGTCCTCATGGATGATGGGCATGTCGAGGTCTTTACCGGTTATCGCGTGCAGCATGATTCATCACGCGGGCCCTCCAAGGGTGGAGTGCGGTACCACCCTGATGTAAATCTTGGCGAAGTGGCCGCCCTGGCCATGTGGATGACATGGAAATGTGCCTTAGCCGGCTTGCCATACGGTGGAGCCAAAGGCGGGGTCCGAGTCGCGCCCAAGAGTCTGTCCTCTGCTGAATTACAGCGACTGACCAGGCGCTATGCGGCGGAAATCTTCCCTTTGATCGGACCGGATAAGGACGTGCCTGCCCCTGACGTTGGGACTGATGCCCAGATCATGGCGTGGATGATGGACACCTACAGCCAGCAGGTCGGATATGCTGTACCCGGAGTTGTCACTGGAAAACCGCTGGCGCTCGGTGGCAGCTTGGGTCGAGAAGAAGCAACCGGGCGGGGTGTCGTATATGTGACGCAGGAAGCATTACGTCATCTGAACCTGCCGTTGGAGAACGCGACGGTGGCAATTCAAGGGTTTGGGAACGTCGGCTCGCATACGGCTCGCATCATGCAACAACAAGGGGCACGTGTGATTGCCGTCAGTGATGTCACTGGCGGCATCTACAACGACAAGGGGTTGGATATCGCACATCTTCTCCGTCGTGATTCGAGCCAGCCACTCCGTGAAACGAAGCAGGGAGATGCGATCACGAATGAGGAATTACTCCAATTGGAATGCACCGTGCTCGTTCCCGCTGCACTATCCGAACAGATTACCCATCGCAATGCGAATTCTCTGAAGTGTCGAATCCTCTCCGAAGGAGCCAACGGACCGACGACATTAGAAGCCGATCGCATTCTCGAGGACAAAGGAATATTTGTAATTCCTGATATTCTGGCAAATTCCGGTGGGGTCATCGTCTCCTACTTCGAGTGGGTGCAGGATCTTCAGCGTTTCTTTTGGAGCGCCGCCGACATTCAGAATCGTCTACAGAACATCATCACGTCCGCCTTTCATCGCACACTGCACTTTTCAACTGAACGTCGGGTTTCAATGCGCATGGCGGCGCTCATGAGCGGGATTGACCAGGTTGCTCAAGCCCATCTCCAACGTGGATTGTACCCATAATTGCTCACCCGTTCGGCTCCCCTTTGGTCTTGTTTACCGTCTCTGGTTCTTGCTTCACGACGGATTTGTACGCTAGGGTAATGGTCGTTAGCAGGGCGAAGGAGCACCTCATGACACGACACGCGATTGAAACAGCGTGGGAACAGCACTGCTCCAATGGTTGGCCTCGGTTTTCAAGTCCCCACGAAGGACAATTGATGACACTCGATACGGTCATCAGCGGATGCGTGGTCTACTACCTCGAGAGCTCCGATGGTCTCGACGACCAACGGCTTGCCATCGTGAAGGATTGCCTGCGCGATCTAGATGATTTGACGGCAGAGCTGGAGGCTGATTGTCAGTCATATTTTTTCCGGCTTCGCCAGCTAGGCGACATGTTACTACATGTACAGTCGTCACCCTGATCGATGGCGTGGGGGAGCTGTGTTTTCACATTGGGATGGGCATCGGTCCTTCAATAATGGATCTGCATTTCTTGCAGCTTCGATTCCGGATTGGCTAAAATGACACAAAGTAAGCGTCCCAAGTCCGTGTCCATCTCTTTAACGATGCCTCCGACATGTCATTGATCCAGTCAGAATGGAAAGTGATTGTTAATATGGGAAAGAATCCCCTTTGGATTGCCAGCGTGGTTTTTATTGGCCTGTTCACGGCATGTTCCTTGGTTTACGCCGAGCCGTACGAGTTGAGTCAGACCGATGTCATGGAACCAAAAACCATCTCAAGCGTCGATATCTCACTCTTTGGTGTTAAACTCGGTGACTCAGAAAATAAAGCGGTCGAGAACCTGGTAACCGAACACATTTCTGGGATTAAGGCAGAACAAGAGGCGACCTTCATCTTCCTTCTCGACCAGCGCAAACCCACCGGCCCCATGGCTGGAGTCCGAATTCAGGACGGCAAGGTCGATTTGCTTTTCATCAATAATCGGTTCGCCTTTAAGACCAGAGGTGTTTTCCGCAATGTCCTCAATAGCGAAAGCCCCGAAGAGATTCGTAAGTTGCTGGGGCAGGAAGAGTACGGCGACGAAAACGTTATGGGCGCAATACTTGCGTACGACAAGCAGGGCTTCCAAGTGAATTATCTCGGGAAAGACATCAACATCGAGTTCGCCCGACCTCACTAATCCAACTTGCGGTGCCTCGTTCTCTATCCCCCCAATACCCCGCACTGGCTAACGGCCCTATTCCACTACCAACTAGACAAATTAGCCCGGCATAGGTGTGGATAACGGGATGTTTACCTAGTTGAAGGAGCTGGACCAAGCCCGATTATTGAATTGTATCGGTGAGACGGAAGCCGTAATCGATCAAGCTCTTTGCGGTATTCCACCTGCGGTTGGAATTCAAGATGACGAGCAGCAAGTCTGTATCGTTTTGAGAGACTTTGGCAATCAAGCATCGGCCGGCTTTTGAGGTGAATCCCGTCTTCACCCCTTCCACGCCAGGAATCCGACCAAGAAGGCGATTGGTATTATGCAAGACGTACGCGCGATAGCCGCTCACGGGTGTGATGACTTCACGTTCTTCTTTTACAAGTGCTCGAAACACCCCATTCCGCATCGCGACTTCGCTTAGCTTTGCCAGATCTTCCGCAGTCGAATAGTGATCGGACCCATCAAAACCACAGCCGTTACTAAAATGAGTCCCGTGTAAGCCCAACGACGTCGCCTTCTTGTTCATCAAGTCGACAAACTGCTCTTCATTTCCGCCAACGTGTTCTACCGCCGCTAGGCAAGCATCATTAGCCGATACCATCATCATAGCCTTCAGTAAATCCTTCACACGAAAGACCTCACCGACTTTCAATCTCAGGTGAGTCTTAGGAGCTCGTGCCGCATTTTTGCTCACCGTTGCCAGATCGTCGAGCTTGCCATTTTCAAGAATAACCAGCGCCGACATGATCTTAGTCAGGCTGGCTGGCGATAGACGTTTGTCCGCTTGATGTTGATAAAGCACACGTCCGGATTTCATTTCCTTCAGGAGAATGCTGTGTGCAGGAATCCGTTTCCAGGGAAGCGGCTGCGGGGCATAGGTGACCATACGGCTCGTTTGAGCCTTGGGTTGCCTTTCCAACGCCGAAGCAGGAAGACTCGATAGAAAAATCAGTGGGATAGAGAAGACGGTAACGAGAGCTGGCAGTACAACCAACCGGCACCATCGCAGCGGTCGAGGATCAGGCCAGGAGTAGTCTTTCCGTCCCAAAGCCACCCATCAATCTAGAAGGTGAACGACTCCCGTACCTTATCACCCTTCCGGCCACTATCGATAACCTTATGAAAAAACCGGAGAAGATCGGCTAAATCAATCCAAAATCCACAATTGAGGCATCGAGCGTAAATTCGGCGGTTGATGAGGGTATAGTGACGCTCCACCATCATGAATCCTCTGCACTTCAAACACTGCATACATGTCTCACTCTCTCCGAACTACCGCAATCGATTCATGACTAATGCAACACACCCGGCAAGTAAACCTCCGCCAATGAGGGTCGTGCCGAAATACACAAACACATTGGTACCTCCAGCCGGTTGCGTCCCTTCCCACAAATCCCGTACCCCACCCTGGACCATCAGGACCGAGAGGGTCATAAGGGCCCCAATCATGAACCACCATGCAAAGGATCGAAGCGCCATTGGTATGCCCATCAACCTACGCCGGTAAACCCAACAGCAACTCTAGCGAAGGCCCCCTGGGCTGTCAAGAATAGATAGTGAACCTTCGCCGCTATTCGTGTGACGGCGAACTTGCTGGCGGTTTAAGCCCTTTATGCAGAAAAATTGAAACGCTCCCGCTTCCATTGTCGGCAATTGCCAGGCCTGGTTCCTCGGCCCCGGCATTGGTCACGCGAAAGGAGGATAGAGCGAACGGGCCAGACTTTGTACGGTAGTTTCTGGGCGGATAGTGAAAGGTGCCATCTCCTTTCCCGAACAAGATCGAGAGATCATTTGACTGGAGATTCACGATGGCAACATCCACGAGGCGATCGCCATTAAAATCCTTCGCCAGCCCGAAATTTGGACCGGCATCGGCACCTGAATCTTTACCAGGTCGAAACGTGGCATTGCCATTCCCCAGAAAGGTAGTAAAACAGTCCTTTTCCCCGTTAATGACCAAAAGATCACTGTGATGATCGTTGTTGAAGTCCGCAAAACTCACCCCTAGGGGACGATGTCCGGTTGAATAGTCTTTGGGGTCACGAAAGGAACCGTCTCCGTTGCCGAGCCAAATGGAAACGGCGTTCGACATGGGACCACCATTTGTCACGACCAAGTCCAGCTTCCCATCGGCGTTGAGATCAGAGAGTGCGACTGATGTCGGTGTATCTCCGTGTTCATACTGCACCCCATGGCGAAATTCCCCAGTTCCGTTTCCGAGAAACACTTTGATCTTGTCGTTCCGCAATGCCACTACCAAATCGGCATGCCCATCACGATTGATATCGTCGGTCGCCAGAGCGATCGGCGTTCGGTGAACCGGATATCGCTGACCCTCTTCAAATCTTCCGTTGCCGTGGCCCAAGAGTAGCGCGATCTCATCTCCGCCGGAGCACGCTAAGGCCACATCTGAGTGGCTATCTTCATTAAAATCGCCCATCGCGAGAGCACGCGGCTCCTGACAGACATGCAGCTGGATTTGATCTCGAAATGTACCGTCCCCGTTGCCCAATAGGATCGAAATCGTATTGCTTGCGATGTTGGTGGTGATCAGATCTGTGATCGAGTCTTGATTAAGATCGACGGTTATAATCGCAGTAGGATTCTTGCCTACCTTGTAACTAGCGAAATAATAAAAAGGATCAGGCGGAGTGTACGGCTCAGTCTTGGAACAGGCCCAGAGACCGCTACCGAACATGAGACACAGTGAAGCTACGCTGATAATGATGTCAGACGAGCGGGACATTCTTTTCATGAAGGCTGGCACGTATCTCTTCCATTCTCAGCATTAAGGCGAATGGGCCAAGAGCCAATTAAGCTGAACGGGCAGTATACAAAGGCAATCTTCCTCCTCGCAACGTACATAGGTGGTGAGGATCACCCTTTGAATTTCGCTCATGGGTTGCGCTATGATGCCCCGTTACTTCTAGGAGGAAGACAATGAGTAATATTGTGAACGTCGACATTACCATGTACGGGATCGCTGAAGTGCTGAACTGGTGTCTTGATCGAAATAAGGGACGCGTGCCAGGCGTTGATACGCCAGGGTTCAAGAAGATGCAGGAGCTGCTGGCTGAAAAGCCACAATCAGGCGACTACTTTACACTGGATCAGTTCTGGAAGAAAAAGGTGACGTTACCCTTGACTGAAGAGGAAGTCGCGACGATTGATCGTTGCCTCTATGATATCCCTAACTTTGACAACGAACCACTTCCTCAGATTCGGCACAAATTCTGGCCCCAGCAGGTCGCGAGCCATTAGCGCAAGGTTCGTGTCCTGATTAGTTGCGCTGTTGAAGATATAAGAGCAGGACGATACGGTGAAGAGTCGTTACACGCTCAGAGGTTTCCTTCGCCTTTGAGGTACTTGCGGAAACGATCCATCAGTTCAGCACCTAGGGTCCCTCCTTCTGGCTTCTTCGTCGAAGGATCGGCAAAATGTCCTCGAATTTCCTGGAGCCGTTTCTCAGCCTGATCGTTGCCCTGTAAGCGCTTTGTTTTCTGCAGGGCAGTGTCAAAAGCCTCAAACGTCAATTCCTGATACCCGAAAGAGCGGATACGTTTAACCGCTTTCATCATAGCCTGATTTCGAAACGTCGTCAGATGGTCGGAGTCAATTTCCTTCAGCCCCAGCTTACGAGCCCGCCGTTCAGCCGCTTTTCTGATTCCACTTCGCACGAAATCAGGAGATGTCTGAAGCCGCTTCCACGCTTCATCCGACCACGCGACTCGTGCTTGAGGCGCATCCCACAAGTCCTGTAGGAGCGATTCGTCAATGCGAGTCAGTTGTCTTTCCCTTGCAAGATCTTCGGTATCTCGCTTCAACATATCGGTGACAAAATCTAGAGCAATGGGGGGCGATTGCTTCACTTTCTCTCTAAGTATCGCAAGCGCCCCCTCAGTCCATGCCATAGGCGGCCCGATATCCTCATGAAGGTCACCAAGCGCTTCCACCTTTTCGAACAACTCTACATTCACCTCGAGATGTCCTCGCTCTTTCGCGATCTCCTCGGCAATCTGCTTGATCATTGCTCGCATAAATTCAGGAACCGTGGCCAAGCGTTCTTTCGCCGCCGCGGTCCATGGAAGGCGACCCTCTACCATCTCTTCAACGGCAGATGCCATTGCAGCCTCACCTCCCATTCGCCCCATCATCTGGCCTTTAAACTGCTCAAGGATTTCTTCCGTAATCTCTTCATATCCCAATTCTCGTGCTTTCTTTTCAGCCAAACGACGTACCATGCCACGCAAGAAGATGGGAGCGCGCTCCATCCTTTTGAGCGCACCATTAGTCCAGCGAATTTCCGTGGTAGCAGATTGTGAAGAGTCCGACATTACCCTGGCCCTTTTTCATGAAGTTTAAATCATTACTGATTGAGTAATTCTTTCAACTCTTTGCCGGCTTTGAAAAATGGGACACGCTTGGCCGGCACCGCGACGGTTTCTCCGGTCTTTGGATTCCGGCCTTCTTTCATTCGACGAGCCCGTAGACGAAAGCTGCCGAACCCACGAATCTCGGTCTTGTCGCCGTTTTTCAGTGAGTCCCGCACACAGTCAAAAATCGTGTTCACGACCACTTCCGCCTGCCGCTTGGTCAAAGTGGTGACTTGCTCAGAGACTCGCTCGATGATCTGCGCCTTGGTCATGTCCACTCTCCCTCCACTTCGATGATAACTACGCTTACCTCAAATGCGATTAAAAGGCCATCAGGTATTTCAAGCTGACACCCGGCTGTACATCCAACTTG
>Ga0224505_10002749_pt1 | contig 10199 bp, 11 predicted proteins | sample SF_Jan12_sed_USG_FD_169102 | JGI IMG/M metagenome (GOLD analysis project Ga0224505, IMG submission 169102) | Sediment microbial communities from San Francisco Bay, California, United States - SF_Jan12_sed_USGS_4_1 | ecosystem: Environmental > Aquatic > Marine > Sediment | place: USA: California...
GCCCCCGGTTGAAGGCCTTCGCGCAGATCGTTCGGCCCTAGACATAGCGCGATCGGTGGAGCGACGCTGTGCTTCTGGCTGCGGCGACTTCTCGCCGCCAATGGGGAGGCGATCATGTCGTCGGTGGCAGTGGAGTTGGCGCAACGCTTGTGCGATGCCATGAACAGCCACGATGTCGAGCGGCTGAAGGTGGCCTACTGCGACGATGTCGAGAACAGCGACCCTACCCAGGTACTCAACGGCATCGACGCGGTCCTGGCCTACTGGCAGGGGCTGTGGACCGCGTTCAAGGACCTCAGCTTCGTCGTTGGACCGGGCTGTGTAGGCGACGAAAAGGCCCGCGCCAACGAGTGGATCGCCCGCGGCACCCATACGGGTCCGCTCACGATGCCGGACGGATCGGCAATCCCCGGTTCTGGTCGTGTCATCGAGTTGAAGGGCATGTCCTACTTCGAGCTACGCGACGGCAAGGTCCATCGGCAACGCGACTACTTCGATGTCGCAAGCCAGATGACCCAACTCGGTCTCGTCGGCTGAACGCGACGCGGATCACCTGCCGCTCCTGAGCTGGTCACGGGCGACGCCGGCGTCGCAGCGACCGGCGGGCGCAGCATCCGATGTCGGCTCTTCGTCAGCTTCCGGGGCCAGATCTCGCTGTATTCCCCGCCTGTGAACCCCGTTCTGGTTCGGGAAGCTGAACCGGTCCGAACCAGGACAACGCGAAGCTGGGCCCACCGGCGGGACGTCTCACTCACTTCGAGCGTTGGCCCGAGCCAAGTACTGCTGAACTATTTGTATACTTCGAAGTTTTCACCACTGGAGGTTCTGATGGCCATATACATGACGCTTCTGCGTTACACCCCAGAGGGGATGAAGGCGGCCTTGGCGGCCGGTATGACGTCCCGGAAGGCCATGCACGACACCGTGATCAGCGCTGCCGGTGGAACCACTCTTGGCTATTACTTGGTCGGCGACGCCGACTGGGATGTGGCCAGCCTGGTCGAGTACCCCGAGACCCTCACCAACGCCAATGCGGCACGCTTGATGGCGGGCTTCAAAGCCGGCGGAGCGATTGAAGCCATGCGAGTGTTCCTTCTAACCACCCCGGAGGAGTTCGACGCCGCCTCCCCGGTCGCCGAGCAGACCTACCGGCCCCCGACCGGCTGACCGCCGGCGAATGAGGTAGTGCAGCCGGTGCCGATCTCGTCAACCTCCCGGCGTGGACTCCGCCGAGAGGGGTAGGAGCCTCTCCAGATCCGAGAATCAGCGGGAGCGGCCAAACCGAGTTCATCGACAGGAGACGAGCCATGGCCATTCATCCAATCGATAGCCTGATGAGATTCGCCCGAGCGTTCAACGCGAGAGACTGGGACGACTGGGGCCGCGTCGTCGGCGACGATTTCCGTCAGTCCTCGGAACACGGAACCGAGATCCTCGAGAACGACAAGGCCGGCTGGCTCGAGATACACAAGAGGATGGCCGCCAACGGCATGACGTTCTGGGTGCTGTCAGTGGCGGTGAATGGCCCCTTCCTCTGCGTCACGTGGGAGTTCAGGAAGGAAGACCAACCGCTGTTGCGCGGCGCAGGTGTCGGCGAGGTCGACGCCGACGGACATCTCATCAAGCTGAAAGGCCTCAACGTCTCAGTTTGACCGCGCCGCGATCCGGCGGGGCGAGGAGGGCGTTGACGGTCGAGATCTACCGGGGTAGGGGTCAGGCTTCCAACCATGCTTCGGGCTGCGATGATCAAGCAGCCGTAGCGGCTGACCGCGTGTCGCAGCCGCGGGTCGTTGGCCACGGTGAAGGACAGCGATCGGCTCGAGTTCGGTGATCTCGTCGCGTTGGCGCAGCCGGTCACCCGAGGGTGGGGTCAATCAAGCGCCGCTCCTGGGCGCTGCGTTGCGCCCGGACCGGCTGCTCCCCGACTCGGTTGAGGATTGAACCTGTGCCGCCCGGAAAGTCGATCGTGTGCTGACCAGGGCTGATGCCGCCATGCTGCTTCGCCGTGTTTCGCATTCTCTACCGGGTCTTGGCCAGCCTCGCTCGGCTCGCGGTTCGTTCTGGCCGTTCGAAGGACCTCGAACTGATCGTGCTACGCCACCAGAACGCCGTGCTGCGACGCCAGCTCGCACGACCTGCCCTCACCGACAACGACCGGACGATGCTCGGCACGATCGCGGCCGCACTCCCCCGCGAGCTGCGCAAGGGCTGGATCGTCACGCCCGAGATGCTGCTGCGATGGCACCGCCACCGAATCGCCAAGCACTGGACCCATCCCCCGGCCCGGCGCATAGGTCGGCCACCCACCAGCGCAGAGCTGCGTCGCCTGATCGTGGGCCCAGCAAAGGAGAACCCGACCTGGGGACACCGCCGCATCCAGGGCGAACTCGCTCGCCTCGGCCACACGATCGCCAAGACACACCGTGTGGCAGATCCTCACCGACAGCGGCATCGAACCCCCTGCCCGAACCGCTCCGGGGTGACTCGGAGCGAGTTCCTGCGCTCCCAGGCCGCGGTCGCGTGCGACTTCTTTCACCGTCGACACCGCTGCTCTTCGCCGCTACTACGTGCTGTTCTTCATCCACGTCGAGACCCGGCAGGTATTCTTCGCCGGCGCCACCCCAAACCCCACCGGCGCCTGGACCACCCAGGCAGCGCGCAACCTGTTGCTGTGCCACGGCACCGAGCACTGGTTCGTGACCGCGGGAGCCAGTTCATCGACTCCTTCGACGAGATCATCCGGACCGAAGGATTGAAGATCCTCCGCCCGCCCGTCCGAACCCCGGTAGCGAACACAGTTGCCGAGCGCTGGATCGGCTCGATCCGACGAGAGCTACTCGACCGCAGCCTCATCTGGAACCGCCGACAGATCGAACGCATCGTCCGCGACCACATCGCCCACTACAACCAGCATCGGCCGCACCGATCTCTCGAGCATCGCCACCGAACCCTCGCTCGACGTGATGATCCACTCGAACGCGCCGGGAGCGACTCGGCCGAACGGCGAGGGACCCGCCACCACGCCCGGCCGGTCGAGCTCGCCCCCGCCGAGGAGTCGATATCGCCTGCGAGCGGCTCGTCGCTTGGTGCGACCACCGGCAGCTTGGCTCGCTGCAACCAGGCCCAACGGCCCTGGTCGAACACCATCCGGCGGCGCAAGTTCGCGTCATGTTCCAGAACGGAGGTGGACCCGGCGGCGGGTCTGGCACGGGTGGGGACGGGGGGCCGCTCATCGAGCTGGTCGGGGTGGAGAAATCGTACCGGACCGGTTCGGTAGAGTTCCCGGCGCTGCGCGGCGTCGACCTGCAGATCGGGCACGGGGAGATGGTCTCGATCGTCGGATCGTCTGGCAGCGGCAAGTCGACGATCCTCAACATGGTCACCGGCATCGACCGGCCGAGCAGCGGACGGGTCGTCGTGGACGGGCGCCGGATCGACGAGATGGGCCAGGAGGAGCTGGCCGCTTGGCGCGGCGTCCGCGTCGGGATCGTGTTCCAGTTCTTCCAGCTGCTCCCGACGCTGACAGCGCTCGAGAACGCCATGTTGCCGATGGAGTTCGCCCGCCTGGGCACGGCGCGCCAGCGGGTGGAGAAGGCGACGGAGAACCTCGAGCTGGTCGGCCTGGGTGAGAAGCTGCAGCGGGTGCCGTCGGAGCTGTCCGGTGGTGAGCAGCAGCGCGTCGCGATCGCCCGGGCGATGGCCTGCGACCCTGCGCTGCTCGTGGGCGACGAGCCGACCGGCAACCTCGACTCCGAGACGGCGGCGCGCATGTTCGACCTCCTCGCCGAGCTGAACGGTCGCGGGACCACGGTGCTGTACGTGACCCACGACCGCGAGCTCGCCGCCAGGGCCCAGCGCACGGTCGTCATCCGCGACGGGCGCGTCGACGCCTCGGACGACCGATGAGCGTCCTGCGGAGGAAGTCGTGGCAGGACATCCGGCGCCGGCGGGCACGCGCCGCGTTCACGGTCGTCACGATCGCGTTCGCGGTCGTCGGCGTCTCGCTGTTCGCGATGCCCTCGCTGATGGACCGGGCGATGGCCGACCGGATCGCGCGGGATCACCTCCACGACATCCAGTTCTTCACCGACGACGTGGCCCTCGACGACGAGGCGCTCGCCTCCCTCGCCCAGGTCGAGGGCGTCAGGGCGGTCGACGCCCGCACGCTGTATCCCGCCCGGGTCCTCGTCGGTGAACGCCGCGAGGACGTCCTCGTGGTCGGCGTGCGCTCGTTCGGCGCGCAGCAGGTCGATCTCGTGAGCGTCGAGCGCGGTGAGGCGCCGGGCCCGGGGGGCGCCGTCACCGATGCGCAGAACCGGCGGAGCGGTCGCCTGGTCGTCGACGCCGGGGCCGAGATCACCGTCGAGGACGACGCCGGCCGGCTCCACACGCTGACCGTCGCCGGCGAGGGCGGCACCCTGGCCTACAGCGGGGTCGCGACGGAGCGGGCCGTCCTGTACGTCACCCAGGACACCGCCAACGCCCTCGCCGGATCGCAGGGTGTCAACTCGGTCGAGATCGGCGTCGAGGACCCCGAGCGGGTGGTCTCGATCGCCGACGCGGTGCGGGCGAGGCTCTTCGAGCTCGACCCGGGGATCGTGTTCGAGGATCTCCCCGACGTGCGCGAGGCCGGCACGTGGCCGGGTGAGGAGATCTTCAACAACTTCAGCACGCTGTTCTACGTCGGTGCGGTGCTGGCGCTCGTCTCGGCGATGGTCCTGATCTCGAACACGATGACCACGATGGTCGCCGAGCAGGTGCGCGAGGTGGCGATCATGAAGGCGATCGGGGGCCGGCGCCGGCAGGTGATCCGCTCGTTCCTCCTCACCGTGCTGCTGTTGGCCGTCGCTGGGTCGGTCCTGGGTGCCCTCGCCGGCATCCCGGCGGCCAACCTGATGGTCGGCTTCATCAGCACCCAGTTCTACGGGGTCGAACCAAGCTGGGGCGTGTCCGTGTGGGTCCTCGTCCTCGGCCTCGTCGTGGGCGTCGGCGGCAGCGTCCTCGCCGCCGCCCCGGCCCTCCGCCGGGCCGCCCGGATCTCCGTGCGGGCCGGCCTCGACGCCATGCGCGGGCCGACCGACACCGGGTTCGTGGATCGCGCGCTGCGGCGGGTCGCCCTTCCCGCCAACGCCCGGGTGGGGCTGCGCAACTTGACGCGGCGGCGGGCCCGGTCGGTCGGCACGCTGCTGCAGATCGGGCTCGCCGTCGGCGTCGCCATCGGCTTCCTGACGCTCGGCATCACGATCGCGACCGTGACCGCCGACACCTGGGACGTCATGTCGTGGGACGTGTTGGCGGTGCAGCGCGGGACCGTCGACCTCGACGAAGGGGCCGGAGAGGTGCTGTCCAGGGTCGACGGTGCCGACGTCGTGCACCAGATCCTCTACAACTCGCTCGAGGTCGACGGCGACCAGCTCGAGTCGTGGGGACTGCCGGTCGACACACCGTTGTTCGAGCCCGACATCCTCTCGGGCCGCTGGCTGGAGCCCGGCGACGAGGGACGCCCGGTCGCGGTCGTCGGGCGCGCGTTGGCCGCGACCTCGGGGGTGGGAGTCGGCGAGACCCTGACGGTCGGGACCGCGCAGGGAACCGCCGACCTCGAGGTCGTCGGCGTCGACGGTCGGCTGATGAACAACGGCACGACGATCTACCTGCCGCTGAGCAGCTTCAAGGACCTGCTCGGGCGCGACGACACCAACGCCTTCTGGGTGCGTTCCGAGAGCCAGAGCGAGGTGGACATCGACCGGCTGGCCGCCGCGGTCGAGGACGAGCTCGGCGCCGCCGGGTACCCGGTTCGCACCGAGATCCACTACGTCGAGCGCCAGGCGAACCTTGCCGAGAATCGGGTGCTCGTCAACGTGCTGGCGATCATGGGCGTGCCGATCGTGGCGATCGGCATGATCGGCTTGTTGAACCTGATGACGATGAACGTGATCGAGCGCACCCGCGAGATCGGCATCCTGCGATGCGTCGGCGCTCGGGCCAGGGACATCCGCCGCATCTTCCGGACCGAGGCCCTCGGGGTCGCCGTCGCCGGCTGGATCCTGGCGGTACCGCTCGGCTGGTTGATCGGCCGCACGCTGCTCTGGGTCATCACCGAGCTCTTCGAGTTCGGCGACGTCGGGTACACGTTCCCACTGTGGTACCTGCCCGTCGCCCTGGTGATCACGGTCACGCTCGCCGCCCTCGTCGTGGTGGCCCCGGTCCGGCGAGCGGCGCGCCTGAAGCCGGGCGACGCGCTCCGCTACGAGTAGGGAACCGAGCGGTCGGCGGCAGCGTCGGATTGGCATGATCCCGCCACGCGGGCCGGCCCGGGGCGACCACGACGCCTGGTGGCGCAAGACGCGGATGGTCTTCGGGCTTTGGTCGACCGCCGCGGTGGCGGCGCAGCTGGCCAGCTACCGGGCCGTCGAGGGTGCCCCGACACCAGGCGATCGGCGCGTCGTCGCAATCGGTATCGACCACGGGCGACCGAGTTTCCGAGCGGCACAGGCATCGTTCTGCGAGATCTACGCCAACTGGGGCACACCCGGCCGCGGCCACTGAACGACAGTCCCGAGTTCCGACCGTGCCGAGGGGGTATCGCCTTCCTCGGCACGGTCGACGGTCCTGTTCGCGGTGCGACACCATGCCTCACCGTGATGAACTCAAACTTGCGCCTGCTCGGTAATGCAGCGCTTCGCGTGTGACGCGTCGTGGAGGTGCGTGATGGGTGTCGTGCGGATGCACCTTCGACCCTAATCCGAGAAGGGCGCCCGGACCGATGATGACGGCGGGCGTCCAATCGGGTCGTGGCGATGAGGGGGTTGGTCATGAGCGTGGACGATGACCTCAGCGGCGGTGCGGTCGCTGTGCCACGCCGTGTCGGCGAGACCGCGACCGACACGGGACCGGGTAATGACCCCGATGCTCGCTACGCCGCGGTTCAGCAATACTCGCTCGCGCAGATCCTGGGCGTCTGGGCGGCAGCTTCCGTGCCGATGGCGCTCCTCGCCTGGGTCGTCGCTCCGTTGTTGAGCGATCGGCTCAGCGGCGACGAATCACTGGCCCGCGCGCTGCTCATCTGTCTCACCCTCGGGTTGATCTGGCAATTCGTGCTGGTCCTGATCCTCATGATGCACGAGCTCGGAGCGTTGCGCTGGACGCGCCTGCGCGACGCCTTGTGGCTGCGATCACCCTGCGACCCCGGCACCGGCCGCGTCGGCGGCAAGACCTGGTGGTGGGCTGCGCTGTTCGTGTTCCTGGCAGCCGTGCTGCAACTGGTTCCCCCGATTCCGGGTCCGTCGTCGCGGGACTTCGCGGACTTCCTGACCTCCGATCGCGGCGAGGCCTTCTTCCAAGGAGCCTGGGGCTGGTTCGCCGTGATCGCCCTGTTCGTCGTCTTCAACACCATCATCGGTGAGGAACTGCTGTTCCGTGGTGTGCTGTTGCCACGTATCAAGGACGCCTTCGGACGCGCGGACTGGGTCGCGAACGGCGTCCTGTTCGCGATCTATCACCTGCACCAACCCTGGAGCATGCCGTCGAGCCTCGTCGAGGGCGTGTTCCTGGAGGCCTACCCATCCCGACGGTTTCGGAGCGCGTGGATGGGGATCATCGTCCACTCGCTGCAGAGCGTCTTCGTCCTGACCATCGTCTTCGCCCTCGTCGTCGGATAGCGACAACTCCGCGTCGCGACTCGAGCCCCACCCAGGGTTCCCGGGTGCGGTCAACCCGGACCGCCGAATCAGTGGCGCACATCAACATCTGCCGACAGAGTTCGGGCCCACGCGCTAACCGGCAATATGCGCCATCGCCGACGATTGCAGCAGTGCCCCGGAGGCTGAGGCTCGTCGGCAACCAACCCGAAGGTCGCCACACGGCGTCCACGGCGCTGACCAGCGATGATCCGGGCCACCGAACGTCTGCGGCGTGTGAGATCTGGGTGAGATCTCACAACTCGGGGTGAACAAGAAAGGGGACCACACCGAAGTGCGGTCCCCTGACCAGGACAAATGGTGGCGGGGGCAGGATTTGAACCTGCGACCTTCGGGTTATGAGACCGTTGTCGGGCTTTCGTGAAGCCCCAGGTCAGGCAGTGTTATCCCAGTTCAGGAACCATTTCTCGCTCCCTGCTGTTCCCCGCTCCTCCCCCCTGTCTACCGGTGTCTCGGTAGATCCCTGGTAGATGAGGAGCACTCCGGGGCAACGCGGATTGACCACGGAACGTGACAGGACGTGGTCAGGCCGCCGGTTCCTTGCCGAGATGCACCGGCACCCGGCGGTCCTCGTCATCGAACACTGCGACCAGTTCGAGCCGGGCGCCGAGGGCTTCGAGGTATTGGCGCAGCGTCGACACCCGCACATCATCGGAGTGCTCGAGCTTGGAGATCGCTCCTTGCGTTACCTCGAGACGGCCGGCCAGCTCGACCTGACTCACCGCGGCTTCGTGACGGAGTTCGTAGAGCCGGATCTCTTCGAGGGTCTCGGCCCGCAACTCGGCCAACCGATCGGCCGCGCCGGGTCGCGCTTCGACCTGGGTACGCAGTTCGGAGAAGTTCTTCCGAGCCATCAGATCAGTCCTTCCTTCCGCAGTTCTTCGAGGTATCGGTCATAGAGGTCATCGGCCAGTGGGATCGCCGTGTCGTACCAGTCGTTCCACTCGCCGGACTTGTCGCCACCGAGGAGCAGGATCATCTGACGCCGCGGATCGAACATGAACAACACCCGCAGCGCGCCACCCTTGCTCGCCCGCAGCTCCTTCATGTTGTGATGCCGGGAACGATGGATCCGTTCCACCACCGGCCGCCCGAGGTCCGGTCCCCGCTGACCGAGTAACGCGACCCGATCGGTCACAGCCTCTTGCTGGTCGACACTCAGCGAATCCCACCAGGCCTCGAACTCCTCGGTGAACTCGATCTCCCACACCAACACAGTATGAACCCGAGTTCATAATGAGTCAAGGCTCATATTGCGCGGGAGTCGGCTAGGAGACTGCTGAGCAATCGGGGGGTGGCCTGCTCGATTCGCGTTCGGGCCGTGGATCGAAAAGACTGGGGGGATGCAGGGATCGTCTCGTCCGGATCGTGAGCTGTTGGACGCGGCTGCGTCGTGCGGCCATCTTGTCGAGGAGGGGTCGGTTCACGCGTTCCTCTCCGAGCACCGCCACCGCTTGTTCCCCGATGAGATGTTCGCCGACCTGTTCCCCACGAAGCGGGGGCGCCCGTCGGTGCCCGCGGATGTCGTTGCGACGGTGATGGTGTTGCAGTCGCTCGAAGGGAAGTCGGATCGGGACGCGATCAGAGCGTTGGAGACCGATCTGCGGTGGAAGCCCGCGGCGGGTCTCGCGATCACCGACGAGGCGTTCCACCTGTGGGTGCCCGAAATCGGCGCGCGCAGGCGTTGACCAGGTGTGATGGTCCATGCTTGGGGCTCGTGGTTCGCATCTTGTACCGGTTCCTCGTGGCGATGGCTGGGCTGGCGGTGCGCTCGGGACGATCGAAAGATCTCGAGATCATCGTGCTGTGCCACCAGCTCGCCGTTCTGCGCCGCCAGACCAAGCGGCCAGCCCTCACCGACAGGGACCGGAGCCTGCTCGGCGCGATCGCGGCCGCGCTCCCTCGCCGGCTGCGATCCGGCTGGATCGTGACACCGGAGACCCTGTTGCGTTGGCACCAACGACGCGCCGCCAGGCACTGGACCCAGCCGCACCGGCGGGCGGGGCGACCGCCAACCGCCAACGCGGTCCGCCAGCTGGTCGTACGCCTCGCCGGTGAGAACCCGACGTGGGGCTACCGGCGTATCCACGGCGAGCTCGTCGGTCTCGGCTACCGGATCGGCCCGTCCACGGTCTGGAGGATCCTCCGCGACCACGGCATCGATCCGGCACCGGAACGATCACGGATCACCTGGACCGAGTTCCTCCGCTCCCAGGCCGCGGTCGCCTGCGACTTCTTCACCGTCGACGCAGTCACACTACGCCGCTACTACCTGCTGTTCTTCATCCGGATCGACACCCGCGAGGTGTTCCTCGGAGGCGTCACCGCGAACCCGACCGGCGCCTGGACCGCACAAGCGGCCCGCAACCTGTTCCTCCGCCACGCCCACCAGCTGCACGACAGCCGAGCGCTCGTCCGCGACCGGGCCGGCCAGTTCACCGTCGCGTTCGACGAGATCTTCCGCAGCGAAGACCTCAAGATCCTCCTCACCCCCGTCCGTGC
>Ga0224505_10002750_pt1 | contig 10199 bp, 7 predicted proteins | sample SF_Jan12_sed_USG_FD_169102 | JGI IMG/M metagenome (GOLD analysis project Ga0224505, IMG submission 169102) | Sediment microbial communities from San Francisco Bay, California, United States - SF_Jan12_sed_USGS_4_1 | ecosystem: Environmental > Aquatic > Marine > Sediment | place: USA: California...
CATCTCGCGGCGCACGACGCGCAAGATCCACCAGAACCTGTTCTGGGCCTTCGTCTACAACGTGATCGGCATACCGCTGGCGGCGGCCGGCCTGCTCAACCCGGTGATTGCGGGGGCGGCGATGGCGTTCTCGAGCGTGAGCGTCGTCTCGAACACCTTGCTGCTGCGCCGCTGGAAGCCGCGGACCGCCCGCTGAAGCGCGCGCCCGGCAGTCACCGGTGCCGCGTGCGCCGGGTCCGGCCTACGGGCCCGTGGCGCCGCCGGCACGGGCGGCGCGGCCGATGGCGACGGCGCCATTGCCCACGACCTCCGGTTCGATGCAGGCCTGCAGCTGCTGGACGAAGCGGCCGTGCCAGGCGTGGATGTCGTTGCGGCGCAGGACCTCGAGCAGCCGCTGGTGGCGCGCGCGGCGCTCGTCCCCGGGCATCGACAGTGCCTGGTCGATGGCATCGGCCACGGCGTGCGTGTCGCGCGGGTTCACCAGCAGCGCTGCCGGCAGCTCCTCGGCGGCGCCGGCCAGCGTGGACAGCACCAGCACGCCCGGATCGTCGGGGTCCTGCGCCGCCACGAACTCCTTCGCGACGAGGTTCATGCCGTCGCGGACCGGCGTGACGACGCCCACGCACGCGGTGCGCAGGAAGCCCATCAGCGCCTCGTGCGAGAAATTGCGGTTGAGGTAACGGATCGGCGTCCAGTCGGGCTCGGCGAAGCGGCCGTTGATGCGCCCCGAGGCCTGCTCGAGCGTGCGACGGATCTCCGCGTAGGTGCGCACGTCGGCGCGGCTGAGCGGAGCGATCTGCAGGAACGTGATCTGGTTGTGGCTCTCCGGGTGGTCCTCCATGTACCGCTCGTAGGCCAGGAACCGGTCGACCAGCCCCTTGCTGTAGTCGAGGCGGTCGACGCCGATCACGCAGCGGCGCCCGAGCAGCCCGGCGCGCATGCGCTTCACCGTCTCGGAGCTCTGCGCGCTGCGCGCCTCGCGCTGGACCGCGTCCACGTCCACGCCGATCGGGAACACGCCGAGCCGCGTGCGATGCGCGCCGTGCTGCACCGAGCCGTCCGGGCGCAGCGCCGCCGCACCCAGCACCTCGACCACGGCCGAACGGAAGCTGGCGAGGTCGCGCGCGGTCTGCAAGCCGACCAGGTCGTACGCGAGCAGGCCGAGCACCAGCGCCTCGTAGCCGGGCAGGGCCCGCAGCGCCTCGACGTGCGGGAACGGGATGTGCAGGAAGAAGCCGAGCGGCTGCCGGGCGCCGCGCTCGCACAACTCGCGGGCGAGCGGGATCAGGTGGTAATCGTGCACCCAGACCAGGTCGTCGGCACGCAGCAGCGGCTGCAGGCGCGCGGCGAACAGCCGGTTGACGCGCAGGTAGGCGGCGCGCTGCGCCTCGGTGTACTGCACGTCGCCGACGAAGTAGTGGAACATCGGCCACAAGGTGCCGTTGCAGTAGCCGCCGTAGTAGGGCTCGAAGTCCGCGCCGGGCAGGTCGATCGTCGCGAACGCGACTTCCTGTCGCTCGGCGATCGTGGCCGCCGCCGGCTCGCCGTCGGTGACGTTGCCGCTCCAGCCGAACCACAGGCCGCCACGCGACTTCATCGCCGCAAGCACGCCGACCGCGAGCCCGCCCGCGGGCATGGCGCGCTGCTTCGGTACGGTGACGCGGTTGGAAACCGCCACGAGACGTGTCACAGCGCCTCCTCCCACGAGCGGCTGAGCCGGATCGCGGAATTGATGATGCCGACGAGGCTGTAGGTCTGCGGGAAATTGCCCCACCACTCGCCGCTCGCCGGGTCGATGTCCTCCGACAGCAGTCCGAGCCGCGTGCGCCGGGCGAGCAGGCGCTCGAAGTGCTCGCGGGCCTCGTCGCGCCGACCGGCCATGGCCAGTGCATTCACGTACCAGAACGCGCAGATGGTGAACGCCGTCTCCGGCCGGCCGAAGTCGTCGCGGTGACGGTAGCGGTACAGCCAGTCGCCGTCCTTGAGGTCGCGCTCGATGGCGGCCAGCGTCGACAGGAAGCGCGGATCCTGCGCGTCCACCAGCCCGAGCTCGGGCAGCAGCAGCGCGGTCGCGTCGAGGTCGCCGTTGTCGTAGCTGCCGGTGTAGGCCTGGGCGGAGTCGCTCCAGGCGTGCTGCAGGACGTGGTCGCGCAGCCGCGCGCCCTGCTCGCGCCAGTAGGCGGCCCGCGACTCGAGCCCGATGCGGTGGGCGATGCGCGCGAGGCGGTCGGTGCCCGCCCAGCACATCGCGGCCGAGAACGTGTGCACGCGCTCGAAGCCGCGGAATTCCCACGGGCCCGCGTCCGGCTGGTCGTGCACCGCGAGCGCGCGCTCGCCCATGCGCTCGAGCTGGCCGAACTGCACGGCGTCCCCGAGGTGCGTCAGCCGCTCGTCGAAGAACGAGTGGGCCGAGGCGAGCACGATCGCGCCGTAGACGTCGTGCTGGCGCTGCAGCCACGCGTGGTTGCCGACGCGCACGGGCCCCATGCCGCGGTAGCCGCGCAGCGTCGGCACGACGCGCTCGGTCACCTCGCGTTCGCCGGACATCGAGTACAGCGGCGCGAGCTCGTGCTCGCCGCAGCTCGCGACGATGCGGTCGATGAAGCGCAGGTACCCCTCCATGGTGCGGGTCGCGCCGAGGCGGTTGAGTGCCTGGATCACGAAGTAGCTGTCGCGCAGCCAGCAGTAGCGGTAGTCCCAGTTGCGGCCGCTGCCGGGGCTCTCGGGCACCGAGGTGGTGAGCGCCGCGACCACGGCGCCGGTGTCCTCGTAGGCGCAGAGCTTGAGCGAGATCGCCGCGCGGATCACCGCCTCCTGCCACTCGAACGGGATGGCGAGGCCGCGCACCCAGTCGTCCCAGTACTCGCGCGTCTTGTCGAGGAAGTCGGCGGCCAGCGCCTGCGGCGATTCCTCGACCGCCTGGTCGGGGCCGAGGATCAGCGCCAGCGGCCGGTCGACCACGCACGGCGCCTCGTCGGTGATGGCGCTGAGCGAGCAGTTGGTGGTGACGCGGAAGCCGTGGCTCGGGCCGCGGTACGCGATGTGGTGCGAGCCGCGCGTGACCTGCGGGGCGCTGGCGCCGTGCTCGAAGCGCGGCCGCAGGCGCAGCCGGACCACCGGGCGGCCGGCGAGCGGCTCGATCAGCCGGACCATGATGGCCGGCCGGAAGATGCGGCCGCGGGCGCGGAAGCGCGGGCAGAAATCGACGACGCGCAGGCGGTTGCCGTGCACGTCGGCCATGGTCGTCTCGAGGATCGCGGTATTGCGCAGGTAACGCTGGCTGACCTCGGCGCGGTCGAGCAGGTCGACGGCGAACACGCCGTGCGCGTCCGGCTCGCGGTCGGAGTCGAGCAGCGCGCAGAACACCGGGTCGCCGTCGAGCCGCGGCAGGCAGGCCCAGACGACGGTCGCCTCCTCGTCGAGCAGCGCCGCGATTTCGCTGTTGCCGATGACGCCGAGGTCGAGGTTGCGCGGGCGTCCGCTCATGGTGCGGGCGAGCGTCGCTCGGAAAGGTCGGCGAGCAGCGCGCGCACGTCGCGAGGCGAAGCGACCCGCAGCCGCGCGTCGACCCGGTCGCCCACCGCGACCGACAACCCGCCCGCGCGCTCCACCGCGGCGAAGCCGTCGAGGTCGGTGATGTCGTCGCCGACGTAGATCGGCCGCCGGCCGGCGAACGGCGCCTCGCGCATGAAGGCCTGCACGGCGTCGGCCTTGGTGGCGGAGGCGGGCCTGAGCTCGAACACCTGCTTGCCTTCGAGCAAGTGGTACTCGGGCGCGAGCCGGGCGGCGACCTCGCCGAGCGCGCGGCGCAGCGCGGGCTCGATCTCCGGGGCTGCGCGGTAGTGCACGGCGATCGCGATGCCCTTGTCCTCGAGCAGCATGCCCGGCGTGCGCGCCGCGAGGTACAGCAGGTGCAGGCGAGCCTCGTCGAGGCCCTGCCGGGCCGGGGCGTGCCGGTGCAGCCGGCCGACGGCATCACGCCGCTCGAGGCCGTGCAGACCGGCGGCGGGCCAGCGCAGCGGCGCGAACAGCCGGTCGAGCGCCGCGATGGATCGCCCGCTGACCAGCGCCACGGCCCCCTCGAGCGCGTGCGAGACTTCGGCCAGCAGCTGCCGGAGGTGGTCGTCGACGCGTACCGCGTCGGGGGTGGGTGCGATCTCGAGGAGCGTGCCGTCCACGTCGAGGAACAGGCACCAGGGCGTGGTGGCGGGGTGCTCAGGGAAGGGTGCGATGCGATCTACAGGTTCGATGACGGACGACAGGCGATCCTCCGGACGGTGATGCTCGGATCAATGGGTTAGTCTAGGTCGTGGCGGCGCATTGCCCGAGCGAGAAATCGTCACAGGTCTGCTGAAGGAATTTCACAAGTGCCACGATCGCTTCCGCCCCTGACCGCGCTGCGCGCCTTCGAGGCCGCCGCGCGGCTGTCGAGCTTCACGCGCGCGGCCCGCGAGCTGCACGTCACGCCGGCCGCCGTGAGCCACCAGATCCGCGGCCTCGAGAAGTACCTCGGCGTCACCTTGTTCCGCCGCACCACGCGGCGCCTCGAGCTCACCGAGCAGGGGCGCATCGCGGCGGAGCTGTTCCGCGAGGGCTTCGAGAAGCTCGAGCGCGGCGTGAGCCAGCTGCGCGCGGACGAGGCGGGCGCGTCGCTCACGCTCAGCGTCACCACGGCGTTCGCCACGCGCTGGCTCGTGCCGCGCCTCGGTCGCTTCGCGCGCCGTTGCCCCGGCATCGACCTGCGGATCCGGGCCGGGACGCAACCCGTCGATTTCGACCAGGACGACATCGACGTCGCCGTGCGCATCGGCCGGGGCGGCGTGGCCGGCGCCAGCGCCATCCCGCTGTTCACCGAGAGCGTCGCGCCGCTCGCCAGCCCGGCGTTCATCCGCCAGCACGGCCTGCGGCGCGCGGCGGACCTGGCGCGCGTGCCGCTGCTGCACGACGACTCGATGCGTCGCGTCGGCCGTCCCACGCGCTGGTCGGAGTGGCTCGCGGCGGCCAAGGTCCGCGGCGTGGACGTGGGCCACGGCATGCACGTCGACGACGGGCACCTCGTCCTGCAGGCGGCGGCCGAGGGGCGCGGCGTGGCGCTCGGCCGGCTCGTCTACGCGCTCGACGACCTCGTTGCGCGGCGCCTGCGCATGCCGTTCGGGCCGGTGCTCGAGCTCGATGTGCGCTACTACCTGCTGCTGCCCGAGGCGCGCACCGGCGAGCCGGCGATCGCCGCCGTGCGCGACTGGTTCAGGCAGGAGGCCGCGGCGTTCGCGCCGCGCCTGCGGAAACTCGTGCGCGCCTCTGCCGCGGCGTCGAAGGCGGGCAAGGCAGCGCGCTGACGGCTCACTCCCAGGCGACCACGTGCGGCGCCGCCGCGGCCCGGTCGTCCTCGAAGAAGAAGCGCCGCTCGCCGAACGCCGGCTTGAGCTGGTCGAGCCAGGTGGCGCGCGGGTCGAATTTCGCGAAGAACGGTCGGCCGACCCAGTCGCGGTTGCGTCCGCGCAGGAAGCTGAGCACGAAGACCTTCTCGCCCTTCACTTCCTGGGTGCCGAGCACGACGACCTTGCCGGGCGTCGCCGACATCGACGGCCCGCGCACCGTGCGCGCCAGGCCCGAAACCTGGCGGAAGGCCCGCCGGAAGATGTCGTGCGCGTCCGCGAGCGGCACTTCGAAATAGCCCTTCGGGCCGGTGTCGCGCTCGACGAACATGTAGTAGGGGATCATGCCGAGGCGCACCTGCGCGCGCCACATCTCGGCCCAGGTGCCGGCCGAGTCGTTGATGTGCCGCACCAGCGGCGCCTGCGTGCGGATCACCGCGCCCGTGCTGCGGATCCTCTCGACGGCCCTGCGGACGACCGGCGTCTCGAGCTCGCGCGGATGCGTGAAGTGCGCCATCAGCGCCAGGTGCCGGCCGCTCGCCACGACGCGCTCGAACAGCCGCAGCAGCGTGTCGGCGTCCGGGTCGGTGACGAACTTGTACGGCCAGAACGCCAGCGCCTTGCTGCCGATGCGGATGTGGCGGATGTGCTCGAACTTCGGACCGAGCAGCGGCTCGATGTAGGCGCGCAGGTGCCACGCGCGCATGATCAGCGGATCGCCCCCCGTGAACAGCACGTCGGTCACCTCGGTGTGACGGCGCAGGTACTCGTGGAAGGTCTCGGTCTCGCGCTGCGCGAACTTGAGCCCCTCCATGCCGACGAACTGCGCCCAGCGGAAGCAGTAGGTGCAGTAGGCGTGGCAGGTCTGGCCGCGGCCCGGGAAGAACAGCACCGTCTCCCGGTACTTGTGCTGCAGGCCGGGCAGCGGTGTGCCGTCCAGTCGCGGCACGTTGTGCTCGAGCTGGCCGGCGGGGTGCGGGTTGAGCTTGAGGCGGATCCGGTCTGCCACCGGGCGGATCTGCCGCGCAGTGGCGCCGGCACGCACCAGCGAGGAGACCCTGGCGAGGTCCGACGGCTCGAGCATGCCCGGCTGCGGGAAGGTGAGCTGGAAGATCGGGTCGTCCGGGATGTCGTCCCAGTCGATCAGCTCCTCGACCACGTAGGAATTGGTGCGGAACGGCAGCACGTGCGCCAGCGCGCGCATCGACAGCCGGCGCGCCTCCGAGAGCTTCGCGAGCTGCGGGATGTCGTCCATGCACGACAGGACGTACGGCTGGTAACGGTGCGATGCCTGCTGGTTCATGCTGCGATTCTCTGCGGCTGCGCGTCCATGTAGCGTCCGTAGTCGGGGCTCAGCACGTGGTAGACGATCTCGAAATCGAGCGAGCAGGCGCCGAACGTCGCGAAGTGCGCGCGCTCGAGGCGCACGCCGTGCTGCGCCTCGATGACCTGGCGGAGCAGCCGCGGGATCTCCGTCAGCCGCTCGCGCGGCGTCTCGTAGGTCACGCCCAGGGTGAACACCACGCGGCGCTGGTACATGCGGCCGTAGTTGCGCAGGCGGCTTGACAGCAGGTCGGCGTTCGACATGACGATCTGCTCGCCGGTGAGGCTGCGCACCCGCGTGCTCTTGATGCCGATGTACTCGACCGTGCCCATGTGCTCGCCGACGATCACGAAGTCGCCGATCACGAACGGCTGGTCGAGCGCGATCGACAGCGAGGCGAGCAGGTCGCCGAGCACGTTCTGCAGCGCCAGCGCGACCGCGATGCCGCCGATGCCGAGGCCGGCCACCAGCGCCGTGATGTCGACCCCGAGGTTCTCGAGCGTGAGCAGCAGCACCATCGCCCACACCGCGAGGCGCGCCACGAAGCGGATGATGCCGATCGAGCCGGCGACCGCCTTGTCCTCCTCGAGCGTGACCTTGCGCCGGTGATCGAGCCACGCGACCAGCGCGGTCGAGACCCACAGGCCCGCCTGCCAGAAGAAGGCGATGGTGACGACTTTCTGCAGGATGGCCGCCGCGCGGCCTTCGATGCCGATCAGCGCGGCGCCGACGGCCGCGGCCACCACCAGCATGAACGCGAGCGAGGTGCGGCTCGCCGCCTGCAGCGGGATCTCCAGCAGCTCCGTGGCCTCGGTCGCCGCGAGCCGCGCGTACTTGCGACGCACGAGGCCGCGGGTCGCCCACAGTGCCACGAACACGGCGACGGCCGTGCCGATGGCGGTGCCGGCGGCGGCGATGTCCAGCGACGGTGCGCTGTCGATGATTTCCAGCAAATATCACCCTGCGGCGCAGGTCGCACCAGTGTGGTTCCGGCCGACCAGTCTAGGTGCCGGGGATGGCGCGGCGTGAACGAGAAATCCTCGCCGGTGCTGCAAGCAGGATTTGTCGGTCGCGGTCGCTCGGCCTGCGCGCCGGCCGGCGCCGTTTAGGTAAATTCCCGACTCGTCGCAGGCGCCCGCCGATGCGAGCATCGAAGCGGGTCGAGGCGCCGCCGCACGCTCGACGGGCGTGCCGCGGCGCCGAGGAGATCGCCATGGCGACCCGGAAGTCGGTGCGGACCGTGCTGGCGGCGGTGGCCGATGCCACGTCGTCCGGGCAGGTCGCCGCACGCAAGGCCGTCGAGCTGGCCTGGCTGTTCGGCGCGGACGTCGTGCTCTACCACGCGTGTTACGAGCCTTCGCTCTCGGGCGGCGCGTTCTTCGATTCGGTGCAGATGGCAGCGGCGCGCCGCGAACACCTGGCACGCGCCACGCAGGCGCTCAAGGGCCTCGCGGGCTCGCTCGGCGGGCACGAGCTGCAGATTCGCGTGCTGGTGCAGTGGCAGCGGGCCATTGCCGAGTCCGTGGCCCGGGCCGCGACGCGCGAGGACGCCGACCTGGTCGTGGCCGAGCCCCGCTACCGCTCCGCACGGCGGCAGCGCGGCCTGTCGCGCATCGACTGGGAGGTGGCGCGCCTGTGTCCGGTGCCGCTGCTGCTGGCGCGCAGCGCCGCCCCGTACTCCAAGCCGCGGGTGCTCGCCGCCGTCGACCCGGGCGCCCACGGGCTGCGCGAGTCGAGCCTGGACGTCGGCATCGTGGGGCTCGCCGCGGCGATGGCCGAGGCGACCGACGGCAGCGTACGGGTCGTGCACTGCGTGCGCGATCCGCCGCTCGGGCTGGCGATCCGGCCGGCGCTGCGCCGGCGGGAGAGGCAGCGCGTGCAGACGATGATCCGGCACCTCGCGCGGGGCGCCGGCCTCGCCCAGCGCGCTGCACGCGTGCTCGACGGCCCGCCGGTCGACACGCTGCTCGACGCGGTGAGCGAGGAAGACGCCGACATCCTGGTGATGGGCACCGTGGTGCGCGGGCCGGTGCGGCAGCTGCTCATCGGCAGCACCACCGAGCAGCTGATGCATGCGGCGCCGTGCGACCTGCTGCTCGTCAAGCCGGGCGGCGCGCGGTTCGGCGCACGGTCGTGAACGCGGCCATGACCGGCGATGACTGGGAAAGTCGATTCGGCAGCGCGACAGGCGTGGCCGCAGGCCGCGGACTGGCACGCGCTGCCGCGTAGCGACGTACTCGAGCGACTCGCCGCCGGCGCGTCGGGCCTGACCCAGGCCGAAGCGGCCGCACGCCTGCAGCGCTGCGGTCCGAACACCCTGCCGGTGCAGCCGCCGCCGGGTGCCTTCGAGATCGCGCTGCGCCAGCTCAAGAGCCCGCTGATCTACGTGCTGCTCGCGGCGGCGGCCGCGGCCACCGCGCTCGGCGATTTCACCGACGCGGCGTTCATCGGTGTCGTGCTGCTGCTCAACTCCGGCATCGGCGGCTGGCAGGAGTGGCGCGCCGAGCTGCAGAGCCAGAGCCTGCAGCAGCTGCTGCGGATCCGCGCCACGGTGCTCAGGGACGGGGAGTCGCTCGAGATCGACGGGGCCGAGGTCGTGCCGGGCGACGTCGTGGCGCTGGAGAGCGGCCAGCGCGTGCCGGCCGACCTGCGGCTGCTCGACGCACAGGGGCTCGAGATCGAGGAGGCGCTGCTCACCGGGGAGTCGTTGCCCGTCCTGAAGGATGCGCACTGGACCTGCGCGGCCGAGGCCGGGCCGGCGGACTGCCGCAACATGGCCTTTGCGGGCACCTCGGTCGCGCGGGGCCGCGGTCACGGCGTCGTCGTCGCCACGGGTTCGCGCACCTCGGTCGGCCGCCTCGCGATCGCGATCTCCGCGGCGGAAGCGGGCAAGCCGCCGCTGGTCGAGCGCATGGAGCGCTTCAGTCGCGTGATCGCCGTTGCCGTGGTGCTGGCGGCGGTGTTCGTCGGTGCCGTCGCCGTGCTGCTGCACGACGCCAGCATCACCGCCATGTTCATGTTCGGCGTGGCGATGGCGGTTTCGGCGATCCCCGAGGGCCTGCCGGTCGCGATCACGATCGCGCTGGCCATCGCCGCACGCCGCATGGCGGGACGCAACGCCATCGTGCGGCGATTGCCGGCGGTCGAGGGACTGGGCAGCTGCACGCTGATCGCCAGCGACAAGACCGGGACGCTCACCTGCAACGAGCTGACCGTGCAGGAGGTGTTGCTGCATGACGGGACGCGCTGGAAGGTGACGGGCGCCGGCTACGAGCCGGTCGGCGGCTTCGAGTACGACTCCCCCGACTGCGACGAGGCGGACGCGGGCGCGCTGCAGACCCTGCTCGAGGTCGCGGTCGCCTGCAACGAGGGCGACCTGCACCGGCGCGGTGACCGCTGGTCGTGGCGCGGCGACCCGACCGACATCGCCCTGCTCGCGATGGCGGGGAAGGGAGGCCTCGATCGCGAGCAGTTCCTGGTCGCGCATCCGGTGGTGAACG
>Ga0224505_10002751_pt1 | contig 10198 bp, 9 predicted proteins | sample SF_Jan12_sed_USG_FD_169102 | JGI IMG/M metagenome (GOLD analysis project Ga0224505, IMG submission 169102) | Sediment microbial communities from San Francisco Bay, California, United States - SF_Jan12_sed_USGS_4_1 | ecosystem: Environmental > Aquatic > Marine > Sediment | place: USA: California...
TGCTAAAAAGCTGGGCGTCTGTACCGCAAACCGCCACTGGTAGGTGGGGATAAGAGTCCCAAGGTGTTCGAGAGAACCCTCGTTAAGGAACTCGGCAATCTAACCCCGTAACTTCGGGAGAAGGGGGCCCACCTTTAATAAGGTGGGGACACAAAATTGGCCCAGGCGACTGTTTAACAAAAACACAGGTCTCTGCTAAAGCGAAAAAGCTGAAATATAGAGGCTGATACCTGCCCGGTGCCAGAAGGTTAAGGAGAGAGGTTAGGATGGTAACATTCGAAGCTTTGAACCGAAGCCCTGGTGAACGGCGGCCGTAACTATAACGGTCCTAAGGTAGCGAAGTCCCTTGTCGGGTAAGTTCCGACCTGCACGAAAGGTGTAACGACCTGGGCGCTGTCTCAACGAGGGACTCGGTGAAATTGAATTGGGGGTGAAGATGCCCTCTACCCGCAACAGGACAAAAAGACCCTAGCAGCTTTACTATAGCTTGGCATTGGGCTTAGGCTGAGCATGTGTAGGATAGGTGGGAGGCTGGGAAGCTGGGGCGTCAGCTTCAGCAGAGCCAACGGTGAAATACCACTCTTGCTTGGTTTTGGTTCTAACCCACCTTCGGGTGGGGACACTGTCTGGTGGGTAGTTTAACTGGGGCGGTTGCCTCCTAAAATGTAACGGAGGCGTCCAAAGGTTCCCTCAGCACGAATGGAAACCGTGTGTAGAGTGCATTGGCATAAGGGAGCTTGACTGTGAGACCTACAAGTCGAGCAGGGACGAAAGTCGGGCAAAGTGATCCTACGGCACTGTATGGAAGGGCCGTGGCTTATCGGATAAAAGCTACGCTAGGGAAAACAGGCTTATCTTGCCCAAGAGTTCACATCGACGGCAAGGTTTGGCACCTCGATGTCGGCTCGCCGCATCCTGGGGCTGGAGAAGGTCCCAAGGGTTGGACTGTTCGCCCATTAAAGCGGCACGCGAGCTGGGTTCAGACCGTCGTGAGACAGGTCGGTCTCTATCCGTCGTGGGCGCCGGAGATTTGAGGGGAGCTCTCCTTAGTACGAGAGGATTAGGAGGGACAGACCTCTGGTGTGCCAGTTGTTCCGCCCGGAGCAGCGCTGGGTAGCTATGTCTGGTTGGGATAAGCGCTGAAAGCATATAAGCGCGAAGCCCACCCCAAGATGAGATCTCCCACCGGTTTAACCGGGTAAAGCCGCAAGTAGACTACTTGCTTGATAGGCGGCGTGTGTAAGCGGAGTAATCCGTTTAGCTAAGCCGTACTAATGGCTGAGGCCTTGACTTACGCCAGGCTGAGCACAAAACCTTACAAAACGTGATTTCGACGCGGGGTAGAGCAGTGGTAGCTCGTCGGGCTCATAACCCGGAGGTCGTTGGTTCAAATCCAACCCCCGCCACCAAGACAAAGACAAGGGGAGCGCTATCGCTCCCCTTCCAATTTCTGGGGATAACCTGGGATTTATTTGTCGAGCCATTGGCCCGCTTGTTTGGCATCAAAGTCAGCCTGCAAGGATCCATCCAATTCATCGGCCACCTGTCTTTTGCAGACCCTGCAACGCTGTGCGCCCCTGAAAAGCGGGCTGCCACATGACGGACAGTGATATCTCTCACATTCCGCCTGTGCCCATTCGACGCTGCCTTCTTCATCACCATAGGAGGCTACTTTTGCCCGCCACGTGGGAACCGTTCTTTTCATTACCCGAACGCCAGTGGTAATAGGGAAAGTCTGAATCAGACTGCACGGCCACTCCTGGCATTGATGGCAGGAGTAATATCCCTTTGATTTTACGCAGTCCCTTATTCTGCACGTATCGCACCAGGCGTAGCGCTTCTTGGGGGGATCAGGCTGCATACACCCGAGACATTCTGTCTCTTCGGGGTTTGTCCCATAGAGGTTCGCCATAATTCCCTTGAATTTTTCGTTGCCATCTCTCGTTGCGATGTAAACCCCGCAGGTACCGCAATACAACCCGCACGGTGCCATTAAATCCCTGTTCCTGATTTCTTCCTCTGTCCATCCTTCCATGTTAATATCCCCTTTTAGCAAGATTTGTGTGTAGGTTATAGATTCTTTGACTGCCGCTGTCAAGGGCACCCACTTTCAGGACAAGAACTTAAGACAGTCCCAATGCCGTCGGAGAAAAAAGGTCCCCCTGGTCGGTGACCCCCCGCGCCATCCGCAATTCCGCCGGGCGTATCCGCAGGCATGCGGCCCGGGGGTGGTTGGTTCAAATCCAACCCCCGCCACCAAGAGACTAAGCAGGCAGGATAACTGTCAGAGTCGTCCTGCCTTTTCTATTTTTGCCGCTCGGCTTACATATTCCACTATTAAAATAATTTGTGTTATGTTATTATCGTCGCGACTATGCTGAAAAGGGCATAAGTAGGAGCATAAGTTGAAGACATTGTTGGTTTATCCCCGGTATCCGGATACGTTCTGGAGCTTTAGACATGCTTTGAAGTTCATTTTCAAGAAGGCAACCTTCCCACCTCTGGGTCTATTGACTGTAGCTGCGATGCTTCCTAAGGAATGGGAGAAAAGACTTGTGGACTTGAATATCACAAGCCTGACAGACGCAGACCTCAAGTGGGCTGACTATGTGTTTCTCAGCGCTATGGTGGCGCAGCAGAATTCAGCACAGGAGGTCATTGACAGGTGCAAGAAGCTGGGGACCAAGGTTGTGGCCGGTGGCCCCTTCTTTGGCCGTGGGTATGAATCTTTTGGCTTTGATGACATAGACCATCTTGTATTTAGCGAGGCTGAAGACATAATGCCGGTGTTGTTGGAAGATTTGGAGAAAGGCTGTGCCAAGCATATCTACGCATCTGAAGAATTTCCGGACATGAAGAAGACTCCTGTGCCTCTATGGTCGCTTATCAACAAGAAGAAGTACCAGTCAATGACTATCCAGTATTCCCGAGGCTGCCCTTTCAATTGTGAGTTTTGCGATATCGTTATACTGAATGGTCATAAACCACGAACCAAAGATAAGAGTCAGGTGATAGCCGAACTGGACGCGTTATACGATATGGGGTGGCGAGCTGGGGTGTTCTTTGTTGATGACAATTTCATTGGCAACAAACGGAAACTGAAGTCGGAAATCCTGCCGGCAATAATTGAATGGATGCAAGAGAAGCATCGCCCCTTTTCGTTCTTTACGGAAGCATCCATAAATCTTGCCGATGATGAAGAACTAATGCGTTTGATGGTTGAAGCCGGATTCGACTGCGTGTTTGTGGGCATCGAAAGCCCCAGTGAGGAAAGTCTGGTCGAATGTAATAAGTTGCCCAATAAGAACCGCGATTTGTTGGCTTCGGTAAAAAAGATACAAAACTACGGTTTGCAGGTGCAGGGAGGATTCATTGTTGGGTTTGACAGCGATCCTGTTTCCATCTTCAAAAGCCAGATTGATTTCATTCAAAAGAGTGGAATCGTGACTGCTATGGTCGGTGTCCTGATGGCTCCTCCGGAGACAAGGTTGTACAAACGCTTGAAACAGCAAAACCGCCTGCTGCCCAAAGGCTCCGGCGATAATACAGATGGTTCAACTAACTTTATCCCCATAATGGGTCGTGAAACGCTGGCCCGGGGTTATAAGCATGTTGTGGATACAATCTATGCCCCCAAGCAATACTATGAGCGTATCAAAACCTTTCTAAAAGAGTATAAACCCAGCGGCAAGGGAAGATTTAAGCTTTCTATTATCCATCTAATAGCGTTGATAAGGTCCACATGGGCTTTGGGGTTCAAAGAAAGAGGAAGAATAGATTATTGGAGGCTGGTTGCCTGGACCTTGCTGAGAAAACCAAAAACTTTCCCGTTATCAATGACACTGGCCGTTCAGGGATTCCATTTCCGCAAGGTTGCCGACAAAGTACGTATATCCCTGGCTGGCGATATCCGCAGTTTGGAGCCGGCAAGAGAGCCAGTGGGCAAACGTAAGTAGCCCAACCGGGAAGCAGCATCAGATGTTCTCGCCCTGAAACATCCCCTGATAGCCTTGGGCTACCTCGCGGCTTAAAGAGAGGAAGACCATCTGAACAATTCGAGCGTTCCTGTATAGCCGAAAGCCCTGTGTATTGTAAACCACCAGGAGAGACTGTGACCGGCCCGAGTAGCCGGCATCCCAGACCGCATTATGAATGCTGACTCCGCAGCGCAGGAGACTTGAACGGGGCAGTGCCAGAGCCATTATGTTCTTGGGGAGATTGACTACCTCGTTGTATGTAACCAGATAGCAACCGGGCAACAGATCTACACGGCCCAGACCATCGAAAACGAGCGGAGCAGTACTGGAAAGGACCCTGCTTTCGTTGCCGGAAGCCAGGCTGCCCGGCGAAGAAAACAAGGCTACTTCCTTGAAGGTTAGGTCTATGCCATTGGGTTGAACCTGCTGCTGGACATCACACATATTCTCCACCAGTGGAGGAGTTGTCGCCAACATCTTCAGGATATCCTCTCGGGAAAGAATGCTGAACATCTGTTCACCGACGGACTAGGCTGATGCAGCCCAGCTTGTCCTCACTTAGTATAATCCGTGCTGAATTGTCAGACAAGACACTCTGCCTTTCGGTGGCCAGCCTGATTTCCTCTCCCTTGATGGGAGGGGGCTAGAGTGAGGCTGGCGAGGTCTTCGCCAAGGAACGACATTCTCTCTATGATAGTTCCGTGAATCCTGTTAATATAACCATTGTCGCAATGCATCTGTTGACTATGAGTAGACCATGAAGGTGGTAGCAATTGTGGGCATGACAGGTGCCGGCAAGTCAGAGGTAGCCAGGGTATTTGAAGAGCATGGCTTCAAGAGAGTAAGGTTTGGCGACATCACGGACGAGGAGCTTAATAACAGGGGATTGGAGCCGAACGAACAAAATGAGCGTCGTATCAGAGAGGAGTTGAGAAGCAAATACGGGATGGCTGCATACGCCAAATTGAGCTTGCCCAGGATCGATACTTCACTGAAATCATCAAACGTCGTAGTAGATGGACTTTACTCCTGGGAAGAGTACACCTTATTGAAGAAGCGCTACGGGAAAGACCTCAAATTGCTGGCGGTCTGGTCCTCGCCTGCTACCAGACACGCCAGGCTTGGTCGTAGAGTAAAACGCCCCTTGACACTTGAAGAAGCAGCCAGTCGGGATAAATCTGAGATAGAGAATATCAACAAGGGCGGGCCGATCGCCATGGCTGACTTTGCCATAGTGAACGAAAACTCGTTGGAGAAACTCAGAAGGGAGACGAAACGAGTCCTAGCCGCTTTGACATGAAAAGAAAAACTAGGCCGGATATTGATGAATATTTTCTCAAGATAGCTTGCGTGGTAGCGGAACGCTCAACCTGTCGGCGGCACCACGTAGGCGCTGTGGCGGTAAAGGATAAGCATATATTAGCTACTGGCTATAATGGGGCTGCCGCTGGGCTCAAAGACTGTCTGGAACTCGGCTGTCTCAGGGATGAACTGGGCATAGAATCTGGAACCAGGCAAGAGATCTGTCGGGGCATTCACGCCGAGCAGAATGTAATCATACAGGCATCACTCCACGGGGTGAGCCTTGAGGGCGCCACTATTTATGTTACCCATTCGCCCTGCGTGCTCTGCGCCAAGATGCTGGTCAATGCCAGAATAAAGCGCTTCGTAACCTTTGGTAGATACGCTGATGATTCCTTTACGGATCTGTTCAGAGAAGCCGGAATAGAGATTGAACTGCAGAAAGAACCACCCTCTGAGATAACCCACCTGCCCTGAAACGTGTCTCCGTCTGTGAAGTACCGTTGGTGGAAATTTTGTGTTCCCGGTCCTTTGATTTCACCTCAGCCGCTTTTGCAGGATTAGCCTATCATCCCCGGGCGCATAGAAGTCCGGGATACTGGCTACTATCTCGTAGCCATGACTGACATGAAAATTCCGCGTTTTCTCGTATGCTGGGGTGGAGGATGTCTCGATTATGGACAGTCTTCCCTTAGCTTTCACGATCTTCTCTTCCGCGGACTTCATGAGAGTACCGCCTATCCCTTGGCCTTGCTTCTGTTGAGAGACAGCCAACCAGTAGATATCCCATGTTCCGTCCGTCAGCGGCGTTGGTCCGTAGCAGATGTAGCCTTCTACGGTGGAGTCAACCTCGGCTACGAGAATGTGATAGCCTGAGCCAGATGGGTCATCAAGATGACTGTCAATTAGTTCCTCGGCTACCGCCACTTCAAAAGGTTTGAATTCTGGTGTGCCGCGCAGTATTTCTGCTACGCGGGGCCTGTCTTCGCGGGACATAGGTCGGATATCGATCTTCATAGTCTTTTCTATCAAGAGCCAACTGTACGATTTTCTCAACGAACTTAGTATAGGCCATCCCGGCAGCTGCGGCCTGACGGACCGCTCCGGTCCCGGGAGAAATGTCGGGGTTGGGGTTCACCTCGATGATATTTAGCTCTCCCTCCTGGTCCAGCCGCATGTCCACCCTGGCATAGCCCCGGCAGCCAAGCAGTCTGTAAACCTTTGTTATTGTTTCGGCAATGTGATGCTGCTCTTCATCCGCGATCTCGGCCGGGCAGACAGGTTTGGTGCCTTCGAAGTAGATGCTATCATCCTCCCATTTGGCGTCAAAGGTGAGAATTTCGGGCATTCCGGGGGGCAGCGAGTAGACAATTTCTGACACGGGCAAGGCAGTCAATTCGGAGTTGCCCATGACAGTGGCGTTAAACTCGCGACCGGGGAGGAACTCTGAAACTAGGGCATTGCCACTATGAGAGTCGCATATCCTGCTGACCTGTCTTTCCAGAGCCAAAAAGTCATGAACGACGCTCTCCACTGACAACCCGTTACTGGCATCATCGCAGCGAGGCTTGACAATGCAGGGGTAACCTAGTCGGAACATATCTAGTGTTTTGGGATTCAGGAGCTGAAAGTCCGGCGTCTTGATTCCGGCAGCTGTGAGGATTAACTTGGTCTTGGCCTTATCGAGAGCCAGTCTTAGTACCGGTCCGGGACAACCAGTAAATGGAACACCCATTTCCGACAGGATTTCTGGTATTACTGGTTCGGTCTCGGGGTAGTCACAGAAGCCTTCAAAAAGGTTGAAGACCAAGTCGGTATCGAGGTTTCTCAGTTCCGCCTCAGCTTGTTCAAGTGGCGGCAGTAAAGGGACGGGGGCGACGTCAAAGTCAAGCTCGAGCAAGGCCCGGTACACTGCCTCCACCGCCTCAAGCACAGCGAGCGCCGACTTTTCTTCGCCAACCACTTCAGAGTGCAACCGTTGTGGTTCGTTATAGACGAGGGCTACACGCATACGCATTGTGGATATCTCTCTAGTGCAGCATTAAGCACGGCGCCTATTAGTTGTCTATGAGTCCATCCCAATTTGTCGGCCATAATGACCAGGTCGCTGTGGGTACCCAGTCCCGGCAGAGGATTTATTTCGAGAAAGTAGGGCACTCCCCCTGCGCTGATACGGAAGTCCACGCGTGCAAAGTCACGGCACCCGAGAGCCTCAAACGCCTTGAGGCTGGCAGTTTGTATACGTTCCAGTACCTTCTCCTCCAGACCAGCCGGGCACTCATAATCAACCAACTCCAGATAGTTGCGTTTCACCTCAAGGGTATAGAGAAAACAGTCGTTCCTTTGTCTCGGAAGTATGCGCATCACGCCCAGGACCTTGGGTGGTGAATTGCCTATGATGCCCACAGTAACCTCGTCACCCAAGATAATCCTTTCCATCATTACTGGTTGGCGATACTTATCCAGCAAGCACTCTATTACCTCATTCGCCTGTTTGGCGTCTTCCACAAGCGAAGTGAGGCGAATTCCCTTGCTTGAGCCTTCATACGCTGGCTTAATGATAGCCGGGAAAAGGGAACGGCAACGGTTGATCTCATGCAGCTCTCGTCTATCATTGATTACGCGCCAGGTCGGCGTGCTCACCCCTTCTAATGCGACCAACTTTTTGGTCAGAGGTTTGTCCAGGCACACGGCAAGACATTGTGGATCGGAACCGGAATAGGGCATGTTCAGCATCTCGAGGATTGAAGGCACCTGAGCTTCTCGGCCGCGGTAGGTACCTCGTCCTTCAGCGATGTTGAAGACAAAATCTACCTTCTCTTGAAGGATCTTGCTCAGAAACTCCCGGCCACCGCCAAGCATGGTTACTGCGTGCCCCTCAGCCTCGAGAGATGTGGCTATGAGCTCCACAGTTTCCAAAGAGTCATATTCTTCGCAAATATCATCGCAGCTGGCTTGCGGGGGCGTGATCGTCTCCTTCAGGTCATATGACAAGCCTATCCTCATCTGGAACTCCTTCTGACCCGGACTGGCAACGGTTCTTGAGGCACCGTCGCACTGGCACCACCGGCGGGGTATGACCCCTCAGTAGTCATCTCGGTACTCTTTGGCTTGGCAGGGTTTCGATAATGGAAGATGCGTTGCTCATAATTTCGCAGCACAAGCTCATCTTCAGTTTGTGCCAGAACATAGTCTGGTTGGAGAGGGACCTTGCCACCGCCTCGGGGCAGGTCTATTACGAAACTCGGAATAGCCAGCCCTGATGTGTGCCCGCGCATTCCCTCAATTATCTTTATGCCGGTCTCCACAGGTGTGCGGAGGTGCTCAGTGCCCTGTACCTCATCACATTGAAAGAGATAGTAAGGGCGCACCTTTATTTTGAGAAGCGCATGGCATAGTGTCGTCTGAGCTTCAACGGTGTCATTAATGCCGCGCAGCAAGACACACTGATTGTTTACTGGAACGCCACTCCGCACCAGACGGTCACATGCCTCAGCAGCTTCGGGAGTTATCTCCCGGACATGGTTGAAATGTGTATTGAGCCATATGGGACTGTACTTGGCCAGCATACTGCACAGTTCATTGTCTATGCGCTGGGGCAGCACCACAGGGAACCTAGTGCCGATACGGATAATTTCGACATGCCTTATCCTTCTTATCCGGCCAATGATGTTCTCAAGATGGCGGGTAGAGAGCGTCAAAGGATCACCGCCGGAGATGATTACATCCCGGACAGCCTTGTGCCGGCTTATGTAGTCTATCATGGCGTCGACTTCGGCAGGGGACCGCACCCAACCGCCATTTCTCCATTCTCTCTTACGCGTGCAGTGGCGACAAAGCATGGGGCAGATATCAGTGAACACTAGAAGTACCCGGTCAGGGTAACGGTGGACCAGCCCAGGAACTACTGTGTCCTTTTTTTCATCCAGCGGGTCCTCTAGACCCATCGACCCCATAGTCATCTCCATGATAGAAGGTACCGCCTGCTTTCTTATCGGGTCATCGGGGTCTTCAGGATTGATTAGCGACAGATAGTAGGGAGTCACAGATAGCGGATAGCGCATGGTCACCAGTCTGAGTTGCGCTTGTTCTTCAGTAGACAAAGGGACGAATTGGGCTAGTTGCTCGACGCGGGTTATTCTGTTTCGGAACTGCCACTTCCAGTCATTCCAGAGGTTATCTGGAATATCTTGAAAGAATCTGTATCTGGTCGTGGTTATTTTACTTGGAGGTTCCTCCTCCAGATCATCGGAGATGCTGCATTTGCCGGGAGGTTTCTCTTCGGGGTCGCTGTCACCGCGACTTTCCAAACAGCATTCCTCTGACTCATGCACCGGTTGACTTTTGAGTTTTGTCAGCGATGTTTTCACTTAATTTGCTTTTCCTCCGTTACAAAAATTTATACTCGATCTGAGCGATTCGCGCTCAGCGCCTTAGTTCTCCTACTCGTTATTCGTTTTTGTCCCCTTTCTTCGGTCAATTTCTGCCAGATACAGGAATTACTTGACCTGAATTCCTTTCCATGTTATAATCTACATGTTTTCAACTATATGAAATAGATTTCTTGACTTAATTGTACATACCTTGTTTTAGTTGTCAAGAGGTCTTAGCTTTGGCAAAAAAACTTTGTGAAAAAAAAGTTTGGGCGGTGATGGGGCCTGATTTTGGAAACGGGGTGTGACTATGCCGGGATGGAAGTTTGTTACAAATCACGCTCTGGTGCTTTGCCAGATTGCTCAACAACCAAGGATTACTATTAGAGAGCTTTCTCTGACGATTGGCATTACGGAGAAGGCAATACACAGGATAATCACTGACCTTGAAGCCGACGGTTACGTTACCAAAATAAGAGAAGGCAGACGCCTGAGATATCGAATCAATCCTGATCTGTGTCTCCCCGATGAGATGCTGCAGGCTCA
>Ga0224505_10002752_pt1 | contig 10195 bp, 9 predicted proteins | sample SF_Jan12_sed_USG_FD_169102 | JGI IMG/M metagenome (GOLD analysis project Ga0224505, IMG submission 169102) | Sediment microbial communities from San Francisco Bay, California, United States - SF_Jan12_sed_USGS_4_1 | ecosystem: Environmental > Aquatic > Marine > Sediment | place: USA: California...
AAGTGTCTCCACGGCGCAGCGTGTCCTGTCGTCACCGTTCGCGAGTCCGCCTGAGCGGCTCAGCCCTGCACGCCGCCGCCATCCCGTTCCACGATCACGCGCCCGCAAACGCGACTTCACTCTCTCGCAGGTCGAGCGGGTATTTCGGAACCAATGGTTGTGGCCAAGGCACGGCGGCTCCACCAGAATGAGCTTCAGGGGACGGTTCCAGACCGTCGGCGTTGTTCTCTCATTCTGGGCTATCTCTGCGAGTGCGATCCCGTCATGCTGATAGTGCTTGCTGGCAAGAAGGTGAAGCGGCCTACCTGGCACCGTCCGAAATCCGATCATGAAGCCTCTACCCTGGGCAACTTGGTCTCGGAGCGCCATCTTTCGTCTCATCAGCGTCACCCATTGAGATGACATCTTCAGCGACGACGCAGCCAACGCTCGATCGGACGGTCACCCTGCCGGCGCTGGTGTTCTATGGGCTTGGGGTCACCATCGGGGCTGGCATCTTCGCCCTCATCGGAGAAATCCTCGGACTGGCGGGCGACAACGCCCCGTTGTCGTTCCTTGTCGCGGGGATCCTGGCCGGGTTCACCGGGGTGTCGTACATGATTCTGGTTGGCACGTTCCCTCGAGCCGGGGGCGAGGCCGTTTTCGTCACCCGAGGACTCGGACCTGCAGCTGGGCGAGTGGCCGGTCTCGCCGTGATCATCACCGGTATCGTCACCGGAGCCGTCGTTGCCCTGGCCTTCGCCGGCTACATCGCCTCGCTTGTCGCCGTCCCCGAGCGGATAACCGCTATCGCTCTCGTCATCGTCTTGAGCGTCGTCGCCTGGTGGGGTGTGCGCGAGAGCGTCATCCTCGCAGCCGTTGTCACTCTGTTAGAGGTCGGCATTCTGGTCGTCGTGATCGTGTCCGGCTTCGACCTGCTCGACACCCCCAACCTCGCCAGCGATGCGTTCGTGCCCTCACTCGACACCGCCGCGATGTCACCGATTCTCGCTGGTTCGGTGATCGCGTTCTTCGCGTTCGTCGGATTTGAGAACATCGCCAACTTGGCGGAAGAGACCATCAACCCGAAACGAACTGCCCCCATCGCCATCGTCACCGTTCTCATCGTCAGTGTGGTGCTCTACGTCCTCCTGTCCCTCGTAGCGGTGGCAGCCCCAGACCGGGCAGCGATAGCGGAATCATCAGCACCTATGGCCACTTTGTTCGAACAGGTCAGCGGCCGCGACTCCGGTCTGGTAGCCGTCATCGCCGCCATCGCCATGCTCAACGGCATCCTCATCCAAGTCGTAATGGCGTCCCGGGTCCTATACGGAATGGCACGAGAAGAGCTGCTCCCCTCGTTCTTCGCCCGTGTTGACGCCACACGTCAAACGCCAGCCCGAGCCACCGTCATCGTGGCCGCAGCCATCATCGCCCTGATCCTGTCCTTCCCGCTCGTTCAGCTCGCCAAGATCACCAGCCTCGTCACCCTGGCCGTCTTCTCACTCGTCAATATCGCCCTGTTCGTCCTAGGCCGACGAAAGGAGGTAACCGCGGTCGGGCTCTCCCGCTTCGTGGGCCTCATCGGAGCCGTACTCTGCGCTGCCCTCGGAGCGTGGCAGATCTCCGACGGACTGATCTAGAACCTGACGTCACCCTGTGGGTGCCGGAAGAACCGTCGTGAGGCGTTGACCTGCTGAAACGCTCGCCTTCAGGCTGCCGGCAGGATCATCCAACTCGATCGGGTTCGGCGTGGGTTAAGGGTTGTAATCCCCCCTCCGACACCATTGGTAACCCTCGGATCGACCGCGGGTTGGGCTTGGCGGTTCTCGGGACCGCCGCCGATGTCATTGGCGGCGAGTAGCCTGGTGTCATGACCCGGAAGGTGTGGACCGCGGCTGAGCTCGAGGCGATGGACCCGGCTGAGGTCGACGCGGTCTTCGAAGAAGGCATCATCTGGGACCCCGCCGAGGCGCCCCAGGAGCTGTTGGCACGCACCCGGGAGCGGATCGTTCGTCGGATCGAGGAGACCGAACCGACCCAGCGGTCTTGACCGATCGGCGCCCGGTCCGGGCGACATACGGGTTTTTCGAGGACCTCGATCGCCAGCTGGGCTCGGAGCGCGGACCGAACGGTGAACCGTCGACGGCGGACTTCCAGACGATCGAGCTGTTGCGCATCGTTGACCGGTTTGCTGAGCAGTTCGACGATCTCCCCGAGCTGATTCCTGGGCGAAGTGACTATCGGGTGCTGCTCACGAGCGGCGTGCTGGTTCGGTCGCTCAACGTCGTTGGCCAGCTCGCGTCTGATGGCGCGGTCGAGCTCGTCTCGATTGACATCGATCTCACCTGGGAGTGACGCGTCCGCTCGGTTGCTCCCGGTCGTTGGGGTGTCGCTCTGCTAATGGTTTGCTAATGGCAGCCAGCGGCAAGGAGCGGCAGCGAGCGGCAAGTAGCGTATCGGCCGGTCGCCAGTTGCCGTTGTTTGCCGCTTCCTGCCGCCTGTTGCCGTTCGCTGCCGGATGGGGGAGGTGAGTTCAAGTCCCCCCTTCGACACCGCACGGCGAGTGAACTTCATTTCCGGTCCCTGCCGCCAGTTGCCGCTCGCTACCGCGCCGGTATCACTGAGAGTGATGTGTCGGAGGTGAAACGTGCGTAGAGCGCGACTCCCACCTCCTTTTCTTGGTGCCGCGAATCCCCTGGTGGGCAGCGGTTTCTGGCGAGGGTGTGTCGCCTGCTAACGGATTGCTAACGAGTGCTCGGTTCGACTGGGTTTCCCTGTTGGAGCGGTCCCGCGGAGTAGACGGCCAGACAGGCGGCCCGCGTGGGAGGTTCTCGTGTCGGCTCGGGTCGAGGGTCGGGTGCCTGCCGCGCAGCTGGTTTGGTGGGCGGAGAGACTGCCTACTTGCGCTCGGGGGCGGCCGTGTTCTGGACGGAGCCCGCCGGGTTGTCAGCCGGCTTGGGGTGTTGCTGTCACGATCTGTGAGGGGACGGCCCAGGCGACGGTGGTGTCGGTGTGTTCGATGTGCCAGCCGTCGAGCAGGTCGATGAGATCGATGGGACGGCAGCCGCCGACAGTGGCCGGTGAGAGGCGCCATGCCTGGTTCCATGCGGCGCAGAGAGCGCGGGATGGGCGGGTGGTTGGGTGGGTCAGGCTGACGAGGCAGAGTCGGCCGTTGCTGGTGAGGAGTCGTCGTGCTTGGTCGAGCAGGTCGTGGGCGAGTGATTCGGTGAGGAGACCGAAGACGTAGAGCGAGATGAAGCGGTCGAAGGTCGCGGCGTTGCCGGGTAGGGGCGGGTAGCCGTTGACGAGCTGGACCGAGGCGCGGTTGCCGAAGCGTGCGAGCCGCCGTGTGGCGTGTTGGACCATCTTGTTGCTCACGTCGACACCTGTGTACGTGGCCGATGGGGCCAGGTGCTGGTCGAGCAAGTTCACGGCCATGGCGCCGGTGCCGCAGCCGAGTTCGTAGACGGACTGGGCGTGCTCGAAGTCGGCGTGAGCGATGAGGCTGGCGGTCGCGGGGCCCTCGTAGAACCGTTGCCAGTCCTGGAAGCGGCCGATGCGGTCATAGACCCGGCCGGCTTGTTCGGGGATCAGCTCAGCTCCACCCATGGAGTCAACTCTAGGCGTGGTGGTCGAGGCGTCTACGGCCGGGTCTTGTTCAGTTTTGCTCGCTCAAGTTGGGAGCGCTGCGCTGTTGTCGCCGAGTGGCTCGGTCAGGATCGGAGCAGCCTGGCGATGGCGGCGGTGGCTTCGTTGATCTTGGCGTCGCCGGCATCCATGGCCCCATCGTTGCACGCCAATCGGACGACCCCAACCAGGCCTGACTAGCTCTTGCGGGCCCGCGCCACAACGTCGTGACTGCCAGTGGCGAACAAGGTCATCGGCCACCTCGACGAGACCTTTTGGTCGCAACAGAGCGGTCGAAGTAGGTTGGCGGCCCAGCGGCAGGACGCGAGAAAAGGGTGGACCATGAGCGAGTTCTCTGATGACGGGATCGCGAACCCGAACCCGCGGAATGCCTTCGAGGACGTCGTCGCACGTCGCTACGGCAGGCGTGCGGTGCTGGGTGGCTCGTTGGCAACCGCAGCGACCTTCCTCGCTGCCGGGCCAGCAGGTGCCTTACCGCGCTCCAGCCCTTCCCGGCCACGTCATCGGCAGGCGCTGATGGACTTCGAATCGATCCCGCTCCACTTCGGCGACCGGCCGGCCATCTCGCCCGACTACGAATTCTCGACTCTGATCCCGTGGGGCACGCCGATCAACAGCTCCGGTCCCGCGTTTTCCTGGCCGGTCACTTCGTCGGCCGATCAGGAGGCCCAGATCGGCATCGGCCACGACGGCATGTGGTTCTTCGCCGAGAACGGTTCCAGCGACTCCGGCTGGTTGTGCATCAACCACGAGTTCGGTCGGACCACGCACGTGCTCGACAAGCCCGTACCGGAGACGGTCGAAGATGTGCGGATCATGCAGGCCGCACACGGCAACAGCGTAGTCAAGATTGGCCGAGACCAGCGCGGCGTCTGGGAGGTGGTCGACGACGCAGCCAACCGGCGGATCACCGTCAACACCCCGGTCACGTTCTCGGGGCCGGCGGCCGGGTCCGCCTTGCTGGAAAACCCGGCCGGCAACGCTCCCGCCGGCACGCTGAACAACTGTGCCAACGGTTACACCCCGTGGGGTACCTATTTGACGTGCGAGGAAAACTTCAACGGCTACTTCGGCTCGACAGGTGGCTGGACTGCCAGCGCCGAGCAGGCCCGGTACGGGTTCACCAATGCCGGTTTCGGCTATGCCTGGCACGGATTCGATCCTCGCTTCGATCTCGCCAGCGCGGACTATGTGAACGAGGCCAACCGGTTCGGTTGGATCGTGGAGTACGACCCGCGCGACCCCGACACCCCGCCTGTGAAGCGGACGGCCCTCGGGCGGGCCAAGCACGAGGGCTGCGCCCTGACGATCGGCCGTGGTGGTCGGGCCGTGGCCTACATGGGCGATGATCAGCGCTTCGACTACATCTACAAGTTCGTGTCGGACCGCAACCACCGGTCGATGCTGGCCCGGGGGATGTCGCCGCTCGATCACGGCGTCCTCTACGCCGCCCGGTTCGACGAGGACGGCACCGGCCACTGGGTCGAGCTGAGCCTGAACAACCCGGCGGTTGCCGCAGGGTTCAGCTCGGAGGACGAGGTGCTGGTGAACGCCCGGATCGCGGCCGATCTCGCTGGCGCCACGCCAATGGACCGCCCGGAGTGGACGACGGTCGCCCCCGACGGCACCGTCTACTGCACACTCACCAACAACACCCAGCGGACCGAGCCCAACCCCGCCAATCCGCAGGCCCCCAACCCCAACGGGCACATCATCCGTTGGACCGACTCTGATCGTCACGTTGGCACCAGCTTCGAATGGGACATCTTCGTCTTCGCCGACGACACGGTGGGGACCGGACATGACTTCGGTTCGGCCGACGGTCTGTGGGCCGATCCCTCCGGACGCCTGTTCATCCAGACCGACGGGGCACAGCCGACGGGGGCCAACGATCAGATGTTGGTTGCCAGTTCTGCGACTGGCGAGATCCGACGCCTCTTCGGTGGAGTCGAGGGGTGCGAGATCACCGGTATCGCGGTGACGCCCGACCAGCGGACCATGTTCATCAACGTGCAGCACCCGGGTAACGGTGATTCGGCGGTGACCCGATTCCCCGACTTCGACCCGTCGCTGCCCCCGAGGGACAGCACTGTGGTCATCACCCGAAAGGACGGCGGCGTCGTCGGTTCCTGACGGCGGGCCCCTGATGAGCACGGGTCTTGTCGGTGATGAGCGCAGCGACGACCTCTTCGCCCCGGTGATCGACGCGACGGAGCCGCTCGCGAGGTAGCGGATGTTCAGTGGTGCGACGATCTGCGATCAAGGGCGTCGCGGCTCGCGGCGATCTGGGGTGTGGGTGCCTGGAACTCGGTGTTGAGACTGTGACCAGGCGTTTTGTGTCAGGCGGCGACCAGTTCGGCGGTCCAGAGGGCGCGTGTACTGGGGTGAAATGAGTTCTTCACTTGTTGGCGTGGGGCGCGCAGGTTGGTGGTCGGGGCGTAGCCCCGAGGCGTCGGGAGTGGTTGGGTTCAGGCGGCTGGGGTGAGGGTGACGGTGTAGCCGGCGGATTCGAGTTGGTGGATGTGGTGGTTAACGCGTCGGGCGGGGTGGCGTCGCTTGGTGTAGAAGTCGTCGCCGAGGTCGGTGTAGGTCTCGCCGGTGACGGCCATGTGCCAGGCCGACACGAGGATGGCGTGGGCGATGGCGACGGCGGCTTTGTTGGGTCCTCGTCGGCGGGTGATGCGGCTGTAGCGGGCTGACAGGAAGGTGCCTTTGGTTCGTGATGCGGCGCGGGCCGCTTCGACCAGGGCTTGGCGGAGGTGTCGGCTTCCGTGTCGTGTGCCGGCGGGTCGTCGTTTGCCGGCCGATTCGTAGGACGCGGGTGCGACGCCGGCCCATGAGGCGAGGTGCGCGGCGGTGGGGAAGCGACCCATGTCGACGGCGATCTCGGCGACCATGATCTGGGCGGTCAGCGTGCTGACGCCGGGGATCGTGGTCCACAGCTGTACGAGCGCGTCAAAAGGGCGGAGACGCTCCACGATCTCGTCGCTGAGCTCGACGATGGTGCTGTCGAGGAAGTCGATGTGGGCCAGGATCCGGCGGGCCACAACGGTGTGGTGAGGCTGCCAACGGGACTCCAGCGCTTCGGTCAACGCCGGGATCTTCGATCGCATCCGACCCTTGGCCAACTCGGCGAGAGCCGCCGGGTCGGCGTGGCCGGAGATCAACATCTCGATCATCGCCCTGGACGACTTCGACCATACCTTCGAGGCGACCGAGGTGAGTTTGATCCCGGCGTCTTGGAGCAGTTTCTCGAGGCGTTGGATCTCGACACCGCGGGCCTGCACCTGGGTTCGGCGATAGCGGGTCAGCTCCCGCAACGCCCGGATCTCCGGTGGCGGCACCATCGAGGGCCGGACCATCCCATGAGCGGCCGCATCCGCGAGCCATTGGGCGTCGGACATGTCGGTCTTGCGGCCCGGCACGTTCTTCACATGATGGGCGTTCACCAGCCACACCTCGTCGAAGAGATCCTCGAGGCCGTAGTACACGGGTTTCCAGTAGACGCCGGTGGCTTCCATCACCACCAGCTCGACCTCGAAGGTCGCCAACCAGTCGGCCAGCTCCCTGATACCTCTGGCCGTGGTTGAGAACCGCTGCTTGGTTACCTCGACATCGACTCCGTCGAAGCACTCGACACATCCGGTGACCGAATCTCGATGCACATCGAGACCGGCGACCCGGTTTCGTATCCGTCTCACACCATCACCTCCTTGTTGTTGTTGTCGGGGGTGTGGCCGCCGAGGGGAGACCAGGAAGATTCAGATTCTGGGGTTCGTGCTCGAAGCGACACTCCCCGGTCCCTCGGACCTCGCACCAGACTTTGGACGGGCTCGAAGCTCCAAGTACACGCGGCGACCACGCCCCAGCCGCCACCCCACCATCATTTCATCACTCCCACGGTGGCCGCCCGAGGCCATCACGACTTTGGGTTAAACTCGCCCCTCCGACACTCCAACAAGTGTTCGATATCTTGAATACGGAGGTCAGCGTTTCGTGACCGCCGTGAATGCGCGGCGCTGACTAGTGCGGGTTCACGGGTTGTTCGCGGACCAGTCAACGATTGGCCCCAACTCGGCCTCGAACCCGCCTGGAATGCAGATCGTCAGAATCCGGGCTGGCGCAGCCGAGTCGTTTCGATAGAAGCAGACCGGCAAGCGGATGCAGGACCACGGCGCAGCGGACTACATGTTGAGTCATATGCGTGCCGATCTTGAAGGCATGTCAAGCTCAGCAGTTCCGGGCTCGGTACATCGATTGTTAGTTGCGGTTCGAGTGGAGGTCTTGCAAGTGGGCCGGTCTCTCCGTGCTGCGAAGTGCATGAAGTTGCTTTTTGCCCAAGAACCATTGAGCCCGCGCTAGCGTAATGCAATGGGCCTTGAGTGGGAGCAAGTCGTGATCGCTGCGCGTGACCCTGCCGCGCTGGGTCGGTGGTGGTGCGACGCGCTCGGGTGGGTTGTCGTCGACGACGCCTCGCCCGTCTTTGAGATCCAGCCTCAACCAGATCGGTTTCCGGGGATCTTGTTCTTGGCCGTCCACGACGCAAAGGAGACTAAAAATCGTCTCCATATCGATCTTCGTCCTGACGATCAGGCTGCCGAGGTCGAGCGACTGATTGCGCTCGGAGCTTCTCGTGTTGACGTTGGGCAAGGCGACGTTTCGTGGGTGGTCTTGGCCGATCCTGAGGGCAACGAGTTCTGTGTTTTGCAGGACTGTCGAGCATCGAGTTTGGCAAGCGAGCGGAGCCTATGACGTTGACCAGATTTCGCAGCTGGAGTAGCCGACTTTGACTGAAGCCCGTCTCGTGCGGCCTCAGCCGCCGGTTGGGACAAACGACTACGTCTTCGTCAGCTGCCAGACGCCCGTCGCCACCCGCCGATAGAGCCAGCGGCCGAGCCCGATCATCCGCAAGACATGTGGCAAGATGATCCGTAGCGGCTTGCCAGCTTCGACATGGCGGCCGAGGTGGGGGAGTAGCTCGCGGATTCCGGTCCATCGGATGAACGCAAGGACATGGTCGATGCGGTCGGCCGAGTCGACCTCGGCCTCGATCTCGCGGCCGACGGCCGGCTGATCCCGGGCGCTGGTCATCAATACCGTGTCGCGCAGCGGGGTGAGGGGACGACGGATCGGTATCGGCTCATCTGTAGGTGCGAGCTTTTCGATGGCGGCGAGGCGTTGGACCGGTGCCACCAGCGCTCGGTCCGGTGCATCAGCCTCGGGCTGGAGATCTGCGATCGCGGCGAGGACTGCTCGCGAATCGACGCGAGTCCCCGGAACGCCAACCACCCGAAAGGCCTGGAAACACGCGGATTCCTAGAGGAGCCACCACACATCGAAACCGGCCCAGGAGAAGTTGAAGTCCCCCTCCGACACAAGCGTTAGTACACGGTGCGGTGTGGAGTCGGTTCACGAGGCCGCGGCCAGCAGCAGGCAGACGACGCTGAGCGCTGCGGTGACGGTCCGCACGTGGTTGCCGCGCGTCCAGCTGACGAGGTAGCCGGCCCACACCGCCTGCCCCTCGGCCGAGTCGGCGTCGACCCGGTCCAGCCGATTGTTGCGGGGCACGTGGAACGTCATCGTCATCAGCGCCGTGGCCAGCGACAGCAGTCCGCCGGCGACCTGCCAGCCGGCCCCGGGGTCGCCGGCGGCGGTGGCGGCCAGCACGGCGCCGGTCACGCCACCGCCGATGAGCGTGGCCATGAAGAGGGGGTTCGCCGCGCCACGGTTGATCTCCTGCATCGCCTGCGCGCCCTCGGCGGGAGCGAGCCGGCCCAGCGAGGCCATGACGAAGTTGGAGAAGACGAAGAAGGCGCCGCTGTTGATGCCGGCGGCGACGACTGTGTAGATGAGGAGCGCCGAGCGGGTGGTGGTTTCCATCGGACCTTCCCTTCGCGATCGATCGGCGGTCAGGTGTGGGCGAGAACCGCGGCGGCCGGTGCCGAACGGGCGCCGGTCTCGAGCGGGTTGCGGGCCAGGTCGAGGACGGGCACCCCGGGGCCGAAGCTGTGGATCGTCCCCGTCGGCAAGATGCGGACGAAGCATGCTCCGTCGATCTCCATCGCGCCATGGCCGCTGATCGAGTCGAGACGACCGGCCTCGTAGCGGCGGATCGCCTCGGGCTCGTCGAGCGGAATGAGCTCGGCAACGCCCTGGAAGTGGAGTGTGTACGGCGGGCCGACCGGCAGCCGGCGGTACGGGACGCACACCCCGACGTGCCGGTTGTGGGCGACGTTGCGGCCCTTGCGACCGTCGCGCATGGTGTGGATCCACAGCGCCCCGTCGACGAAGTCGTAGACGACCCCGGCGGAATGGCTGCGGCCCTTCGGCGACACCGTCGCCAGCGTGGCGAACGTCTTCTTGCGCAGCGCCTTGGCGATGATGCGCGCCTGCCGATCTTCTTTGCCGGCGGTGGGCCCGGGAACGGTGGTGGTCTCGGTGGTGGTTTCAGTGTTGTTGGTCATGGGTCCAGGATCCTGCGATTCCGTCGCCGAGTGAATAGGGGATCCGGGCTAACACATGTGAATTCGTCTCACTATGCTGCACGACATGGATGTCGTCGCGT
>Ga0224505_10002753_pt1 | contig 10194 bp, 8 predicted proteins | sample SF_Jan12_sed_USG_FD_169102 | JGI IMG/M metagenome (GOLD analysis project Ga0224505, IMG submission 169102) | Sediment microbial communities from San Francisco Bay, California, United States - SF_Jan12_sed_USGS_4_1 | ecosystem: Environmental > Aquatic > Marine > Sediment | place: USA: California...
GTCGTCGGTCGAGCCACCCAGGCCCAGCGCGACGCCTTCAAGCAATCCCGCGAATGGATGGACGCGGCAATCGATCTCGTCCGCCCCGGCAACACGACCGACATGATCGCCAAGGTGTGGCCCAAAGCAGAAGAGTTCGGCTTCGCCGACGAGATGGACGCCTTCGGCCTCCAGTTCGGACACGGGGTCGGGGCCGGCCTCCACGAACGTCCGATCATCTCGCGGCTCAACAGTCTCGACGATCCGATCGAGATCAAAGAAGGCATGTACTTCGCCCTCGAGACGTACGCGCCGGCCGCCGACGGGCGATCCGCAGCCCGCATCGAGGAGATGATGGTCGTGACGGCCGACGGACCACAGATCACTACGCTGTTCCCGTGCGAGGAGTTGATGGTCGCCAATGAGTATTGACCTCAACGACCCCGCCCTCCTCGACTACTCCCAGCGTCCTCCGCGGCACCCCGAGCCCGTCGATCCGGCCAACGACGGGCTCCCGATCCCGCTGAACGTCCGGACGGACCTCTACAAGCGCGTTCAAGAGCTCCGTCAGTTCGAGAAGCGCGCCTACGACCTGTTCATGCAGAACCTGGTCAAGGGAACGAGCCACCTCTCACTGGGAATGGAAGCCGTTTCCGCCGGTTTCGCCGCCGCCATGCAACCCGAGGACTACGTGTTCGCAACCTATCGCGGCCACGCCCACACCCTCTCGAAGGGCGCCGACATGGGCCAAGTGATGGCCGAGTTGCTCGGCCGGGAGAACGGTCTCCTGAAGGGCAAGGGCGGGTCGATGCACCTGACCCATGCCGAAGCCAACATGATGGGGAGCTACGCCATCATCGGCGCTCACCTGTGCATCGCCAACGGCACCGCCTGGTCCGCTCAGATGCGTGGCACCGATCAGGTCACGGTCTGTTTCTTCGGCGACGGCACCACCAACATCGGCGCTTTCCACGAGGCATTGAACTTCGCCAAAGTGTGGAATCTTCCGGTCGTTTTCGTGTGTGAGAACAACCTCTACATGGAGTACACGCCGATCGACCTCGTGGCGGCCGTGCCCAACCCGGCCGCCGATCGTGCACCCGCATACGGGCTCGAGTCGATCGTGGTCGACGGGAACGACCCTGATGCCGTCTACATGGTCGCCGCCGACGCCATCACTCGGGCCCGCAGAGGTGAAGGACCCGCTCTGGTGGAGGCGCAGACGTATCGTCACGGCGGCCACTCCCGGGCGGACCCCGGGAAGTATCGACCCGCCGACGAGGTGGAGGCGTGGCTCGATCGGGACCCGATCCCCATGTACCACCAACGGTTGCTTCGGCTCGGCGTCCCGGAAGGGCGCCTCAGCGAGATCACCCAAGACGTTGCGCGACGGGTCGACGAGGCCACCGAGTTCGCCAAGGCGGGCGCCCACCCCGGGGAAGAACATCTGTTCACCGATGTGTGGGCCGACGGAGGTTCGGCATGGCGGAACTGACCTATCGCGATGCAGTCGCGTACGGCATAGCCCAGGAGATGCGTCGCGACCCGAGCCTGGTCATGCTCGGCGAGGACATCGCCGGAGCCGGTGGAGTGTTCAAGACGACGGTTGGACTGCTCGACGAATTCGGTCCGGCGCGGATCCGCGACACCCCGATCTCCGAACAGGCGATCCTGGGTGCGGCCATGGGTGCAGCAATGACCGGGATCCCGGTGATCGCCGAGATCATGTTCTCCGACTTCATCGCCGTCTGCTTCGATCTCCTGGCCAACGAGATGGCCAAGTCGGCGTACATGACGGGTGGACAGCTGTCGGTCCCTGTCGTGGTGCGGACGGCCAACGGCGGTGGGAGCCGTTTCGGGGCCCAACACTCACAGTCGGTCGAGAACTGGTGCATGATGATTCCGGGACTGAAGGTGGTGGCGCCGTCCACGCCGGCGGACGTGGTCGGGCTCATGGCCGCCTCCATTCGGGACCCCGATCCCGTCGTCTTCTTCGAACACAAGTCCCTCTTCGCGTCCAAGGGAGAGATACCCGAAGGTGAGATCGTCGACGAACTGGGTACGGCCCGGGTGGTTCGGGAAGGCACGGACTGCACGATCGCGGCCCTCGCGTTGATGGTGCCGCGAGCGCTGGAGGCAGCCGATCGCCTGGCCGACGAGGGAATCTCCGCGGAGGTGATCGATGTGCGGTCCCTCGTTCCGCTCGACACGAAGACCGTCCTGGCATCCGTGGAGAAGACGAGCAGGCTCTACACCGTGGAGGAGAACCCCCGACTGTGCGGGTGGGGTGCCGAAGTGGCGTCGATCGTCGCCGACGAGGCGTTCTGGGATCTGGACGGGCCCATAGTGCGGATCACCACGCCTCACATTCCACTGCCTGCCGCCGAGGCGCTCGAAGACATGGCCATCCCCTCGGTCGACCGTATCTACGAGACCGTTTCGAAGACGATCGGCTGAGTCAGGCCCGGACCCTCGCACCGGTCGGGTCGTAGAAGGGGCGGATCGACAGGCGAGCCGGATGGCGGTTGCCCGCGATCTCCACCTCCCATGACACCTCGTCGAGGAGCTGTGGCGTGATGGGTTCGCCGGCGTCGACCATGGCGAGGCCCACCGCCGAACCCAACGTCCACCCGTACGAGGCAGCTCTCAGGTAGCCGGCGGCCCGACCGTCTCCGAACACGACCTCACCGTGAAACATGAGCGGTTCGGGGTCGTCGAGGAGCACCGATACGAGGCGGTTGGTCCGAGGGCGCGATCGGCGCTCGACCACCCCCTCACGGCCGATGAAATGACCCTTGTCGAGGTCGACGGCGAACCCGAGGCCGGCCTGCCAGGGGTCGTCGAGGTTGTCGATGTCGTGTCCGTAGTCGCGATACCCCTTCTCCATCCGCAAGCTGGCCAGCGCTTTGAGCCCGGCGGGACGCGCCCCTTCGGCGACGATCCGGTCATAGACATCGAGTGCATCGTCTGCAGGAATGTAGAGCTCGTACCCCAGCTCGCCGAGGTAGGTGATCCGGGCGCACAACACCTCGACCGGACCGACGTCGATCACCTGGGCACGCCGGAACGGAAACGCCTCGTTGGAGACATCGGAGCTCGTGAGCCTGCTCAAGACCTCGCGACTCCGCGGTCCCTGGAGGTTGAGTTGGGCGTAGGTCGCCGTCACATCGCGAATGTCGACCGATCCAGCCACGTGCCGGCGCATCCAGGACTCGACGTGGCGATGCGCCGTATCGGAGGCCACCACCCAGAAGCGGTCTTCGTCCACCATCGCCACGGTGAGGTCGGCCTCGATGGTGCCCTCCTCGCCCAACCACTGGGTGTAGGTGATCCAACCCGGCTCGGTGGCAACCCGATTCGCGGACAGGTGTTCTAGGAAGTCACCGGCGCCCGCGCCCCGCACATCGAACTTCGCCATGAACGACATGTCCATGACCACGACATCGCTTCGGGTCGCCTCGTGCTCGGCCTCCCAATTCGAGAACCACCTCGCCCGCCCCCACGTCAGGGGACCAGGCTCGGCAGTCCGTCCTGGCCCGGCGAACCAGTCCGCACCTTCCCAGCCGGAGACGTCTCGGAAGTAGGCGCCTTGGTCGACCAGGCGTTCGTGCACCGGCGACAGTTTGGCGCCGCGCGCCGTCTGTACCGATCGGAACGGGTAGTGCGGGGCGTACACGAGGCCGAGAACCTCCACCGTCCGGGCGGCCCGGTATTCCCGATCCAGCTGGTAGGGCATCAGCCGGTCGACATTGATGCCCGTGACGTCAACGTCGGGTCGGCCTTCCACGATCCAGTGGGCGACCGTTCGTCCGAGTCCGCCTCCGCTCAGGATCCCGATCGAGTTGAGTCCTGCAGCCACGAAGTAGTTGCGGAGCTCGGGGCTTTCACCCACCGCCGGCGACAGGTCGGGGGTAAAGCTCTCGGGCCCGCAGAAGAACTTCCTCAAGCCCACTCCCGCCGTGACCGGGACCCGGCTCATCGCCTTCTCGACGTAGGGGCCCATGCGATCCCAGTCGGGGGCGAGCTCCAGGAAGGACGCGGCGTCGGGGATCCCATCGAGCATCCACGGGGCACACATCGGTTCGAACAAGCCGATCATCAGCCCGCCGGTCTCCTCCCGGTAGTAGCCGTACGACGACGGGTCTTCGATGATGGGCCAGCTGGCGGACACGCCGGGGATGGGCTCTGTGATCAGGTAATAGTGCTCTGCGGCCTGGAGGGGGATCGTCACACCAGAGTGCTCACCGAGCTGGCGCGCCCACATCCCGGCGCAGTTGACGACGTATTCGCACTCGATGTCCCCGTGGGAGGTTCGCACACCCGACACCGCGCCGCCGCGTGTCAACACCTCGGTGACGGGCGTCGACTCGGCGATCATCACGCCGAGTCTGCGAGCGCCGGCCGCCAGCGACATGGTGGCGTCCACCGGGTTCACCCGGCCGTCCTCGGGTACGAAGAACCCCGCGGTCAGGTCGTCGGTCCGGGCGAGCGGGAAACGTTCGCCGACTTCGGCCGGAGATATCTCGTGCACGTCGACTCCGCAATACCGATTGAAGGCGGCGACCCTGCGGAACTCCTCCAGCCGGTCGGGGCCGGCCGCGAGCTCGATGAAGCCGACCGGGCTGAAACCTGTCGCAAGCCCGGTCTCCTCCTCGAGGCGCTTGTACAGATCGCGGGTGTAGAGGCGCATCTCGGTGGACGTGGATGACATGGACCCGAACGTGCACATGAGACCGGCGGCGTGCCACGTGGTCCCGGAGGTGAGCCGGTCGCGCTCGCACAGCACCACGTCGGTCCAGCCGGCCTGTGCGAGGTGGTAGGCGACGCTCGTACCGATGATCCCGCCACCGATCACCACCACCCGGGCCCGCGTTGGAACCGTCACGTTCTTCCCTTCTCTGGTTCGATCACGCTACCTCCTGGCACGTCCCACAAAGCCCGTCAACGGACCTCGAAGTTGACACTGCATCCCGCTGGGCTATCAGTGATCCTCCCAGCCGATGCCGCGAGCCAGGAGCATTGGTGCCGCTCCGTCTGACACAGGATCATCGAACGGCGGGCCAGCCCGCACCTCCCCGCCGGTGAGCGTTTGATCGCCGCCTTTCAGGCCATGGAGGGAATCGCGGCGAGGCTTGCGACGAGCTGTCGCGTCGTCGCGGTGACCGACGCGGGCGTCCCGTGTTTTCGGCCAGGATGTGGAGATCCTGGGATCCGGACCGACTGCTCGAGAGCCATCCTCTGGGATCGTTGAAGGAACTCAAACCTCGACCCCTGGAAACCGCCCACGAGATCCTGATCGGGGAGCGACGGCTGTGGGTGTGGCCGGCCTACAACGATCAACTCGCATCGGCTCTCACGGCAGCTCACACACGGCCCGGCCCACCGCCTGTCCTCTCCAAGACGCCGAGCCAGTACGGCTCTACCTGATTGCGGGGGCCATCGCCCTCGCTGCAGCCGCGGCCATGGTCGTGGGCACCCTCTCCGGGGGGTGAAACTCGCCGTTCCTCGACCGGCATGCTCGGGCGGGTCGACTGACCCTGGTCACCGAGGATGCGGATACGCGACGGTGGGAGGGTGCCAACAGAAGGAGTCGTGGGCATGACCACCGAAACCCCTCTGAAGACCGAACGGTCGATCATCGAGGAGCTCAAACTCGGCGGCGAGGAGTTGCTGTCGACAGTGAAGGAACTGATCCACGAAGGCAACATCCGCCGGATCATCATCAAGAACGAGGATGGCAAGGTCGTGCTCGAGATCCCGCTCACCGTGGGTGTCGCCGGGGCCGTCCTCCTCCCCACACTGGCCGCGATCGGCGCCGTGGCCGCCCTGGTCACGGACTGCACGATCCTCGTGGAGCGGGTGGCCCAGCCGGAGGATCAGACCGACTGAGTCAACCCGGTCTCTGCCGATCTCACGATCGCCTCGAGGATCTCGACGTTGTGGATCAACTCGGCGTCCGAGAAGCGATAGACGGCTGAGCCTTCGATCGTACGCGCCCACTGCTCCAGGTTCGCCCGCACCGTGTTGGTGTGGGGGAACTCACGAACGTGCACCACACCATTTGAGCCCGTCCACGTCAAGGTCGCCGGATCCGGAATGTCGACGTTGGAGATCTCCTTGACTTCTGCCCACCCGGCATCCCCGAACACGGCCAGCCTGCTGTAGAACGGCGTGCTGGCCAGGTTCGTCAACACGCCGAGCGCTCCCCGGGCGAACCGGAATTGGACGCTGAGCACATCGTCGCCCGGGAAGGTGGACGATCGATGCGAGGAGATCGCCTTCACCTCGACCACGGGGCCGGCAACCGACTGGAAGAAGTCGGTGATGTGGACGCCGAGGGCGGTGAGGGTTCCGGCCGGGGCTTGAGAGGGGTCACGACGCCAGGTCGAGGCCGGGTTGCGGGCGAAGAGATCGTGGGACCAGTTGCACTCGAGAAAAAGCAGCTCGCCAAGAGCACCATCACCGGCGAGTCGGGCGACCTCCTCCATGGCACCTTCGAAGCGACGTTCGTGCCCTACTCCGAGGATCACCCCGGCCTCGCGGCAGGTCTCCACCATCCTGCGAGCATCGGCAGCGTTCAAGGCCAACGGCTTCTCACAGAAGACGTGCTTGCCGGCGGCCGCCGCCTCCATCACCTGGGCCGGGTGGAGTGTGTGAGGCGTGGCCACGATCACGGCGTCCACCGAGTCGACGGCGGCATTCATGTCCGCGACCAGGGCGAGGCCACGGGATGATGCGGTGTCCGGTTCGGCCGCCGGGTCGACGGCAATCACGACTTCGAGGTGCTCCGAGCCGGCTACCGAGTCGACGATCTGTCTGCCCCACCACCCGAGCCCGACGACTGCGCAGCGGAGCAAAGCTCAGATGCCGAACAGTTGCGCGGCGGTGCCGCCTTTGATGGCGGCCCGCTCGTCGTCCGTCAACCCCTCGGTGGCGTCGATCAGCCCGACCGGGTCGGTCTCGGCCATGTCGAATGGATAGTCGGTGCCCAGCATCACACGTTCCGATCCAACCACCTCGATGAGATGTCGTAGATACAGGGGTTGGAACACCATCGTGTCGTACCAGAGATTGCGCAGATAGGACGAGAAGGTCCGATCGGGTATCCGGGTCCTCGTCTCCGGGCGTACCTCCCAAACGTGGTCGGCCCGCGAGGCGTAGAACGGGAGGAACCCTCCTCCGTGCAGAAGGACGAGATTGATTCCGGGTAGTTGTTCGAACAGGCCGGAGAAGATCAGTCGCGTCACGGCGGTGTGGGTCTCCAGAGGATTGCCAATGCAGTTGACCAGGAAGTAGTCATCGAACCGCTGGCTCTCCGGATACCCGTTCGGGTGGAGGATCACCGGCAAGCCCGTGTCGGCCACGGCTTCCCAGAATGGGCGGAAGCGGGCCTCGTCGAGGTTGTGGCCGTTCACCGTGCCACCGATCTGCAGACCCTTGGCGCCATTGGCAACCACGCGCTCCATCTCGGCGATGGCGAGATCGATGTCCTGCATCGGGACGGTGGCACCACACACCGTGTACCGGTCGGGATGGTCGGCCGCCACCTGGAGCATCTTGTCGTTCTGCATCTTCGACAACTCGAGACCGACCGGGCCTGGCGTCCAGTAGAAGTACTCGGACACGAACGTCGACAGCCCTTGGACATCGACGCCCATACGATCCATGTACTCGAACCGTGCCTCCGGGTCGCTCAACTGGGCGCCGATGGACGGAATGAGATTCTCGACGTTGTGCTTGATCGAGGTCGCGCCCATGTAGTAGTCGTACGGTTCGTACTCGCGCTTGCGATGCGAAGCCGCCACTTCTCGCGTGGTTGGCGTCGCGATGTGGCAATGGATGTCGATGACGCGGGACATGATTCGCTCCTGGGATGAGGCTCGAGGAATGTACACCATATATGGTGTAGAGCACGGCTGCCATGACCGGTCACTCTCACCATCCCCCTTGGACATCTTTTGCCCTGCTCGCCGGCGTCGTCACCGTCTTGGGTTTCAACTGGCCACTGCTGGCGATCGGCCTGCGCGAGTTGTCGCCGCTGTGGTTGAGCTCCCTCCGATTGCTCGGCGCCACGGCCGTCATCGCAGTCGTGGCGGCAGCCACGGGAAATCTCCGGATGCCGCCGCGCGAGGACAGGCCTGTGGTGTTGTCGGTGGCGTTCGGCCGGCTCATCGCCGTGATGGTGCTCGTGTTCATCGCTTTGCGACTCGTGCCGCCCGGACGTTCGTCGGTGCTCGTGTGGACCTCCAGCCTGTGGACCGTGCCGATGGCGGTGACGTTTCTCGGCGAACGCATGACGCGACAGCGCTGGTTCGGTCTGAGCGCAGGAATCGTCGGCATCGCCGTACTGGTGGAGCCCTGGGGTTCTGCGCCAGATGCCAGGACACTCACGGGATACGGTCTGCTGCTGGTGGCGGCGCTCGCCCAGGCCGGGACCGCGGTCCATGTACGTGGACATCGCTGGGCATCGTCGCCGCTCGAACTCCTTCCTTGGCAACTGATAATCGCCACGGTCCCGCTGACCTTGGCGACGATCGCGATCGAGGGACTCCCCCGCATTCGGTGGACACCGGCGCTCATTGCGATCGTCGTGTACCAGGGAGCACTCGCGACCTCGTTCGCGACGTGGGCACAGTTGACGGTGCTCCGCCGGCTCCCCGCCGTGACGACCAATCTCACGCTGATGATGGTGCCGGTGATCGGCCTCCTGTCCTCGGCCCTGGTGGTCGGTGAGCAGCTGACGTTTGCGACCGGTGTCGCGACTGTGCTGATCGGAGCGGGCGTACTCGTGGGAGTTGGACTCAATCGTCCTCCGCCGAGCCCTCCTCAGCTCCGCTGACGCTTGCTAGGCAATCGATTTCGGTATACATTCCACTCTGTAAACCCCCGAGAGAGAGACACGGCTCCGGCGATGCGTAGAGAGTTCGCCCGGACCGCTGGTCAGACAGCGGCGCAGCTGCTTCGTGAGCAGATCCTCAGTGGAGCGTTGCCTCCGGGAGCCACCCTCAATCAGAACGATCTCGCTTCGGCCATGGGCATGTCGCGTATACCGATCAGGGATGCACTCCGATCACTTGCCGCCGAAGGGCTCGTAGAGATGCGAGCACACGCCACGGCATCTGTGAGTCCCCTCAGCCTCGACGACCTGGCCGAGCTCTACGACCTCCGCCTGGCACTGGAACCTGCCCTGTGTGCCCGGGCGCTCCCCGACCTCACCTCCGCCGACTTCGCCGAGATGGAGGAAACTCTCGAGCAGCTGGAGGCCGCAGAGGACTCCGACGAGTGGCTCGACCTCAACAACCGGTTTCATGAAGTGCTGTTCCGCCGGTCGAAACGTCCCCGCACCATCGAAATCATCAAACGGGCTCGGCTGGCCACCGGCCGCTACACGAGGATCTACCACCAGTTCGACCTGGCGACGGTGGAGGTCGAGCATCGACTCATCCTCGAAGCGGCTCGGGCAGGTCAAGATCGGCGCCTGGCCGCACTCATCACCGCACACTTGTCGGACGGCTACGAAACGATGATCCGTTACGTGGCTGCCCAAGAAGGGTTCTCCGATACGGAGAGCGACGACAGCCGGGCGCTCATCATGGGCGACGGCGACACATGAGAAACGGGAGGAGAGGATGAAGAAGCGATTGCTCATCCTTCTGTCGCTGTTTTCTCTCGTCTTGGCCGCCTGTGGTTCCACGGCGACCGACGAGACGACGGGGGCAGGTGGAGATGGCGAGCCTTCGACCGGACCGGCGAACGTGATCAGGTTCACGTTCGCGCCCGACCCGGTGTGGGACTACATCAACGACAACGGGATCAAAGAAGCCATCGAACAGGAGACGGGCGTCCGAGTCATCGCCCAGACCACCTGGGACGAGTTCGGCATCTACGCCGGCGGGTTCGCCGACGTGGTGTCGGTTGGCGACTTCGAGGTGCCGACCCTCGACGCCGAGACCGATCAGAAGTCGGTGATCTTCGGCAAGTACAACATCGACCGGTCGGTCATCGCGGTGCCGGCCTCGGATACAACCAGTCAGACGCTCGTCGACCTGCAAGGCAAGAAGATCGCAGTGTGGGACTCGGTGAGCTCGACGCTCATCTGGGGTGTCATCGTCAAACAGCTCCATGACCTCGACTTCCGCACCGGTGGCGGGGACTTCGAGCTGGTGCAGGTTGACATCACCAACACCGGGCCGGTGGCTGCGGCAGGTGACACCG
>Ga0224505_10002755_pt1 | contig 10190 bp, 8 predicted proteins | sample SF_Jan12_sed_USG_FD_169102 | JGI IMG/M metagenome (GOLD analysis project Ga0224505, IMG submission 169102) | Sediment microbial communities from San Francisco Bay, California, United States - SF_Jan12_sed_USGS_4_1 | ecosystem: Environmental > Aquatic > Marine > Sediment | place: USA: California...
ACTGAGGGGTAACCCCTCCCACAACCTTGGGGGTGTTCTTCGTCTGATAGACCGGGTTCCCCGGGTCAACCCTCTCGGGCGAGAAGGCCAGGTGAATGTCCTTCCCCACCTTGAACCCCTTGGCCTCAAACAGGGGAAGGAGGACCTCATCGGTCGTTCCGGGATAGGTGGTACTCTCAAGGATGATAAGCTGTCCCTTGTGGAGATATTTTGCGATCTCCTCGGCAGCGGCGGCCACATAGGAGATATCGGGGTCCTTGGTCTTTCTGAGGGGAGTCGGGACGCAGATGTTTACCGTGTCCGCCTTTTTCAGGATGCTGAAGTCAGTGGTGGCGCTGAGCAATCCTTTCTTTACCAGGTGGGCGACTTCCTCGGTCGGAACATCGGGGATATAGGATTTCCCCTTGTTGATAGCATCGACCTTTCCCTTATCAAGGTCGATCCCCACCACCTTGAGACCGACTTTTGCCAGTTCCACCGCCAGGGGGAGCCCGACATAACCACACCCTATGATTGCACTGAGAGATTCCTTCTTTTTAATGCGCTCCGCTAGCGACATCGTTCCTCCGTCCATTAGTTATATTACGGGAATATCCTGTTGACGAATGGGCCAGTTCCAGAATAGCGCCGCCAAGCTTGCCCGCATCGTGGAACGACACCTTTTTTTTACCCTCAATCTCTTCTATTTCCACCTCGCCCACCAGTGATCGACCCATGATGCGACAGCCGGGGATTTGTGGTAAATCACTTTCTCCGGGAAGCACTTGGACCGCACCCTCGCGCTCATAAGCGGCAAGGGCTTTTTCATGCAGTTTCTCCGTATTCACCAGCACCCAGTCAGGAACGACCCGGCCAAGCCGCACCAGTTCCGCCAGATGTGCCTTTACCCCAAACCCGTCGGTCTCCCCCGCCTCGGTCATGATGTTACACACATAGACCTTGATTGCAGTGGATTGAGAGATCGCCTCTGAGACACCCTCGACCAGGAGGTTGGGCAAGAGGCTTGAATAGAGGCTTCCGGGACCGATCACTATCATATGAGCTTTTTTTATCGCTTGCAAGCATTCGTCCAGGGCCTTCACCGTCGACTCCCCTTCTCTCTTCGGAGCCAGGAAAAGCGAATCTATCTCGGTACCGCAGGAGCGTTTGCGGATATCACTTTCTCCGCTGATAACCCTGCCGTCGGTGAGACGGGCACAAAGCGTAGCGGAATGAAGCGTCGACGGAAGAATCGTCCCCTTGACCGCAAGGACCTTGCCGGCCTCATAGACAGCCTTCCTGAAATCGCCATTATTCATATGGGTGAGGGCGGTAAGCAGAAGGTTGCCGACGCTGTGGCCACCCAGGGAGCCGTTGCCTTCAAACCGGTGGCTGAAGAGGCGGGAGAGCAGTTGGTCTTCATCGGAGAGGGCAACGAGGCAGTTTCTGATGTCACCCGGCGGCAGGATACCGTATTCCTCGACGATCTTCCCGGAAGAACCGCCATCGTCAAACATGGTAATGATGGCAGTGATTCGCGAGAGGTCGACAGGGGAACTTTTTGCTGCCGCCTTGAGGCCGCGCAGGAGCACGGCCATACCCGTGCCGCCGCCAATGCAAACGATGTTAATCATGAAGTCCCGTTACTTCCGTGTTCATCCATTCTTCGAGAAAGAGCCTCGACTGATCATGCACCTTTTTAACACAAAATGTCAGCTCGTCAAGATATTGCTGAAACATGAGGCCGAAAAGCCTCTCGTTCATCTCTTTCGCATCGGGCTTGGTCATGACGTAATCCACACCCGTCATCATAGCCTCTCGACGAAGGGAGTAATAGGGATAGGCAGTCGCAATCATCTTGCGGACGGCAGGAAACTCTTCATTAAGGACTCGCACAATTCCGCGGTAGTCCAGTCTGCCTCCCAGGTCGTTACCCGACTCCATGGCATCGATCACCACCAGGGGACAGGCGCCATTGCCCCGATCTCTCCGTAACACATCAAGAAGCTCCTCCCCGCCGGCATACCCTTTGACCGCTAGGCCGCGGACCGTCATGCCATCGATAGACGCATTACGCACCTTTTCATCGCGCTCCAGCAGATACACCTGAAGCTCCATCCCGGGTATTGGACCGGCAGGCCGTGAAGACGACTCCGCCGTCTCTCTCTGTTTTGCCGTAAATGCCTCTTCCCGCCTGGTCAGATCATCGGCCAGCGAAAAGAGTCGGACGCGCTCCTTTTCAAGGGACTCCTCACGCCTGGCCAGAGACTCCTCTCTTCCGCCCAGCAATGACTCCGATTCCCGTAACGATTTTTCTCTCTCTTCAACAGACTTTTCCCGTTCAAGGAGGGCTGACTCGGTGCCCCGCAGGGCATTCTCTTTTTCTTCATTCCGGCAAATCGCCTCATCCATCCGGCCCCGCTCTTCATCAAGTTGCTGCCGAAGGGTTTCCAGACGCACCCGTTCAGCGGCAACTGTCTCCCGCGCCGTCTTTAATTCTTCATCTGCCTCGCCAGCCGTCTGGCTTTTCTTATTCGGCCGCTCTGTAAGCTTTGAGTCCAACTCACGATTACGCTGGTCAATGTTTTCAAGACGAGACGTCAGTTCAGTAAGACGCTTCTTGAGTTCCTGCATCTCGGCGGTTTCACCGGCACGCTCCAACTCGTCGACGGCAGGAATCTCTTCACCGTATTCCATCTCTCCGAGGTCGTTTACCGTCTCCTTCACCATGGCCAGGGTTATAGTTCGCTGCTCCGCAACGTATCCTGCCAGCAGAGCGCCGTCACAGACCACATTGACCAGTCTCGGGACGCCTCTGGAAAAGGTAAATATTTCATCAATAGCGTCAGGTTCAAAATTTACCGGTTCGGTTGGTTCCGCCAGGTGGAGCCGATGGTTGATATACCCTTCTACCTCCTGACGGTTGAGAGGAGGGAGGTGATAGCTCACCGTTATCCGCTGCCGAAGCTGCTCCAGCTCCGGGCGGTTCAGTTTCTCCCGGAGCTTGGGCTGACCGACGAAAATGATCTGCAGAAGCTTGCTCTTGTCGGTCTCAAGGTTGGAAAGCATCCTGATTTCTTCAAGAAGCGGGATGGAGAGGTTCTGGGCCTCGTCAATGATAAGGACGGCATGTCTCTTCCTGGCATACTGGGTTACAAGGAAGTCGTTGAGGGTATCAAGCAATTGTGTTTTGCTCTTCTTCTCGTAGTCGAGTTCGAATTCGCGGAGCACCATCTCGAGGAACTGGTGGCTGGTAACAAGGGTGTTGTAAATGCGTGCAACCACCATTTCCTTCGTCAGGTTTTGCATGAGGACCCTGATGAGGGTAGTCTTGCCGGCTCCTATCTCACCGGTGATGGCGACAAATCCGCTGCGGTCCTCGATGCCATAAGTCAGGTAAGCGAGGGCTTTCTTGTGGGCATTACTCAGATAGAGGAACTCGGGGTCGGGGGTAAGCTGAAACGGCTTCACCCGAAAACCGTAAAAATCGTTATACACTACATCCTCCACTCAGAGTGAATCTGTTACCGGGAATTCATTGGCTACAGGTGAGCTATACATCATTGCTTCCGAATGGCACAAGAATACCACGAGACAGAGATATCATCGACAACAAAACATTGAGACTTTAAGGGAAGAGACGGTATACCGCAGGGATCCTGTTTCGATCCCTGCGATCAGTATCGTTTTACGGCTAGCGGGCGCCTTTGCCGAAGAGGACGACCTTCACCGTATCGAAGATGACCAGGGCATCGAGGAAAATCGACATGTTCTTGATGTAGTAGAGGTCGTACTGAAGCTTCTCGAGGGCGTCTTCCACCGTAGCGCCGTACTGGTAGCGGACTTGCGCCCAACCGGTAAGCCCCGGCTTCACGGTATGGCGCTGAGAGTAATAAGGGATTTTTTCCTGAAGCTGGGATACGAAATGAGGACGCTCAGGGCGCGGGCCTATAAAGCTCATCTCCCCCTTGAGGATGTTAAAGAGCTGCGGCAGTTCGTCGATCCTCGTCTTGCGGATAAACCTTCCCACACGAGTCACTCGGGCGTCCCCCTGCCCGGCCCATACCGGCCCCGATTCCTTTTCAGCATCTACACTCATTGACCTGAATTTGACCAGCGTAAAGACCTTGCCATGCTCACCGACCCGCTCCTGCCTGAACAACGCGGGCCCTCTGGATTCGGTCTTAATCAGGAGAGTCGTTATCATCATGATCGGTGCGGAAAAGACCAGCAGAAGCAATGAGAGTAGAATATCCGATGCGCGCTTCACCAGCTGGGTAAGTTCCGTTCTCCTGAAGCCGTCACAGAATATAAGCCAGCTCGGCCTCAGGTCGCGGATAAGTATCTTGCCGGTCATCTTCTCATAGAAGGACGGCATGTCATATATCTCCACGCCCCTCATTTTACAATCCAGGATAGCACGGAGAGGGAAGGCTCCCCGGCGATCGCTGAGGGCGACAATAATCTTGTCCACTTTCTGCCTCTGCACAATATTCAGAAGGTCCTTCTTGCCGCCCAGTATCTTTTCCTGTTTTACCGCAATCGGCTCAAATTCTTCTCCTTCGCTGATAAAACCGACCAGTTCACACCCAAGAGTATTGTCCATCTGTATCAGATCAGCCACCATGGCCGCACTGGAACCAGCGCCAAGAACCGCTACTCTGGACTGAACCCTCAGTGACTTCTGCGACATGGTCAGAGAGATTCTCCAGAAGAACAGAAGAAGTACGGAGAGACCCAGGGCTATAACGAAGACACCACGACCCATGGCAAGGGATGGAACAAAATAATAGATGGAGGTAAGGCTGATCGCAAAGACAAGAAACGCAATGACCATTCGCCGAAACAGCTGAGATAACCGTAATCGGGCTTCAAACTGATAGAGATCGAGAAGGAAGATGGAAAACTGACCCACGGCCACAAAGGCTAGAGCATTCAACCACCCGAAATCCGCCGAACCAGTATCGCCGCCAAACCCGTAAAATCTCAGGTAGAACCCCATGTAGGCAGACCAGAACAGCAGGAAAAAATCCACGGAAAACGCAAGGACAGTATTGATCGAAATGTAATGCTTAAACAAGCGTAACATCTTCTACCCCTTCCTCTTCAAGTTCTCTCTGTTCCCGAAACAACGATTCCAGCACCGCTTCGAGCAGTGCCTTGGTCGCCACAAGATTCTCCAACGAATCTATCCGCACGTCACCCATGGCCTGAATCACTCTGTAGGGCTCAAGACCATATTTCTCGGCAAGCCTTATACACTCCTCCCTGTCCACCATCCTGGCCAGGATTTTTCCCCCAACAATCCGCACCAGTTCTCCACTGCCGTTAACAGGCACAGTCATAGCAAAGAATGACAGTCCCCCATGGCAGGTAACTATACCATCTTCACGCGCCAGCAAATTAAGCCCGCATGTCTCGCTGCATTTATCGGCAGCTTCCGAACACCCCTTTAGAACCCTGCAGATGTCTCTCTCGTTCTGCTCCTCCGGAGGGTACACCCCAAATATATCACCGAGGTAATACCCTGTGACGGTAGCGAGACATTTTTTTATGTAATTCCATTTTTCAATTGATATCTGTTTCATGGCAGCCATAATTTAGCAAATGGCGTGCCTTAACAAAACAGCCTTACAAATCATATCGTTACGACTAACCCTTCCCTTGAGTCTGCGCTCTTACGCCCCATTCGTTCCCGGCCATGTGCCATTTTGGCACAACTTGACGGCATCAACATGATTCAGCGCAGTATGCCCGCTTCACGTTGTCTGTGACTACGATAACAGTGACGGATTACTCGATGGGAAGACGAGGAAAGAATGATTCTATCCTGCCGATATCTCGGTACCTATTCCTCCGGCAGTAAAGATCTCCAGAAGGAGTGCATGAAGTATTCGCCCGTCGATGACATGGGTTTTGGCAACGCCGCCGGCGAGGGCCGTAAAGCATGACTTCACCTTGGGAATCATCCCCCCGGCAATGACTCCCTGCTCAAGAAGCGATTCGGCCTTCTTCTGATCAAGAACAGGGATCAGTTGCTTATTGCTGTCGAGGACCCCCGGGACATCGGTGAGGAGGATAAGTTTCTCGGCCTTCAGTGCAGCGGCAACGGCGCCGGCGGCGGAATCGGCGTTGATGTTGTATGACTCCCCCTGAGCACCGACCCCTACGGGAGCAATTATCGGAATGAACGCCGATGCGTCGAGGGTATCGAGCACCTCGGGGTTTACTCTCACCACCTCGCCTACATGGCCGATATCAAGGTCCTCATACGCAGCCTTCTCTTCCGAATAACGCCGGGCCGACGTTTTTCGCGCCTCGATAAGCCTGCCGTCCTTGCCCGTGAGCCCCACTGCCTTTCCACCGTGGTTGTTGATGAGGGCCACGATCTCCTTGTTCACCCGACCACCCAGCACCATCTCCACGATCTCCATGGTCTCGAGGTCGGTCACCCGCATACCGGCGATGAACTCAGGCACCTTGCCCATCCGCTCCATGGTCTTCCCTATCTGGGGGCCGCCTCCGTGGACAATGACCGTGTTGATCCCGACATAGTTGAGGAGCACCACATCCTGCGCGAAGGAGTCCTTGAGCTTCTCGTCCACCATGGCGCTGCCGCCGTACTTAATGACAAAGGTCTTGCCGGAAAAGGTCCGTATATAAGGAAGAGCCTCGATAAGCGTATGGGCCTTGTCGATCAATTGCTGCATGGGGTTTCCCTCCGGAATTTCATATCTCAGATTTCAGATTACAGAATATACCTGCTCAGGTCCTCGTTCTTCACCAGGTCACCGAGCCCGTTGGTCACATAGGCGGCATCGATGGTCACCTTGACCCCGCTCATCGACGGGGCCTCGAAAGAGAGCTCATCCACCAGCCGCTCCAGCATGGTGTGGAGACGACGGGCGCCGATGTTCTCGGTCCGCTCGTTGACGAGCACCGCCAGCTTCGCGATCTCCTCAACGGCATCGGCGGTAAAATCGACCTCCACCCCCTCCGTCGCCAGTAATGCCCTGTACTGCTTGATGAGGGCATTCTCCGGCTCCGTGAGTATCCGCACAAACTCATCCTTGCCCAGCGATTCCAGTTCCACCCGGATGGGGAACCTCCCCTGCAGCTCGGGAATGAGGTCCGAAGGTTTGGCCACATGAAATGCCCCGGCGGCAATGAAAAGAATATGGTCGGTCTTGATCATCCCGTGCTTGGTGGAAACCGTCGATCCTTCGACGATGGGCAGGAGGTCCCGCTGCACCCCCTCGCGGGAAACATCGGGGCCGTGCTTCTCCCTCCCCGCGATCTTGTCGATCTCGTCGAGAAAGACGATACCCGACTGCTCCACTCGCGTCAGGGCCTCGCGCGTCACCTTCTCCATGTCCACCAGTTTGCCTGCCTCTTCGGCGGCCAGCAGCCTGAGGGCCTCGGAAACCTTCACCTTCTTCCGCTTGCTGCGTTCCGGCAGGATATTCCCCAGCATCTCCTTTATATTGGACTCCATATCGTCGAGCCCCACGTTGGATATGACGCCGAAGGGCAAACCGGACTTCTCCCTCACCTCGACCTCGACCATCCGGTCATCCAGCTTCCCCTCCCTGAGCATCTGACGAAACTTCTCCCGGGTCGCCGGCGCCTTTTCCTCTTCCGTCGTCGGCTCGGCACTAAAGGCCGTAGCCGGTCGCATGGGTACCAGCAGATCGAGAACCCGCTCTTCAGCCGAGGTTTTTGCCTTTTCCCGGACCTGCTCCATCTGCTCGTGCCGCACCATGTTGACGGCCAGCTCGGCCAGCTCACGGATGAGCGACTCCACATCCCGGCCCACGTACCCGACCTCGGTGAACTTCGACGCCTCCACCTTTATAAAGGGGGCATCGGCCAGCTTTGCCAGACGACGGGCGATCTCCGTCTTCCCCACGCCGGTGGGGCCGATCATGATGATGTTCTTGGGCATCACCTCGTCCCGCAGCTCCGGCGAAAGCTGCTGCCGCCGCCACCGGTTGCGCATGGCGATGGCCACGGCCCTCTTGGCCTGCTTCTGCCCTATGACGAACTTGTCCAGCTCCGTAACGATCTCCCGTGGAGTCAATGCACTCATCAGTTCAGTTCCTCTACCACTATCTGTTCATTGGTATAAATACATATCCCGGCGGCCAGCCTCATGGCCTCCTCGGCAATTCGCCGTGCATCAAGGTCCGACCAGGTGACCAGCGCCCGCGCCGCCGCCAGCGCAAATGCCCCGCCGGAGCCGATGGCCGCCACGCCGTCCTCAGGCTCTATTACGTCGCCGTTGCCCGAGAGGATAAGAGTCCTCTCCTTGTCCGCAACTATGAGGAGCGCTTCAAGACGACGCAGCACTCGGTCGGCGCGCCAGTCCTTCGCCAGCTCCACCGCCGCCCGCGCCAGGTTGCCCCGGTACTCTTCCAGCTTCGCCTCGAATTTTTCAAAGAGGGTGAAGGCATCGGCCGTAGCCCCCGCGAATCCGGCCAGCACTCGATCGTTATACATCCGGCGGATCTTCCTGGCGTTGTGCTTCATCACCGTATTCCCAAGAGTCACCTGTCCATCACCGGCAATGACGACACGATCGCCCTTGCGCACCGCGATGATGGTCGTTGCGTGAAACGTTATCTCTCCCACTCTGTTCCCCCTACTTTCAATAACTATCAGAGAAATTCAACTCCGTCGCCCGTCGGCCCCTCCGGGGGATTTTAAAAGGCGATATCCGGCGCCACCTTGAGAATCGGTGAAGGACCACTCTCAAAATATTTCATAAAAAATCCCGAACATCCGCCAGACAATCAACCCAAAGCGCCCCATATCGCCTTTTAAAATCCCCCGGAGGGGCCGACGGGCGACGGATTTACCGAACAGCCCTCATTTTTTTCTGCTGCGCGGATGCGCCTGATCGTAGACCTCCATCAGCCGCTTGATATCCACGTGCGTATATTTCTGCGTCGTCGAAAGACTCGCATGCCCCAGCATCTCCTGCAGCGACCGAAGATCGGCCCCTTCCTGCAGCATGTGCGTCGCAAAAGTATGCCGCAAGGCATGGGGCTTCACCCTCCCCGCCTGGCAGCTCTCACCGGAATACCGGTAAACGATATTCCGTATCGAGCGCACCGAAAGACCACCGCCCCTGGAGTTCAGCAGAATCGGCACATCACGGGATACGGCGCCTTTTCCCTTCCGCCTTGCAAGCCAAGCCTCCAGCGCCTCCAGCGCCTTCGAGCCAACGGGCACCATCCGCTCCTTGCGCCCTTTGCCCAGGACCCGCAGGACCCCGGACTCCATATCCACATCCCCCACCTTCAGCGAGGCCAGCTCACTGATACGGAGCCCCGAGGAATAAAAAAGCTCCAGAATCACCCTGGCCTGCATCGCTGCGTCGTCATCGCCTTCCGGGGCCTTGACGAGACGGTCGATATCATCCGCCGTGAGAAACTGGGGGATGTACTTTTCCTTTTTCGGCGTCGCCACCGATTTGGCCGGGTTCTGCTCCACATACCCTTCCCGGTGGAGGTAGCGGTAGAACGACCGCAGGGCGGCAAGCTTTCGGCCCGCGGAGCTTTTTTTCACCCCCAGCCGATGGAGATGGGCCATGAACCCCCGTATTTCCAGGTTCGTCACGCGAGCCAGGTCTGCATTGCCGCCGAGATATTCCACAAACTGGCCGAGGTCCCCGGCGTAACCTTCGACCGTATGCGGCGAGGCATCCTTCTCACTCCGCAGATACCGGAGGAAACCGTCAATCAAAGGATGGCAGTTTTCCATTCTTCTATCGCCCCCAGGGCCCGCACGGCATAAGCCTCGTAGCGTTTCTTTTTATCCCGCACCGTCTCGGCCAAGGGCGGGAAGAGGCCATAGTTTACGTTGCTGGGCTGAAAATGCGCAGGGTCCGACTGCATCAGATGCCGGATCAATGCACCGTGGGCCGTCGTCTCCGGCGGCGTCACAGGCTCATCGCCCAGCGCCATCCGGGCCGCATTGATCCCCGCCAGAATTCCCATGGCCGCTGACTCAACATACCCTTCAACTCCGGCGATCTGTCCGGCGATCAGCACCTGCGGTCTGTCCTTCAGCTGAAGTGTCGGCGCCAGCAGGGCCGGGGCACTAATGAAGGTGTTGCGGTGCATGCTGCCATAGCGGGCGAAGCTTACATTCTCAAGCCCCGGGATCATTCGGAACACCCGGTTCTGCTCGCCCCATTTGAGCCGGGT
>Ga0224505_10002756_pt1 | contig 10189 bp, 7 predicted proteins | sample SF_Jan12_sed_USG_FD_169102 | JGI IMG/M metagenome (GOLD analysis project Ga0224505, IMG submission 169102) | Sediment microbial communities from San Francisco Bay, California, United States - SF_Jan12_sed_USGS_4_1 | ecosystem: Environmental > Aquatic > Marine > Sediment | place: USA: California...
CCGTGCGCCGCTCGACGATTACTTCGAGTTCATTGCGAGCGTCGAGCAATGCAGCCTGGCTCGCCAGCAGTTCTTCCGTCAGCTTGATTCGCTTGTCGCGCGAACTCCCAAGCAAGTAGGCGGTGAAAAACGCGATCGAGCTGCCGGCGAGCACGTTGAACGCGTGTCCGGTCAGGGTGGCCGGCCCAAAATCCTTCAGCGCACTGTAGACGACGAACATCGCTGCGATCGAGGCCGCAGCGAGGCCCGTGCGCAACCCGGTGAGGCCGGCAACGAGCGCAACGCTACCGAATATCAGGAGAAACGGCGCCGGCACCATGGTGCCGGTCCGCCGTCCGGTTTCGATTGTTGCAATCACTGCAATGACGATCAAAAGCGCATACAGGTTCAATGACCGACGGTATCTGCTCGCTTTGTTTTGAATCATGCTGCTCATCTGGCTGGCGCGTAGGCGTCCCGGCCGGGCTGCACAATAAAGCCCGACATCCTCGCTGGTCGCCGCTGGAGATTTGAATCTGACAGATTTGAGCGACCGTAAGAATCAGGAAAACCCCGGTATTCGTCGGCTGGATCCTTTTTCCGCGGTTGCGTCACACTTCGCGCTGCAGGAAATTTAGGGGATTCCCCCTGGAGAATTCAGCGAATTCCCGATATTCGCCGCAGATGGAAAATTGTCCAATGCACTGTAAATGGCCGCAGCTGGCCAGATTCTTGTGTTTTTCGAACTTGCGATAGCAGCCAATCGGGATCGGCGCAAGCCATGAACAATTTTAGCTCCATCAAGCGGAGTGACCTGTTTCTTCCGGCATTGGCGGTTGCCGTGACGCTGGCAGGCAGCTATTGGATCCTGGAGTTGCTTCTGGTCAATTACCTGCCCGCTTCACGCCTCGCGTTGTCATCGCTGCTCGATATTGATGCCGTCACAGCAAAGCGAATTCTCGTCTCTGCGCTGATCGGAGTAGCGGGGACCGCGGCGGCGATGATTGTTTGCCGCAGGGCGTATAGATTGCCGACATCATGCGGCGGACATCCTCTTATCCGTCTTGATTCACGGGATGAAGTGCTTCTCGAAGCCACTTTCGACGGCATCCTGCTCATATCGGAGCAAGGCAAAGTACGAAAAGCCAACGCGACCGCCGGCACGATGTTCGGCGGTACACCATCACTTTTCGAAGGCCTGGCAGCAAGCACATTCTTCTCGCTCGACGACGAACCGATCCAGATTGAGGACGGTCGGGTCGTTCAGCAGTTCGAACCCGGCAGATGCCTGGAACCAACACGCGTAACAGCACTTGGCCTGAACGGTCGCAGCTTTCCGGCGCAGATACGCGCGTCGGAAATAGCATTGAACGGAACGCGGCACTTCGTTCTGTGCATTCAGGAGTTGACTGCTGAAGTCCAGGCCGAAGTAGCCCTGCAGCGCGCCGAATCAAGATACCGCAACTTGTTTGGCAACATGCTGGAGGGCGTCTATAAGAGCACGGCCGATGGGAAAATTCTTACGGCGAACGCGGCATTGGTTCGCCTGCTGGGATTCGCGTCGGTGGACGAGTTGAAGTCCACGATCACTACGCCCGATCTTTATCGTTATCCGGAAAGACGCAAACAGCTGGTCGACCACCTGGCGCGCATGAAATCAGTTCGCAACTATGAGATCGAACTGGTGCGAAAGGACGGTACATTCGTAACGGTAATCGCCAACATTCGTGCAATTCACAGCGATGCTGAAAGTGGCACGATTTACGAGGGAACGATATCCAACATCTCGGATGTGGTTGCCGCACGCACGGCGCTGCGGCATGGCGAAGAACTGTTTCGTGCCATGACGGAACATGCGCTCGATATCGTTACCGTACTCGCTCAAAACGGAGATTCGATCTACATCAGCCCGTCCGCCGGTAAGTTGTCCGGTATGGGCCCGGAGTATGCCGTCGGACGCAATGTCTTTCCTGCAATTCATCGTGACGATCTTGAGTCGGTCAAAGCCGTCCTTCACAAAGCGTTTGCCGATCCCGGTTCACCGCATCAATTCACGTTCCGCTTCTTCCGCGGTGACGGCCAGGTGTTATTCCTGGAATCGGTCGGCAGCGCGTACCGGACTTATGATGGCGAGTTACGTGCTGTCGTACATTCGCGGGACATCAGCGAAAGACTGCGGACTGAAGCTAAATTGCAACAGGCACAGAAGATGCAGGCGGTGGGCCAGCTGACCGGTGGAATAGCACATGATTTCAACAATTTGTTGACGGTGATCGTCGGAAACCTCCAGTTACTGGAGAAGCAAGTTGAAAAGCCGAGTGCGGTAACCCAGGTGAAGACCGCATTACGCGCATCCATGCAGGGCGCCGAACTGACTCGCCGGCTGCTCGCATTTTCGCGCCGCCAGTTCCTTGAACCGAAAGTCATCGATGTCAATGAACTCCTGATCGGTATGGAGCCGATCGTTCGCCGCAGCCTCAGTGATTCGGTCGCCGTTCACAGGAACTACGCCGAGGATATCTGGCCGACGAAAATAGACCCGGCACAATTGGAGGATGCGTTGCTCAATCTTGCGCTGAACGCCGCTAATGCCATGCCCTGCGAGGGCGACCTGACCCTTTCGACACACAACCAAACACTCGCAACAGGCGATTTGCCGTCCGACTCATCGGGCGATGCTGGCGACTACGTTTGCGTGACGGTGGCCGACACAGGCTGCGGCATGTCGGAGCTGGTCGTGGAGCGCTCGATTGAGCCGTTCTTCTCGACCAAGGGCGATCACGACGGTAGCGGCCTCGGGCTGAGCATGGTGTACGGATTCGTGCGCCAATCCGGCGGGCACATGACAATCGACAGCAAGCCCGCCGCGGGTGCCCGTATCCGCTTATTCCTGCCACGCTCGAAAGAGCCAATCACTGAAACGGCACAGAACCATTACAACCTCGCCACTCGAAAACGCAATCAACTGGACGACTGATTCTGTGAATGAAGTTACCAAGATAGACCGGCTGCTCATCGTCGATGACGAAAAAAATGTCGCTGACACCCTCAGAAATATCTCCTGCAACTTGGGTTATGCGGTAAAAGTCGCAGACAACATTGCGACTTTTCGTAAATTAGAGCGCGATTTCGATCCAACCGTCATCCTTCTCGATTTGCAGATGCACGGAAATGACGGGGTCGAATACCTTAAGGTTCTTGCAAAGCAGAAGTCGTCCGCCAGCATCATCGTGTTAAGCGACACCGAAAACCGCACATCGTGGACTACATCGCAGCTTGGCAGCGTGCTGGGCCTGCAAATGGCGGCAATGCTTCAGAAGCCGATATCGATCCATGCTCTGAGACGGGAACTGAGGAAACTCATGCACGGCAGCACGCCGCTTACCGCAGCGCGTTTGTCAGCAGCTATCAAGGTCGGTCAGGTTCGTCCGCACTTCCAACCCAAAGTAACGCGCAGCCAGAATGGAAGCTGGCAGGTCGGCGAAGTCGAGGCGCTGGCCCGATGGTATAGGAGCGACGGCAGTATCGTCCTGCCGGACAATTTCATAGAGCTTGCCGAGGACAGCGGGCTACTGGGCGGGTTGACCGATAGCATGTTGCAGCAAGTGGCAGATCAACTGGGACGCTGGAATAAGCAAGGACATCGCGTGCGGGCAGCGGTCAATCTGTCACCGACCCTGCTGACTGACCGCAAACTTCCGGATCGCCTCGAACGACTGCTCGGTAAACATGGCGTCGAAAACAACCAACTTATCCTCGAGGTCACCGAACAGGTTGTCATCGAGCACACACAGGCGACGATTGGAGTGCTGAGTCGCTTGCGTGCAAAAAATATCGGACTTGCTATTGATGATTTCGGCACAGGCTACTCCTCGCTTGAGCAACTCTATCGTATGCCATTTGATGAGCTGAAAATCGATCACTCGCTTATCAGGCGCTGCCAGTCGAACAAAGACATACGGACCATCATCGAGGCAATCGTCATACTGGGCCAGAAGCTCGGCATGACCGTCTGCGCGGAAGGCGTGGAAACCGCGGATGCTTTCGAATTCATTTCCGGCACCGGCTGCGACAAGCAACAGGGCTACCTGATCGGCAAGCCGGTACCGGCTGCCGAACTGGAAATGCTAATTGGCCAGACGATGAGTGACCTGCGAGCAACCAGGGCAATAGCCTGATTATCAGTTTGTCTTTGTATCGGCCGAAACGAAACTGGCTGTGAAGCAGCAACCGTCGTCCGCAGAGAAATTCAGGCCGACGTGACCTCCTACGCGATGCACGATACCGTGTACTGTTGCCAACCCGAGCCCGCCGCCCGCACCCATCGGCTTGCTGGTTACCAGCGGCTCAAAAATGTTGCCCGCCAAAATCGGATCGATGCCGGGCCCGCTGTCGCAGACACTCAGCGTGACGTATTGACCGGAATAGAACTTGCCGCAGGATGCACACTCTGCATGCACTCTTCCTTCCCGCACATCGACTGAAATTTCGCCACCGTCACCCACCGCGTCAATCGCGTTGTAGAGATAATTGGTCAGCACCCTGTGCACATCCGCTTTTTCCGCCAGGGCCAGCGCACGGGCAGCGGTGCCGCCGAATTTCAGGATGACCGCGGAACTCAGCGACGGCCGCACAAGTTGCAGGGTATTGCGTGCTTCGAGAACTATATCGATCGGCCCGGCGCTCATGCGACTGCTCGCGGAGCCGAACACCCGCAGCTTGTCGACAAGATCCTGAGCATAGCGCACGCCGAGGCCGACCCCTTCGATGTCCCGCTGTTCGATGTCGCCCTTGTTCGGCGTGTCCTCGATAGCTTTCGCATGCATACTGATCGCCGAGATCGTGTTTCCGAAATCATGTGCCAGGCCGGCAGACAGGCGACCGAGTGTTCCCATGACCAGTGTTCGCTCGAGTTGCTGCTCGAGATCATCCGCCTTCGTTTGCGCGGACCCGCTTTTCGCGGTCAGCTCGATGATGCGGGTCCGCATCATCCTGTGAAAAAACATAAGAATCGAACCGACCACGATAATCCAGAAGAAAACGAATACGGTGCGGACCGTGACGGCGTCGGGGGTCAGAATGCCGAAACCGTATCCCGCAAGATGCACGACAGGTAACGCCAGACCAAATAACGACAGAGTGTTTGCCGCCGGATACAGTCGCTCGATCAAAGACGCTGAACTTCCCGACACTTTCAGGTTTACCCGGCTCGCGATATACGCCGCAGGGCACCAGAGGTTCCAGACCAGATTGATCATACTTTCGCGACGAAAGTCGAGGTACCCGGCACGATAGAGCCAGGACAGGGCATCGGCGATCGCTACCAGCAAAAAGGTAAATGCCAACGCGCTGTAAACGCGAGACCATGAACTCTCCTGGCTTTGGAAAGCAGCTACCGTGAGCCGCAAGGTCAGATACAGATCAAGTGCCGCGTAAAGCACGAAATAGGATTCGTAATCCGTCCGGCCGGCTACGTACGGCACAAGGGAGAAGTAACTGTAGACAGCGGCGAGCAGGAAAACACCGGTTGCCGCTGACGTGCCATAGTTAAGAGACCACAGCGGATTGTTGCGGGCTTCGAAGCGCAGCTCGACAGCGACGATAATGCAGGCATAGTAGCCCAGGTACAGCACGTCGACGAGCAGCCCCGGACTCTGATTGACGTCTGTCGAGACGACGATTCCACTCAGTCTACCGATCAACCAGAACGCAAATCCGCCGGCAATGAGAATCCAAAACATTGTCGCAGGGCTATCCGACGATCGGCGTGCAGCCTGCAGGAACAACAACACTGCGAATGCCAGCAGCACGACTTCTATTGCGCTGACTTCGAAACCCGGTTTCAATACATCGAGCGCGGGCACGATATAGGACATAAGACTGGCGAACCATACTACCAGTGCGAGCGCCAGAAACGAATGTACACGCAGGCGAGCCATCGCGGCGGCGAGCCGCGTGCTCGTGTCGTGTAAACTGTCCGCTTCCCTCATTCGTCGCTCCCCGAATACCGATATTTCGAGGACTCCTGTTCACCGACTTTCCGGCAGGTTTCAGGAACTTGAGCACAGACTGCCGTGAATCCCGCGCTTTCGCAAACGGAAACGCCACTTTCATCCAGTACAATACGAATGGACCAATTGTGTTTTCTGATTTTGCCGACCGCAATGGGCCGTTACTTCAGGGACTACTTGCCCAGTGCCCGGTGCAGCGAATTGATCTGTCGCTGCGACTCCTGAAGGATTGGAATCATGTCGCCGGTCGTAATCTGCAGGTGCCGGCTTGCAGGAACCTTATCGAGCTGGAATTCCATGTCGTCCTCGGCACGAATCAGCTGCGCGAACAGCCAGGCAAGCGTCAGCACATCCGTATAGCTCGCCTGGTCGCCGTGTTCTTTCTCGATTTCGCGGTAGTGGGCTACCGCCTCGGACATGTACGGCGCGAAGCCCCAGTTTTCGAGGATCGAGCTGCCTATGGCTCCGTGCCATTCGTCCATGACGTGAAACAGATCGTGTTCGTCGCCGAAAATTTCCGGATGACTTTCCGCACGACCGAGAATATAGAGCTTGCCAATTCCATGCATGAGTCCGACCAGCATCGCTTCATCCGGATTCAGCTTGGTGCGCTTCTTGGCCAGCACGAAACACAATGCCGCAACCAACGCGCATTCGTCCCACAGCTTCTCCATGCAAACCCTGGCTTCTTTCAGCTTATAGGCCGATTTCGATTGCGCAATGCCGTGCGACATGGACGTGTTGCGCACCATGCTGTGGCCAATCCTGTTAACCGCAGTGCGTAGGTCCGTGATCGCGTCGGTCGCCGGCCGCAAAGCCGCAGAATTGGAAATTTTCAGGATCCGGGCAGCCAGTGCCGGGTCCGCGCCGATAATCTGCACGATCTGCTCGGTGGTGACGTTTTCATTGGCCAGTGCCTGGCGAATGCGGATCACGATGTCCGGGAAAGACGGCAGCTCCAGGCCACCTTTTGACAGATCCTGTGCCAGCATTTGCACAAGTTCGAGTTTGCCGCCCTGCTTTGCTTCTGCCGCTTCCATAGTCACTTGCCTGTCCCGGATCCGTTCTTTTGCGGTCGCCCGATCGCTGAATCAGTTGCCGCTGACAGGCTTCTTGTCGGCAGGAATTCGCAAGACTTGAGGCGGGCGGCCCGATCTTCAGAAAATCATCAACGAAACATCGGATTTCAATCAATTGCCCGCTTCTGAGCACGGCTACTGTTGCCATGGGTCATTCAGGAGAAGGTCGATGTTTACCGACGCTGACAGGATCTGCCGGAACCGCACGGGAAAGCGACCGGTCACGGGGTTTCGCATTGCTTTCCTGCTGCTGGTGTCGCTGGCGGGCTGCGCCGGCCAGGCGAAAAGCCTAAAGGCCCCCGGACTGCTATACCTGGCCGTCAGCAATCACTCGCATCCGCTGTTTGCAGAGGTCGCGCAGGACGTGTCGTCCAAGCGTGCACCGGTAAAAGTGACGCTCGATCCGCGGCTCGAGGCGTCCAGTGATTTCCGGCTGAAGCTTGATTTCAACATCCTGGACAAGCCGCTGCACGACGCCGAGTTCGTTTGGACGATGTCAACGATAATGATGCTGGGCGTCTAGCCCGCTGGGTGTGCGCGCCGCGAATTGACGCTGACGGCGGACCTGTATTCTCGTGATGGTACTGCCGTCAAAAGCTGGAGCATTATCGAATCTGACACTTCATACGGCAGTACGGATCGTATTCAAACGTTTCATTTGACGCCGACGAAGCCATCGATGCCGAACGGACACTCAGAATCGAGTTTGCATTCGTAACTCCGCAGCAGAGCCTCGGCAGTGCGATCGGTCGCGGCATGGGAGGCGTAATGACGATCGGCCTGGTCAGTGCCTGTGAACCTAACGTCATACGGCTCGACGCAGGTATTTTCGCTCGCGACGGCACACTCCTGTATCGATATCAGTTTTCGAAGAAGGTACGTGCATCCATGTTGGACAACTGTGCACTCCCGGACGAATACTCCCACTCAAAACATTTGCGTGGGTTGCTGAAAGAACTGCTGCGACAGATCAAGGCCGATAAATCACTTTAGTTGCCCCGTGCACCGTCGCCTGTCCGTATACTATGCCGCCTGGTATGGCGGTATGCGTAATGACGATGCACGAAATTCCCGAGGTAATACTCAAGGCGGGCCGCGAGAAATCGCTACGCCGCCGGCACCCATGGATCTTCTCGGGCGCGATAGAGAAAGTCAGCGGCCAGCCGCCGGCGGGGTCGACGGTTCGTGTGGTCGCTCAGTCGCGGGAATTTCTTGCCTATGCCGCCTGCTCGCCAAGCTCGCAGATTCGCTTGCGAGCCTGGTCGTTCGACGAATCCTCGACAGTCGACTCGGCGTTTATCGAATCGCGCATCGCTGTATCCATTGAGCTGCGCCGCAAACTGGGTCTATTGAATCCCGACGGAGCGTGCCGTCTGATATTCAGCGAGTCCGATGGTTTGCCGGGCCTAATTGTCGACCGTTATGGCGAATACCTGGTTTGCCAGTTTCTTTCCGCAGGTGCGGAGTTCTGGCGTGATGCTATTGTCACGGCGCTGCAGGAACAGCTGTCGCCGCTGGCCATCGTTGAACGATCGGAAGCCGGAGTCCGGCGGAAGGAGGGTCTCGAACCCAGGCGCGGAACGTTGTCGGGACAGGTGCCGTCGACACCGATCGAATTCGTATCGGGCAAGCTGCGGCAGCTCGTCGACCTCGAACACGGACAGAAGACCGGCAGTTACCTGGATCAGAGCAATAATCGGTTGCGGGTTGCCGCATACGCATCGGGTGGCCGCGTGCTCGACGCATACTCCTACTCCGGAGCATTCTCGATTAAGGCATTGCTGCAGGGCGCCACAGACGCGATGCTGATCGACAGTTCTGCGGACGCGTTGTCCCTGGCCAGGAAACAGGCCGACCTGAACGGTGTTGCCGAGCGCTGCCACTACGTGAACGCGGGCGTGCCCGAAGAGCTGCGCCGGCTACGTGACACACAAGAGCAGTTTGACCTCGTTGTTCTCGACCCGCCGAAGTTTGTCAGCAGTCAGCAGCAGCTCAAATCCGGATGCCGCGGCTACAAGGACATCAACATGCTGGGCATGCAATTGCTGAAGCCGGGCGGTGTTCTGGCGACGTTTTCCTGTTCGGGACACATGAGTGCGGACCTGTTCCAGAAAGTCGTCGCAGGCGCTGCCGTTGACGCCGGGCGCGATGCCCAGATCATCGAGCGACTGACACAGGCGCCCGATCATCCGGTTGCTCTGCCGTTTCCCGAAGCCGAGTACCTGAAGGGCCTGGTACTGCATGTAAGGAGATAGCCCCAAACCTGTGACCTGTGCCGCAATTTGATTCCACGTCATGCAACTTTTCTCAGTTTTCTCGCCCCGCTGCCGCTAACCATTCAAGAAGAAGCCCCGGGCACATGAATGGCTGATGAGCCAACGTAGCCAACTCACTCGCAGCTGAGCAGCAATGCAATGACTTTCAACAACGAACAATGTATTGGGCGTTACCAGCTGATTCGATCGCTCGGCAAGGGATCGCAGGGCTGCGTTTATCTGGCGCGGGATCCCACGCTCGATCGCCTTGTCGCAATCAAGGTGCTGACCGAAACCGACTCACCGCTTAACAGCGCTACGAACGATGGCACGCCGCTTGAGGCGCGTATTTCGAGCAAGCTGAAACACCCCAATATTGTGCCCATATTCGATGCAGCAGAGTGTGATGCCGGGCCGTACCTGGTTTTCGAGTATGTCGAGGGTGAAACGCTCGCTCATTATCTGAAGACAAACGGCGCCCTGACCATCGAAGCCGCCGTCTCATTGATTGGAGCCATCCTGCGAGCGCTCGCAACAGCGCACGCAGCGGAAGTCCTGCACCTCGATCTCAGCCCGAGAAACGTACTCATCGACGCCGATAACGTACCGCGAGTCATGGACTTTGGCCTCGCCCAGTATGTGAACGCTACGCCGGAGCCCGGCGCGACGACGACCGGCACATTGCGTTACATGTCACCGGAACATTTTCTGGGCAAACCACTCGGCCCGTGGACCGATGTTTTCGCATTGGGCAGTACTTTCTTCGAGGTGGTAACCGGCCAGCGGGCGATGCAGGGTAACAACATCCACGAAATTCAACATCGAATTATCGAGAGCGACGTCGACTTCGCGGTGTTAAACGAAA
>Ga0224505_10002757_pt1 | contig 10186 bp, 8 predicted proteins | sample SF_Jan12_sed_USG_FD_169102 | JGI IMG/M metagenome (GOLD analysis project Ga0224505, IMG submission 169102) | Sediment microbial communities from San Francisco Bay, California, United States - SF_Jan12_sed_USGS_4_1 | ecosystem: Environmental > Aquatic > Marine > Sediment | place: USA: California...
CACCCAGGGCCACGATGACGTCATTGCCGGCAGTACCCAGGAGATTGTCGTTACCTTCTGTTCCGGTCAGCGTGGCGGGCAAGCCCTCGCACGTTTGTGCAGCGAGCGGCAGCGGCAGCGTCAGGGACAGCAGGCAGCAGGCGAGCAGTGAGGTTTTCACGTGGTCGTTCCTCGTGGTTCCGGTTTCTGTTGCGGGCTACCGCTGACCATCCGGCGCTGTCATGCGGGCCGCGGTCACATCGGGCGGTGGTCGAATGTAGTCGCATCCGCGCGGTGCGGCAATCCGCCACGCAACAGGCTGATTGTCAGAACTGCACTGGCAGAAGGATGAGTTATGATTCGGGCGAGCGCAATGTCGCATAAAAGAAGCGCATATTTCCGGCTAGCGAGGTAACAATGCAACGTTCCAGTCTTCTGCTCACGGTGGCCTTGTCCGCGACTATTGCCGCCTGCTCCGGTTCCAATGATGAGGCGGCGAACAGGGCAGCGGCGGATGCCGCCAAGCAGTCTGCCGGGAGTGCCCCGGCCAGTTGGGAAGCCAACGAGCTGCCAAGTCGCCAGATCCCGAATATTCCCGAAACTGCCGAGGCGTACTACGCACCCGACAGCATCCACGTTATTGCCCAGACGCAGGATCCGGACGCCTTGCGCGCCCAGGATGACCAGTCCGCTGGCGGCGCCCTCACCTGGATCTTCAGGGACGACGGTTCCGAAGCCTGGCGCGTCAACGATCGTGGCCAGGACGCCTGCTCGTGGTTTTTCCCGGACGGCCAGCGCATTGTCTGGACTTCCACCCGCGATAACATGGACATGCCCATCGGCAACTGGTCCGACGACACCGAGTACCCCCAGGGTGCCGAACTGTACGTGTCGGACTGGAAGGGCGGCAACGTGCAGCGCCTGACCAGCAACAAGGTTTACGAAGCAGAAGTCACGGTCTCGCCGGACGGCAAGTGGATCGTTTTCGGCCGGCAGACCAACGGCAACATGGACATCTGGCGCATGAAGTCGGATGGCACCGAAGAGAAGCAGCTCACCTTCACGCCGGACTGGCAGGAAGGCGCGCCGTATTTCCTTCCCGACAACCAGACGATCATCTACCGGGCCTGGCAGAACAGCGTGAAGTCCGAGCTCGACCGGATTCGCCGCGAGACCGGCGAGCGCAACCAGACGCCGATGACGATCTTTACGATGAATCTCGACGGTTCCAACGTGCAGCCCCGCACCTTTACCGATGACATGAACTGGGCGCCGTTCCCGGCACCGGACGGCCGGCACTTCGTCTATGTGCGGATCGGCGAGGGCAACAACTGGGATGTCTATCTGGGTGACCTGGCCGGCGGCGAGCCCCGTCGTCTGACATACTCGCCCGCGTTCGACGGTTTCCCGTCGATTTCTCCGGATGGCAAGAAGATGTTGTTCACCCGCAGCCAGGGCAAGCGGTTCATGTCCGACCTCTATACGCACGTCATGGACATTTCCTCGCTGAATATCGGCCCTGAAAACTACCAGGGCGTGCCGCCAAAGTCCGAGGCACCGGCCGGGTGGGAACTGCCTGCGGAAAAGACCGTCGCGAACTGATCAACCCGCTGGCCAGGATCGCTGGCCCGAAGGAGAAGAACTGTGCAGAGGAAGATTGTTGCTGTGGGCTTTCTGCTTGCGTCGTCATCGTGCCTCGCGGACCCGGCAGCGCTTCCGCCGGCACCGCCAGCCGATCCCAGGGAATTGCCCAGCTACATGGTGCCAATTCCGGTCGAAGCGGCTGAAGCCTACTGGGCACCGGATTCCCGCCACCTGATCGCGCAGACGCGTGATCCGGATGCGATAAAGACGCACACCGGCGGCAACGGGGCGCTCACCTGGATCTTTACGGACGACGGCAAGGAATTCTGGCGGGTCAATGATCGCGGTCAGGACGCCTGTTCGTTCTTCTTTCCCGATGGCAAGTCGATCGTGTGGACATCAACCCGCGACAACATGGACATGCCGGTGGGGAACTGGTCCGATTCCAACGACTACCCGCAGGGCGGGGAGCTCTACGTCTCCGACTGGAAGGGCAAGAATATCCGCCGGATGACGAACAACAAGTACTACGAGGCCGAAGTGTCCGTGTCACCCGACGGCCAGTGGCTGGCATTCGGGCGGCAGATCGACGGCAAGATGGATATCTGGGTCATGAAGACGGACGGCACCGGTGAATTCCAGGTGACGCGTACTGACGACTGGCAGGAAGGCGCGCCGTTTTTCCTGCCCGACAACGAAACCATCATTTTCCGTGCCTGGCGCAAGGTGGACTACGACAACAAGGTCAAGCCGACGCCGATGACGATTTTCACGATCCGTCGTGACGGCACCGACTGGCGGCGCCACACGTACGATAACGGCATGAACTGGCATCCGACGCCCGCGCCCGATGGCCGCCACTACGTGTATGTCAAGGCGCTGGACGAAAAGAACTGGGAGATTTACCTTGGGGATCTCGCCGGCGGCGAGCATCGTCGCCTGACGTACTCAGACAAGATCGACATACTCGCCCACATTTCTCCCGACGGGAAAAAGATGAACTGGGGTCGGGCCACCGGTGAGACCTTCATGTCGAAAATCCGGACCTTTGTCATGGACGTATCGTCACTGAACCTTGGCAAGGAAAACTACGTGCCCTTTGATCCCTCGTGGGGCCAGAAGATGGCAGATAAATAGGGCAGCCGGTTTCTTGCGCCTTCGAGCACTTCTGCTGGCGCTGCTCTTCGCCGTACCTGCAGTAGCCAGCAACAGTATCCATCGCACGGCCGCCGCCGAGCCGCCATCACTCGATCCCAGTCTTGGCTCGGGCACCATGGCGGCACCGGCGCTGTCAGATATGGTCGAGGGCCTCGTCATTCGCGGTCCGTCGAAGCAGCCTGAGCCGGGTTGCGCCGAGAGCTGGACGGTATCGGCCGACAGGCTGAGCTGGACCTTTAAGCTGCGTCCCGGTCTGCAGTGGTCAGATGGCGTGCCTCTGACGGCCGATGATTTCGTCTATTCGTACCGTCGCCTGCTGGATCCGGCTACAGGCGCCAGCAATGCGGGACTCTTTCTGGCAATTCGCAATGCCCGGAAAATCGTTCAGCGGCAGATGCCACCGGAGGCCCTTGGAGTCCGGGCACCTGATCCACGCACCTTTGTCGTTGAGCTCGAATTTCCGGTGCCGTATCTCCTCCAGTTGCTGGCCAACACGCAAGCCGCGCCGGTGCCAAAGCATGTCATCGACAGGCTGGGCCGGGACTGGGCCCGACCGGGCACGCTCGTGAGCAATGGGCCGTATGTACTCGCCGAAAGGGTGCCGCAGAATTACGTGAAGCTGACAAGAAATCCCCGCTACCGCGCGGCGGACCAGGTCCGGATTGACGAGGTTTACTGGCATCCCACCCAGGATCTCGGCGCGGCCTTTCGGCGCTTCCGGGCCGGCGAGATGGACGTGGTGCTGAATGTGGCGCCGGACGACCTTGGCTGGATCCGCAAGAACCAGCCCGAAGCACTGCACACCGGCCCCATTCACGCCACCTACCTGCTCGTGCTGAACGTGTCGCGGGAGCCACTGGATGATGTTCGCGTGCGCCGCGCGCTGTCGCTCGCCATCGATCGCGACGTCATCGCCAGGCAGTTGCTGAAGACGGGCGTCCGGCCGGCCTGGTCCTTTGTGAGTCCTGGGATCGGGGGTTATCCGGGCAGGATGGCGGCCGAGGCGGGCATGCCTGCCGCGAAGCGGATCGCGGAGGCGCGCCGGCTGCTCGACGAAGCGGGATTTGGTCCCGACAATCCCCTGACGGTGCCGCTGGTGTACGACACGCAGGAAGAGAATCGCAAGATCATGGTTGCCGTTGCCACGATGTGGCAGGCAATCGGCGTGAAAGCCGAAATCAGCAACGTGGAGTTCGGCGCCGCTCTCGGGGCCCTGCGCACCAGGAACTATGCCGTGGCCAGGTCGTCGACGTTTTCTCTCTACGATGATCCGAACGCCTTTCTGCAGCAGTACGGGAGCCAGTCGCCGACCAACTGGGCCGGCTGGCGCAGTCCCGCCTACGACCAGCTCCTGGAGAAGGCCAACGCCGCGATTGACGCCGCGGAGCGCACGCGCCTGCTGCTGGAAGCCGAGGCGATGATCGCGGACGAGGTGCCCCTCATTCCGATTTACTACTATCAGGGCAAGGTCCTTGTGGCGCCGCGGGTCAAGGGCTGGTGGGACGGTGCGATCGGCACGCCGCCCTCGCGTTTCTTATCGGTGGAGTAGCCATGGCTTATCAATATCTGTCGCTTGCAGTCATTCTCGCCGTCGCCAGCGCCAACGCGGATTCCGTCATCAGGCGGGGCACCACGGCGGATGCGCCGACCCTCGATCCGGTCATCGCGGCTGGCACACTGGCTGCACCCATCATCAACGACCTGTTCGAAGGGCTGCTGGGCAAGGACGCGGCGTTGAAGCCGATCCCCGGCTCGGCCGAGAGCTGGACGGTCAGCCCGGACGGACTCACCTATACCTTCCGGTTGCGGCCGGACCTGCAGTGGTCGGATGGCGCGCCGCTCACGGCCGATGATTTCGTTTACGGTTACCAGCGCGTGGTCACACCCGCGGTTGCATCACCCATAGCCGGTCAGTTCTACGTGCTCGAGAATGCCCGCGACATCGTCACCGGCAAGTTGCCACCGGAGAAACTGGGCGTCAGTGCCCCCGACCCGCGCACCGTGGTGCTGAAACTGTCGGCTCCGGCACCGTGGTTTCTCGATATGGCTGGAGCCCTGATCGTGTCGCCGGTTCCCAGGCACGCCGTTGAAAAGTATGGCAAGGACTGGACGCGGGCCGACCGCATGGTGACCAACGGGCCGTACACCCTGGCCGAGCGCGTCCCGCAGACCCTGACCCGACTGCGCAAGAACTCCCGGTATCACGCGGCGGCCAGCGTTCGCACCGAGGTGGTCGAGTGGTACCCGACCCAGGACCTGGGGACGTCCCTGCGGCGATTCCAGGCGGGAGAGCTCGACCAGATCCTTAATTTCCCGCCGGACGAGATAGAGCGACTTAAGCGCGAGATGCCGGAGTCACTGAGGATCGTGCCCAGCCTTGGCGTGTATTACCTGGCCATCAATCTGCGCAAGCCGCAGTTCGCCGACCCCCGCACGCGGCTCGCCCTGTCGCTGGCTATTGATCGCGAGGGCCTGACGGAAAAGTTGCTGCGCACCGGCGTCAAGCCGGCATTTGCGTTTGTCGGCGCCAATTTCACAGGCTACAGCGGCATCCAGTTACCCGAGGAGGCGCTGCCGTTTCCCAAGCGACAGGCGGAGGCTCGCCGCCTCCTCGCCGCAGCCGGTTTTGGTCCCGGCAAGCCGCTGACCTTCGACTACGTCTACGACACGAATGAGGAGAACCGGAAGATTGCCGTGGCCCTCGTCGCCATGTGGCAGGCCGTGGGCGTGCAGGCGCGGCCAGCGAATGTCGACTTCGGCCAGCTGAACCGGCAGGTTCGTACCGGCAGTTTCGAGGTCGCGCGCTGGAGCTATTTCGCGAGTTTCAACGATCCGTTTGCCCTGCTGCAACTGTATGAGGGCGGCAACAGTAACAACTATGTCGGTTACCGGAATGCCGAGTACGACCGGTTGTTGAGTCAATCAAATGCCATCGCAGATCCGGCGGCGCGCTTCAGGATGCTGGCGCAGGCCGAGACGATACTGATTCGCGATGCCCCGATTATTCCGATCTTCGACTATGTCCGCCGGTACCTGGTGGCGCCATCCGTCCAGGGCTGGGTTACGTCCGAACGTGGGCCGACCCCGAGTCGATTCCTGAGTGTGGACCGGGAGCGTCGCTAGATTCCGCTACCCTCTTGGGCGACTCATCGAGGACCGAGAACTCCTGCCGTCGCGGGCCGGGAGGAACGGCAATCAAGCCGTGGTCCTTGAGGCATTCTTCGTCGAAATGGCCGAGCGCGCGGGTGAACATCGCAAAGCGCTGATCGGAGGATCCCAGGTTCACCAGCAGAGTCACGCAGCGGATGATGCTGTCGGCGGCTGCCGAGACCCCGGTCGGGGCATGGCGTAGCACAGCGCCGTAGTCGTCGCGGATCTGGTACAGCATGCCGTAGTTGCCGTGCCCCTGGTTGACGGCGGCATCCACGGCCTCATTCACGCTTTTTCGGAATCTGGTGTAGATGGCCCGACGTTCCATCAGGCGTTGGCGGGCAGTGGCCGATATGGTCGTCGTGGGAGCCAGGCCGGAAGAAGTTCCGTGCAACCTGCCCCGCAACCAGGCGCAGCAGAGATCTGCCACGCGAGTCAGTGCGTACCCGAGAACCACGAGCAGCAGGTAAGTTACTGACTCCGGCAAGTCCATCGCAACGGACGCCCCAACCCTGATCAGGTACATCATCGGCAGGTGCCCTCCGAATCTGAGCGACCTGCGTCACAGTACGCGGAGCTCAGTTGCGATTCAGGGCGGTTTCTTCTTCGCAGCGGCGGATTCTCGCGCGAAACTCCAGCGATTTTCGCGCATCGACCGGCAGCCCGAGCTCGCCGTGCTCCCAGGCGTCGGCAAGGCGTTGTAATGCCAGCCGGTGATTGCCGGCGGCGGCCTTCTGGTACCAGCCGAGGGCGATTCGACTGTCATTGGGCAGGGCAGGGCCGGCCTCCGACTGCCAGGCGAGCCAGTACTGGGCTTCCGTAACGCCCTCGTCCGCCGCTGAACGAATCAGCGGAATTGCTTCCCCGGGTTCCCAGGTGCCGCCGAGGCCGAGCGAGAAGAAGGCAAGCTGGTAGGTGGCATCCGCATCACCGGCTTCGGCTTCAGCCGCGCACAGCGACCGGACACGCGCCAGTTCCGTGGTGTCGGGCTCCGCCTGCAGCAGCAGGGGGCGCAGCAGGGACCGGCAGTTGCCGGCCCGGGCGACCCCGGGCGACAAGAACAGGCAGCACAGCAGCAGTGACAGCAACCAGTGGCTCGCCAACATGGCGGGTAGTCTACCCGCTACCAGCGACGGACGCGGCCTGTGTCGATATGGACGAAATCGGATTCGGGGTAATAACCAACGCCGCCGCCGGCCCGCTTCAGCGCGACGCGTTGCAGATCGGCGGTTCGGACTCCCGGCAGCCGCACATCGATGGCCTGGCCGGTCAGGTGCAGGCTGCGGTCAGAAACCCCGCCGCCTCTTTGCGCCAGCATGCGGTTGGTCTGCGGTGAACGATAGGCCGAGATGATTTCAAAGCGGCCACCACGGCCCGTGGCCTGCTGCACATCGTGCAGGAGGTCGAGCAGGCCGGGATCGATGGCGTGGACGTCGCCGCTGCGAAAGTCGCGGAACAGGTAGTCGATCTCGGTCAGTGCACCCGGCACGTAAATGCCGTTCTCGCTGTAGACGATGTCCAGCGTCTCACTGGTGTGCGTGTGATAAAAGCCGAGGCGGCGAGCGGGCGTGGCAGTTCGGGCGATGCCCGGCCACGCAAGGACCGGCACCAGCAGGGCAGCCGACCGCAGGAAACGCCGCCGGCTCAGCTCGTGCCGGTTCTTGTCGCGCATGGGGTGATTCTCCAAAAGATTGGCCACCGGGGCAAGCCCGGCAGGTCACACTTCGGCGGCTATAATGCCGGGGTCCGGCGCCAGTTCCGGGAAAACAAGCAGGAAAGCCCGGGATGAAGTTCCTTAGTGCCGCCATCGTTGTACTGCTGGGCCTCAGTGCCGCAGCGGGTCCGGCGCTGGCCGGCAGCAAGCCGCGCACGGTCGGTGTGCTGTTTGTGGTTCACGGGGGATCCGACGACCAGGACGTGGCCGACACCTTCGACACGACCCTGCAATTCTTTCAGTACGACCCGAACAACATCGTCTTCAAGGGCCTGATCTGGAACGCGTCCGCGTGGCCTAATGTCATCAGGATGGGCGACAGCCAGAGTTATGCCAACGCGGCCACGCAATTAAAGAAGTATGCCTTCGCCGTTGAACGCATGGGGGGGAAAGATCCCGCGCCGGTGCTTACTGACCGGCAGTTTGCCAGCCTGCAGAAGGCGCTGAAGGCGCAGGCCCGCCGCCTCAACGTGCGTTTCGTGGCCGATATTGCTCAATGGATTGGCAGCCAGGAGCAGGCCAGCCGGTTGCCGTGGCCCCGTTATCTTTACGAGCCCCAGGTGCCCAGGGGCACGCGGCTGACCTACTGCGGCAGTGCCACGGACGGTGGGCCGTGGGCCGGTTGCGATCCCCAGCGCTACAACGTGGATGGCCCCGCCGAACGTCTCCTCAAGCAGGGTGCCGGGGAGATCGTGATGGTGGACATGACCGTTGGCGGCATGCGCTTCTGGAAGACCTACGACGTGGTCAGCATGACCCGTCGCGTGGTGGCCGACTGGAACCGGAAGAACGGCACGGCCATTCCCGTGCGCTGGGTCAATGACCCGACGGACCTGATGCAGGCCAGTTATCCGGCCGATCCGCCGAACTGGACGCGGTCGCTGGGGCCGCCGAAGGCCGACTCGCGGGTGCCGCTGGCTGGCAGGGACAACCCTGTCATCGAAGACCCGCTGCTGACTGCGATGCACGCGGACGGCATCGAGGCGGCATTCAACCGGTCGGTGAAGCCCGCCGACACCGCCGTGTTGTTCGTCAATCACGCCACCCGCGACGGCAATGAAACCTACGACCCGAAGATCGACGACACCCTGGTGCTCGACGGGCTGATCAAGCAGGAGCTGCTCCGGCGCCACCCGAAGATGCGCCCGGAAAACATCCTCGGCTCATGGATGGGTGTGCGCGAGCCGAACCCGGCGATTCGCCTTGGCGGGCGCGTGCGCAACAATCTGGAACGCACGCGGGAGATGCGGGGCGAGGACCTCGGCGGCGCCTGGCTGTACGAAAGCAAACGGCAGATGCCCGGCGGGGATCACCGCTACCGCTACTGGGAAGCGCTGGACCTGCTACGCCAGCGGGGTGTCGGGCATATCGTCGTGATCTTCAGCCAGATCGTCATCGACAATGCCTTTAACCTGATCGACGTGCCGAACCAGATTGCCAAGGAAATCGGTGCCCGGAGCTGGCTCTACGCCCGGCGGCTTGATCGGCGGCATTATCCGGCCGTGGGCCATCCCTTTGCCGACTACTGGGGCGTCTGGGCCGATACCCAGTGCCGCTCGGATGACTCCGCGGGCCCGGTCGCCGCTACCGGGCCCTGCTGCCTGAAGATGGGCGGTTGCGGCGATGCGCGTCCTTACCCGCCACCGCGCCAGACCCCGATCGACCAGCCCCGCCCGGACACCGATCCCTCGCTGGTATTCGATATCCCGGCCTGGGGCCACCTGGGCTACGACCCGGCGGCCGGGCCGCCGTCCGCAGAAGCCCCGGTGCAGGGGCAGTACCGCGGCACCTGGGCCCTGTGGCGCCCGCCTAACGATGACCCGCGAATGGGTAAACTGCTGGCCCACCAGGTTGCCGAGTTCTTGCGAAGGTAGTTGTTCATGACGCAATTTCGAACCGGACGCCGACGGGCGATCCTGCTGGTTGCCACGGTTATCCTCGCAAGCTGCGGCGGCGGCGGAAGTATCAGCAACGAACTTTCGCTGCGGATAATCCAGGCCTCACCGGACGCGCCGCTGGTGAATTTCCTCATCGACGGCAAGTACGTGCGCCAGTTTGTCAATTACAGGGGCGGGTGGGGCGCAATTTTTGTCACGCCGGGGACCTACGACTTTGCGATCGAGGCCATCCTGCCTGGCGCGGACCAACGAATTGTAGACAGGCCGGAGACGCTGGCGGCCGGAAAGGATTACACCTTTATCGTCATCGGCAAGGATGCCGATGATTCCGTGCAATTGATGGAGTTCGAGAGCCCCATTGAAGACGTTCCCGCGGGCAACGTGCGGGTGCAGGTGGCCCACGCGGCGCCGGATGTAGACCCCGTGGACGTCTACCTCACGGCACCGGGCGACATCCTGCCGGCAGCGGTGCCGATCGCCCGGGCAACGTACGGGAATGATCCCGATGCCCGTCAACTGGTGCCCGCGGGCACTTACGTTATCAGCGTGACGCCGGCTGGTATGCCCGATACCGTGTTGTTCGAGTCCGGCGCAATCACCTTGCAGAGTGGCAGGGACCTGCTACTGGTGGCCGTTGCCAATACCACGACCGCCGCGGGTTCGGTGCCGATTTCCCTGGTTGTGAATGAACTTCGCGTCACCG
>Ga0224505_10002758_pt1 | contig 10185 bp, 12 predicted proteins | sample SF_Jan12_sed_USG_FD_169102 | JGI IMG/M metagenome (GOLD analysis project Ga0224505, IMG submission 169102) | Sediment microbial communities from San Francisco Bay, California, United States - SF_Jan12_sed_USGS_4_1 | ecosystem: Environmental > Aquatic > Marine > Sediment | place: USA: California...
CACCACGACCGAGGCGTTTCCGGAGACCTCGCCCGCGATCGACGTGCGCATGGAGATCTCCATGTCGGTCGCGGCGAGCGTCAGCCGTCCTTCCTCAGCCTGAAGGAGAATCCCGCTCAGGACCTGCACGGCACCGCGACTCGAGAGAGCTCTGGCGACGAGCGCGAGAGCCGCGGCGAGATCGTCGCGAGAGCATGTTGCGCGAAGCGCGGTTCCGGAGGCTGTTTCTATCTTCATTACTTCAAGAGACTTGTAGTAGTAGTAAGAGTGTGAATCACGTGGATGACAAGGTGATTGTGCCGCAAGAGCGGGCAAAAAAGCTGTGGTGAGACATGTGGAAGGACACCGCGATTTGCACCGGGCTGCCGAGCGTGCCGCTCAGGACCCCCAACATCAGCGTGCCTGCTTGATGTGCGCAGTGAGTTCTTGCACAAGGTTGTACACAGAGCGATCCTCAAGGATGAGACGGGTGATCTTGTCCTTTGCGTGTATCACGGTCGTATGATCCCGACCTCCGAACTCTCGACCGATCTTCGGGAGCGATGAGTCGGTGAGCTCGCGAGAGAGATACATCGCGACGTGCCGGGGATACGCGACCGCCTGGGATCGGCGCGGACTCACCAGCTCGTCGAGCGTCACGCCGAACCGTTGTGACACCGCCTCCTGAATCCGAGAGATCGTGACCTCGGGCGCCGCCTCTCCTTGCGGGTAGACGTCCTTGAGCACGTGCTCGGCAAGGTCGACGGTCATCGGACGATCCGTCAACGAGGAGAACGCAACGACCCTTGTTAGCGCACCCTCGAGTTCGCGGATGTTCGACGACACGCGAGCTGCGATGAACGTCAGCACTTCGGGATCCGTGACGCCGATCCGCTCGGAGTTGACCTTCTTGCGAAGGATCGCGATGCGCGTCTCGAGATCCGGCGCTTGGATGTCCGTGAGCAGGCCCCACTCGAACCGCGACCGAAGCCGTTCCTCGAGCGTCGCGATCTCGCGCGGAGGGCGATCGGAGGAGATGATGATCTGCGCGCCGCCCTCGTAGAGGGAGTTGAAGGTGTGGAAGAACTCCTCCTGAATCCGCTCTTTCCCCTCGAAGAACTGGATGTCGTCGACGAGGAGGAGGTCGTAGTTGCGGTAGCGCCTCTTGAAACCCTCTATCCGCTTGTCCCGGAGCGAGTTGATGAAATCGTTCATGAACGTCTCGCTCGTGACGTAGCGCATTGTCAGACGCCGAGAGTTCTGGCGGACGTAGTGCCCGATCGCCTGCAGCAGATGTGTTTTGCCGAGGCCGGTGCCGCCGTAGATGAAGAGGGGGTTGTACGCCTGTGCCGGCGCCTCGGCGACAGCGAGAGCCGCGGCGTGCGCAAAGCGGTTCGACGACCCGATCACGAAGAGGTCGAAGGTGTACTTCGGGTTGAGCTCGACGTCCGGCGTGTCTCTGTCCGGAGGGTCTGCATCGCGAGCACGACCCGCACCCTCGACACGATCCAGCGCGGGCGCCTCCGCTTTCAAGCCGTCGCTCACGGAGAACGACACGACCACATCACGCCCTAGGGACTCACGGGCCGCTCCCAATACGAAATCGAAGAAGTGGCCCTGGATCCAGTCCCGGGTGAAGTCGTTGGGCACCTCGACCAGAAGCGTGTCATCGGTCAGCACTTTCGGACGAGCGTGGCCAAACCACGTCTCATACGTCGTTTCGGTGAGGGCCTCTCTCAGTCGGCCTGCAATCGACTCCCAAAGGTTCTCGGCCGCTGTCTCGGTGACGTTCGGCACCCCGTCCTTATGCTGGTTCCGGTCGTAGGGAAGGGGCGAGCATAGCACCCTTGAAAATGCAGCTCGATGCCGTCTAGCAGAGGCAGTTGTGGATGAATAACAAGCTGGTTTGCAGGACTTTTCTGTGTTCCACACTTCTTTCCCCATCTGTGGAAGATATGGCGCCAATCTCCGGTCCAGACAACGTCGAGACCTGCGGTGCAGCGATTTCGAGATTCGTCTCCGGCCCAGCGACTGTGGAAAACTTCGGCACGGGCGAGTCGTCTATACTGCCCGCTCTCCCGGCCCCGGTATCCTCTCGAGAGCGAAGACGACTTGAAACGCACATACCAACCGAACGTACGTCGCCGGAAGCGGCGACACGGATTCAGGGCGCGAATGGCCTCGCGCGGGGGCCGCGCGATCCTCAAGCGGCGTCGTGCGAGAGGGCGTAAGCGCCTCTCCGCCTGAGGCGCCCGCCGGTGCAACGCCGCAGCCGACTCTCGCGTTCTCGAGACTTCGACGCCGTCTATCGCCGCGGCCAGTCGGCCTCGACCCGTCACCTCATCCTGCACTGGTTTCCCCGCGACGAGGACGTCGACGGAGCGCCCCGTCTCGGCTTGGCGGTACCCCGATCCGTCGGCACGGCTGTCGTTCGAAACCGGGTCAAGCGACTCCTGCGAGAGGCGTGGCGAGAGCTTCTCGAGACGGCGTCACCAGGTCACGACTACGTGCTAGCCGCGCGTGCGGGTTTCGCCGAGCAAGCAGAGGCACGAGGTCGCGAGTGGCTCCTCGCCGAGATCTCGGAAATGCTGGGGCGGATGCGCTCGTGAAGCACATCGGTATCGCGCTCGTCCACGCGTGGCGCTGGACCTTCGGGCTCCTGACTCCGCAAGGAACCTGCAAATTCCACCCGAGTTGCTCCCAGTACGCAATCGACGCGCTGCGGGAGTACGGGATCGTTCGTGGCGCCGTGCTCGCCGGCTGGCGCCTTCTTCGCTGCAACCCCTGGAGTCATGGCGGAGTCGACTACGCGCGCGACCAGTCTGTGTTCCCGTTGTTTCGGTCTCGTAAGGCTCGAACGTGATCGTCGGCGGGCTCCTCTCTCCGCTCGAGAACGTCCTCACCGAGGTCTTGACGTGGCTGCACGACTCTGTCGGTCTCACCTGGGCGTGGTCGATCGTTGCGCTCACGGTCATCGTCCGCATGCTGCTCGTTCCTGTTGCCGTAAAGCAGATCCACTCGATGCAGAGCCTGCAGATCCACGCTCCGGAGATGAAGGCCCTTCAGCAGCGCTACAAAGCGGACCGGCAGAAGCAGTCGGAAGAGCTGATGAAGTTCTACAAGGAGAACAAGATCAACCCGTACGCCTCCTGCCTGCCGATCGTCTTCCAGATCCCGATCTTCATCTCGCTCTTCTTCGTGCTGAAGGGCTTCGAGAAGGAGATCTTTCCGAAGTTCCCGGAATCGTCGCTGGACTGGATTGGCCTCGTCGACATCACCGAGCCTACGAGGGACGGCTGGGGGCCCGTGCTGATAGCGGTCTACGTCGTCAGCCAGCTCACGTCGACCTACCTCATGTCGACGTCGATGCAGTCCAAGGCCCAGCGCTGGATGATCATGGTGCTCCCCATCGCGTTCCTCCCCTTCATCATCGGCTTCCCCTCAGGGCTCATGATCTATTGGCTGACGACGAACCTGTGGACGACCGGACAGGGCATCGTCACACGACGCCAAATGCCGAAACCGGTGCTTCCACCGAAGCGGTCGAGCAGAACACCACCCAAGGACGCAAGCGACGCGTCGGCGGCATCTTCGTCCGGTGACCCGCAAGACGGCGGAGGCCCGCCGCGCCCGGGCCCGCCGCGCAGGGTGAAGCGCAAGCGCGGTGGAGGGGCGCGGCGATGAGCAACGCGGCAGCCGTCACCGTGGAAGCGACCGGCGAGACGGTCGGCGAAGCCAAGTGGGCAGCGCTTCGCGAGCTCGAACTGCTCGTGCCGGGGCTCGATCGAGACACCGTGGAGTTCCAGGTCATCTCGGAGGGCGAGCGAGGGCTTCTCGGAGTTGGCTTCACCCCGGCGCATGTGATCGCGAGCGCTTCCGTACAGGGTGGAACGACGGACACCGACTCGAGCGTGGCGGCTCAGACCTCCCGGGAGTTCGTCCAGCGCGTTGCGGCGGCAATTGGGGCAAGTGTCACGGCGGCGACGACCGAACGCGACGGAGTCGTGACGGTGACGTGCACGGGAGCCGATCTCGGCCTGTTCATTGGCAAGCACGGCCAGACCATCGACGCGATCCAGTATTTGGCCAACGCGATGGCGCGAAGCCAGGGTGATCAGCAGGCAGTTGTCGTCGACGCTGCGGGATACCGAGCACGGCGCACCGCGGCACTTGAGACGATTGCGAAGCGCACAGCCCAGCGTGCCGCCGCTACAGGACGCCGGGTCGAGCTCGATCCGATGACGCCGGTCGAACGGAAGATCGTTCACGAGGCGCTGAAGGACGACCCGGGAGTCGAGACCTCGAGCGAGGGCTCCGAGCCGAACCGATACGTCGTCGTCCTTCCCCGGCTCGCTTCGGGCTGAGGTGTCGAGCGTGTTCCTCGAGCGCTGGCTCGAGGAAGTCGTCGCTACTTCTGGCATCACCGGCATCACGAACCTCGCCGAGGCGAGACGCGTCCTGCTGGACGACGCGCTACGGGCTGCTCCGATCGTCGGTCGCGTCCTGGGGCCCGTGATCGACGTCGGCTCCGGCGGCGGCACACCCGGGATTCCTCTCGCCACGACTTTCCCGGAGCGGGTGTTCACCCTGCTCGAAGCAGAACGCCGCAAGTGTGACTTCCTCGAGCACGCTTCCGCGGATCTCGCCAACGTCGGGGTCGTATGGGGTCGTGCGGAGGAGCAGTCTCCCGACCAGTATGGGATCGCGCTTGCAAAGGCGCTGGCCAAGCCGCCAGTCGCAGCGGAGCTGTGCCTTCCACTCGTCCGACCCGGAGGAGTCGCGATCCTGTGGGTCGGGGAGTCTGCCGATCGGACCCGGGTTGCCCAGGTCGCGACTTTGCTTGGCGCCGCACTCGAGGCCGATCACGACGGCCTTCTCGTTCTTCGAAAAGTCGGTCCGACGCCTGCCGGCTTCCCGCGCCGGGCGGGGATGGCCAAGAAGCGCCCGCTCCCCTAACGATCTCTCCGTGATTCCGCGTTGTGAAGGCGGATGCCGCTGAACTCGAGGGTCGACGCAACGACGCGATCCCAGAGCGGCCAGAGATTCGAGACGATCCGAAGCTCGATCGCTGCAGCTGCGTGGAGCCCGAGCAAGTCGCCGAGCTCGACCAGCTCGAGAGGTTCGACACTCTCTCGACTCAGCCAGTAGCCACCCACCTCAGGGTCCGGAGCGAAGCATTTCTCCGGCAATCGATAAGCGACGACCCGCGCGGAGCGTATGCGCTCGAGCCAGCAGTCTTCGACGGCGTGGACGCGCGTCGCGCCGGCCAGAAGATCTGCGTCCTCCGAGGTGGTATTCGGCGCTGCCCAGAACATGCATCGCGGGCACTCGCGAGGGAACCAGTAGAACGGCAAGTGGCGAGTGTCGACCGCCCAGACTCGAGGCTCGCTGCTCGCCGCTGTTGTGCTCACATGCGGGTCGAACCGCTCGATCGTCGCGTTCTCGCTGACGTGCCAGAGCGCATGCCGACCTTCACCATCGTACGCCGGAGCTGGATCGCGCATACCGCCGACTCTAGTGGTCCAGCCGCACCGCTCACTACTCTTGTCGCGTGCCCGCCCGGGTCTACGCAGTCGCGAACCAGAAGGGCGGCGTCGGAAAGACGACGACCGCCGTCAACGTGAGCGCGTGCCTCGCCGAGGCGGGCGAGCGCGTGCTCCTGGTCGACCTCGATCCTCAGGCAAACGCCACCTCTGGACTCGGGATGCGGGCAAACGGCGCCTCGACGCACGACCTCCTCGACGGGGTGCCGCTGAACGCGCTCGCGAAGCCCTCAGGGGTCACGAACCTCGACGTCGTCATGGCAAAGAGCGACCTGGCTGCTGCCGCCGTCGAGCTCTCGACCCGCTCTGGCGGCGAGCGTTACCTCGCGGATGCTCTGGCCGGCACGCTCGAGCCGTATTCGTATGTCCTCCTGGACTGCCCGCCCTCCTTCGGGCCTCTGACCGTCAACGCGCTTGCAGCTGCCGGCTGGGCGATCGTCCCGGTGCAGGCCGAGTACTACGCGCTCGAGGGGCTTTCTCAGCTGCTCGGAACCATCAATCTCGTGAAGGCGCGACTAAACCCAGACCTCGCCGTGGCTGGGATCCTTCTCACGATGGCTGATGGCCGCACGCGTTTGGCAGCCGAGGTCGAGTCGGAGCTGCGCAGTCATTTCGGCTCGCTCGTGTTCACGACGACGATACCCCGCTCGATCCGTCTCGCCGAGGCTCCGAGCCACGGGGTTCCTGCAATCGCCTACGACCGGCGCTCTGCCGGAGCCGAGGCTTATTGGAAGGTGGCGATGGAGCTTGTCGAGCGTTCCTAAGGAGCGACGCGGCCTCGGGCGCGGTCTCGAGGTGTTGCTTGGCGAAGCAGGCCAGCCTGAACTCGTCCATCTCCCGGTCGAGACGATTCACCCCAACCCGCGCCAACCGCGGCGGCGCTTCGAGCCCGAGGCAGCTGCTGGACTTGCGAGCTCCATCCGCCTGCAGGGGGTCCTGCAGCCGATTGTGGTCCGGCGCCGGCCAGAAGGGGGGTTCGAGCTTGTCGCCGGAGAGCGCCGTTGGCGCGCGGCGCAGGCGGCTGGAGTCGCGACGCTCCCCGCCGTGGTACGCGACGTCGGGGATCGCGATTCACTCCTCCTCGGTCTCGTCGAGAACGTCGCCCGCGAGCAACTCTCCGCGGTCGAAGAGTCGCGGGCGTACGCCTCGCTCGTAGATGAGTTCGAGCTCTCTCTCGGCGATGTGGCCGAGCGCGTCGGGAGGTCGAAGTCTGCGGTCTCGAACCGCCTGCGGCTCCTCGAGCTCCCGGAAGAGGTGCTGTGGATGCTCGCCCGTGGCGATCTGAGCGAGGGCCACGCTCGAGCGGTGCTGTCGGTTCCTGACGACGACGCACGGCGACGTCTTGCACGACGGATCGTGAAGGAGGGGCTCACGGTTCGAGCAGCCGAGCGTGCCGCCCGAGAAGGCGGCGCTCGCAGGCGCCCTCGCAGGGTGGCGGCTGTCGACCCCGCGCTCGTGGATCGGGCACGGTCTGTAGCCGAGCAACTCACAGCCATGCCGGTGCGGGTTTCCGGGGGCGCGCTCCAGATCCGGTTCGAGGACGAGAAGGGCCTCGCCGAACTGGTCGAGGTTCTCGAGGCGATAACGCTTAGAAGCGCCGCCTGAGAATGACCAGCTTCGGCGCCGAGGCCAAGGAGCGCCAGCGGCCGCGAAGCGGCCGCCTTTAGGGATTTCGCGGTCGGAATTCCGCGCTAGCGGATTTCCGGCCTTGCGCAAAGGTGGGCGATCCTGGACTCGAACCAGGGGCCTCCGCCTTATCAGAGCGGCGCTCTAACCGACTGAGCTAATCGCCCGGGGCCGCAACTGTAGCGAAGCCTCCTGTCTAAGATGAGCAACGCTGGCTATGCGAGAGATGACCTTGTATGGGGTGAGCTTCGAGCCCATTGGCAAGCAGCCGATCGTGCTCCTGAAGACTGCCGACGACGAACGATTCCTGCCGATCTGGATCGGTCACCCCGAGGCCGCCGCGATTCTCATGCAGCTCCAAGGAGCCAGCCCGCCGCGTCCCATGACCCACGATCTCTTCAGCGATGTCATCTCGGAGCTGCACGGCGAGGTGGTGCGAGTGACGGTGACGGAGCTTCGCGACAACACGTTTTACGCGCGAATCACGATCGTTCAAGACGGAAGGGAAGTGGAGATCGACTCCCGCCCGTCGGACGCGATCGCACTCGCCGTTCGCTGCGATGCGCAGATCTTCGCCGCGGACGAAGTTGTCGAGGAGTCGAGCATCGAGCTTCAAGCTGAGGACGACGAGCAGCCGGGACTTGTCACCGCCTCGAGTCTCGCCGATCTCGACCCGGCCGAGTTCCGCCAGTTCCTCGAGAACGTCACGCCCGAGGAGTTTGCGTCGAGCCTTCAGGAGCAACTCGACGAGGCGCTCGAAGAGGATGATGAGCCCCTCGAGGACGAAGACGAGGAGGAGCTCGGCTAGCGGTGATCACCCCACGCCGCTAACCGATACCAGCAGCGCCGTTCCGTTGAACGTCGCGTGGAGGAGCATCGGCGGGAAGACGCTCTCCGTTCGCACGCGGAGCCAACCGACGACTATCCCGAAGATGGTGAGGATCGGGAGCGCGATGACGAGCCCGTGGGCGGCGCCGAAGAGCAGACCGGTGAGGAGGATTGCGAACCCGGTCCCGTACGGAGCGAGTAGCGATATGCCCAAACCACGATAGGTCAGCTCCTCGACCGCGGGTGCCACGAGCGTGACCACGAGGAAGAAGGCAATGAAAGCTCCAGCGCGGCTCGAGTCCCACGCATCGGGGACGAGGCCTTGCTCGTCGGTTGGGCTCCAGTCACCGAAAGCCGACAGGACGCGGTCGTAGATGACTGCTCCAAGGTAGATCGCGAGGAGGGAGAGCACCGCCAGTCCGATCGCCCGTGGCCACGACACTGGCCGCTGTAACGCGAACGCCTGGCGTCGCGGTAGGCCTCGCGCAATGAGGAGAAGTGCGCCAAGCATGAGTGCGTACTGAACAGCCGCGGCAATCGACGACGAGTAGCGGTAGGCGATGTCGTCGGGCGTCTGCGTGTCGCTGAGTCGGGCGGCATAGCTGAGGAGCGCGAGCAGCCCCACGAAGACAAGCCAGGCGATGAGCCTGCCGCGGCTACGTATCGGCGTCACGTCCCCGTTCATCCCGGGATTCCAGCACGACTGAGGTGTGCGGGGCTTGAGGAGCCCGCACGCGCGCATCGAACTCGAGAGAGTCCGTGGCTAGCATTCCGTCATGAGCCCGCCCCGAGGCAAACGAGCTCCGCTCGATCCGGACACGCTGCGCCCGCGCGGACGCCATCAGCGAGCAGCCCGGCATCGGCGGAGACGGCGTGGCGCGATCGTGGCTGTCACCGCGGTTCTGGCACTTGGGCTCGCGGCTGGCATCGGGGGCACGGCAGGAGTTCTCGCGTACGGTTCGTCGTGCGACCTCGATTCGCTCCAGTCGGTTCGCATCGGCCAGAACACATTCCTCTACGCCGCCGACGGCTCCCTGCTCGGATCGATTCCGGCGGAACGGAATAGACAGCCCGTCACAGCCGAAGGCATGTCGCTTTGGATCCGGAAGGCCACGATTGCCGTCGAGGACCGCCGATTCTTCGCTCACGGTGGAGTCGATCTCGAAGGCATCGCGCGCGCAGCAGTAGCCGACATTCGTGCCGGGCAGATCGTGGAGGGCGGGTCGACGATCACGCAGCAGCTCGTGCGCAACCTGTACATCTCACGCGAGCGAACGGTGCAACGGAAGGTCAAGGAGGCCTGCCTCGCGACCAAACTCGACGGCACGTGGACGAAGCACCGCATTCTCACGACGTACCTCAACCAGGTCTATTACGGGAACCAGGCGTATGGAGTCGAGGCGGCAGCTCAGACGTACTACTCGAAGCCTGCGAAAGAGCTCAACCTCGCGGAGTCGGCGCTGCTGGCAGGCCTCACGCAGGCGCCGTCGTCTTACGACCCCTTCGTCACACCCGCGCGTGCGCTCGTGCGACGAGCGGAGGTTCTCCGAGCGATGCTCGAAACCGGGACTATCACGAAGAGGCAGCACGCCCTTGCGGCAGCGTCCAAGCTCAACTTCCGACCGGGACGCCTCTATAGCCGAATCCGCGAGCCGTACTTCTTCGGGTACGTAAGGGACAAGCTGATCGAGGCCTACGGCGCCGAGACGGTGCGTTCAGGAGGTCTGCAGGTTTATACGACGATCATTCCGCGGTACCAGCGACTCGCGGAGAAGGCCATTCGCGACACGATGAATCAGCCGGCGGACCCTGCTGCGGCGCTCATCTCGATCAGTCCTCGCACCGGTGCCATTCGTGCGATGACGGCGGTCATTCCCGATCGGCCGAAGAACGAGTTCAACTTGCTCTCACAGGCGCGTCGCCAGCCCGGCTCGACCTTCAAGACGTTCGTTCTCGCCGCAGCCGTTGAAAGCGGTGTGAACCCAGACTCGACGTACTACGTGTCAGCCCCGTTCACGTACAAGGTGCATCCGGCGGGTAACTGCGACGATGGAAGTTGGTGGTGCGTTCATACGTACGCGAACGACTACTACGGTTGGAGCTCGATCCGAAGCGCGACCATCCGCTCCGACAACGCGGTCTATGCGCAGCTCACGCTGGACATCACCCCCGAGAAGGTTGCAGAGACGGCGCGCCGCATGGGGGTGCG
>Ga0224505_10002759_pt1 | contig 10173 bp, 11 predicted proteins | sample SF_Jan12_sed_USG_FD_169102 | JGI IMG/M metagenome (GOLD analysis project Ga0224505, IMG submission 169102) | Sediment microbial communities from San Francisco Bay, California, United States - SF_Jan12_sed_USGS_4_1 | ecosystem: Environmental > Aquatic > Marine > Sediment | place: USA: California...
CGTTACCAATGCCAGCTGTGTAAAGGTAGTTGCCTTGCCCAGAACACTGGGCCTGACGGCAAGCTGGTCGTACAGAAAATAAATGAGGACACACCCCGTAAGGATGATGACATCCCGGCTCACAATAAGAATCACCAGCCAGAGGGGGACCTTACCCACCACGGCCATCACCACGATCGACGATATCAGGAGCAGCTTGTCGGCGATGGGGTCAAGCCAGGTCCCTACCTGGGTCTGCATGTTGAAGGTACGGGCAATGAAGCCATCCAGGGCATCGGTCAAAGCCGCGACGAGAAATATGCCGATGGCGTAATACTGATACCCGTACATTACGGCAATAATGAAGAAGGGAATAAGGGCGATGCGGAGGATAGTGATAAGATTGGGGAGGTTCATACAGTCGGTCCTGTGTCCCCCTCTCCGTCACTGTCATATTCAGGGGCCTGCCCGAAATAGAACGGTCGCTCGTACATCCGCTGATAGCTGCTCCATTCCCCCGGCGCCACCCTTTCCTTCTCCATGATCGACAGAAAATTGTTCACCTTGGAACAGAGGTCGTCGAGGTAGTGCAGCACAATAGCCTCGAGGGTCTTGGGTCTCTTGGGGGAACCGAACTCCAGCTCCCCGTGGTGGCTGAGAATGAGATGCTTGAGCAGCATGGCCGTCTCGGCCGGGAACCCCTCCATGCCGCGGATCTTCTCGCCCAGCATGTCGATGGTCATGGAGATATGCCCCAGCAGACGCCCCTCGGTGGTATAGTCGATGGCTTTGCCGTAGCTGTATTCCCATATCTTCCCCAGGTCGTGCAGCATCGCGCCGGCGATGAGCAGATCGCGGTTCACTGCCGGGAAGTGCTCCAGCACGTCGTCCGCCAACATCACCAGTTCCAGCGTATGCTCCAGCAGCCCGCCTATCCAGACATGGTGCATCCCCTTGGCCGCCGGGGCCCTTTTGAAACGTTCGGCAATTTCGTCATCCCGGAAGACCGACTCCAGCAAACGCCTGAGCCACGGGTCCGAGAACCGCTCTATCCGTACCAGAAACTCGTGGAACATCTCTTCCCGGTCGCGCTTCGAGACGGGGAGAAAGTCCTCGACCCTGACCTCGGCCTCATCCAGGCGACGAAGGGCCTTGATGGAGAGCTGAAGCGTGTTGTTGAAGCTCCCTACCTTGCCGTTGACGCTGACGTAGTCGCCCTCCTCGAAGAGGCGTCCCCACTGCTCAGCGGCGTCCCATATCTTGGCGTCGATGGAGCCCCCCTTATCGTTGAGCTTGAGAGAGAGAAAGGGGTTGCCGCTCTTCGTCACCGCCGTCTGCTTGGCCTGAACGTAGAACGCCTGCCCTTCGAGGGTGTCTCCTTCCTTAAAGTCGGATATCGTCATCTGATTTTCCCCTTATTTAAAGGGCGAACACACTGGTTCGCCCCTACAGAAAATGATGATAATTGAACGTTCCGCGAACTGTCAACCAAACCGTGAAGCCAGCCATCCCTTGCCGATCCTGATCGTCCCTTGCGGACAGAGCTCATGACAGCAGAAGCAGCGAATGCAGGCCGAATAGTCGATAGTGATCCTGTTGTCCTTTACCGACATGATCTGGGCCGGGCAGTGGGTTACGCAGACATGGCACAGGGTACATTTCTCATGTCCCACCACCGGCCGGTTGGAGAGGGCATCCCGCAGGAGCTTCCTTATAAAACCCGGCAGCATCCCCGTGTCGATGGTCTTCGCAGGAAACCTGAAATCCTCCACTTTCGCCGAGCCAATGGAATCACCCGCTACCTCGATCTCTTTCAGGCTGGATACCCCCAGCTTCAGGCGTCCTGCTGCCGCAAGGGTAGGCAATTCATCGGGCGACAGGCCAACGATCTCGCACACTACCCGGTCAACCGCCACTGGATCAGTCCCGGCCAGAATCAACCCCAACTGCCGCGGGTCACCGCTTCCCGGTCCCTCCCCTTCCATGCCGACAATACCGTCTACAATGGTAAGGGCCGGCTTCACCATATAGGCCAGATCGACCAGCATCTCGGCGAAGCGTTCGTAGTCGTGCCCCGCGTCGGCGTGCCAGCGGACCTTGCGCAGTCCGGAGACGCAACCGAAGAGGTTCTTCACGCCGCAGGTCAGCGTCATCATACCGTGGGTCTTGAGCTTGGGGAGGTTGATAATAACGTCGGCCTCGGTCACCGGCCGGGCTATCTCGAACCGTTTGAAGACCTTGCCCCTGGGATGTTCCACCATCACCGCGTCAGAAAAACTCACCAGCGACACGCCGATCTCGGACAAAAGCGGCGTGAGACCGATCTTCTCCGCCACCTTTTCCAGACTGCCGACGCCGGGGCTGTCTCCCACTGCCGGGATACCGCCCGCCTCCTGCACCATCTCAGCGACGATGCGGATGAAGAGAGGATGTGTGGTCACCGCCTTTTCGACCGCCTTGCCCGAAAGGAGGTTCGGCTTGATGAGGACCCGCTGGCCCGATTTTACAAATGCCCCCATCCCGCCCAGCGGCGCGAGAGCCTCCTCCAGAGAAGTGCGGAGGGAGTCATGGATGTAGTCGTTCTGACGGACGATCGATACCCTGTTCATGGGAATGTACTATACTATGACGCAACAGAGGGAGCAAAGACAAAGCGAACGGAGTACCCATGGCCACCTGCAGCACTCTCAATACCGGCCCTGTACCGGAAGGCATCGCCGGGCTGGATATCGCAGCCCAACTGCGAAACCGGATCAACCGGCTTAAAGGCGAGTTCTACGACACGGAAAAGGGGCGGGTCAACTACGCCGCCATGCGGGATTCACCCGCCTTCAGAGAATACACGGATGTAGCCGCCATGCTGACATTGTTCGATCCGCGGCAGCTTAAAACGAGAGAGGAAAAACTCGCCTTCTGGATTAATCTCTACAATGTCCTCATCATCCACGGCGTCATAGAGATGGGGGTTCAAGAGAGCGTAAAGGAGGTTCCCCGCTTCTTCCGGCGCTTCTGCTACCGGATCGGCGAGATGACCTTTACCCCGGACGACATCGAGCACGGCATCCTGCGCGGAAACCGGCGACCACCCCACGGGCTCTTCCGCCCCTTCGCCTCGCCTGACCCGAGGCTCACCCTTGTCATCGACCGGCCCGACCCGCGCATTCACTTCACGCTGGTCTGCGCAGGATCATCCTGTCCGCCCATCAACTTCTACTCGGCCGAGAGGATCGAAGAGGAACTGGAGATGGCGGCGACGAACTTCATCAACAGCCCTGAGGTAGAGGTGAGACCGGGAAAAGGAGAAATCAGGCTCTCTCCCGTATTCAAGTGGTACCTCTCTGATTTTGGGGGCCGTGATGGGTTGAGGGCAATCCTGGCCCGCTACCTCGACCCCGGGGAATTCAGAGATTTTGTTCTAGAAAGAGGGTTACAGGCAAGGGTGACCTGGAAAGACTATGACTGGCAACTCAACAACTGACCGATTTTAAAACAACCCGCAACCTGCTACGATGAACCCATGCGCAAAAAGATTCTGCTGATCCTTGGACTCGCCGTAATTGCCGTGAGCTTCTTTCTCTTCCGGGAGAGTTTTACCCGGGAAAACCTGGAGACCTTTCTCGGCGGAATCGGCCCCTGGGGGCCCGTCGTCTTTATTCTCATCTACCTCGTCGCCCCCGCCCTTTTCCTGCCCGGCGCGCCGCTCACCATTGCATCGGGTGTCCTCTTCGGCCCCCTGTGGGGGACCGTTTACACCATCATCGGCGCCACCGGCGGCGCCACCATCGCCTTTATGATCAGCCGCTATTTCGGGGGCGAATGGGTGGAGAAAACGCTTTCGGGCAGACTCAAGACCATAAGAGACGGTGTTGACCGCGAGGGGTGGAAATTCCTGGCCTTTACCCGACTCGTCCCGCTCTTTCCCTTCAACCTGCTCAACTATGCCTTCGGCCTCACTCGTATACCGCTCCTCCAATACGTTGTTGTTTCAGCTGTCAGCATGCTGCCCGGCGCCGCAGTCTATGCCTACCTGGGCCATGCCGGGCGTGAAGCGGCATCCGGAGGGGCCAACGCTGTCTTCAAGGTGCTTACAGCCATTGGGTTGCTGATCCTGATATCGACAATACCCGGACTTGTACGGAAGATGAAAGCCGCCAACGACTCCCGCTGACAGCAAAAACCTCCTTGAAAATATCAAATAATGCCATTATAGTGCTTTAATCCAAGGAGCCCTTTGTGGAATTAACTTTCCTTCAAGCCGTACTCGCCTCATCAACCCCTCTGAAAATAGCCCTGAAAAAAGGCGCCGAGATGTCAGGCACCGTTCAGGATATCGGCAAATACGACATTTCCTACCTTGCGGACGGCGTCACCCATACCACCCCCAAGAAGGAGATTACCTATTTCCGGTGTGAAAAGGTCGTTCTTCAACCCCCGGCCGGGCCGGCAGCCGAGGAGGGCGAGCAGAGCGCCGAACAGGACCTCCAGACAACTATCCTCGCGGGTCACAGGGAGCACAAAAGGCTGGTTGCCGTGAACCTTATCGGAGGCGGCAACCAGTGGGGAATCATCGCCGGTTACGACCCCTTCACCATCCTTCTCAACCAGAGACAGGGACAGGTCCTCATATACAAGCACGGCATCGCCTCGATTACTGAAGTCCGCAAAAACAAGCCAGCAACGGGCAAGGCCGCAACCCCTACACAAAGGAAGCGTGAAAATGTCGGAGAAAAACCTGATAGAGGTCCGGCTTCAGCAGGCGCTGACAAGTAAGAGCCCCCTCTCCCTTCTCATCAACGGAAAGCAGCGGATAACCGGCCTGGTCACGGCCTTTGATGCGCACACGGTGCTCATGGATTGCGGCCGAAACAGCCAGATGGTCTATCGTCATGTCATTACCGACGTAACCGATGCGGCCGCTGCCGGTCAGATGGAGAGACCTGCATCCAGGGGTACCCAAGTCCCTTCTCGAAGCAACGACAAGGGGAGGAACGATCGCAAGGAAACCTCTCCCCGGAAGCAAAGGCCCGCACCTGCTTCTCCCTCGTCAACTCAGAAACAGGAACCGGAGCAACAGACGCCGCCAAACCCCATGTCCGGGGCCCTCGGTGAAGAACTTCGCAAGTGGCTTCAGCGGACGACCAAATAACTTGAGGAGGGTATGAACCATCCCAAGCGCCTGCTCCTTGCTGTCTCATCCGGTTTTTTTCTCATTTTCGCATTCCCCCCTTACGACTTCTCGCTTATCGCCTGGCTCGCCCTTGTTCCGCTCATCGTAGCCATTGACGGCATACCTCGTCGCCGGGCATTCCTGTTCGGCTTTGCGGGAGGCATCGTTCATTTCGTCGGCACCGTCTACTGGGTGATCAACTCCATCCATAACTACGGCCATGTCCCGATGGTCCTCAGCGGCCTGGCCATGCTGCTTCTGGCGGCATACCTCGCCTGCTACTGGGGCGGGTTCGCCTTCCTGCTCAACTCCGTCTCCGCCGATACCATATCGAGCAAGGCCGCCCTGGCCCCCTTTCTCTGGGTCGGGCTGGAACTGCTCAGGGGCCGCTTTCTGACCGGCTTCCCCTGGGATCTTCTCGGTTACACCCAGTACCGCCAGACCACGGTAATTCAGGTCGCCGACATCACCGGCGTCTATGGCGTATCGTTTCTGATCGTACTGGTAAATGTCGCCATCGCCTTTTTGCTGGTCGGGCGGCTGCACGGGAAGAAAGATATATTCCTCCACCGCCTGTCGCCGTCGATCACCTTTGCCGGCATATCGCTGCTGACCGTTATGGCGGTACTGGCCTACGGCTCATGGCGTATCCGCGCCATCGACGCCGCGCCGGTCCAGAAGACGATCCATGTGGCCGTAGCCCAGGGGAACGTGGAGCAGGATACCAAGTGGGATGAGGATTTCCGGCAGAGCACTCTCGATATCTATCGCGGCCTTACGGAACAGGGGGTGGCGAAAAAGGCTGATCTGGTCATCTGGCCAGAAACCGCAGCCCCTTTTCTCTTCAACCACGAACTCTACTGGCGCAACCAGGTTATCGACATCGCAAAAGACAACAAGGTCGCCATCCTCTTCGGAAGCCCCGAAGTCCAATACCCGGAACCCGACAAGCCTCTGATGCACAACAGCGTCTTTCTGTTAGATCCGGAAGGCAATGACGCCGGTGTCTATCGCAAACGGCACCTGGTCCCCTTCGGCGAATATGTCCCACTCCACTCCATTCTCTTCTTTCTCGATAAACTGGTGGTCGGCATCGGTGATTTCGGAGGCGGAAAGGAAGCCACGGTGCTGCAATATAATGGCGTCCCCCTTTCCACCGCCGTCTGCTACGAGATCATATTCCCCGAGGAGGTCCGGGAGTTTGCCAAGGGCGGCGCCAAACTGCTCACCACCGTCACCAACGATGCATGGTTCGGCAATTCGTCGGCGCCCTACCAGCACTTTGCCATGGCGGCCTTCCGTGCCGTGGAGAACAGGACGCCATTGGCCAGAGCGGCAAATACCGGGGTTTCAGGCTTTGCAGATTCAGTGGGCCGCATTGGCCCGGTGAGTGGCATATTTACCCCGGCGCTTCTTGACAAGACGCTGGAAATCAAAGACAATGCGTCGTTCTACACAGCCTATGGCGATGTCTTCGCCTGGATATCCGCAATTGTCGCGCTTGTTGCCGTAATCGGCGCGAATATTAACCCTAGAGGGGGGAGAAAAGATGCTCATCCTTGACGAGTTCCAGCAGAAACTGAACGACCTGAAGAAGGACCTCGACTCCCTCAGAGGTCATCTTTGACCTCCCCAACACCCTTGAAAAACTCTCCGACCTCAACCGCGAAATAGAATCGTCCGGATTCTGGGACAACCCCGAAAAGGCCGCCGTCGTCCTCAAGGAAAAAGGCGCCCTCGACAATATCGTTCAGCTCTGCGACGGCATACAGAAACATCTGGATGATATCGAGGTGATGATAGCCCTTTGCCGTGAGGAGGAAGACCTCTCCATGCAGGACGAGATCGCGACAGGCCTGCAGGAACTACGCGAGCGGCTCGACAAGGCCGGGATATCGGCCCTGCTTTCCGGAGAACACGATCGGACCAACGCCATCGTTGCCATTCACCCCGGCGCCGGAGGGACCGAGTCCCAGGACTGGGCGTCGATGCTGCTTCGGATGTATCTGCGCTGGGCTGAGCGCGACGGCTACAGTGCCGAAGTCGTGGACCTTCTCCCCGGCGACGAGGCGGGCATCAAGAGCGCCACCTTCATCGTCAACGGCGAATTTGCCTACGGCTACCTCAAGTGCGAGATGGGGGTGCACCGGCTGGTCCGCATATCTCCTTACGACGCCGCCAAACGGCGCCACACCTCCTTCGCGTCGGTGCACGTCTCCCCCGACATAGAGGAAGAGATCGACATCGTCATCGACGAAAAAGACCTCAAGGTCGACACCTACCGGGCGTCGGGCGCGGGCGGCCAGCACATCAACAAGACCGAGTCGGCCATCCGCATTACCCACATCCCTTCAGGAAATGTCGTCCAGTGCCAGTCGGAGCGATCCCAGCACAAGAACAGGGCCAGCGCCATGAAGCTGCTCAAGGCAAAACTCTACGAACAGCAGGTGAGGGAACAGTCGGACAAGATCGACAAGATCGCCGGCGAGAAGAAGGAGATCGGCTTCGGCAGCCAGATCCGCTCGTATGTGATGCAGCCCTACCAGATGGTAAAAGACCAGCGCACCGGCCTGGAGATGGGGAATGTCGAGGCTGTGCTCGACGGCGATATCGACTACTTTATCGAAGGGTATCTCTCGGCGACGGCGAAGAAGTAGTCGCCCCCCTTTTGCCACTGGCAAACACGTTTTCTTTCAATTGGACGACGACAAAACTTGCAATTGGACGACGGCTTGGGTTACAGTTGTCCGCTATGGAAGACAGATTTTTTCGCCATCGATATATTCGGCCACGCCTTCTTGAAGCCCTGGCGGATACGCCTGTAGTGCTTATTCACGGGCCACGCCAGTGTGGCAAAACCACTCTCGCTCGTATGGTCGGCGATGAGGCGGGCTATGCCTATTTTTCCTTTGATGATGCCAGCGTGCTTTCAGCGGCCCGCCAGGACCCGGTCGGCTTCGCCGATCGTCTGCCGCCGCACGCTGTTATGGATGAAATCCAGCATGCTCCCGAACTGTTCAGTTCCCTGAAGCGACTTATTGATCGTGACAGGAAGTCAGGAAGGTTCATCCTTACTGGTTCAGCCAATGTGCTTCTCGTGCCGCGGCTTTCCGACTCACTTGCGGGACGCATGGAAATCCTGCGCTTGTTCCCTTTGGCCCAGTGCGAGATCAAAGAGTCAGCGCCTACGTTTATTGACGAGATTTTTTCGGGCACACTGAAGCTGCCTCATTCCGGGCGCGAGGGTGACGGCCTTGCAGAGCGCATATTGCAAGGCGGCTACCCGGAGCCCCTGGCACGCACCACCTGGCGCAGACGACGCGAGTGGTACCGTAATTATGTCGAGACGATTGTTCAGCGCGATATCAGGGACCTGGCCAAGCTCAGTCGCATGGATGCAATACCGCGATTACTGGAGCTTGCAGCCGGACAGACTGCCAGGCTTCTGAATGTCAGCGAGCTTTCAGCGCCCTTTCAGTTGAGCCGTCCTACAATACGTGATTACCTCGGGTTGATTGAGAATATCTTCCTCATCGATTTTCTGCCCTCCTGGCACAGCAACCGCATGAAGCGCCTGGTCAAGACACCGAAGCTGCATATAGCGGATACCGGGTTGGCCGGTGCACTGCTCGGCCTTGACCCGGCCGTTTTATTAAAAGACCGCAGTCTGCTTGGCCAGCTTCTTGAAAGTTTTGTTTACGGAGAACTACGGCGACAAGCAAGCTGGCACGAGAGCAACCTGGCCTTTTATCATTACCGGGACAAAGATCAGTATGAAGTGGATGTTGTTATCCAGCAGGACGGCCGAAAGATTGCCGGCATTGAAGTAAAAGCGTCCGGGACCGTTACCGAGAGAGATTTCCGTGGGCTAAATCGGTTACGGCAGGCGGCGGGTAATATGTTCGCGGCCGGTATCGTACTATATGACGGAGAGCATCTGCTCCCCTTCGGGGGACATATGCATGCCGTGCCCATAAGTGCGCTTTGGGGATAAAAGAGTGACGCTCCTGGCGTCATAAGCACCATGTTATGGCCCGCGTTACCCTATCGAAAGGTATCTGTCGGCGACGGCGAAGAAGTAACAGACTGCATTTCCGCGGCAATCACATTCCGTCATGCCCGAGTGATTCTATCGGGCATCCAGTGGCATGGATTCCCGCTTTCGCGGGAATGACGTTCTTTGAGTATATTGTAGCCGTAGTAATAGTTCGTGACATGGTTATTTCTATCTAATAACTGGTTAGACCACACAAATGAATACGCCCACCGCCTATCACCAGCTCGGCCAGTTCGTTGTTTCATTTCAGCAGTTAGAAGAATCTGTAAACAATCTGCTTGAGCTACTATCGAATGCCGATAGCGAAGTCGTTCGTATCCTTGTAAACGAGCTTGAATATAGCAAAAGGCTGAAGACCGCTGACGTACTCTTTGCACGGTTCGTCGACCTACGAACAAACACGGAGCCTTCAAGCAAGGCCGAGTTTCATGAGCTCATTATTGAGCTTGAAAAACTCGGTGAGCGAAGAAACGAACTTGTCCACTCAAGATACTACCGCTGGATCACTGTTCATGGATGTGAAGGATTGCTTCGAACCAACTCAAAGCTTCGCGGCAAAAAAGGCGAACGGGAAGAGACGGAAGAAGAACTACAACCTGAGGCATTCAATGCCGACCTAAGCCGTCTCAATGTTGCGGCAAATAATCTTGAAGCATTTCGCCTCAAGGTTATTGATTGGTTGTACCCGCTATGATGCGGTCTAACCCTATGCTCAAGCGGGACTGCGCAAAAGCGCGCAGCCCCTTAGCTCCACGTTAGGCGCTATGTCAAGAAGGGGCGCCCTCCCCTGAGGAACGCCCCTTCCCGTGTCAATCTTTGTTCTTCTTCCCATGTCCTTTGTCGTGGTCCTTGCCACGATCCTTGCCATTGCCTTTATCCCGGTCATCCCTGTCTTGCCGGTCCCGATCCCGGTCACGGTCATCGCCTCGACCTCCCCGGTCTTTGTCGTCCCGGTAGCTCCTGCGGACCT
>Ga0224505_10002760_pt1 | contig 10172 bp, 10 predicted proteins | sample SF_Jan12_sed_USG_FD_169102 | JGI IMG/M metagenome (GOLD analysis project Ga0224505, IMG submission 169102) | Sediment microbial communities from San Francisco Bay, California, United States - SF_Jan12_sed_USGS_4_1 | ecosystem: Environmental > Aquatic > Marine > Sediment | place: USA: California...
GTCGTTATCGATCAGCGGCATCGCTACTCTGCTTCCGTCGAGCTGAGGTGGTCGAGCGCTTCGCCCGCCGCCGCCTGTTCTGCTTCCTTCTTGTTCTTTCCGGAACCGGACCCCTGACGCTGGTTACTGAGGAACACCTCGACGGTGAATGTCCTGTCATGATCGGGACCTTCCTCTCTGACGGTGGTGTACCTCGGGGTCCCGAGCCCGCGGGCCTGGGAAAACTCCAGGAGGCGGCTCTTGTAGTTTTCGTCGTCCGTACTGACGGTACCCTGCTTCACCGCGGCCAGCACCTGTCGCTGGACAAACGTCTGCGCTGCCTCGAAACCTCCGTCCAGATAGATCGCTGCGACGACAGCTTCGTACGTATCGGCGATGATCGTCTCGGATCCCTTCGCACCGGCATGAGCGGCACTGTCACTGAGAAGAATAAAATCGAACAATCCCAGCTCCTTTCCGTAAGCCGCCAGTGCCTTCCGGTTGACGAGACGGGAACGGAGCTTAGTCAGATCCCCTTCTTCCGACTCGGGGAAATGATGAAAGAGATACTCGGCGACAATGAGATTCAGGATGGAATCACCGAGAAATTCGAGCCGCTCATTCGAAGGCCCGACATGACTCATCCGCTGAAGGAAGGATCGATGAAGAAGTGCCTGGACGAAAACGTCTTCGTTCCGGATGCTATGCCTGATGCGCTGTTCGAAGTTCCTCAGGTTCTCATGAAGAAGGCTGCGCTGCGCCTTCTCCTTGTTGACGAAGAATCTTGCTCCCCACCTTTGCAGAACCTTCAGGACCCAACCCATAAGAAATCAAGCCGAAACGTATTTTTTCACCAGAATTGTTGCGTTATGTCCGCCGAACCCGAACGTGTTACTGAGAGCATACCGAACCGGTCGCTTCACGGCGCTGTTCGGCGTGTAGTTCAGGTCACAGTCAGGATCGGGGAACTCGTAGTTGATTGTGGGCGGAATGATATCGTCGTGGCAGGCCATGATCGCCGAGATCGCCTCCACGGCGCCGGCTGCCCCGAGCAGATGTCCCGTCATCGACTTGGTCGAACTGATATTGATTTCCCGGACATGCTCGCCGAACACCTTCTTGATGGCGATCGTTTCCGCGACATCGCCGAGCGGCGTCGAAGTGCCATGGACGTTGACGTAGTCGACCTGATCCGGCGTGATACCTGCATCACGGATCGCCCGCTGCATCGAACGCACGGCTCCTTCACCGTCTTCCGGGGGAGCGGTGATATGGAATGCATCGGCGGTAAAGCCGATACCGGCCAGTTCGCAATAGATCTTCGCCTTTCGTTTCAGGGCATGCTCGAGCTCTTCCAGCACCAGGGACCCTGCTCCTTCTCCCATCACGAACCCGTCCCTCTTTGCATCAAAAGGCCGGCTCGCCTTCTCCGGGTCGTCATTCCGTGTCGACAGCGCCTTCATCGAATTGAATCCTCCGAGGCCCATCGGCGTAATCGGAGCTTCGGAACCGCCGCAGATCATGGCATCCGCATCGCCGTACTGCACAATCCGGTAGGCATCACCGATCGCGTGCGATGCGGTCGCGCATGCTGAGACGGTCGCGTAGTTCGGACCCTTCAGCTTGTGCTTGATGGAAATGTACCCGCAGGCAATATCCGGGATCAGCATCGGGATGAAGAAGGGGCTGATGTGGCGGGGGCCTCCCCGGATATAGTTCTGGAACTGCACGTCGTACGTTGCCATTCCGCCGATCCCTGATCCATAGACGACGCCGATCCTGTCAGGATCGATTTCGTCAAGGGGAAGGCCGGAATCAGCGATCGCGAGATCGGAAGAGATCACTGCATACTGGGCGAAAGGATCCATTCGCTGGACACTCTTCCGGTCAAGAAAATCAGTCGCCTTGAAGCCCTTGATCTCGCAGGCGAACCGCGTATCATACTTCGAGGTATCGAAATAGGTAATCGGTCCCGCCCCGCTCATCCCCTTCAGAAGATTCGACCAGAAATCATCGATCGTCAGACCGAGGGGAGTAACCGCACCCATGCCGGTGACAACGACACGCCGCTTGTGGTTCATTGTTCCTGTCATGTGGTGACCATCAACCGGGGTCAGGCGGTCGCTTTCGATTTGATGTATGAAATTGCATCGCCAACTGTGGCGATCTTCTCAGCGTCCTCGTCGGGAATCGTGAGATTGAACGCCTTCTCGAATTCCATCACAAGCTCCACCGTATCCAGTGAATCGGCACCGAGATCGTTCGTAAACGACGCTTCGTGTGTGACCTGTCCGTCATCCACACCGAGCTTGTTCATGATGATCTCTTTCACTTTCGCATCGACATCTGCCATTGGGGATTACCTCCTGATAGTGAATAATTGATTCTGAATCACAGCTGCCATTACAAAGCCATCCCCCCGTCAACACAGAGAACCTGCCCGGTCATATATGCCGACCCCTGAGAGGCGAGGAACAGAACCACGGAAGCGATTTCTTCCGGCTGGGCGGTTCTTTTCAGCGGGATCATATCGGTCAGCACCTTGCGCTGCTCACCGGTGAGCGCGCCGGTCATATCGGTCTCCACGTAGCCGGGAGCCAGAGCATTACACTGAATATTGCGAGAACCAAGTTCTTTTGCAACAGACTTCGTGAAACCGATTATTCCCGCTTTGGAGGCTGAATAATTCGCCTGTCCCGCGTTCCCCGTAATCCCTACAATCGATGTGATGTTGATGATCCTCCCGGACCGCTGGCTCATCATCGGCCGGCACACCGCCTTGGTATAATTGAAAACGCTCTTGAGGTTGTTCTCCAGCACCGCATCCCAGTCTTCTTCACTCATCCGCATCAGCAATCCATCCCGGGTAATGCCGGCATTGTTGACAAGGATATCGATCCTGCCCCACTCTTTGACAACACTCTCGACCACCGACGCTGCGGACGACAGATCGGCCGCGTCCGATTGGAACGCTTTAGCGGTATGGCCGGCTCCGGTTAACTCACGGACCAGCTCCTCCGCAGGTGCGGCAGACGACTTATAGGTAAAAGCGGTTCGGATCCCGTCTGCGGCAAGAGCGCGCACAATCGCCTTTCCGATCCCTCTCCCTCCGCCGGTGACCAGGGCAATTCTGGGGGGTTGCTCAGCCATGTGCTTTTACTCCGCCTGCCGGGCTCCTCTTCTTGTAGTGCTCCCGAAAATGGTCTTCCATCGCACTGTATGCCTCCTCTCCGAGAAGGTGGATCAGTTCATCCCTGCACGATTGAAACAACGGTACATGATACGATGTCGAAACAGAACAGCACTGCTCGTCATCCTGCAACATATCGTCAAATGCAACTACTTTGTCGGACACCTCGATCGGAAACAGAACGCAGTACAGCGGTTTCAGAGCCCATCGATGCATCCCCTCCTCTGTCGCGGCCACCTGAAGTGAGCACCGCCCGTGCCGGTCGAGAAACGCGCACTTGCTGTTATACTCGGTGGTACCGACACATCGCCCCGAAACAAAATCGTGATCGTCCGATTCGTGGTCCTCGAACCATTGCGACGGATCAGAAGGCTGTGTCTCGTCCATGTATCCGGCGATCATGTCGCTGTGTTCAAGTACGCGGTCACGTTCCGTAACATCGGCAAACACACCGCCGAGACAGCAGCGGGAGGTACACCGGCAGGGACTGTCATTGTCCTTCATCCCTGTGGTAAACAGCTCGGAAGAGATCTTATATCCGGCAATGTTGAAATTCCGATCCTGTTTCATCCGTGCACCAGTTCCTTTGCATCTGTGAGCCTGTCAATCCCGCTCATCCGGGCTTCCGCGCTCGTTCGTTTCACAAGTCCTTGAAGGACCTTCCCCGGACCGATCTCGGTAAAATCCTTCATCCCGTCCCGAACCATGTTTTTGATTGTCTGCTCCCAGCGCACCGGACTTGTCAGCTGCCGGTGCAACAGCTCCCTGATTTCAGACGAGCGGCGCGCCGGTTCGCCTGTGACGTTCGCGTAGACCGGAATCCGGGCATCGTTCAGGGTGACGGTATCCAGCGCTTCTTTCAGGCCTTCCGAGGCCCCTTCCATGAGGGGCGAGTGAAACGCGCCACTGACGACAAGCTCCTTCGCCATCTTCGCTCCCGCCGCCCTGGCGAGCTCGATCACCTTCCGGACAGCTCCGACTTCCCCCGACACAACGACCTGTCCCGGAGAATTGAAATTGGCGGGCTGAACAATTCCTTCATCCGCCGCCTTCCGGCAAAGATCACTGACATCCTCGCCTGCAAGACCGATCACCGCGGCCATCGTACCCGGCTTCGATTCCCCTGCCTTCTGCATCAGTTCTCCCCGGAGGCGGACCAGACGAAGCCCATCCTCGAATGACAGGGCACCGGCCACAACAAGCGCCGTGTACTCACCGAGCGAATGCCCCGCGGCGGCCTTTGCCTCGCTGACCGGTACCATCGCTGCAACAACGGCCGCATGAAGAAAGATCGCCGGCTGCGTGTTCTGCGTCTGACGGAGCAGATCCTCCGGTCCCTCGAAGCAGATGCGTGTCAGCGGAAAGCCAAGTATTTCATCGGCACTGTCGAACAGCGCCCGCGCCCGGGGGTTCCCCTCATACCAGTCTTTCCCCATGCCGACATACTGAGAACCCTGTCCGGGAAACATCAGAGCCGTCATCTCAGTGTGCCACCGGATTCGCAAGAGACCATTTCAGAAGAATCGAACCCCACGTGAATCCCGCTCCGAACGCGGAAAGGACGACCGTTTGCCCCTTCTTCAACTTCCCCTGCTGCCACCATTCCGACAGACAGAGTGGAATGGTCGCGGCCGTCGTATTGCCATAGCGGTCGATATTGACCATCACTTTCGACATATCCAGGTCCATCCGCTCCGCACAGGCGGAGATGATGCGGAGATTTGCCTGATGGGGAACGAGCCAGTCGACGTCCGATCCCTTCAATCCATTCCGGTCCATGATCTCCCGCGAAACATCAGCCATGCCGACCACCGCGACCTTGAAGACCGCCTTGCCGTCCTGGAAAAGGTAGTGCATTCCCTGAGCAACCGTCTCGGCCGTCGGCGGGTTCAGGCTGCCGCCACCCGCCATGTAGAGAGCATCCCTTCCTGATCCGTCACAGTGCAGGACCCGATCGATCATTCCGACAGACATATCATCGGTTGGTTCGAGAAGAATCGCGCCTGCGGCGTCACCGAAGAGAATACACGTATTCCGGTCCTTGTAATCCACGATGGAGCTCATCTTGTCCGCTCCGACCACCACCACTTTGCGATACGCGCCGGACTCGATGAATTGAGCCCCCGTGACCAGAGCGAAGAGAAGGCCGGAGCAGGCAGCAGAGAGATCAAATCCCCAGGCATGTTTCGCTCCGACCTTATCCTGGACGAGACACGCCGTCGCCGGAAAAAACATATCAGGTGTCACCGTAGCTACAATGATCACGTCGATCTCTTCCGCTCCGATTCCCCGGTTCGCGAGAAGGGCCTGCACGGCTTTCGCAGCCATATCGGAGGTTGCCCCTTCCTTCAGGATCCTCCGTTCGGAAATCCCCGTCCTTGTCCGGATCCATTCGTCGGATGTGTCCACCATCTTCTCGAGATCAAAATTGGACAGGACCTGATCGGGAACATAATGTGCGATACCTGTTATTTCTGCACGCTTTGCCATGCTGTCAGACAGCCTCTCCCATCGCTTCTTCAATCTTCAGATTCAGTTTCCAGCGAACCATTTCTTCCGCGCGGTAAATCATATTCTTGATCGCCTTCGGTGTCGATCCGCCGTGACCGATGATCGAAACCCCGTTCACGCCAAGAAGGGGAACTCCGCCATGCTCCTGATAATCGAGATTCCGCATAACCTGCCTCAAACCACCCTGTGCCATTCCCAGCCGGATCTTCTTCAGAAAGCCTGACTCTGCGTACTGTTTCAACCGGCTCTTGAGAAAACCTGGCACGCTCTCGCCGAACTTGAGCAGAATATTTCCGACAAACCCGTCACACACGACGACGTCGATCCTGCCGCTCAGAATGTCCCGGCCCTCGACGTTGCCGACAAAATTCAGGCTGCTCCTGCGGAACAGCTCACCGGCCGCCAGTGTTACTTCGTTCCCTTTCGTCGCCTCTTCACCGACGCTGAGGAGGCCGATGCTCGGATTCTTTTTTCCCACCAGCGACGAAACATAGAGCGATCCCATCACTCCAAACTCATACAGGTGCCGGGGCTTACAATCGACATTCGCCCCGGCGTCAGTCACAAAGCAGGGTGATCCGGCGGTCGGAAACAACGCTCCGATCGTCGGGCGCGCCACACCCTTCAGCCTGCCAAGAATCAGTGTCGAGGCTGAAAGGACGGCCCCCGTGTTGCCGGCACTGAGAAACGCGTCGGCCTTTCCTTCCTTCTGCAATGTCAGGCCGACCGCAATCGAAGACTTCCGCTTTGCCTTCAGGGCCGTATTCGGCGGTTCGTCCATCTCGATCACTTCCGGTGCATCGACCACGAGGAAACCCTCCGCCCATCTCTCTCCCGACGGCACCGCGAGTTTGTTCATGACAGCACGGACTCTCTCCTCCTGCCCCACCAGTACGAGTGTGAACCGGCCCGAGGATTCCCGGAAGGCATCGACAGCCCCTTCGACGATATGCTCGGGCGCCTTGTCGCCGCCCATTGCATCAACGACGATGCGGATGTCAGGAGACCGGGACATCGCAGGGTAACAATGTCAGGACAGCCGGTACAATCACAGGGTACGGAATCAGTCGGGCCTTAGGAGACTTTCGGAGCTTTGACGGTTCGTCCGTTGTAGTATCCACAGTTGGGACATGCACGATGCGGCAGTTTTTGTGTATGGCAATTCGGACAAAGGGCCACAGCGGGCGGGCTGGCTTTGTAGTGAGTCCGCCGTTTTCGTGAGCGTGACTTCGAATGTCGGTGGGTTGGATTCGGCATAACAATCTACTCCTTCAACCTAACAAGTTGTGTCTAATCAATTCCCCGAAGGGCTTTCAGTGCTTCCCAGCGGGTGTCGTCCCCCGACCCGGTGCAGGAGCATGTTTCATCATTCAGGTTTTTCCCGCAGTGAGGGCAGAGTCCCTTGCACTGGTCCGTACAGAGAAGCTTGAACGGAACCGCAAGGAGAAGCGTCTGACGGACGTCATCGGTGATATCGACGGAACCCGAGGCGGAAGGAATCATCTGAAGTTCTGATGGATCAATCCCTTCGAATCCGCCCCCTTCGGTCACATAGTACATCCGGTAAGAATCCTCAAGGGGGAGGCTGAACTCTCCCGCACAACGATCGCAAAGGAACCGGCCCTCCGCGCGGATTGATCCTTCAAGGGCGATCTGGTTTCCCGTTTTCTCCAGGACAACCTGAACGCTTGCCCCGCCGGGGAAGGAGTCTTCAAGATCGAGATCTTCAGCTGTCGCCTTGAAATCGTACTCGTGAACACCCTCGGAGAGGCTCCCAAGTTGAATCTTCATCATTGAATGAGCTCTTCGGGATAGTCAAAAAGAGGTCCCGGATGGGCCGAAACGCTCGCTTTATCCCCGGGCGCCCACCCCATGATAGCCAAAAAACCGTGCAAAATATAGAAAATTGAGGTCTGAGAGTCAAGCCGGGCAGGCATGACCGGACAGACCCCGAAGAGGATATATGAGAAAAGAGAAAACCCGGCAGGCTGGCTGGCGGGGCCCGGTGGGGAGCCGGGCCGGGCGTTCTCCCCTACCCCTTTTCGGAATCGATCTGTGTGAGCAGATTGGATTGCACATGCTCCACCGTTTCCGCAAGGGCCTCACGGAATTTGTCAAAATCCTCCTTATAAAGGAAGATCTTATGCTTCTCATATTCATCATCACCCACCCGCTTGCTCTCGGTAATGGTAATATAGAAGTCCTTTTCCGACTTGGTCGATTTCACATCGAAGAAGTAGGTGCGCTTTCCGGCACGGACCCTCTTTGTGAAGATTTCATCTTTGTAGCCGTTATTGTTCTCCAAGTCATTCCCTCCTTTTATGAATGGTGATGTGATGAGTCAAAGTCCCTCTGTTATCGTCTGACAACAGCAACCTTCCCCGTTGCAACCTTTCCCCCGTCAGGGGAATAGGCCACCACAAGGTAGATGCCGGAAGCGACGGCATTCCCGTTACGGTCATTCCCGTCCCAGAAACCGACCCTTCCGCCCGGAGACGGGATCTCTCGAATGAGGCTTCCGTCGATGCTCAGAATCTTCACCGTCGAATTCTCCACAAGCCCGTCAATCAGCAGCTCTCCTGTGGCCGGCAGCAAATAAGGGTTCGGCGAAATGGTCAACTGATCGAACTCCGGCTTCGGGTCTGCTGCGACGGTGGTAAGGCTTGACAGGCCCTTCAGGGTCCCGATGTACACTGTGCCGGTCCGGCTGTCGATTGCGATACTCCGGACATCGTCACTGATCAGCTTCCCTTCGGTCGACGCGACGGTGTAGGATTCCACCACCTGAATACCGTCTGCCGACAACACAATGATGCCGTCAGGAGTGCCGACCCATTTCCGGTTCAGCGCGTCGACCGCAATCGTGTTCACCACCAGACCGTTCAGCGGTTTGTAAAGGGCGATTGCCCCGGGGCGCTCGGGATCGTTGGGATCCAGAATGATCCCGATTCCCTTCTCCGTACCGACCCAGACATCATTGTCTCTGTCGACAACGATCGTGGTCATCTCGTTGCTTGGAAGCCCGTCCTGCTCGGTAATGAGAGAGGAGATGGTCCCGTTGACGGCCCCCAGATTGCCGAGCGTGAAAGCACCCTTGTACGTAAGGTCCCGCGATCCTCCCCAGAGATTTCCCCGCGCATCCACAGCCAGAAAACGGTCGAGAAAGATGTTGAAGAACAGGGTGTTCACTCTGGCCGCACCGAAGCGGAGTTCGTGTGTTGTCCACTGGCCGTCGGCGTGACGAACAGCCAGGATGTTGCCTGACTGTGACTGATTGACCGACATCCACTCATTCCCGAGCGGATCGCACACAACATCGGTCACGACGATAAAATCGGGGTTGACCGGGAGTCCCACCATCCCGACATTCCGGCCGAACACGAGGCTGGTATCGATATCGACGGAACCCCTCTTGATTTCAAGCACTCCCTTTCCCCAGGAGCTGGCCCACACCGACCCGTTGCATCCGACCGACACGTGATAGTAATCGTTGGTGGGGAGAGCGTCCTTTTCCACGGTGAACGTCCGCCACTCGAACCCGTCGAACCGCATGATCCCTTTGCCGCTCCCGTTCATCCCTGTAGCCCCCCACACATTCCCCTCCTCATCGACTGCAACATTCAGGAACTGATTCGAACCGGGACTGTTCGGAGCATTCCCTGTCCATGCGCCATCGAGAATGAGCAGACCCGAATCCGCAGACCCGATCACGGGCTGACCGGCCTCATCGCCACCGACTGAAAGTGCGCCGGAAGGGAGGGCGGGGAACTGCTGAACGCTGCCCTGACTTGTGAGCGAAAACACGGCTGAGGTGGAAGTCACAAGAAGTGACGGCCCGGTCGCATCCATCGCAACAACATTCACCGTCTCGAGCCCGGGTACCGGCGTCCACTGGCCGGCAGACAACTGGTAAACACCTGCAGGAGTCCCGGCGTACAGTCGTCCGTCGAACACTTCGAGCGCGGTGTGCTGACCGGAACCGACGATCCGGAGGATCCATGCTTCTGCGGGCAGTCTGTTCGGATTGGTCAGGGAAGAGACCGCTATGCGATGCGTGTTTCCTCCATCCGATACGAGCGCCCAGATGCTGTCCTGAAAGATGGCGGCATCCCGGACCCCGACGCGAACGTTCGTCAGCGAACCGAATTTCGTGTAGGTATCTCCAAACAGAAAATCGGAGGTTTCAAAAATGCTCAGACCGAATTCCGTACAGATCAGCAGCGTGTCGCTGTACATGACGAGACGGTTGATCCGTTTGCTTGTTTGGCCCGAACCGGAGATATCGAGGACATAACTCCACCCCTCCCCGGGGTACAGCACATGAATGGATCCGGTTTCGGACCCGGACCAGATGTTTCCCCCGCCGTCGACAGCGACCGCGGTCAGGTCATTGTCGAGCAGCCCTTCGGCGTTGGTGAATGTTTCGAAGCCGCCGGTTGTCCGATCCCATGAAAACAGTCCTCCTTCCGTCGCTGCCCAGTACAAGCTTCCG
>Ga0224505_10002761_pt1 | contig 10172 bp, 10 predicted proteins | sample SF_Jan12_sed_USG_FD_169102 | JGI IMG/M metagenome (GOLD analysis project Ga0224505, IMG submission 169102) | Sediment microbial communities from San Francisco Bay, California, United States - SF_Jan12_sed_USGS_4_1 | ecosystem: Environmental > Aquatic > Marine > Sediment | place: USA: California...
GCATAGGACACGATGCCGGCTGCGCCCAATGCTCCTACCGCGCGCTCGGCAACCGACTCCGGCTGGCTCGACGTCAAGACGAGTTTGCCGCGGACATCCTTGCCCGCGTAGTCGGCGTCGCTCTGCCCGGCGCCGATGTCGACGAGTGCCGCCGTTGCTTCGCCCGTCAGACTGTCCTGTGCGAGCGAGAGCGGAACGGAACTCCAGTCGCCGAGGCGGCGCACGCGGACGAGTTCGCCGTCCTGGTCCTGCACTTCCCAGAGTTCTGCGGAGCGCACGTTCCACTCCGGCCGCGACTTCTGCGTGCCATACATCGTTCGGCCGTCGGCGGCAAACTCGAGTGTGTCGACCTCGTCGAGCCCATAGGCTTCGAGCATCGCGACGATGTGCTCCGTTGCTGTTCCGAATTGGGTGCTCGCCCGCATGCGATGCTGCAACGTGATCGTGTCGAGATTCCGCTTCGCGGCTTCGCCGGAAGTTTCCTCCGCGATTTGCAGGAGGACCGGCGGCGGCACGAGGTCGGTCAGGTCGGCGTTGGCGGTGCCTGCCAGCGCGAGCAGGGTGCAAATCAATGCGGCTTTCCGGGTCATCACACGCTCCTACTGTACCGGCGCAATGCGCGGGATCAGGTGAAACGCCCTCTGCCGCCCGTCGATATAGTACGTCGTCTCACCGTCGAAGAACGCGTCCTCCTCCAGCTTGATGCGCACGGCTTTGCCCCAGGACGGCACCTCCGTTTCGGCGAAAAGCTCGATCGAGTACGCGGTATTCGGGTACATCGGGTAGTCACCGTTGCCCGGCGTATCGCCCTGGTTGTCCCACATGCCGATCGTCGGGCCGGCGGCGTGGCCGTGATAGCCGATCGGGTGCGTGTAGATCGACGGCGTTATGCCCTCCCGTATTGCCAGCGCCCGCGTTTCGGCAAGGATGGTATTGCCGGTTTTGCCGGTCTCGAACTGGCCCGTGAGGATATCCTGCAGACGGTTGGCGTTGGCCAGGGCTTTTTTCAGATCGGCCGGCGCATCGGTCTCGCCGGGCTTCAGTACGTAGGCATTCTGCTGGGTATCGGTATTCAGCCGCAGGTACGTAATGCCGAAATCCACGTGGATGAGGTCGCCGGGCATGATCACCTCGGCGTCGTAGCGTCCCAGCGTCCAGTCGCTCATCGTGGTTTCCGGCGCTTCGGCGCGGTCGATGGACACCGACGGCTGGAACCAGGTCGTGAGCTTCAGTTCGCGTATGCGCTCGCGGTACCACCAGACGACGTCATCCGTCGTCGTCACGCCGGGCTGGATCACTGCTTCCGAAAGTCCCTCGGCAAGAATCTCGTGCGCGATGCGCACGATGTTCTGGTACACGGCCATTTCGTCCGGCGTCCGGGTCTCGAGCCAGCCGACGGCGAGATCCTCGGCGGAAACGACGCGTTCCTGCAGCCGTTCCGGGATCGCACCCATGAACAGTTCGAACTCGGTATGCGAGATGCCATCGGCCAGCGGGAAATCTACCGAGTAGTTGAGGCCGATGCGGCGCGGGTTGCGCTCATCGATGAGCTTGCCGAGGTGCGCCCACTGCTCGCCGTCTTCCTCCTGGTTCCAGGCGCCCTCGAAAATGTCGCCCACGGCATAGCGCGACACGGACAGCGTTTCGAGCGGCTCGCCCTCACCGCGATCATGGATGAGCAGGATCGTCGTGCGCCGCGCCGCGTGCCAGTCTGACGGCAGCATCGTGCGAATGACCGGGTCCTCGTTGTACTCACGCGAGACAATGACCCACATATCGATGCCGGCACGGCGCATCAGCATCGGCAGGACGGTCTCGACGCGGGCGTCGAGCCAGCGGTCGATGACCGCCGCACGGTCCTTCATCGGCAGGATGACAGGCTCGCCGGAAATAGCCGCCGGGCATGCGACGACGGCCAGCGCCGCCAGTATTGTTCTTCTCATAAAGGCTCTCCCTGAACGCCGGGCCATTGTGCCGCCAAGGCCGGTCGCTGGCAAAGCGCGGATTCGGGTAAGATCGGCGCATGAGAACGCGCCTCGCCTGCCTGCTCGTCTGCGCGGTCCTGCCGGCCGGCGCGACCGAGATGGTGGCGGGAAACGTCGAGGTCTACGGCCAGACCATTCATTGCGCCGAGGCGGGCAATGGCCCGCCGGTCATCCTGCTGCACGGCCTCTGGGCGGCACGAACGAATGGGGCACTGTCATTCGGCCGCTTGCTGAATCGCACCGCTTCATCGCGATGGACTTCCCGGGATTCCACGGCTCCGATAAACAGCACGTCCAGTACCACAATGCGCTGCTCTCTCAGTTTCTCGCCGGATTCATTGGCCAAGACATCCAAGGCTCTGTCGTGCGCGTGATCGAGGGTGCCGGCCACCTGCCGCAGATCGAGCAGCCCGCTGCATTCTTGAATGACGTACTGCCCTTCCTTATCAACGAAGCACCATTTGCCCATGCCGACGATGATTTCGAAGACAAACCTGAATAACTGCCGGATGATCATGCTGCTGGCGTTCCTGCCGGCGCTGACCTCGGCCGACGACTCACTCCAGGGTGCGTGGGAGCGCGTCTCTCTGACCAACACGCGAACGGGCGAGTCACCGGAAGCGCCGAACCGGCGAGGGCTCCTGATCATGGCGCACGGCCACTATTCGATGATGACGATGAATCCGGACCGGCGTTTCGTGCCCGACGCCGAGGTCGAGGCAATGGCCGTCGGCGCACGGATCGCCTACCTGGAAGAATGGCTGGACATCAATGGCCACACCGGACGATACGAGGCCGCTGACGGCAAGCTTACCTGGTACCGCGACATTTCCGAGAATCCCCGCGAAGTCGGCACGATCTCGAACCTCAACTACGAGTGGCGCGACGAACTTCTCGTCATCTTCTTCACGCTGCCGAACGGCGACCGCTACGACTGGGTCTGGCGCCGCGCGGGATCGTAACAGGGTCGGATCCGGATCCGGCCCTGATCCGACCCCAGGAGCCTAGTTGGCGAGGTCCCGGTACGCCGCTTCCAGCATGGCGGCCGAGCTGCCGATGCGGCCGGTGCCGGCCCAGCGCTCGTCGTAGTCTGCGGTCAGGCCGGCAGCCTGGATTTCCTCCAGCGACTTGCCCTCGCGGATTGCCGCCGCGACGCGGTCGCGGAAGACGACCAGCATGTCGCGAAACGCCGCGACCTCGGTTACGTTGGAGACGCCACCATGGCCGGGAATGATCTTCGTATCTGCATCGGACACCGCCAGCAACAGGTTCAGTGCATCGATCGTGCCGAGGTAGCTGCCCCCGTTGGCGACGTCGATATAGGGATAGGTGGTCGTGCGGTAGACGTCGCCCGTGTGCACGACGTTCGAGCCGTGGAACCTGATGTACGAATCCCCGTTCGTGTGCGCGTCCGGCACCTTGAACACGTGCACGCGCTCGCCGTTGATATGAAACGACATCTCAGCGCTGAATGTGACGAATGGTGGTGCCTCGGCGTAGCCTGCAATCTCCATCTGGCTGCGCACGTTGTCGTGGCCGAAGATCATCGTGCCGCTGCGGCCGAAGTTCTCGTTGCCGCCGGTGTGGTCGGGATGCATGTGGGTGTTGACGAGAAACCGGATTGGTTCGTCTGACACCTCGCGCACGGCTGCCACTATCTTTTCCGTCAGCGGCGCGTACTGGTCGTCGATCAGGAACACGCCGTCCTCGCCGGTGAACAGGCCGATGTTCCCGCCCCGCCCCTCGATGTAGCTCACGTTACCGGCGACCGGGTGTATCTTCACCGTTACGTCGTCGAATTCCTGTGCAACGATCGCGCCGGGCACCGCAATTACCGCTGAAATCAATACGCTGACGATTCGCGTGCGCATGGTCTTGTCCCCCTTGGTTGTGGCTCCCGGTATTTCGTTCCGGTTTCCGTGAGGGTAGCGTATCGGCGCGCCTGCACCAATCCCCTGCGCTGCGGTATGATCCCTCTGCCTGCAAAGAACAATACCGGGCCAATCGCTGCACAGGGGGAATACCATGAAGCGAATTCTCGCGCTCGTCGCAGTCGGCATCTGCTTGCCCGCCGGCATCGCACTGGCACAGGACGAGGCTATCGAAGTCGAGGGGCCGCCGCCGGAGCTGTCCGGCCTCAAGGCGGAGGCCGCGGAAATCGTCGGCGACAACCAGAAACTGACCCAGGAAATCGTCGACAGCCTGTTTTCCTTTTCTGAGCTAGGCTTCCAGGAATTCGAGACTCAGCGCTACCTGACGGAGCTTCTCGAATCGAACGGCTTCACTGTCGAACGCGGCGTGTCTGGCATCCCGAGCTCCTGGTGGGCATCGTGGGGCAGCGGCAAACCCGTGATCGCTCTGGGCTCCGACGTCGACGGGATCCCGAAGTCCTCACAGATGCCCGGCGTCGCTTACCGCCAGCCGATGGTGGAAGGCGCGCCGGGGCACGGAGAGGGCCACAACTCGGGCCAGGCTGTGAATATCACGGCCGCGCTGGCGGTGAAGGAGCTCATGGAGCGCGAGAATCTGCCGGGCACGATCGTCCTCTGGCCGGGCATCGCAGAGGAGCTCGTTGCGACCAAGGCGTGGTTCGCGCGAGACGGCCGCTACGAAGGTGTAGACGCCGTTCTTTTCACGCATGTCGACGACGCCATGGTGGTGAGCTGGGGCCAGGCGACCGGCACGGGACTCGTCTCGGTGGAGTACACGTTTGACGGCACGGCAGCACACGGTGCCGGAGATCCCTGGAAGGGCCGCAGCGCGCTTGACGCCGTCGAGCTGATGAACGTCGCGTGGAATTTCCGCCGCGAGCACCTGCACCCGCTGCAGCGCTCGCACTACGTGATTGTCGACGGCGGCGACCAGCCGAACGTCGTGCCATCGAAGGCAACGGTGTGGTATTTCATCCGCGAGATCACGGCCGACAAGATTCGCGAGAACTTCGCCACGCTGCAGCGCATCGCCGAAGGTGCAGCGATGATGACGGATACGACCGTGTCCCGGCGCATCGTGGGCGCGGCTTATCCCCGGCATTTCAACAAACCGATTGCCGAAGCAATGCATCGCAACATTCGTGCCGTCGGCATGCCGGAGTGGTCAGATGACGACCAGGCATTCGCACGCGCCTTCCAGGAGTTCATGGAGGCCGACGAGATCACGGGGCTGAAGACCGAGGTCGACGACCTCGAAGCGCCGAAAGAGGAACCGGAATCCGGCGGTTCCGACGACATCGGCGACGTATCCTGGAACGTGCCGACGGTGACACTCCGTTTTCCATCGAATATCGATGGTCGGACGGGTCATCACTGGTCGAGTGCGATCGCGATGGCTACGCCGATCGCCCACAAGGGCGCGACGGCCGGCGCCAAGGTCGTGGCCGCGACGATGCTCGACCTGATCCAGGACCAGGCCCTCGTTGAAAATGCATGGACCTATTTTCGCGAGGAGCAGACCGCGAACGAGACCTACCTGCCGTTCATCGGCGACGACGACCCGCCGGCGATCGAGAAGAACGAGGCAATCATGGGCACGCACAAGGATGAGTTGAGCAGGTATTACTACGACCCGTCGAAATACGACACGTACCTCGAGCAACTCGGCATCGATTATCCGCAGCTCGAGAAACCGGGTGCGGAATGAGGAGTGGCAACGTGAGTAACCGTGTGAAATTTCTGCTGGCCGTAATTGCGGCGTTCGCCCCGGTGTGCGGCTTCGCGGCGAACACGATCAAGGTCGACGTCATCAAGAATCCCTACGGCGGCAGCCGCAACGTGCCCGAGCTCTCCACGAACCCCGACTACATCCACGCCGCGGGGATCGAGCGACTGATCGCCCAATGGGGTGGCGAGCTGATCCGTCCCGTACAGGACATTCGCCTGACGCCGGCGCAGGAAAAGCAGTACGGCGAGTGGAACCGGATGGCACTCGCCAACGCCAATTTCGCGGACAAGGTTCGTGAAGGTTTGCAGGATGGCATGATAACGGTGGGCCTCGAAGCGAACTGCAACGACCTGCTCGGCATGCTCTCCGGTCTCAAGTACGACTCCGACGGCAATGCCCGCAAGGTCGGCCTCGTCTTCTACGATTCTCACGGCGACTTCAACGTGCCCGAGACGACGCTGTCGGGCATGCTCGGCGGCATGCCGGTCGCGATCGCCGCCGGTCACGCGCTGCACAACCTGCGCAGGACGACCGGGCTCGAGGAGCCGCTGCCGATGAGCCACATCATGTGGGGCGGCGTGCGCGACCTCGACCCGCTCGAGGCGGACCGCTTCCGCGAGTACGAAGTCCGGCAGGTGTCGGTTAATGACATTCGCGAGATCAGTGACAATTTCCGCGCCCAGTTCGAAGCGCTCGCAAACGAAGTCGACGTGGTCTACGTGCACGTCGACATGGACGTGCTCGAGCCGGACGAGGTGCCCGGTCATGGCCTGGCTGTTCCCGACGGGCCGAGCAGCAAGGCGCTCGCGGCGGCGATCGGCGTCATGTTCGAGAATCCGAAGACGGTCGCGCTCGGCATCGCGTCGACGCCGTCATTCAATGCCGACCCGGACGGCCGCAGCCGCCAGGCCGCACTGAACCTGATTGAAGGCGCTATAAAGGGCGCGCGTTCGCGCTGAGGTCACGCCGATGAAACGGACGATGCTGCTTGCCCTCGCCCTCAGTGTCTCGATGGCGCAAGCCGACGGCGGCTGGTTGCACGAATCGGGCGAGGTCGAGGCGATCTTCCAGGACGGCGGCAATACCATTCTCGACGAGACGGCGAAACGGGAAGTGACGCCGCGGCTCGAGTTCCGCTGCGATCACTCCGGCGGGGAGATCATTGCACGCATCGACTGGCGCCGGTTCATTTCGTCGTTTGGCACCGCAGTCGGCTTCAAGGTCGACGGCGGCGCCTTTACCTGGCTCAAGTGGAAGGTTGACAGCTCGGAGCAGGTGACAGTCAGCCCGTCCGCGGACGATACGCAGAAGCTCATTGGTACACTAGAGGGCGGCGAGTCATTGCTCATAGATGTCACGCCCTACTCCGAGGGCCCGGTGACGGTGACGTTCGATCTTGCCGGCTTCGAAGAGGCGCTCGGGGATCTGCGCGAACGCTGCCGATAGGAATCAGCCGCGTCTGATCAGCCCGTCCCCTCGACGCCCAGCCGCTCGTGCATGATCGGGCTCGTCGTCGTGTACTGCACGTGAACCTTTTTGTCCGGCTCGATGCGCTGCTTGATCGCGAATGCGGCGAGTGCCGCCTCGTGGAAACCGCATAGGATCAGCTTCTTCTTGCCCGGATAGAAATTAATGTCGCCGACAGCGTAGATGCCGGGAACATTCGTCTCGAACTTCTCGGTGTCGACGTTGATCGTCTTCCTGTTGATGTCCAGACCCCACTCGGCAATCGGGCCGAGCTTCGGCGCGAGGCCGAAGAACACGAGCGCATGATCTGCCTCGACCTCGACGGACTCGCCGTCTTTTGACTCGATGACGACAGAGCGCAGTATTCCATCCTCGCCATTGAAAGCAGTCGCCTTGGCGTTCAGGATCTCGTCAATCACGCCGTCTGCGACGAGTTTTTTCATTCTTGTGACCGAGTCCGGCATCGCGCGATACTCGTCGCGTCGGTGCACGAGCGTGATGCGCTCCGCCTTGCCCGCGAGCTCGAGCACCCAGTCGAGCGCGGAGTCGCCACCACCCAGGATCACGAGTCTCTTGCCATGGAACTGCGACGGGTCTCGGACGCGGTAATGCAGTGCGCTGCCCTCGAAGTCTTCCGAATTCGTTGCACGGATCTGGCGCGGCTGAAACGAGCCGACGCCGGCCGCGACGACGATCGCCTTCGCCGTAAACTGCGTGCCCGCGCTCGTCTCGACAAAGAACGTATCTTCGTCCTGTTTGCGGACCACCTGGACTTCCTCTCCGAGGTGCATGCCCGGGGCGAAAGGCTCGATCTGCTTCAGCAGTGCCTGTGTGAGCTCCTCGCCGGTGCATACCGGGATCGCGGGTATATCGTAGATGGGCTTGTCGGGATAGAGCTCGGTGCATTGCCCACCCGGCAGGCGAATCGAATCGACCACCTCGGCTTTTAACCCGAGGAGTCCGAGTTCGAACACCTGGAACAGGCCACAGGGGCCTGCGCCCACGATCACGACGTCAGTGCTGATCACAATTCACTCCCTCGTCGAAGCGACCGGCATTGTCCCGACTATGGCGGCGGCCCGCAATAAGCGAGCATACGTGGTTACCGAAAGTCGCTTCAGCTCGCCACCGGGCAGGCGCGGAATTCGGGCAGCGCCTCGGCGCGTGCCGAGAAACAGGCAAGTCCCGGGAACGATGTCGGTGCGAATTCGTCCGCGTAGTGCAGCTGCAGGAATCGCCAGGCTGTCGCGATCGTGACGTCGGCCTGGCCCGGCGCGTCCCCGCCGAGCCAGCTTTCGCCGTCGCCGACAATAGCTTCCATACACCCGAGACCACCCTTGATCTGCTCGCGGACACGCGTGAGCCATGGAGCGTGTTGCGCCTCGGCAGGCCGCTTCTTCGTCTCGTAGTAGAGTTGGACGGCTTTCTCGTTGACCGCCATCGCCATCCCGATCGCCGCGAGCGCGTCGACGCGGGCGGCGAGGTTCGCCGGCACCATCGACGGACGCCCGCTCGTCGCCTCGAGATAATCGATGATCAGCGTCGAATCGATCAGAATGCGACCATCATCGAGCACGAGCGTCGGCACCTTGACCAGCGGGTTGATCGCCCGAATCTCATCATAGTTGGTGAACACCGAGATCTGCCGCCTCTCGAGCGGTATCCCCAGCAGCTCCGCGGTAATGGCGACGCGGCGGACATAGGGTGAATCGAGCATGCCGATCAGTTGCATTACGAATACTCCAGTAGCTTCGAATCGATTTCCGGGAAGAATCTCGCCCCACTCGGCGAAAGTCGCAGCCAGTCTTCACGGCTGCTGGCCGGCGCCACGCCCGGGAATCCGGCGCCGAGACCCTTGAGGTCGTTGATGAGCTGAAAGTGCAGGTGCGGCGGCCAGTTGCCGTTGCAGGGCGGCGCCCCGACCCGCGCGATACGCTCACCGGCGCGCACCGGCTGCCCGGCCGCGATTTCGTCGAGCGTGTCGAGCGACAGGTGGCCATACAGCGTGAAAAACCCGCTGGCCTCGTGGCGCAGGATCACGAGCGGGCCGTAGTCCAGCGCTCCTTCGTTATTCGCGACGACCTCGACGACACCGTCCAGCGGTGCGTGCACGGGCGTGCCGGCCGCGCAGAAGAGGTCGATGCCCATATGGATCGTGCGCATCTCGCCGCCGTCGCTCGCAAAACTGTCGTTTGCATATAGTTCGCGAGGCTCAGCCCAGCGCCCGAACGCGAAGCGCGTACCGGCGTCTGCCATTGCCTTGTCAATCAACGCGCCGAGGACATCGACATCGAGGCCCGCAACCGGGCGGCCGCCAAGCATCGCGCCAATGCCGAGATCGAGAACGATCGCGCGGCCGTCCGTCTCGATGATCGGCGCTGTCATTCCGGTGTCAGCACGCGGCCGTGCAAGTCGCCGGCGAGCGCACGGTTCTCGCGCGCGACGCGGCCGTTCACGATCACGACGTCGAACCCTTCGGCAAGCTGCAGCGGGTCCGGGTACGTTGCCGTCGCCCGCACCCGGGCCGGGTCAAACACGAGCAGGTCGGCTTTCGTGCCGACCTCGATCGTGCCGCGGTCGGTAATGCCGAGCACGTCGGCGGCAAAGGACGTCATCTTCTGCACGGCGCCAGGGAGTGACAGGACATGCTCGTCGTTCACGTAGGTCTCGATGATCTTCGCAAACGTGCCGTGCCCGCGGGGGTGGAACCCGGTCGGGCTGCCGTCCGAGCAGACGCCGACATTCGGATCAGCGAGAAAGCGCGCCTGCAACGCATCGTTCATCACGAAATACGCGCCCGACGCACCGGTCGGGCCGATCTCATCAATGAGCACGTCCTCGAACGGCTTCTCGAGTTCGTGAGCGATGGCGGCGAGCGTCCTGCCGGTCCATTTACCCGTGCCGATCAGCGTTGCCTCGGGCCCGTTGCGGCGATTGACGCGCTCGCGCAGGTAATCCGCGAGTTCTTCGCGACGCTCCGCTTTCGCAATTTCAAACTGCTCCGCCATCTTCGCCCACACGGGGAACACGATGCCGATGCCCGTATAGCTCGCGGTGTAC
>Ga0224505_10002762_pt1 | contig 10169 bp, 9 predicted proteins | sample SF_Jan12_sed_USG_FD_169102 | JGI IMG/M metagenome (GOLD analysis project Ga0224505, IMG submission 169102) | Sediment microbial communities from San Francisco Bay, California, United States - SF_Jan12_sed_USGS_4_1 | ecosystem: Environmental > Aquatic > Marine > Sediment | place: USA: California...
TCCAGCGTGCGCTCGAAGCCGAAGGGCTGGCGGAGGCGTCACGAACCCGGATGTTGGTGTCGGTGCGGGGACTGCACCGGTTCCTGCTGGCCGAGGGCTTCACCACCACGGATCCCTCGGCCGACGCCGAACCACCCCGTCCCGGTCGGGGCCTGCCCAAACCACTCAGCGAACGCGAGGTGGGAATGCTGCTCGATGCCATCGAGGGCGACGATCCCAAGGCCCGACGTGACCGAGCCATGGTCGAGGTCCTGTACGGCACCGGCGTTCGTATCTCGGAACTGGTCGGCGCCTCGCTCGGTGACCTGGATCTGTCGGCTGGCCTGCTCCGGGTGCTCGGCAAGGGCTCCAAGGAGCGGATCGTTCCGGTCGGTCGGCTGGCCGTGGTGGCCCTCGTCGAGTGGCTGGCGCCAGCCGGTCGAGGCGCGCTCGAACCCGAGCGGTGGGCCAGTCGCGATGACGCCGAGGCGCTCTTTCTCAACAACCGTGGTGGACGGCTGAGCCGGCAGGGTGCCTGGGGAGTGCTCAAGCGCCATGCGGCGGCCGTCGGTCTGGCCTCCAAGCTGAGCCCCCACGTCCTGCGCCACTCGTGCGCCACGCACATGCTGGATCACGGTGCCGATGTGCGTAGCGTCCAGGAATTGCTGGGTCACGCCTCGATCACCACCACGCAGGTGTACACCTCGGTGTCCACCGAGCGGCTCAAGCAGGTCTACCGCAACGCCCATCCACGGGCCCGGGAGGACTGAACATGGGCGGAGCGTGGCATCTCACCCGCCGGTTCTTCGGATCGCTCCGCCCGGGCGGACCCCGACCATCGGATCAGGAGTGGGTCGATGGGGTGCTCTCGGCCGAGGAACGAGCGTTGTGGGGTCGCCTCTACGGTCCTGATCGACGGCACTCGGTGGCGGTGACCCGTCGTGTGGAGGCGGCGCTCGGCTCCGACGCCACCACACCGGTGCTGGCCGCGGCGCTGCTGCACGACGTGGGCAAGGTGCAGAGCGGCCTGCGGACCTACACCCGCGTGGCCGCCACCCTGTCGGCGGCGGTCGCCGGGCGCGAAACGGCCGAGCTGTGGGTGCGGGGATCCGGGCTGACCCGTCGCATCGGGTTGTATCTGCAGCACCCGCAGATCGGCGCCGATCTCCTGGCCATGGCCGGCAGCGACGAGCTGGTGGTGGCCTGGGCCCGCGAGCACCATCTGCCCCGGGAGCAGTGGACGCTGGACCCGGCCGTTGCCGAGGTGCTGTACCTGGCCGACGACGACTGACCGTTTCTGTCCCGTCCCAGCGCTCCGAGCCGCGGTGAACTGGCCGTGTCTCGTCGAGCCGTCGGTCGCGCCCACCCAGGCCCGGAGGTGCAGGGGTCAGGCGGGGGTGAGGCCGATGTTCGTGCGGGCTCGGTCCAGCACCGGGTCGATGACGACCCGTGCCTTGGCGGCGCCGAGGCGGAGGATGTCGGTGGTGGCGGCGGGGTCGGCGGCCAGCTCGTGGTAGCGGGCCTGAATGGGTGACAACAGGTCACACACGGCGGCGGCCGTGTCGGTCTTCAGTGGCCCGTACTGCTCGTACCGGTCGGCCAGCGCCGCCGGGTCGGCGCCGGTGGCCGCACCGAGGATGGACAGCAGGTTCGACACCCCGGGCTTGGCCGACGGGTCGTAGCGGACCTCGGCGTCGTTGTCGGTGACCGCTCGCTTGATCTTCTTCTCCACCGTCTTCAGGTCGTCGAGCATGCCGATGGTGCCCTGCGGTGAATCGGCCGACTTGGACATCTTGTTCTCGGGGTGCTGGAGGTCCATCACGCGAGCACCGGTGGGCGGGATGAACGCCTCGGGAACCACGAAGGTCTGGCCGTACCGGCTGTTGAAACGCTCGGCGATGTCGCGGGTGATCTCGATGTGCTGGCGCTGATCCTCGCCGACGGGGACGAGGTCGGTGTCGTACCCGATGATGTCGGCCGCCTGCAGCGCGGGATAGGTGAACAGGCCGGCCGAGACGAAGTCCCTCTGTTCGGACTTGTCCTTGAACTGGACCATGCGGGACAGCTCGCCGTAGGACACGTTGCATTCCAGCAGCCAGCCCAGTTCGTTGTGCTGGTGCAGGTGGCTCTGCACGAAGAGGGTGCAGCGGTCGGGGTCGACGCCCGTGGCCACCAGCAGTTGGGTCAGTGCGACGGTGTTGGCGCCCACCTCGCCGGGTTCCTTCGGGATGGTGAGGGCGTGCAGATCGACCACGCAGTACACGCACTGATGCCGATCCTGGAACTGGACCCAGTTCTGGAGGGCGCCCAGCAGGTTGCCCAGATGCAGTTCGCCAGTGGGCTGGATGCCCGAGAAGACCCGTGCCATCGCCAGAGGCTACCGGTGGTGTCGGTTCACGAAGCCGATTTGGCTGCCTTGTAGGCCGCCAGGGTCCGCTCCCGGGCGAAGCCATGATCGACGATCGGCTCCGGATAGTCCTGGCCCAGGGTGACGCCGGCGGCGGCCAGCTCCAGTGGCCCGAGTCGGCTCGGTTGGTGGATGGACCGCCGGTCGAGCCCCTCCAACTCGGGGAGCCAACGGCGGATGTACGTCCCGTCGGGATCGAATCGTTCGCTCTGTGTGGTGGGGTTGAACACCCGGAAGTAGGGAGCCGCATCGGGCCCGGTGCCGGCCACCCACTGCCAGTTCCCGGCGTTCTGGGCCACATCACCATCGAGCAGGTGGTGGCGGAAAAACCGCTCGCCGATTCGCCAGTCGACGAGCAGGTCCTTGACCAGGAACGAGGCCACCAACATACGGACGCGGTTGTGCATGAAACCGGTGGCGAGCAGCTCGCGCATGCCGGCATCGACGATCGGGAACCCGGTACGGCCCGTCTGCCAGGCCTCGACGCCGACCGGGTCGTGACGCCATTCGATGGCGTCGTACTCGGGGCGCATGGCTCGCTCGGTGATGTCGGGCCGGGCCAAGGTGGTGTGGGCGTACCAGTCCCGCCAGGCCAACTGACGGCAGAAGGCGGCCCGGCCGTCGGTGTGGTCGCCGACCCGGTCGAGCACGAGCCGGGGGCTGATCGTGCCGAAGCGGAGGTCGGCTGAGAGGTGTGACGTGCCCGGTCGGCCGGGCAGGTCGCGGTCGTGCACGTACGCATCGACCCGGTCCAGCCACTGGTCCAGCCGCTCGTGGGCGCCGTCCTCACCCGGCGTCATGGCGGGCTCCCGGGCCGGGTCGGGAAGGGGATCACCGGCGATGGCAACCAGCGTGGCCGGGCCGGCGGTGGGCCAGACCTCGTGGGGCACCCGCTGCCAGGCCCGGTGAAACGGGGTGAACACCCGTGAGAGACCTCCCTTGGCCGTGAGCACCGTGCCGGGCGGTTGTACCAGCGTGCCCCAGAGCGGTTCGACGGGAACCGCCAGCGCATCGGTGACGACGCGATCTCGATCCTGGGCGTACGCGCTGACATCGGCGTTCCAGGTGACGTGGGCGATGTCATGGTCGGCGACGAACCGGGGCACCACGGCGCGAGGGTCTCCTCGCAACAGCGTCAGCCGACCACCGAGCGTCCGGTCGAGCGCAGCCAGATGGGCGAGCAACAGGTCGCGGCGTCGGTCGCTGACGCGATCGAACAGCGCCGGATCGAGCACGTAGAGTGCCGCCACCTCGTCGCCCACACCGGTGGCGCGGGCCCACGCCGGGTTGTCCTCGAGTCGGAGGTCGCGTCGGAACCAGCACAGTGCCCGCATGGGTCCGAAGCTAGCGGCCCCACGCCGCCGATCCGGGCGCAGACCATGTACGGCGCGACCGGATCGGCGCAATAGGGTGCGGCCATGGCCTATGAGGTCCAGACGGACGTGTACCAGGGTCCCTTCGACCTGCTGCTCCAGCTCATCTTGGCCGATGAGGTGGAGCTGTACGAGATCTCGCTCGTCGACATCGTCGATGCGTACCTGGGTGAGCTCGAGCGCATGGACATGTGCGATCTCGATGTGGCCACCGAGTTCCTGCTGATCGCCGCCACCCTGGTCGAGCTCAAGACCCGCCGGTTGTTGCCCGACGACCGCGAGTTCGAGCTCGAGGACGAGTTCGGGCTGTGGGAACAGCGTGACCTGCTGCTGGCCAAGTTGCTCGAGTGCAAGACGTTCAAGGACGCGGCGGGCGCCCTGCGCCGGCTGAGCGTCGACGCCGAGCGGTCCTACGCCCGACGGGCCGGCCTCGACGAGGCGTTCATCGGGCTGGCTCCTGATCTGTTGACCGACGTGACCGCCCTGGACGTGCGCGACGCCTACGTCCGGGCCATGGCCCCTCGACCCGAGCCCCGCGTCGACCTCTTCCACGTGAATCCCATCACCGTCACCGTGCAGGATGCGGTGGTCGAGCTGCTCGACGAGCTTCCGCGGGTGGGGCGTATCGGGTTCCGGGCCCTCACCGAGGGCCTGGTCGATCGCATCGAGGTGGTGGTGCGGTTCCTCGCCGTGCTCGAGCTGTTCAAACAGAACCTGGTCGATCTCGAGCAGGTGCGCACGTTCGGTGAGATCGTCATCCGCTGGACCGGCGATGCCGACGCCACGGGCGGGTTCGAGATCGATGGATACGAAGGATGAGATGACCCAGACCCCACCACCCACCCTGGACGTGCCGGTCGACGACAGCGAGCTCGACCCCGACGTCGGTCGGGCCATCGAAGCCGTCGTCATGGTGGCCGAGGATCCGGTGCCGCCGGGCCTGTTGGCCCAGCTGTGCGAGGTGGGCGAGGAGCTGATCGAAGCGCACTGCAACGCGCTGACTCGCGGCTACGAAGAGCAGGGTCGGGGCTTCGTGCTGGTGCGGGTGGCCGGGGGCTACCGCTATCAGAGCCACGTCGACCAGGCCGCCTACGTCGAGCGCTACGTCCTCGACGGCCAGTCCAGCCGTCTCTCGGCCGCTGCGCTCGAGACCTTGGCCATCGTGGCGTACAAGCAACCGATCTCACGGGCCCAGGTGGCGGCGATCCGCGGGGTCAACGTCGATGCCGTGATGCGCACGCTCGATCAGCGCGGCTACATCGCCGAGATCGCCCGGGATCCGGGGCCGGGCCAGGCGGTGTTGTTCGGTACCACCCAGCTCTTCCTCGAGAAGGTGGGGATCGATTCACTCGACGACCTGCCTGCGCTCGGTGGCTTCGTGCCCGGTCCCGAAGTGGTGGAGCAGCTCGAGGCCGGGCTGCGGCTCGACGACGAGGCCCCGCTCGGCCCGGCCGACGGCGGCGAACCGGCCGTGGCGGCCGGTGATGGCGAAGCCATCGATCTGACCGCGTCCGGTGCCGCCGAGCCCCCGGCCTCGGAGGCCGAGCCGCGCTCGGCCGACGCCGACGCCCAGCGTCACCCAGGTCAGGCCGACGCGGTGATCATCGAGCTGCCTCCTCGGGCCGGGCGCGACGGCTGAGCACGGCCGGGCGATGAGCTCGCCGGAGGGGGAGCGGCTCCAGAAGGTCCTGGCCCGCCTCGGGGTGGGTTCTCGCCGCCATTGTGAGGACCTCATCGCCGACGGTCGAGTGCTGGTCAACGGCGCGCCGGCCCGGCTCGGGCAGCGCATCCACGACACCACCGACCGCGTGGAGATCGACGGTGTTCCGGTGCCGGTCCGTCCCGACCTGGTGCACTATCTGCTCAACAAGCCTGCGGGCGTGGTCACCACCGCTGCTGATCCGCAGGGCCGACCCACCGTCGTGCAGCTGGTGCCCGATGAGCCACGGGTGTTTCCGGTCGGACGCCTCGATTTCGAGACCGAGGGTCTGCTGGTGCTCACCAACGACGGAGAGCTGACCCATCGGCTGACCCACCCGTCCTTCGGTGTCGAGAAGGAGTACCTCGCCCACGTCGAGGGCCGGCCCGGACGCGGCGCCCTCCGTGCGCTGCGTCAGGGGGTCGAGCTCGATGACGGGGTGACCGCTCCCGCCACCGTGGCCGCCATCGAACCCGACGTGTTGCGGATCGTGATCCACGAGGGGCGCAACCGGCAGGTCCGGCGCATGTGTGAAGCGGTGGGGCACCCCGTTCGCCGGCTGGTGCGCAGCCGAATCGGTCCGTTGCACGACCGCACACTGGCCCCCGGCGAGTGGCGGCGGCTGTCGCTGGACGAGGTGCGTCAGCTGGAGGAGGCCATCGCAGCCACGAGCAGCAATAGCCGAAACGGGGCCGGGCCGAGCCGACCACAGCGATAACCTGCTTCCTCGTGCCCGACGGCCCCAACCTCCCTCGCCGCGCCAATGTCATCGGCACCGGCCTCATCGGCGGATCCATCGGATTGGCCCTGGCCCAGCGGGGCTGGACCGTGTCGGCCCAGGATGCCGATCCATCGCGCGCCGATCGGGCGGTGGAACTGGGCGCGGCACACCAGGTCGGTCTCGACGCCGATGCGGAGATCACCTTCGTCGCCACTCCCGTGGGCGTCTCGGTTCCGGCCATCCACGAGGCCCTGACCCACACCAGCGGGCTGGTCACCGATGTCGGCAGCGTCAAGACGGTGGTGTCCGCCGCGGTTCGTGACCGTCGCTTCGTGGCCGGCCACCCCATGGCCGGTTCGGAGCTCGCAGGGGTCGACGCGGCCAGCGCCGACCTCTTCGACGGTGCGCTGTGGGTGCTGTGCCCCACGTCGGCCACCGCCGACGAACGGGCCTTCTCCGCCGTGCGATCGGTGATCGCCGACCTGGGGGCCGAGGTGGTGGTGCTCACGCCGGAGCGCCACGACGAACTCGTAGCGGTGGTGAGTCATGTTCCGCACCTGACCGCCGCCACCCTCATGACCCTCGCCGCTGATCGATCGGTCGAGCAGGGGACCCTGCTGCGACTGGCCGCCGGCGGCTTTCGGGACATGACCCGCATCGCGGCGGGTCACCCGGGTATCTGGCCCGACATCTGCGTGGCCAACAGCGATGCCATCACCGCAGTGCTCGACGAGCTGATCCTGCGACTGCAGCGGGTCCGCGGCGAGGTGGCCAACGGTGACCGGGCCGGCCTCACCAGCGGCCTGGAACTGGCTCGGACGGCCCGCACCAACCTGCCGGCCCGGGGGGTGCATCCCGAAGAGCTCTGCGAGGTGCGCCTGGCCATCCCCGATCGTCCGGGAGAGCTGGCTCGGGTGGTCGAGATCGCCGGCGACGCCGACGTCAACGTGTACGACATCGAGATCGCCCACGGCAGCGAGGGGGACCGTGGCGTGTTGATCCTGGTGGTCGAGGCCGAGGCGGCCGAGGAGTTCGTGGACGTGCTTCGCCGTTTCCGGTATCGACCGCGGGCACGGGCCCTGTCATGACCACTCGCCGCCGGAGGGTCGAGCCCCTCCAGCAGCCACCGGCGCACGTGGTCGATGTGCCCGGCTCGAAGAGCATCACCAACCGGGCGCTGCTCATTGCGGCCTTGGCCGAGGGCGATTCCCACCTCACGGGAGTGCTGCTGGCCGAGGACACCGCAGCCATGACCGACTGCGTCCGATCTCTGGGGGCCGGCGTGGATGTGGACGCGCCCAGCCGCACGATCCTCGTCGGTGGCGTGGCCGGCCGGGTGGCGCCCGGGCCTCGGTCTCTCTTCGCCCGTCAATCGGGAACGACCGGCCGGTTCATCGCCGCCGCCGTCCTGGCCGGCCGGGGTCGGTACGAACTGGACGGTGATGCCCAGCTGCGGGCCCGGCCGATGGCCGACCTGGTCGACGCCCTCGTCGGTCTCGGCGCCGAGGTGGATGCCACCGAAGGGCGGCTACCGATGGCGGTAGAGGTGGGCGAGGCCGTGGTCGGCGGTACGGTCGCGCTGGCCGCCGGCCGGACCTCCCAGTTCGCTTCGGCCCTGCTGATGGTGGGCCCGCTGCTGTCCGACGGGCTGGAGCTCCGCCTCGAGGGAGGCGTGGTCTCCCGGCCCTATCTGGACATGACGGTGGGGATCATGAAGGACTTCGGTGCCTCGGTCGAACTGGTCGACGGTGTCTATTGCGTGCACCCCGGCGGCTACCACGGTCGTCGCTACAGCATCGAGCCCGATGCCTCGGCGGCGTCGTACTTCTTCGGCGCGGCCGCGGTCACCGGTGGATCGGTGACCGTACGCGGCTTGCATCGCCAGAGCATCCAGGGCGACATCGGCTTCGTGGATGTGCTCCAGTCGATGGGCGCGCAGGTCGAGTCCTCCGACGTGGGGCTCACCGTTCAGGGTGGTTCGCTCCGGGGTGTCGACGTCGACCTCCGAGACTTGTCCGACACCGCTCCGACGTTGGCGGTGGTGGCGGCCACGGCGTCGGGCTCGACGACCATCAGAGGCATCGGCTTCGTCCGGGGCAAGGAGAGCGACCGGATCGCCGTGCCCATCGCGGGGCTGGCCGCCGTGGGGATCTCGGCCGAGCAGACCGCTGACGGTCTGGTGGTGCACGGTGGCACCCACCACGAGGGTGTGGTCGACAGCCACGACGATCATCGCATCGCCATGGCCTTCTCGTTGTTGGGGCTGCGGGGCCCGGCCGTGGAGATCTCCGATCCCGACTGCGTGAGCAAGACCTTTCCCGCGTACTTCGACGTACTCGACCGGCTACGTTCTCGGCCGGATCACACCGATTCGAATGACGGATACCGGGAGGACGAAGGGTTGCGCGAAAGCGACATCACCGTGATCGCCATCGACGGGCCCGCCGGCTCGGGGAAGTCGACCGTCGCCCGGGCCGTGGCCGATCGTCTGGGGCTCGAGTATCTCGATACGGGCGCCATGTACCGGGCGGTCACCTTCGCGGTCATTCGTCACGGCATCGACCCCGCCGATGTGGAGGACGTGGCCGCCATGGCGTGCGAACTGGACCTGTCGGTGGGATCCGACGGGGTGCACGTGGACGGCGTGGATGCCACCACCGAGATCCGGGGACCCGAGGTGACCCGTGCCGTGTCGGTGGTGGCCGCCAACCCCGGTGTGCGCAAGGAGCTGCGCAGTCGGCAACGGGAGTGGGCTCATCGACGGGGTGGCGGGGTGCTGGAGGGGCGCGACATCGGCACCGTCGTGTTCCCGGATGCCCGCCTGAAGGTGTATCTCACCGCCTCGCCCGAGGTGCGCGCCGCCCGTCGCGCCAAGGAGGTGAGCGATCTCGATTACGAGACGGTGGCCGCCGACATCGCCCGCCGTGATGCCTACGATCAGGGCCGAGCCGACAGTCCCCTGACGGAGGCCGACGACGCCGTGCTGATCGACACGACCGGACTCACGGTCGACCAGGTGGTCGATGCGGTCGAGGCTGCCCTGCGATGACGTCACCGCCGAAGCCCGCGCCGCGGCGCATGGGTGGCGAGATGACGCGTGTGCAGCGAGCTGTCTTCAAGCTGTTGCGCACCCTGCTCGAAGGGCTGATGCGTCTGTACTTCCGGCTCGAGGTTCGGGGCAAGGAGAACATCCCGGCGACCGGCCCCTTCATCCTGGCGCCGGTGCACCGCTCGTTCATCGATACGCCACTGGTCTCGGCGGTGACCCCCCGCGTGATCCGCTACATGGGCAAGGAGGCGATGTGGGACGGCTCCCGGTTCATGGCCTTCTTCCTCACCGCCATGGGTGGCTTTCCGGTGCAGCGGGGGTCGGTCGACCGCGATGCGTTGCGGGCCGCCCAAGAGGTGCTCGAGCGGGGTGAACCGCTGGTGATGTTCCCCGAGGGCACTCGTCGGGAGGGCGAGGTGGTGGAGGCCGAGGACATGCACGACGGCCCCGCCTTCGTCGCCAGCCGGACGCAGGTGCCGGTGGTACCGGTGGGGGTCGGCGGATCAGCCCGAGCGCTGCCCTTGGGCGCCAAGGTCCCACGACCCCGCAAGGTGATCGTCGTGGTGGGGGAGCCACTGACCCCGCCCGAGCTGGTGAATGGTCGGGCGCCCCGCAAACAGGTGAGGGCCTTCACCGAGGAGATGCGGACAACCATCCAGCAGCTGTTCGACGACGCCCGGGAGCAGGTGCACGACCGGTGAGCGCCGGACGCTCCGTCGGACCCGACGTGACGCGTCTCAGGTGGCGAAGACGGTGGACCAATCGCGTCTCATGCTGACCACGGTCCACCCCAGGCGGCCGGCCGTTTCCAGGATCGGTTCGGCTCGATCGAGGGTTCCGGCGACGCTCTCGTAGGCGTACTCCCGCTCGCCGTCGTCATGGTCGATCAGCAGGGCCATCGACGGCCCGTCGAAGGCGGTGGCGTACTCGAGCATCTCGGT
>Ga0224505_10002763_pt1 | contig 10169 bp, 9 predicted proteins | sample SF_Jan12_sed_USG_FD_169102 | JGI IMG/M metagenome (GOLD analysis project Ga0224505, IMG submission 169102) | Sediment microbial communities from San Francisco Bay, California, United States - SF_Jan12_sed_USGS_4_1 | ecosystem: Environmental > Aquatic > Marine > Sediment | place: USA: California...
GGCGATGATCCTGCCATCGGAAACAGCAATCGATTCTGCAAGCCGCATCTCAGGATCAACAGTATAGACCCGCCCCCCGGTAAGGACCAGATCTGCATGGATCGCTCCATCCCTGAAGACGAGAAGATACAACAGCGCGAGCAGAACGATGATGGCAGAAACGAACAGCTTCAACTTCATGGACAACTCCGATGGGGATGGGCAAGATCGGAACCAATATAGGAAATCGGTCAGCGACTGTCCACCACGCAGGAACCGGTTGATTGAGCCGGCCATCCCTGTTCCAGGTCGGAATGATATCCGGTTCACACGACCCACCCCATCGTTGACTCCCTGACCGCGTCGTTGCAACTCAGGAAGAGATTGGCTAAGTTGCCGCCCGGTTCTTCACAGGTTCATGAATCAACGAGACCCTATGTCCACGCAGGCGATTCCGCTCAAGGAAATTGAAGAGTTCATCACGGTCGTCCGCCGGCTCCGGAAAGAGTGCCCGTGGGACCGTGAACAGACCCATGAGTCGATCCGTGACATGCTGATTGAGGAGGCGTACGAGGTCATCGAGACAATCGACAAGGCTGATCCTGCAGGGCTCCGGAATGAGCTGGGTGATATTCTGCTGCATGTTGCGATGCATTCGGTCATTGCTGAGGAACAGGGCACGTTTGATCTGAAGGATGTGATTCGTGCAATCACGGCGAAACTTATCCATCGCCATCCCCATGTGTTTGGTGTCAGGGAGGTCCGGGGTGCAGCCGACGTACGATCGAACTGGGAGATGTTGAAGCTCGATGAAGGGCGGCAATCGGTGCTGGAAGGAGTCCCGCCCCACCTTCCCGCTCTCCAGCAGGCAGCACGCCTGCAGGAAAAAGCATCACGCGTGGGGTTCGACTGGAAGAATCCGGAGGATGTGTGGGAGAAAGTCAGAGAGGAACTGGATGAATGCCGCCGCGCTCTGGAGAACGGACCGAAAGAGAAGCGCGAGGAGGAGTTCGGAGACCTTCTGTTCTCTCTGGTCAACTACTCACGGTTTCTTCGGATCAACGCCGAAGGTGCTCTCCGGGTTGCGATCAAAAAGTTTGTGAGCAGGTTTACCATCGTCGAGGAAGAAATTCGAAAGGCAGGAAAGGATATCCGGAACGCTACACCGGAAGAACTCGACCAACTGTGGAACCGATCGAAAGCCCGACTGGCAGAGAACCCGGACAACCAGAGAGCGCCATGAGCCCGGTACCTACCCGCTCTCCCCCGCGGGGTCACCTCCATTGTGGAATTTGTCGTACGCATCGATAATGTCCTTGACGAGACGATGCCGCACGACGTCATTCCTGTCGAGATACACAAACGCGATCCCTTCGATCCCCGAAAGCACTTTCTGAATCTGCACAAGCCCGGACGACGACCTGGTAGGAAGATCGATCTGCGTTACATCTCCTGTGACGATCGCCCTCGAGTTGGGGCCCAGCCGTGTCAGGAACATCTTCATCTGCATGGCGGACGCATTCTGTGCCTCGTCCAGGATAACGAACGCATTATTCAGAGTTCGACCCCGCATATAGGCGAGCGGCGCGATCTCGATGATTCGTTTCTCGAGATAGGCCCTCAGCTTTTCACCGGCCATCATATCGTCCAGAGCATCATACAGCGGCCTCAGGTACGGATCGATCTTCTCCTTCAGGTCACCCGGAAGGAATCCAAGGCTCTCTCCCGCCTCGACTGCAGGTCTTGTGAGGACGATCTTGGAAATCTCGTTCCCTTTCAGAGCCGCGACCGCAAGCGCCACAGCAAGGTACGTCTTCCCGGTTCCCGCGGGACCGATCGCGAAGACGATGTCATTCTTGGCGACCGCCCTGATATACTCACCCTGACCGCTTGTTTTCGGGCGAATGATCTGGTTCCTGGTATAAAGAACAACAGCGGCCTGATCATCCCGTGATCCGGAATCCTGACGGTGCCCACCGTTGGTGCTTTCTTCCTGCACACCGAGAAGATTGATCACCGTTTCGACATCGTTCTTCGTGACGGTCCCGTTCTTGCTCAGAAGGAACTGCAGTTCCTTGAAGACTTTCTCGATCGACTCTACTTCCCGCTTGTCTCCCCGGATGGTAACAACGCCACCGCGGACCACAATGGTCGATTCGAACCTGTTTTCGATCACCTGAAGGTTCACATCTGACGGCCCGAGCAACCCCAATGCTTCTCCTTCAATCCTCACTTTCCGTTCAACGCGCAAATCGATCTCCTCGTCCCTGATTAAACAAGAAACCCCCTCCCCTGCAGTGCAGGAAAGGGGGTTGCAATGTCAAGTCGTCGAGCGACTTCAACACATTCAGCAGCGGTTATTCCCCGGTTACCTTTGTAGAGTAATACCGTTGTGCCGCTGCCTTCTCATCCGCGGTCATCGGTCCCGCTGCGGGGATCTTCAGCTTCTGGCCGGGATGGATGATATCCGGATCCTTGATCTGATCACGGTTGCCCTGCCAGATCTTCGGCCACATCCAGGCGTTGTTGTAAATATCCTTCTTCTTTGAGATGTTCCACAGGCAGTCCCTGTCACGTGACCAGGTACCAACCGTGTACACCTTTGCCGCGCCGGCGAGTGTCTTCTTCAGGCTGGCGACCTTGCCGTCCAATTCCTTCAGCTTGTCGTAAAACTCAGGAATGACGGAAAGCTTGTTTCCCCACAGCCCCTTGACCTCAGTTTCGAGGCCGTCGACTTCGGCGCTCCGGGCCAGGAGATCGGCATCGGAGAGTCTCATGAGGTTGTTCGCACGGGCTTCTGCGGCAGCAATCTGTGCTCTGTAGGCGGCGGCTTCGGTTGCATTCGATCCGACCAGGGCATACAGTTCATCAAGACATTTCTTGAGATCTGCATCACTCTTGGCAGACTGTGCCTTCATTGTTGCAATCTGTTCTTTGGTTGAATTCACGGTCGCGCTCATTTCGTCCCGCAACTGCGTGTAGCGGTCCATCTCGGCCTGCCACTCTTCAGCGGTCATTTCCTGGGCCGAAACATTTCCCACCACGAGCACGAGCGCAAGGATCACAAAAAGTACGCTCTTCATTTCCTTTAACTCCTTTTTCAATATCCAATTCATGAAAGAAATAAATCCTGTGGTGGTCGGTTACTTGCCGATACGCTGACGCACGACCTGCTGATCTTCGTTGCACTTCTTCAGCTTGGCATCCTTGTCAGCCAGTTCCATCTCCAGCGCACTCTTTTCCTGTGAGAGTCCCGCGAGTTCCTTCTGGAGAGCAGCATACTCTTCCTTCAGGGTGTTCAGTTGCATCATCTCTTCCTCGCTCGGGCTCGATGAGCATCCGCTCATCAGGAACAACCCGGGGACGAAAAGACCCACGAGAACCAGGGATAAGACCCTGTTCGTTTTTCTCATTTGTAGATCTCCTGTATTAATACGATTTATGTGTTTGAACGAAAGCGTTTGTTTATCGGGACCTCCAATTCACCGCCAATAATACAAAAAAAACGCAGGTATGTCAAATTTGAAAGCCAGATGAGAAGGATCTAACAAAATCCCTTTTCGGCAAGGCTGACAAAGGTATTTCCGGCGACAATAACATGGTCATGGAGGGGAATTCCGATGATTTTCCCCGCCTCCGCAAGCTGTCGCGTCACTTCGATATCCTCCCGTGAGGGTTCCCTGCTGCCGCTCGGATGGTTATGAACAACGATGACGGATGCCCCCCGGTTATCGATCGCGGATTTGAACACCTCGCGGGGATGTACGAGACTGGCATTCAGTGTGCCGGAGGTCAGTTCAATGTTCTTTATCAGCCCGTTCTTGCTGTCGAGCACCAGGACGTGGAACTTCTCGCACGGTGCATCCCGAAGAAGCGGAACCATGATGGCGGCAACGTTCGCCGGTGACCGGAGAATCGGTTGTTCGCCTGACAGCGCCCCCTGGACCCTGCGGCCGATCTCGAAGGAGGCGACCAGTTCGGCGGATTTCGCTGCCCCGATCCCCCGGATTCTCTGGAGTTCCTGTGCGTTGAGACCTGCGAGCCTTTGCAGCGACCCGTGTTCCTTCAGGATACTACGAGCGAGATCGAGTGCGGTCAGTCCGCCGGTACCGGTGCGGATCGTGGCGGCAAGAAGCTCGGCATCGGTGAGACCGGCCGGCCCCAGTCTGAGAAGTTTTTCGCGCGGTCGGTCATCCGGCGGGAGATCACGTATGCTTCGGCGGGAGAACAAGTTATCCATCTGTCCTCCCAGGGACGATTATCCTGTTGTTATTCTATCGAAAGCTCGTCGACACGGAGAACCCGTTCACCGTCAAACTGGAGAACCTGGAGCCAGGTATTCACGCGTCGGGAGGAAAATCCAATCCGGCTGTGGAGTCCGCGGAATTCCCGGACTCCCCCAAGCGCCTTCCTCAGGCTCTCCCGCTGGGTTGCCCCGGTACTGATCAGGGAAAGAACCAGGCGTCCGGTATCATACCCGAAGAGCACGTGGTTGGAGGGCCGTTGCCTGTGCGCTTCATAATACCGGTCCACAAAGGCCCCGTAAGCCGGATCTTCCGCCTCAGTGTAGCTGTCCGCATCGAAGAATACATTCCTGCAATAGCGCTTGTTGGCATCCAGTTCCGTGAAGTTGTTCCACTCTCCGGATCCCAGCAACTCAGTAACAAAATTGAAATAGACAATCTGCGAAGAGACAAGACCGATCTCCTCCGGCATGCTGACCGGAACATAAAAGCCGTCGATCCCTTCAGCCGGATATTCCAGGCTGTCAAGCCGCTCGGTTTCGATCGTGATGTCGACTCCGGCTGAATCGAGCAGCTGTGCTGCATTCGGCCCGAGCAGAGAAACAGCATCAACAACAGCCGACCTCTCCAGCAGGGAATCGATCCTGCTCATCGGCACGCCGAGATGGACCAGGGTGGCTATCTCCTGCCTCGACAGCGCTCCGCTGAACGCGATCATCGGAGGCGCCAACGTCACCATCGTGGCCCTGCGGATGTTCCTGAGCTGCATGGTGAAATCAGTCTCCCCCCGCTGGTACCATTCGGAAGCCACCAGTTCTGCACCGAGGCGGGTCGCTTCGCTCATGAATGCCTCCGCCATAAACTTCGCATAGGTATCGATCGGGGCTAGAACGGCGAGCCGTTTATGGCCGCGGTTGAGAACGGCGAACCGGGCCATCGCGATCCCCCGTGTCTCATAGTCAGGGTTCGCCTGGAAGATATACGGGCCGACCGCCGCGATCCCGTTGGAGTTCGCTGTAGGGCTCAGCAGAGGTATCTTCCGTGCATTGGCAAGTCCGACAACGGCAGAGGTAGTATTCGAAAACACCGGGCCGATAATTCCAATGATCTCCGGATCGGATGTCAATTCCTGTGCAATTCTGGTTGCAACAAGCGGATCGCGTTCTGTGTCGCGAACCACCAGAGAGACATGTGTCCGGACTGTCGGAGCCGAGTTATGCTCCTTCAGAGCAGCTTCGATTCCCGCCAGGAGATCTTCCCCGATCTGCCGGACCGGTGATCCCGCAAGTTTGCTCATGAGAGGGAGCAGGACACCGATCTTCACCTCGCTCCGCCGTTCGACCTGAGCTCTCAGAGCCGCAATGCGGGGCTGAAGGGATGGCGTCGGATACCGCGTTTCGCTTGAATCGAGAGCAACTCCGGCGAGTGCAAGTTCTGCGTTGCGGGCATGTTTTCCCGCCACTTTTATCCAGAGGTACGCCCTTTGAGTCCGGCCCGAGACATCCTGAAGGTGGTTCCTGATCCGGACAACATTATATGTCGAATCGATCACCGCGTCGAGTGCACTCACCACGTCCCGCTCCAGTCTCCCGCCGGAGCCGGGTTGTTCCAGATGCTCCCAGGCAGTCAGAAGAGTCGAGACAGCGGCATCGAATCGCTCGGTGCTCAGAAACGCAAGTCCAAGGTTATACTCGGCATCGGCCCGGTAGGAGCTTTCAGGATGCGTGGAAAGAAATGTCCGCAGGGTCCTTGCAGCATCCAGCCCCTCGCCGTTCCGCAACTGCGCCTTTCCTTTCATGAGATACGAGGCTGTTGTCCTTTGGTTCAGAGGAAATTCGCGGAGAACCCTGTCAAAACCTTTCACCGCCGCATCAAAATCTCCGGAGGAATACGAGTCCACCGCCTTCTGGAACACAGGGTTTACATCATCGATATAGGCAGGGAAATCCTGCCCGTTGCCATAAGGAATGCAGCTGAGAGAGAAAGCAAGAAGAACAACAAGCTGAAGGAAGCGATGAGTCATCTTTGTCCGTTGTTGAATCAGCGGGAAGGTCAGTAATCTTTTCGAATGGATGAGAGTCCGGCCCTGGTTGAAAAGAATGCTATGACAATCGAAATCAATGCGATGATCCCGACCGGCACAAGAAACTGTGATTCAGGAGAGCGACCGGGCAGAACCTGAGCCTGGAAATAGTTATTCAGCGGGACCACCAGCAGGAGCACCAGGACGGTAAGATACAGCATACTACCCAAAAACGCCAGCGAGGCACCGTGAGAGGACGCAACCCGGATCGGGTTCTTCTCCCGAAAAAGGGCAAAGAGTGCCCCGGTGCCGAGGTGGAGCGTGGTCAGGGCCACGGCGGCAAAGAACGCACAGAGCGCGCCGATGCCGGTGAGAAACGGGTCAGGGCTGAAGATCGGCAGTGACCCGAACGCAAGAACTTCCGCAAGGAGAGCGATCAGGAGGAGAGCGAACCCGAGCTTGTGAAAATAGAGCCGGGTAAGACTCATCGGAGAAGTCCGCACCGCCCAGAAACACCGCCCTTCCAGACTCAGCGCGGGAAAAACGAACCTCAGAGCGATCGAAGCGATCAGAAAGCCGATGAACATGAAGACGACGAGATAGGAAACCGCCCTCATCAGCGGGAGAGTCGCCGGCAGTTCCAGAGAGCGAACGGAGATCATGAAGATCATCAGAAGGAGCACCATCAGCAGAAAATGGAGCCATTGTCCCGGATCCCTGAAGAACATCCAGAAATCGCGCTTGAACAGAGAGGTTGTCTGCATGTTATTGCCCAGCAGTACACGTTCAAACCACGGATATCGATCGAAGCGCAGGAATCCGGGGCCTGTGTGACGTCCGCTCCTGGTTCCCCTGAGAGCGCTGGCATCGGAAACGGTCAGCCAGGTTTTATAATAGAGCTTCCGGGCGAGGAGTCCTGCAACCGTGATCAGACCGATCATCGTGAAGAAAAGAAACATGAAAAATGGAATCGCCCTGTCAGGAGTGCCCGCGACCGACCAGTAGAGAAACTCGGAGACCCAGTGGTTCGGCAGGTAACGGACCAGAGGCGGGTCAAGGTATCCGAAGTACGCATTGACATCCGGATAATGCTCCATGACTGCATTGACAAGGGCTACCGGATTTGTTGTCTTGAAATAGAAATACACGGCCCCGAGATAGACACCGGCCACTCCTGTCAGGAGCCAGCGGAACCCGATTAACCCGGCCGCACGGATCAGTCCCATCAGCGTAATCACCGCGATGATCCCCGCAATCAGCATGTAGGGAAGAAACACGGCGACGATCGAAAAAAAGGAGACGTACCATGGCAGATCAAAGTGTGCACTGTAGCCGAGGACCGCCGCAATCCCGATGAGTGCCAGTGTACTGGAACTGTAGAAGAAATTATCGACGAATCGGACCAGGAAGATCTTGGCATGAGAAATCGGAAGCGACATCATGAACGATACTTCTTCAGAACGATACAGGGTGGCATAGCAGACGATGACGTTGCCGATGTTGACGGTGATGAAGAAGACATAAAGGACCATCGAAAGGAAGCGGTGGTACAGGAAGAGGCCGATATTGGCTGTTTCGAGGAGATACCCGGTGACTCCCTTCGTCACGAGGAAGGTCCCGAGAGCAAAACCACCGAAGACTATTAACGATGAAAGATTCTTCAGCTGCGCCTGCCAGGAGGGACGTGCAATACCTTTGAGGAAGGAGGTCAGCTTGAACTGAAGAACGAGAAGGAGTTCCCGCATCCGCCCGCGCTACTTTGTGAGTTCGAGGAAGATCGATTCAAGCTGACCATTGAACCGTTTCGATTCATCCTGAACCGCCTCATGGATGATCCGGCCCCCCTTGATGATGACGATCCGGTCGCAGAGTTCTTCCACGATTTCGAGTAGATGGGTCGACATGAAAACGGTGAGCCCCTCCTTCGTCTTTCGCTTCAGGGTGTCCTTTACAAGGCGGGCGCTCCGGGGATCGAGCCCGAGAATCGGCTCATCGATGATCAGGACGCTCGGATCGTGCAGGAGGGCGGCTGTCAGAACAATCCGCTGGCGCATTCCCTGCGAGTACTCCTCCCCCCGTTTGTCGACAAACGGGCCGATCTCAAACAGATCCATCAGCGCGTCCATCTTCTCCCGTATCTGATCATGCTTCATATGAAAGAGTCCCCCCACAAAATAGAGGAACTCCCGGCCGCTCAGTTTTTCATAGAGATACGGCTGATCAGGCACATAACCGAAACTTCGTTTCGCGGGAAGGGAATTGAAATGCACATTGTGGCCGTTAATGAGACAGACCCCTTCGGTCGGCTGGTAGAGACCAGTCATCATCTTGATCGTCGTCGTCTTCCCTGCCCCATTCGGACCGAGAAACCCGAAGAATTCTCCTGCCCTGACGGTCAGCGTGACGTTGTCAACCGCCGTCAGAGGCCCGAACCGCTTCGTCACATTCTTCAACTCGATCATGGCTTCATACATACCGGAAAAAAGAGAGAGAATCAATACAGCCAGCGTTAACGGGAGACCTCCATCGTTCCCAGCATTCGAACTACCTCCCGAACAACCTGGTCCGTCCTGATCGATCTGAGGCAGGCGCTTCCATAGTCCTCTCCCTCCGGGATCCGGTCAAGGCATGCTCCTTCCGGACAGAGGGGACACTCTTCTTTTCCCCGGATGATCCGGTTCGTGCTCGATTCAGGATACACAGCCCATTCACGGTCATGATGGCTTCGAAAGAGGGAGAGCGTCGGCGTCCCGACTGCAACGCCGATATGCCGGGGTCCCGAATCGTTCGAGATCAGTAAGGCAGACCTGCACGCAAGAGACGCAAACCGGTCGATCGCCGGTTCGATGAAGACCGGAAAATCCTTTCCGCTGGTCCCTTCCCGGATCTCATCGACGAGTGACCGGTCAGCCGGACCGCCGCACAGAACAACAGCGACTTTCAGTTCTTCCACCAACCTGTCTGCAAGCTCTGCGAACCTGCCGGGAGGCCAGATCTTGTAGGCGCCTGTCGCACCAGGGTGCAACAGAACAAATTTCCCCCGTTCCAGCCGCATGTCGGACAGAAACCTGTCGCCCCACTCCTCCCCTTCACGGCTTAAGAAGTACTCCGTCGGCAGGGGATCAACAGGACCACCGAGCAGCCCCGCGATCGCTGCGTAATAGAGTGCGACCGATCCGGATCCTTTCCTGACCGACGGCCTGTCCGTAAGCAGCCAGCGGAACAGACCGTTCGCTTCCCCGATCCTCCGCGATGCGCCTGAAAGGAATGCCCAGATTGTAAAACGGTCCTGAGGGAAGGTGCTGATCACGGCATCGAACTTCTTCCTTCGGATGAACGCAACAACCTCAAGCTCCGCCCGAACGCGCCGAAGCCCGCGTTCCCCGCTCAGCCGGTCTCTTCTCACACTGTACAATTCGTCGATCGCAGGGTTACGTGAAAGGATTCTGTTGGATGTCGTGGTGATGAGCCCCGGTTCATTCTCCCCCGCGTCCCGGCGGTCGACGATCAACACAGACAGCGATGACGATGGAAAGTGCCGGTGCAGGCCGCGGATCGAAGGAGTGAGGAGCAGCAGATCACCCACCTGTCCTTCAGCGATCAGCAGGATTCTCTGCGGCGTATCCGCGTTCACCGCGACGACTTCCGGGGTTTCACAGACGATCTCAGTGCTCTCTGCCGCTCGATATGATCCACCAGAACCAGTGCGCACATCGCCTCGGCAACGGGAACAATTCTCGGGCACACGCAGGGATCGTGCCGTCCTTTGATAGCAAGCTTCTTCTTCCTTCCGCCGAGGTCGACCGTGGTTTGCTCTTTTGCAATCGATGAGGTCGGTTTCACTGCAATCCGAAGACGGATCTCCTCGCCGTTCGAGATTCCGCCCACGATTCCCCCGGCATGATTTGTTCGGGTCCGGATCT
>Ga0224505_10002766_pt1 | contig 10166 bp, 8 predicted proteins | sample SF_Jan12_sed_USG_FD_169102 | JGI IMG/M metagenome (GOLD analysis project Ga0224505, IMG submission 169102) | Sediment microbial communities from San Francisco Bay, California, United States - SF_Jan12_sed_USGS_4_1 | ecosystem: Environmental > Aquatic > Marine > Sediment | place: USA: California...
CGCTACCTCGCACGCGAGCTCTACCAGCTTCTCCCCGAGACAAGCTCATCAAGCGCAGGGCCCCCGCTTCAGCCGCGTAGATCGACTTGACGATCTATAGGAGCATCAACGCGACGGAGCACTGCTCCTGCTCGACGATGTGCGACATGGCTTCCGGATGCACCCACTCGGCTCACACCGCGCGCTCGGCATCCAGCCGGATCATCGCCCTCGGCAAGGGCCTGGGCAACGGCTACTCCATCTCCGCGCTGCTCGGCTCAGAGGAACTGCGCACCGCAGCCCGGGCCAACCTGTTCACCTCGACCTACATGTTCGAGACGCCCCCGATGCGCGCCGCGATCGCCACGCTCACCGTCTACGACCGAGACGGTGCCTTCGCTGCACTGACATCCGCTGGAGAACGGCTTCGCGACGGACTACTCGAAGCTGCTGTCGCCACCGGCCACGCCATCAACTACTCGGGCCCGGTCGCGGTGCCGATGATGCGCTTCGAGAACGATCCCGGCGCGATCCGCCAGGCGGCGTTCGCCCGCCACGCCGCTGACCTCGGAGCGATCTTCCACCCCGTCCTCAACTGGTTCCTCAGCGCCGCGCACACGGACGCCGACATCGACGAGGCCATCGGGATCGCCACCGAAGCATTCCGCCTCACGCCGACAGCAGGCTAGGGGTGCTCGCATCATCCGCCCCACGTGAACCAGGGGCGGCGGTCTTCGACGAATGGCATCGCGGCGGTCGCGACATCGATGAGATGTTGGAGCCGCTCCGGGTCGTCAGGTCGCAAGGACCTGCTTGGAGTTGGTCAGGGTCGAGAGCACCACGCCATCGGCGCAGCGATGAACCGCCCGTAGAACGTCGCCTACACCCGGGCAGCAGGCGGCCGTCCTGCCACGTGTCGTCGACGCATTCGCCGACCTGGACGTCCGAGTACTCGTGACGCTCGGCCCCCGACGGCCTGACGAGCTCGAACTTCCAGGGAACGCTGACGTGAGACCCGAGTAGTGGTCCAGGTGTTGTGCGAGTCCCGATGCCCGATGATGGGCGAGGGCCTCGTGGGACGGCTTTCAAACCCCTCCCAGCGACGCCGCTCCCCATGCGACATCAACGGCCGGATCGCGGCCTACCAAGGTGGCGCGGCCATCGATGACCTTGCCGCCCGCTACCGCATCACCGCAGCCGCCCACCTGAACACCCTGGGACGACGACACCCTTCGAGCGGCAGCCGAGCTGGACGCATCCGGGCTGTCCCTTGCCGAGGTCGCCGACCGGGACGTGGTCGATGCGCAGACCGTCGCCAACCGCTTCCGGCGAGCCGGGGTCTCGGTCCGACCTCGCCCTACTGGACAAGTCCCAGTTGCACCGCTGACAGCCGGCCGGGCGGAAGAGCCCCGTCGCGCCTCCTGTCGAGCCTCGTGGGCGGTCGACCAACCTGCGAATTCGTAGGACACCGCCCGTGTCCGCCACTGGCTGCGTCAATCGCCGGAGATCCTGGCGATCTGGTCACGGAACTCCGAGGGCGGGCAACCCCGGGTGCGCCGGAAAGCCGCAGAGAACGAGTGCGGCGTCGAGTAGCCCACCTGTGAGGCGATCGCCTTCACCGGCAAACTGCCGTGCGCGAGCAGGTGTGCGGCGTGGTCCATCCGGATGCGCTCGACGATGGCGCCTGGACTGCTCCCGTGATGGCGCGCGACGAGGCGGTGCAGCGTCGCTCGAGACACGCTGAGGTGGCGCGCCAGCGACTCGACCGTCCAGTCGCGGCCGGGATCTCGCCGGACGGCTTCCCACAGGCTGGAGAGGCGACGCTCGTCATCGCTGACCGAGGGCGGACCTGCGAGCAGGGCCTCGAGCTGGATCCGCAGGATGACCGCGTAGAGCGCGAACGGCTCGGTCGGCGCGGCGGGGCCCGAGTCACTCGGATCGAGGTTCAGTTGCGCCCCGAACCGGTTGAGGAACTCGTCCATCGGATCGCGACCGTGCGAGGCCCCCGAGACCTCGGTGATCGCCGGGGACAACTCGCCGAGTACTCCCAGCGTGGGCGCAGCGAACCGAATAGAACCCGCTCTGCGCCAGACATCGCAGCGAAGACCGACGCAACACGGTTGCGCACATGCTGCGGCGTGTCGGTGGCGGCCACGGAGCAACTCTACTCACCAGCGGTGAAAGCTCTCACCGCCGCGCGCGCAGACGCAGAGCCTCGTCAGAAGGGACTGCCGTCGAGAGACAGCGCAGCCGCTCGTTGCGATATCGACAACGACGAGTGGACCTCGTGAGACGGCCTTGAGACCCTGGGCGACTGTCTGGTGATCGTCAGAAGCCTCCGCGGCGTTTGAACGACCCGAGCGGGGCGGATGATGCAGCGGCGCCACGCCCACGAGGAGCGGAGCGAACGCAACGATTCTCGAACCACGAGTCCTTCGGCATGAGGTTGTGAGGTGCAGCCGAGCAAAGGGGCTCCGGAGGCATCCTGCGCCGAGGAGTTCCCATGGTCCTTACGGGACAACTTCGAACCACTCGTGGGTGGTGCCACAGCCACGCTGAGTGGTGTAGGCCTCCTGGTCGGCGTCGACGATCGGCGATGACCCCCGTGGGGTGCCCGGGGGCGCCTGGGGCGCACGCTTGTCCGTCTACGAGCTGGCGGTGGGATGCGATGTGGTTGCCGATTGTCGACCAGTCGTGACGGGCACTCGACACGAGCGGCCCCAGACGCTCCGCTGCTACTGGCGCGCCCACTCGCTCTTGGCCGTGGCGTCGTCGCGGCTTGCGTCGCGACCATCCGGGAGTTGGACAGTGACGTCGTGGAGGGTGCCGGCGAAGGCGAAGGGAGCCGTGTAGCGGGCCGACACGGCTGAGCCGTGATCCTCGCCGACGCTGGCGCCGACCGAGGTGAACGTCGACAGGTAGAGCGGGATCGCCGCTCGCCCGCACGCCTTCCCGTCGATCGACAGTTCCACCCAGCCCGCCGAGACGTCGCGCTCGAGGTGCACCGCGAGCGTGCAGTCACCGGCCGGCACCTCGATGCTCGACTCGAGGACGGTGTGGTCACCGAACGCGTTGTAGTCGACGACGAGACGCCCCTCCTGTACGAAGACGGACACCCCGCAGTTCTCGTTGCCGGTTGCGATCAACACGCCGTGGTCGTCGGCACCCCGGCTGACGCGAGCGGTGATGTCGACGACGGAGTCGGTGAGCGACGCGGCCGTTCTGGTCGGGATCGGCGTCATCGGCGGCCGGTAGGTGTAGCGACGGTCGGGCCGGTGGACCTCGTGATCGCCGATCCGGGGGATGAACAGTTCGAGGCGGCGCTCGTCGAGGGGCAGCACACCGTGTCGGTCCGCCTCCTGCCACCAGAGGTCGATCAGCTCGGCCAGCCGGTCTGGCTCAACCTCGGCGAGGTCGTTGCACTCCGATGGGTCAGCCGAGAGGTCGTAGAGCTCCCAGCGGTCGTCGTCGAAGTCGGTTCCAGGGAGGTGCCGGGTGACCGCCTTCCATGACACGCCGTCGAGTTCGGCGACCAACGCCCGGTTTCCGCCGAACTCGAAGTACTGCAGCGTGTTGGTCGCCGGCGCACCGGCGTCGTCGAGCACCGACGCGAACGAGTGCCCGGTCACCGGCATCTGCTGGACGCCCCGATACGTGTCGGGGGGTGTGATGCCGAGCAGGTCGTAGATGGTCGGCACGATGTCGGACACGTAGGCGAACTGGTCCCGCTTCGTCCCGGCCTGTTCGTCGCCGAGGCCGTTGGGCCAGTGCACGACCATCGGCACGTGCACGCCGCCCTCGTGGGTGAGCGTCTTGTACCAACGGAACGGCGAGTTGCCGCATTGGGCCCAACCCCACGGATAGTTGGTGTGACTGCGGGGACCGCCGATGTCGTCGATCCGCTCGATCGCTTCGTCCGGCGACTCCTTGATGCCTTGGAAGTGCTTCATCTCGTGCATCGTGCCGGACGCACCTCCCTCCTGGGAGGCGCCGTTGTCGGACAACAGCACCAGGATCGTGTTGTCCAATTCCCCCATGGCCCGGAGCCCATCGACGAACCTGCCGATCTGGTCGTCGGTGTGATCGAGAAATGCAGCGAAGGCCTCCTGGAGACGGCAGGCGAGACGCTGCTGGTTGTCCGACAGGTCGTCCCACGGTTCGACGCCGGGGTTGCGGGGCGCAAGCGTCGTATCAGGATCGACCACGCCAAGCTCGACCTGGCGCTCGAACCAGCGCTGGCGCACCACATCCCAACCCTCGTCGTAGCGACCCCGGTACTTGTCGAGATAGTCCTGGGGCGCCTGGTGCGGGGCGTGTGTCGCGCCAAAGGGCAGGTAAGCGAAGAACGGGCGGTCGGGGCGCACGCTCTTGTTGTCGTTGATCATCAGCAAGAGCTGGTCGACCAGGTCTTCGGAGAGGTGGTAGCCCTCCTCGGGGGTCGACGGCGGATCGATGTGCGTGTTGTCGCGCACCAACTCGGGGTGGAACTGATCGGTCTCCCCCGGCAGGAACCCGTAGAAGCGCTCGAACCCCCGCCCGAGCGGCCAGTGATCGAACGGCCCGGCCGCCGAGATGTCCGTGCCCGGCATCAGGTGCCACTTGCCGGCACACAACGTGGCGTATCCCTCGCCACGGAGGACCTCCGCGACCGTCGCCGCCGCGTCGGAGATGTGGCCAGTGGCGTGCGGAAAGCCCGTGATCCAGCCCGCAAGGCCCCGCATCCCCACCTCGTGCTGGGACCGGCCGGTCAACAACGCTGCTCGAGTGGGCGAGCACACCGGCGTCACGTGGAAGTTCGTGAACTGCACCCCGCCGCCGGCCAAAGCGTCGATGTTCGGAGTGTCGATGTCGGATCCGTAGCAACCGAATTGGGCGAACCCGGTGTCGTCGAGCAGCACGAACACCACATTCGGGGCACCGTCACCAGGGTGCGGTCGCTCCTCGAAGTGCGGCTCGGAGTCGGCGAGCGTGCGCCCGATCGTTCCCTTGAACTCGGTCATGTGTACTCCCTGTCTCAGATGATGGTGATCTCAGATGGTGATGGTGGTCAGGTCGTCGCCGATGATCACGTCGCCGTCGAAGTGTTCGGCAGCCCGAGCGACCCATTCCGGATACTGATCGGGCGTCGGCGCGGGAACCATGTGGGTCAGGGCGAGCCGCTTGGCTCCCACTCGGGCCGCGGTCTGTGCGGCCTCGATGACTCCTGAGTGGTACTCGAGGATGTCCTGCGCCATCTCGCCAGGGAGCAGCTCGACGATGTCGCGGCGCAGGACGGTCTGCACGTACACGTCGGCACCTGCAGCAAGCTCGTCGACACCGTCACACGGGATCGTGTCGCCGACCAGTGCCGCCGACGTTCCATCGTGTTCCAGACGGAACCCGATGGTCGGACGGACCGGCGCGTGCATCGTCGCCGCGGTGGTGATGCTCACGTCGCCGAGGCTGAACGCATCGCCGGGCTCCAGTTCGGTGACCTCGACCTGCGGGCCTTTCGTGAGCGGGTCGTGGTGGTCGATGCGGTAGCCGATGTCGTCCTCCAGCGCGTGGATCTGGCGCTCGACGAACCGCGCCGTTCCGATTGGCCCGTAGATCTGCAGGACCTTCTCCTCGCGGGTTCTGATCCAGTGGGTGGTGATCACGTCGTTGAGAGCACAGATGTGGTCACTGTGCAGGTGCGTGATCAGGACACCAGCGAGAAGGTCCGGCCCCGATCCAGCGCCCGCCATCCGCATCACGACACCTCGACCGGCGTCGACGAGGATGTGAGTGTCGCCTGCCTTCACGAGGGTCGAGGGGCCGGCGCGGTCGGCGTCCGGCAGCGGCGATCCCGTTCCGGTCAAGACAATGTCCATCAGCCGTTCGACTCCCTTGTTCGTCCAACGCGACTCGACTCTAGCAAAGCTTTTTCATGCAATGTGAAATTACCTTGACCGGTTGGGTCGTCCGCGTCGACCAGCAAGGGTTGCGTTTGCTGCTCACGAGTCGACCTCTGTGAAGAAGCGCCAGACCTCTTCGGCCATCTCGATGTCGCGGTTCTGGGGACCACGTCGGGGAGGCTGGCCGACGAGTTCTTCGGTGAGACTGGGTTCGTTGTGCCCGCCGCCGTCGACGGCGTAGAAGACGACCGGAGCGCCGCCGGGCTCGGCACCGTAGCGACTGATCGTCACCGTTGAGCCGTCGTCGGGATCGACATCGTCCACTGTCTCGACCGTGGCTTCGGCGGCGCCGTTGCGCTCGACCCAGCGAGCGACGGTCTCGTCGCTGGCGAACACCATCGCTCCGTTGATCATGGCCCCGCCGTCAAAGGGCATGAGCCCGTCTGCGGACCCGTTCATGAACAACGCCGGGACGAGGGTCTGCGACGACACGCACTCGGAGGCGGCCGAGTCGGCCGCGGCGATGGCCGCGAACCCGGCGATCCGGTCCGGCGCCTCCTCCGCAAGTCGGATCGACATATGCCCACCGTTGGAGAGACCGGTGGCGAACACCCGAGACGGATCGGTCCCGTATGTAGCCGTCACCTCGTCGATCAAGGCCCCAATGAACTCCACGTCATCGTCAGACGGATTACTCGGGGCGTCGCTGCGGCAGTCGTTCCAGCCTCGCTCTCCCATCGGAGCTGCCACTGCGAACCCTTCACGTTCGGCGATGTCGAGCCAGACGCCAAATGGGGCCGGTTCGCCGTTGAGTCCGAGCAGCGCGTCAGGATCGATGCCGTTCTCGTGCAACAGCACCACCAACGGAGCCCCCTGGGCTTGTGCCGGCACGAACAGGTGATAGTTGCGGGACGCACCACCCAAATCGAGCACCTGATCGGTGAGGAACTCCGAAGCCGCCGCAACACTGCTCGTCGTGGCCGGCGCCTCAGTCGTCGTCGTCGTGGCGGGCGCTTCCGTGGCCGTGGTTGGCGGATCGGTGTCGGCGTCACTCGCACCCGCATCGGCAATCGTCGTCGACGACGCCGCGTCCGTCGGGGCGGGTGTGCCAGATTCCCCGCCGTCGCTACACGCGCTCAGCGAGATGGCGCAGATGATCGCAATCGATACGAGGCGTGGCGCGCTCGGCCACAGCAGGCGCGCGGTTGGTCGGGGCATGGATGCCGATCTGAGCGGTCTCTGCTCCGTCATGCCGTCATGCCGGACAGGCCGAGGAACCCACGGGCCAATTCGATCTCGCCCATGTGGCGCAGTCCGTGCTGGTAGTGCCAGCACTCGAAGGCATCGAGCACGGTGATGCCGACGTCGCCGGCGCACCGGGCGCTGTACGTGGTGGCCACCTCGGGCGGGTAGGGCTTGGCGATCACCACTCGTAGCAAGTCGTTCGGGTCCATCGACTCCAGATGCGCCTGCGTTCGCGAGAAGACCGCCCGTTGGTACTCCTTGAAGCCCTCGTGTTCACCGATCCGCTGCTTGGACATGTCTTCGACCGGTTGGCCCTTGCCGTGGCCGGAGATCGCCGGGCGCACCCGGGCGTCCCACTCGTCGTTCCAGATCGGCAGCTCGCCCGTGATCAGCATGAAGCTGCTGTCATGGAGGTTGACGTAGTGGAACAGCGAGAACGCGATCGGGAGACGGCCCGGCTGATCGACATGGTTGACCTGCTCGAGGCTCATCGTGTCGACCGCGTCGTAGTAGAGCGAGAACATCGTCCGCATTCGCCGCACAAGCGAATCCTGCACGAGGTTCAGCACCTGAGCGTTGTCCATGTTCATTCCCCTTCAGTCCCCGTAGCTGACCCGCATCGGGTCGTCGAGGGCGTTGATGATCGGCTCCAGATCGAGCGGATCGGTGGCGGAGTCGCGAACACCTTCGGTGGGTTCCGGACCCTCTCTCGAAACTTGACCGTAGCAAAGAAGTTTCATAGTGTGCGAAACTATCTTGACCGATAGAGAAGTGAGCACTGATGTCTGACCGTTCGCTGCACTACCGCACCTGCCCGCTCTGCGAGGCGACCTGCGGTCTCGAGGTGACGGTCAAGGACGACGCCGTCGTGCGCATCCGCGGTGACCGTGACGACGTGTTCTCCCACGGCTTCATCTGCCCCAAGGGCTCGACCCTCAAGCAGCTCCACGAAGATCCCGACCGCCTCCGCTCCCCCATGGTCAAGCGCGACGGTCGCCACGTCGAGGTGTCGTGGGACGAGGCATTCGCCGAGGTGGAACAACGACTGATGCCCGTGCTCGACGAGCATGGCCGCGAGTCCGCGGCGATCTACCAGGGCAATCCCTCCGTGCACAACCACGCACTCACCATCTACGGGCGGGCCCTGATCACGGCGCTGGGCACCAAGAGCCTGTACTCGGCCGGCACGGTCGATCAGATGCCGCGCCACGCCTCGTCGGGCTTCCTCTACGGCAACGCCCTGGCCATCCCGGTGCCCGACCTCGACCGCACCGACTACCTGCTGATGCTGGGGGCAAACCCCTACGAGTCCAACGGCAGCCTCGCGACCGCCCCCGACTTCCCTGGCCGCCTGCAAGCAATCCGCGAGCGAGGCGGCCGACTCGTGGTCGTCGACCCACGCCGCACCAAGACAGCCAAGGCCGCCGACGAACACCTGACCATCCGGCCGGGAAGCGACGCCGCCTGGCTGGCCGCGCTGGCCCACGTGCTCTTCGACGAGGATCTCGTAGATACCGGCCCCGCGGGCGAACACCTCGACGGCGTAGAGCAGGTGCGCCGCCTGGTTGCACCGTTCACCCCCGAAGCGGTCGAGCACGCCACCTGGATCGCACCTGAGGTGACCCGCCGCATCGCCCGCGAACTGGCCGAGGCGCCCACGGCGGCCGTCTACGGGCGGATCGGCACCAACACGGTCCCGTTCGGCACCCTCGCGTCGTGGCTGACCGACTTGGTCACCACGCTCACCGGCAATCTCGACCGGCCGGGCGGGACGATGTGGCCCCATCCGGCCCACCAGGATCCCCACAAGACTGGCCCCGGGCGAGGCTTCGACATCGGTCGCCGGTCGACCAGGGTCAGCGGCCATCCCGAGGTGCATGGTCAATTTCCGGTTGCCGCCCTACCCGAGGAGATCCTGACACCGGGGCCCGGGAAGATCCGTGTCCTCGTGACCGTGGCAGGCAACCCAGCTCGCTCGATCCCCGACAGCACCCGCACCGAAGCCGCACTGGCCTCCCTGGATGTGATGATCTCGGTCGACCCGTATCTCAACGAGACGACCCGCCATGCCGACGTGATCCTGCCGCCGCCGTCGGCGCTGGCCCGGAGCCACTACGACCTGGCCTTCTACGGCATGTCGGTTCGGAACATCGCGAACTACTCACCGCCGCTGTTCGACGCCGATGGGCCGTCCGAGGAAGAGATCATCGCCCGGCTGGCGCTCGTGGCCGGCGGCCAAGGCGCCGACGGCGACCCCCAGCTCATCCACGACATGGTGCTCGATGCGGTACTCCAGCGCGCGGTAGGTCCCGGTCACCCGCTCGAGGGCCGCGATCTGGCCGAGCTCCGCGCTCAACTCGGCGACCGCAGCCCGGCCGATCGTGTGCTCGAGGCGATGCTGCGCTCCGGATGGGCGGGCGACCATTTCGGCGTTCATCCTGAAGGTCTCACGATGGAACGTCTCGAAGCCAACCCCCACGGCATCGACCTCGGAGCTCTCACCCCCCAGCTACCTGGCATCCTCCGCGCCACCTCGGGCCGAATCGAGCTGGCTTCGCCGAGGCTGACCGACGACGTCGCCCGCCTGCAGCGTTGGCTCGCCGAGGTGCCTGACGGCCCGGTCCTGGTCAGCCGCCGCCACGTGCGGTCCAACAACTCCTGGATGCACAACGTCGACGTACTGGTGAAGGGCCGCGAGCGTTGCACGCTCCAGGTCCATCCCAGCGACGCCGAGGAGTGGGGATTGACCGTTGGCGGCCAGGCCTGCATCACCTCGGCCGCGGGGTCGGTGGTGGCGCCGGTGGAGGTCACCGATGAGATCGCCCGATCCGTGGTGTGCCTGCCCCATGGTTGGGGCCACGATGCCCCCGGTACGCAGCTGAACGTCGCGGCCCGCCGCCCCGGAGTGAACAGCAACGTGCTCACCGACGGGTCGATCATCGACCCGTTGTCGGGCAACGCCGTACTCAACGGCATTCCCGTCGAGGTCGCCCCAGCCCAGCCGGAAGGCACCGAGAGCCAACGAGAGTCGGAGACTGTATGAACGCCACCGAAGACCGTCGCGTT
>Ga0224505_10002767_pt1 | contig 10160 bp, 4 predicted proteins | sample SF_Jan12_sed_USG_FD_169102 | JGI IMG/M metagenome (GOLD analysis project Ga0224505, IMG submission 169102) | Sediment microbial communities from San Francisco Bay, California, United States - SF_Jan12_sed_USGS_4_1 | ecosystem: Environmental > Aquatic > Marine > Sediment | place: USA: California...
ATGGCGCTCATGTTTCGGCCTATCTTGAGGCGACCAACCCGGCCAATATTCCTCTCTATAGGCGTTTTGGGTTCGAGGTTGTGGGAGAAATTCAGGCTGGCAGTTCACCACCGATAACCCCTATGCTCCGTGCCCCACGTTAGGTGAAACCATGTGGCCTAACTTTACGCTCTAGCCAACCGTAGGCGGTGGGCGGGGTGCAAAACAGCAATGAAGAAGACCGTGGGTGCATTTCCTGGTGAGCGCCCCCCAAATGCTGGCTCTATCTTTTTAGTTGAATCCTACATCTGCCGCTTCAGATCAGCTGCGCTTGTTTGCGATGGATCCGAGGCGCTGAGTTAGGCAGTAATCGTCTGTACAGTCAGTGGTCGTTTGTTGAGGGTAAGCTTCGTAAGCTCGCCCTTGCGGCTAGCGATGTTGATACCCACAAGATGTCCTTCGACATCGTAGTCAAGAACAATGCCTTCAGAAACTTCCCGGCTTTCGACGCCCGGATTTTCGGAAAGGTCAATGTACAGAGAATTAGTATCGGGATAATACTTGAGCTTCATGGCTTGAATTCTCTGTCTAGATAAGCGTTGCGAATTGTCTCCCCTGCTTTGACGCCTGCTGTTTGGCCCAAAGGAGGGACGCTCTGATGACTTGGCGGGCCTTGTTTGAGCGGAGCGAGTTGGTCCGCCCTCCTCAGGCTGGCGTCCTTCCGCTCCCATGATCCAGACGGGGCGTCACTGGTTTTGGGGCCTTTTCCCGAAAGAAAAGGCCCTCGCCTGCCGGGGCGAAACCCGGCAACACAGGACAGCACGTGGACACGAGAGTGGGGACACCAGTGCGATGTGTTCACCTACCAGCGAACCCTCAAATCTCCCAATGCCTTATCCCGCCTTCACGTATTGGTGAAAGCGCTCCGTGAGAAACGGCAGATTTTTGATATCGGAATAATCCATTAAGAGCGTATCGATTTTGGAGATCCGGACGCTTGTGGAGGGATGCGTGGTGAAAAACTTGGATTCCACATGCCCTTCTTCTTTGGCCAATACCTGCAGATAATCTCTCAGGCCTTGCGGGTTGTATCCTGCCCGATAGGCATACTCTACGCCAACCACGTCGGCTTCAAATTCTTTGTCTTTGTCCAGACCTTTCGTAAACAACAGGTCGGTCATTTCATCGATGACGCTGGAGAACATCGCCGGGTCCTGCTTCATGGCGGTGAGCGTCAATTCCGAGACGCTGCCGAGGATGGCTCCACGGCGAATGGTGTCCAACATGTGTTGTTTGGTAACATGTGCGATCTCATGGGCCAACACGCCGGCTAACTCGGCTTCGTTTTTTAAGGTCTTCAGAAGGCCGACGGTGATGAAGATATAGCCACCGGGAGCGGCAAACGCATTCTGTTCCTCACTATTGAGAATGGCGAAATGGTAGTTCAGGGTTGGCCTGTCAGATAATTCAGCCACGGTCTTTCCCACCAGATTGATGTAGCGTGTCCAGGCTTGATTGGGATATTCCCCTCCGAACCGGCTAAAGGCTTCAACCGCGACCGCTTCTCCTAACGTGATCTCTTCTTCTACTCCGATAGGCTCCAACGCCTGAACGACTCCTGCGCCTTTCTTGAGGAGATCGATGTTCTTCTTTTTAACGCCAAATGCCTCTCCCAGACCATCCAGCAAGCCCGGTTGTTCCTGGGGTTGAGCCGGACTCTGCGGAGATGATTGTTTTTTGGGCGGCGGAGCGAGCAGGTCATCAAGAAATCCACTAAACCCCATGCTCGGAAAGACAAGACACAGGATGCCAAGACCCACGACTGTTCTGAATCTATTCATTGGACACCTCCAGAAAATTCTCCTAAGTTTCCGGCCTTCTTGAACTGCATCAACTCATTCGGTGGGATGGAAAAGGCTTCCATGCGATCCACCGCGTCCCGGTGTTCCTGTTTAATGTTTTTGGTGTTGGCATATTGTTCGGTGGATTCTTTGAGGCCTCGAATACTGCCTCCCGCCCTTGATTCACGGGCGGCAATGGTTTTCCGCCCGGTTAAACCGGATAGGCCCAGCTCACCGCCACCCATGGAAGGCTTGTCTTCTGTCAGCCGGAATTTAAACACCCAGCCGGTTTTTCCTGTTGCGGTTTTGACTTTGGCGAGTCGACCTTCCTCAGCCAGGACCGTGACCGGGTCTCCGAGCGCCAAGGTGGCGATGACGGCGGAGGTTGGAGATTTCTCAGCATTGACTTTGACGTCATTCTGCTTGGCGTAGAGGGTGGCTGCCCAATTGGATGAGGGCAGCATCCACGTTGCCACAGTGAGGAAGACGATTCCGAAAATTACGCGAGCGATACGGTCTGGCATGCAGGCCCCCTTTCGACGTTGGCGTAGGGCATGATTATGGGATTATTGATTATTCAAAATTTTCACGAGTTTCAATTATCGCTATATCATTCATGTGTCAAGGGAGGCTATTGAGGGGGTGTTCAAAAAGGCCGTACAGCAAGGCCGCAACCTCATTGGCACGCGGAACGTACCTGTGGGTACGTGAGCATGGCAAAGGGGCGAGAACGCCGCTGGCGGGTTTTTTCAACACTCCCATTATTGATAGTCTCCGATTAAACTAAACCCCGCCCAATAGGATGGGTGGGGAAAGTCTTTTTTGACGATGAGTTGCGCTTGACGCAGGCTTCTGGCTTTATTCGCCGTGACGTAATTCCGGTAGAAATGTTTCATGAGTACCGAGGTGGAGAGGTCATCCACTCGCCACAGTGCGGACACCAGGGCATGCGTGCCGGCATAAATAAATGCGCGGTTGAGGCCGATGAGTTCACCGGCTTCCAGTTTGCCAAGGCCCGTTTGGCAGGCGCTTAGTGTGACCAGATCCGCGTTGATTTCCAAACCAAATATCTCTTTCACGGTCAACCGCCGGTTTTCCGGGTTCTCTGAAGCCAGCCAGAGAGAGGACAACAGCGGATTCCCCTCATCGAATTCACCATGAGCGGCTAAGTGGATGATGCCATAGAGGGAGATATTCTTCACCACCCATTCTTTGGTGGCTTTCGTTCCGGTCAGGATGTCCATGTTGGGATAATTCCATTTGATGCTTTGGGCTTCTAATTCGGCCAGGGGGAGATCATAATTGAAATTCCCTAAATCCGGGTTCCCGATCGCGAGGATTTTGTCATTTTTGACCGCTTGACGTTTGGCAAAGGTGAATTGAAAGACGGAAGCCGAGGGCGCATAAAAGAGCGGGATATCATCCACCAGATAGGCCGGGCCGTGTTTGAGTGCAGCGAAGGAGAGAAAGTGTAATGGCCCATCGGGAATAATTCCCAAATACTCCAGGTTTTTGATCTCCGGTTCAACCGGTTGGATCAGGGACGTATAGAGTTTCTGCAACTCGTCCTCTACCGGCTCCAGGTGTTGAACAAGTTGCCGATAGCGGGTCACTAATCGAGTGAGGTCTTCCTCCTTGACCGGAACGGTATGAAAGACGGTTCGTTCTTTCGTGATAAGCCACAGGTAGAGCTGGTCCTTCGTCAAAAAATAGGTGAGTAATCCCACCTTAGGTGACAAGAGCTGTTGAACCCCTTTGAGATGTAGGGGATCGACCGAGACAAAACTGCTGAGGCCGGGATTGTCCTGTTTCACCTCCAAAATCGCTTCTTCATACAGCGTTTTTGTGTTTCGATATCGTTCCTGGAGTTCGGTAGGGGGCTCATCATACGAACCCAGTTCGGACTTTAACGAATCCAGAGTGGAAGTCAGCGTGTCGATCCTGGTCCAGGTTTCCTGATCCCCCTGGTTTTTGAATGTGAGTTTTTGATTGCCCAGCAGGTCGATAAAACTTCGGGATCGGGAGCGTTCTAGAAAATTAAATGCGTCATCGGTCCGGTTCATGGTGATCAGCAGGGTGATGATGTCACGGTACAGATCCAGTTTGTTGGTCTGGAAACTGTTTCGTAGCTCATCGATCTTCAGTGCCGCCCGCATGCCTTCCACTACCTCGACGCCTTTGGTAAACCAGGTCAACGCGTCAGGGAGCTTCCCCTCTTCCCGCAACAGTGTGGCCTTGCCGGCTGCCGCCCGCCATTCTACTTCCTTAATTCCGTATCGCTGAGAGAGTTCATATGCCCGTTCGTAATACCCAAGGGACTGGTTGGGACGCATAAGAGCCTTGTTGACATTTCCCAGTTCTAATAAGGCTTTGACCCAATTGATGACATTGTGGATGTCGGAACTGATCTGCTCGGCCTTGAGAAAATGAACTTCGGCTTCTTCCAACTGCCCCAAGGCCAGTAACGAGATGCCGATGTTGCGATAGTCATAGCCTAGGCCCCATTGGCTCTTGAGGGACTCGTCAAGGGTTTTCGCCTTTTGAAAATAGTCCAGGGCGGTGCCGTGGTCGCCTCGTTGCCGGTAGATCAATCCAAGGTTGTTCAGCGAAGAGGCTAACTCGGTTTGGATGTTGGCAGACTGACTGAGCGTGACGGCGTCGTGTAAATGTAAGAGTCCTTTGTCGGTGTCATTGAGTGTCCAGTAAATCAACCCGCGGGTATTTTTCACCATAATGCGCAATTGGGGGTCATTGGCGGCTTCGGCTTTTTTATCGGCCTGGGTGAGTAATTGAAAGGCCGTTTGATAGTTCCCCTGGAACCAGGCCACATTGGCGAGGTAGAGATCGCCTGTTGCCAGGAGCATGGGATCATCCAATTCCTTCGCAAGAGCGAGGGCCTGGTGGTAGTGGTCAGCGGCCTGGTCGAACAGGCCGACTTTTTCAAAGGTCAATCCCACTTCATACAGCACTTCGGCTTCTCCCTGCGGATCTTTTTGCTCCTGGTACAGCTTGAGTGCGGCCAGGAAGTTTTCCCGGGCTTTCTCATACCGGCCCAATCGAAGGTAATAAATACGGCCGATTCGCCGGTATTGAAATGCCGTGTGCCCCATTTCCCCGATTTCCTGGTACAGGGAAAATGACTGGTTGAATTGTTCCAGGGCTTCCGTATAGGCCCCCATGTTTTCGCGCACGATCCCTAATGTGGCCATGCCTTCCGCGAGACGATCAAGTTCTTCACCTTGTTCCCAAATCTGGTTGGCGTGTTCCAGGTGCTTCACGGCAATGTCAAAGTGTTCCAGACGGGAATGCAGGATGCCTAAACGATATTCGGCCTCGGCCCGCTCGCTGGCAGGGGTCTCCGGTGTGAGTGAATCCAGCAGTTTCTGCTGAAAGAAAATGCCCTTGTCGTAATTGTTGACTTCAAAGGCGGTTTCCACGGCCAGAGTGGTGAGTTCTTTGAAGTCCTTTCGCTTTTGAGCATGCTCGATGAGCGCGAGCGCATGTTCGATGTGCACGAGGGAGGCAGGAAAGCCCTTGGTTTCAAATGCGTGAATGGCGTCCGCCACTTCCTGGTCGTAAATGGAGGCGGCATATTCCTGCCGTTCGTCGGCACCCATGCCTGCGAATCCATAATGGCGGAAAGGATATTTCGCTGTGTCCGATCCCCAGATATCCTGCGAGGCGGCCATCACAGCTTCATCGGGAGGAAGCATGTTGAGATGGGTCAGATAGTGGTTCAGAAATTCGGTGGCGGTTTGAGGATCAAGCGGTGTTTGGCTCACGACGACATGGGGAAACCCGGCGCGAAGCAGAGAGGAAATGAGCACCCATGGGGAAGTCAAGGAGGACGGGAAGCCCCCCAGCAGCAGAATCGAATGATGCTGCATGCCGGCAAAATCGAGCACAGAAACAAATTCTCGAACGTTCTGAGCTTCCTGCACTTCAAAGGCGAACGTATCCGGAGGTTGGAGAAACACGGCAATGTTAGTTTGGGCTGCCAGGGGATGATCGTGATCCGCTCTTCCGTTAAACGGTTGGAGCACGAAGGGAATGTCTCCTGTGGTTGAAGGGATTGAAGGGTGAAAGGTGCTTGGGGTAGTGATAGCAGAAAAAAAGAGGCTGCGCTGATGATAGCCATTCAGGAAGTCATAGAAGTTGCTGACCCAAGTGAGCGGTTTTTGAGCGAGAGCCAGTGAAGGGAGGGAGGACTCCAGTTCTTGAGGCATCGAGACATAGGCGGACGCCGCGTGTCCCAACCGCCTGTGAAATTCATCATCCCCGGTGATCCCTTTGTCGCTCACGACCAGCGGACTGTAATGGAGCGTATCCCCGTTATGCACGAAGCCATGATAGCCTTGTAGCCCTTTGACAATTTTCAAGTAGGGATGTTGCGCGTCGACTCCTAAAAATAACAGCTCCCTGGTCGGAGGATACGCCCAGAAGGAAGGGGTGGCCCATGGATATTCTTCAAAAAGGGCATACAGCGTGTCCTGGAGGGCAGAAGCGGCTTCTTCAATGGCGGTGATGTCACCCTGGTTTCTGGCTTGGCGGAGTGTTCCGAGTAACGATTTCAATTCCGGTTCATAGTCTCCCAGGCCTTTGAGAAAAAAGTCCTCTCCCAGTGCTTCGTAGAGGGCGCTGGTCATTTGCCGGATGCTCAGTTGCTCGGCCACGGTAAAGGCGTCGTCCGTCCGGCCGTCAGCGATGAATTGGTCGACCGACAGACGGGTCAGACGTTCGTAGGCGGGCCAGGTGTTGGGCAGTCCTGTTGGAGGATCGGTTTGTGCCGGGAAACGAAGGACGGTCTCAACGGATTTTGTGAGGAATTGTTTCCGCGTGGAAGGATCCGTTGCTTCCTCTGCCTGAGACAAAAACCACAGCCAGCTATTGGGTGGTTGCCGGTCTTCCACCAGTTTGAGCAGGTCTTCCTGAATGCGGCGATAGACCTGAGGTTGATCCGCCGTTCGTGCTAACTCGGCCTGGTTCAACTTCACCAGAAATTGAGCGGGGAGCCGTTGGCTCTCGGAGAACAGGGCTGGTTTGTCCAGGAGCAATTCAGCTTTCTGGTAATAGGACCACGGAAGGGTCGAATAGGTAAACTGCTCATGCATGCGTTGGACGGCTTCCGCCGGCTTCAAGTTTGCGTCCAGGGAAGGTGCCGGGAGAAGCGAAAGGAGCAAAGCCGTGTTGGTGAGTGTGAAAAACAGATTGCGATCTTCGTAGTTCCGCTGCTGGAGATCCTGAATGGTTGAGGTGATCCCCTCCACCAGACTCAGGTCAGGCGTTTGACCCTGTAGGATGTTTTCTACGGCCAGTTGAGAAAGGTTATAGACGTTGACACTGGTCCCGAACGGCATATTCAACGTTCGGGTGTAATTCAAGGATTGGCGAAAGGACTCCATGGCCTGGTCAGGTTCACCTAATTGGTGAGACAGGACTCCCAGCCGGTTCAGGACAATGGCTTTTTCGGTCAGGGCTGCGGCATTCTGATTAGCCGGAGACACCTGGTTGAGCAGAGCCAATTTTTTGCGATAAAAATCCCTGGCGGGTCCGGCTTCGTCTAATTGTTCATAGGTGCTGGCGATGTAACTGAACATGAGCTTTTGTTCGCCCATCAGGTCGAATCCGCTGGCAGCTTGAGACCCGCCTTCACTGAGTGCCACACTGACATTGAACAGTCCTTGTCCCTTCGCAAGGGTTTTCCCGCCGCCCGTTGTGAGATGGTCCAGACTGGTAAAGTAACTGCCCAAGGCCTGTTTGAGTTCATCCCGTCCACCGGTTTCGCTGGTGCGGCTCAGGTTGAACAGGTTGACCCCGATATTTCTCTGGAGAAGAGTGACGTTTTGTTCCTGCCCCAGCTCACGGTTGAGATCCAGGGCTTTGGTGAAGGCGTCAATGGCTTTGGCAAATTGTCCGATGTCCTGATGGGACAGTCCGATGCGTTCAAGGATTTCAGCTTTGAGACCCGGCTGTTCGGCAGGAACGTTGCGCAAGGCCAATTGATATTGCACCAGCGATTCCTCGGTGCGTCCGGATTTAAAACAGGCCTCACCATAATTTTTGCGATAGAGGAATTCGGTGATGGTCTCGCCGGTCGGAGCGAATTGCTCTTCACGCTGCCGGTAATGCCGATACGCTTCGCGGAAATTCGAGAGAGCCAGATAGGTGTTCCCCAAATTCAAGAGCAGTTGCGATTCCACCTCCGGGAAGCGGCCGGGGTCGTTGATCTCCAGGGCGATGCGATATTCCTGCTCGGCTTTCTCAAGGTACCCTTTCTTGCCTGATGTCCGTTCGGATTGTTCGTAGGCCCACCCCAGTGTTTGATGGACATACCCGATGGCGGGATCTTTTTCCATGGCCCGTTGGAGGAGACGAATCACCAGGGGCAGGTCTGGCGGCTCCGCATAGGACAACGCCAAGGCCTGGCCATATTGATACACCGCGTGATCAGGATGTGTGTTGACCAAGTCGGCATACCAGGCCTGGACCTCCGGAGCTTCCTTGAGCATGGCTTTTGTTTCGATATACGCCCGGTGGGCTTCCACGGATTCGGGATATTGGTCGATGAGGTGTTTGAGAGATTTGGCGGCAATGCGGGTCTCCCCCACCTTCCGGTCTTTGAGGGCTTTTTTGACCAGTTGCAAAATGAGAAGGCTCTTGGCCTCTTCGAGTTCGGTCTGATTTTCTCCGGTGAATTGACCTAACGCGGCATAAGTATCCGCGGCTTCCTGGTACCGTTCGGATCCGGAAAGAATCGCGGCCTTTTTTCCATAGGCTTGGATGACGAGTTCGTTGGGTAGGTCAGGAGCCGAGACGATGAAATCCAGGGTTTCCAGAGCGGACAGTTGTTCTCCCTGTTCGTAATGGAGGTCGGCGATGGTGAGTCGAGTGGTGGCGATCAATACGGGAAGGTCAGGGTGCCGGGGGATCAACGTGTTTAACGCCGTTAAGCGATCTTGAGAGGTCTCTCCCTGCCGGGAAAGAACAATGACCTTTTGAATGGCACGTTTGCCCCAGGAAGAGCGCTCGCCGAATAAGTGAATGACGTCCACGAATACGCGAATCACATTGGGGGCGTCTCCCAGAATCCGGTAGGCTTCGCCTCTGGTGAAAAGTCCCTTGGCTCGAATCTCCTTATTTTGCACCTCATCGACTTTGACCAGGTAATCCAAGGCCGTGAGGGGATCTTCTGAAAAGAGGTAAAGCCGCCCGGCCTCAATCAGGGCTTGACCGTACACCTCATCCATGTCCCGGTGTTCTTGCCCGATGGCCATCAGCTCGGAAGCACCCGTTGTCACTAACCGGCGTCTCGCCGCGGAGCTGACGCTCTGGGCCTGCTCCTGGATACGCAGGACGATCATGTGAATTCGTGCCAACGCTCCGATCCGGCCGGATTGCTGTGCGTAAGGCTCCAATGACTCCCGGGCCGCAAGAAAATTCCCTTCCAGTGTCTGTGCCTCAGCGAGAGAAAAATCAAATTCCGCTCGTGCTTCAGGATGTTGTTGGGCCAACAGATTGTGAGAAATGTTGGTCAGGACGAGGAGCGCCAGGTCCAGCTGGCCATGATCCTGATACGAGGCGGCCAATGATTTGGCCTGATCGAGGTTCGCATAGTCTTTGAGGAACGCGGGAATATCGATCCGGAAAATATCGCCGGTCTTCAGATCGGAGTAATAGAGGAAATCCCCTGATACGGCAGGGTAGATATGAAATTGGTGCCCTGGCGTAACTCGATAGAGGCTTGTAAGCAGCTGCTGCTGCGGGTCCCATTGTCTCATCCAGATGGACGATTCGTCATCGGTATCAATCAGCCCATCGCCGTTGGTGTCCCGTTCATATCGGGTAAAAAAGAGAGGGCGATTCGTGTTGGGTTCAGACGGGTGATGATCCAACGCGGGCCAGAGATCCACGCTGCCCCCGTCCTGGTCGAATGGGGTTGAGCTGTTATCCTGAAGATTGATCAGGGACAATTGTGCGCCATTGGAATACAGGAGCTGGCCATGGCCATTGGTGGAAAAGCTGGTGGCCTGGGGAACGAGCAATTCTTCTGATTGGCTCGAAAAAGATTTCCTGTAGATGGCTGACGTGCCTTGAAGCGGATTAGTTTTGAGGTAGAAGAATCCTTGTTCTTCTTGATCCCACTGAGGCGAGGCATCCCCGCTGGTTAAATCCGTCAGCCGCTGTTCTTCACGAGTGATGAGGTCCAGGAGATACACATCACCCCGGGGATCGGATTTATGGGACACATACAACAGGCGGGTGCCATCCCGGTTCAAGGCTGGCTCCTGGTCAGTAGCCGGATGAGTGGTGGCCTGACGCGGAAGCGTGAGGGCGGAACTC
>Ga0224505_10002768_pt1 | contig 10150 bp, 12 predicted proteins | sample SF_Jan12_sed_USG_FD_169102 | JGI IMG/M metagenome (GOLD analysis project Ga0224505, IMG submission 169102) | Sediment microbial communities from San Francisco Bay, California, United States - SF_Jan12_sed_USGS_4_1 | ecosystem: Environmental > Aquatic > Marine > Sediment | place: USA: California...
AACACTTCTGGGCGGTATTGCTCACCTGGGGCGCTTTATTGACAAAGTCAGGCTACGTCATGCCGGGCAGATTCAGGACTACAATTACGTCACGGAGGGGTTCGATAAGTACCTGATTGATTTTCTTGGAATCAATGCCAGCGCCTTCGAACAGCAGGTACTCGCCGGTGCGACGGATGAGGAGCTGCTGGCCTGGGTGAAGGCCAATGGCCATAAGCTATCCGATCAAGACATTGCGCAATGGTCCCAAGCGCTGCTCGCTTCTGGCCCGAAAGATGAGGCGGCTCGCCAGCGGTTTGGAGGCCGTCTTCAAGAGATCGCGACGAAGCGCGGCGTGCGGGTGAGTTCCCTCCCTCTGGTCACCACATGGGCTGATGTTATTGAGCTTGATGAGGCGCGGATGTAGTAGCATGAGTCATGAGTCGAGCGGGTATCATTAGCATTTCCCTTGTGCTCGTGCTTGGGCTTCCTCTGCTTGGCGTGCTGTGGGTTGGTGGACCGCTTGGTCGCTATCTCGAATTTCCTCCTCGCACCAATTATGTGCAGCATGAACCCTTCTCCTGGCCGGTGTTCATCGCTCTGTCGATCGCGACCGCTTTGGCTGTTGGGCCGATTCTCCTACGAGTGGTGAGTACCAACTTTCGTTTGTCATCTCTCATCACTCAGCCCTCCGCACTCAACCCTCCGCACTCTTGTTCATCCTTCCCCTGGTGGGGGTGGCTCAGCCTGGTATGGACGGGCCTTTGGTGGGGGATAGCCTGGACTCGATTCCCGGGTCTGTCAGTGTTCCAGGAACAGACGTTCACGCCGCTGTGGCTCGGCTACATCATGATTGTGAATGCCGTCACATTCTCCCGCACCGGCCAGTGCATGATGTTCCATCGGCCTCGGTACTTTCTATCGCTGTTCCCCTTCAGTGCCGTATTGTGGTGGACATTCGAGTACCTCAATCGCTTTGTGCAGAATTGGTATTACATCGGTGTCGCTGAGCTCTCATCGATCGAGTATCTTATTCGAGCCACGATTCCATTCTCTACGGTGCTGCCGGCGGTGCTCGGGACGGCGGAACTGCTGACCTCTTATCCCAGCGTCAGTGCTGGTCTCGATCAATACAAGCAGATCTACTTTTTACAAGAGAAGCGAACGAGCTGGTTATTATTGACCGTGGCCTGTTTTGGACTCCTCGGCATTGGATGGTGGCCCAATTATCTTTTTCCACTGGTGTGGGTTGGGCCGCTGCTGCTGGTGGTCTCGCTTCAGAGACTGGCTGGGAGGACGACTGTTCTGTCACCACTTGTTCATGGCGATTGGCGGGGCATATGGGTGCTGGCATTTGCGGCGCTGGTCTGCGGATTCTTTTGGGAACTATGGAACTGGAAGAGTCTGGCTCACTGGGAGTATGCCATTCCGTTTGTGCATCGATTTCAGCTGTTCGAGATGCCCTTGCTCGGCTATGCGGGGTATCTTCCGTTTGGGCTGGAATGTGCGGTAATCGCCGAGCTCTGTTTGGATCGTCAGGATTTCATAAAGCAGACTCATCCGGTCATCAACAATGGCCATTGTTGATGACGAAACGCGTTCGATGCCGAATTGCCTTCTCCTCCAACTACTCGCAATTATTGCTGCCCTGAATGTGCTGCATCTCGTCGACCATATCCTCCGAGGGGAGTTTCACTGGCCGATCGACGAACAGTTGATTGGGTTCCTCGTCATAGTGACGGTCATCCTGGGTGGGATGGGACTCGGTGTCTGGCTCTATCGAGTAAGACGGGTGGGCGCTCGCTTCTGGACGACTATCGGGATACTCGGGTTAGGTCTCGTTGGCTCTCGCATTTCAGCCCGATGACTGATCAGCCATTGTCAGTCATCTACCAAGGATATACGGCTCTCTGGGCGGGGGGCTTAGCGGTCAGCTGTCTTATCCTGCTCATGCTCTTTGTGCTTGGAGCGACTGCCTTTGCCGGGTATCGCTGGAATCGGCAGAGCCGCTCGTAGTCTGAGCCGCCCCTATCTCATTTCCGTCCAGAGTCCGATTTGTGAGCGGAACGCCAATTGGCGCGCTGTGGTGCGAATCAGCGTCACGTCCTGCGCCTGGTCAATAGACTGTACTTGCTCGTTCGGTGAGAAGCGCATTGAGAAGAATCCCCCCGTGAAGGCAGAAAACGCCAAGGCTCGCTCAAGCGTGACTGCGACGGCTACGTGGCCGCGCCCTTGGATCTGCTGAACGGTTTCATTCGGCCCCAATGCTTCGCTGAACCAATGGCCGCGACTCTCTTGAAACCCATGGACTCGTCGATTGGTCTGGACCAGAAGCACACGCGGTAATACCCGCTCTTGCTCGACCTGTTCCTCGACTCCCAGTTGCACCTCCGTCCATCGGTGTAAGGCAGAAGAAAAACCCAACAATCGGCGATTGGTCTGAGCAAAGCCAGCTGGCCCTTGTGCTGCCGTGGTGACGACTGTTTCGTTGACTCCCAATGGTTCCTCAATCGGACTGCCACCTCCAGGTAACGCCACGACCCTATCCTTTACGACGGTGATCAGGACATCGACCGAGCGGACTTGGGCGAAAGTCGGATAAGGGTACAGGGCGGCTATGATCAGGAGGGAGAGCCCCCAGTGTTTGATGGAAAGCGCTCTCGGTATCCTGCTTGTAGGGCTGGTCCTGTGTTGCCTTGTCATGCAACATCATACTAGGAATCGAGCAGGAGTGTCTGCGGGCTTGCCTGCTGCGGTTTTGTCTCGAGTGATCGGAATGATGAGGGGATGCTGGTTCAGAAAAGCACAATGCCGTCGCTCCAGCTGAACCGACGGCGTTCGTTCTTCAGGAGCCGTAGAACTGGTGTGGTGTTACACCGAGGGTAGTGTCAGCAGTTTCTTCATCTCGCAGTGGGCCAACACGACGTCGGGGGCGCGCTGCAGCGCTTCAAAATAGCTGCGTTCATACCCATCGCCCAGTTCGGAGGGTCGAATGAGTCCTCGGATCTCCGTCAACAGGACCGCGACATCATCAACCGTTGGTTGATCGTTCCCATCGAGGAGCTCGTCGATACGGACGACCATGTTGGAGAGCGGATGGAGCCAGGTAAACCAGGGGTCGTTCATCACTAGCTGGAGGAGTTGGCCGGTGGAATCCACGCGACCATAAATTCGCTCATAGGTCAGTTGCTCGGCGACAATCAAGGCTTTGTGCAAGCCCAAGAGTCCATGCCGAACATCGGCCAAGGTCCGCCGGAGTGGATTGGTTTCTCGGACGTCGCTGTGCTTCGATGAAGTAGCCATAATGGTTAGCAGCTCGGTTGAAGATTATGGATTTCAGAGACCATTGCTCTTTCAGTGACTCGCTAGGATTCTTATCGGACGGCAGCCGGTTGTTCTGTAGTCGTACTCAAAGGCTTAGGCGGAATGAGTGTCGGCCCTGGGCAGTCAGGCCTCTGCGATGTCCTGCCAGGATGCCCCGAAGCGTCCATCACCGTTCTGCAACCGTAGCGGGTAAGATGTCTGAGGTCTGCTGCTGGTACGGATGCTGCTTCGATTGGTTCTGGAAAGGCTTGTGATTGTGAGGGGTTAGCAGGTTTCCATAGAATGAAAACAGCTCGCCGGTCAGTCGAGCCGTCTTGTCAGGATCGGTCGGACGTTTCCGTCGGATATAGTCGTTCAGCACGCGTCCTTCAGCCGTCTTGTGGATATGGGGCTGGCTCAGGTTCATGCGGTAGCGTGCCACGGCGTCAGCCACTCGGCTGATGAAAATGACCGTTCCGTCTGGCTCGATCCCCTCGACGATGCCGACATGGGTGAGGGGATCATTGAGCAGCCCGTCCCCGTTGAAATCCCAGGTGTTATCAAAGAAGACCAGATCACCTGGGCCTACGTCCGTGTCTTGATGAAGGATGCCATGTTGGCGGACATGGTTGTGGATCAGCCGGACGCCGTTCGCATTGACCGCGGGGTGGTTGCTTCGGTACAGGTCAATTCCGTGCTCCAAGAAGATGGCACGAGTCACTCCTGCGCAATCATAGTGAATACGCCGGCCTTGGATGGTGATAGTTTTTGATCCAAGCAACCGCACGGCAGACTGAACAATGGCGGATCGGCTGGGAAGAGAGGTGAGGAGAGGCACAGAAGCAGGCTCTTGGGAGATGAACGGCGGTTGCGGAATGGTGATGGGTAATGGTGATCGGTCAATGGTCCCGCTGGGGCCTTGCACAGGGATGGACGACTGAGCGACCGTCCGCTGTGGTTTTTGGATCGACGTGGCGCAGCCTGTCAGGGTGGTGAGTGTGACGGCAACCACGATGACAATGTGTCCCATCGGTCTTCCTCTCACTCTCGGACGCTCAGGAGCCGCCCTTCGGCCGTCTGGGTGATCCGGCTGAGATCCGGTGGCAGTGTTCTGTTTCCTGTGTATCGATGACAATGAGGGGATGCGAAGAGCGCATGGGTGTCCGGAGATCATGGATGGTGGTTGAGAGAGTCATCGGACAAAAATGCTAGCACGAGGTTGGAGGATGACCAAGAAAACCGCAGATTGTCACGGGGGAGCAGTGGACCTGGGTGCGTTGACCGTCCGTTGCACTCAATGGGGATTGGTCAGGGTGAGGGGGAGACAGGCATTGCTTTCAGGCCAGTCTCCACGGTTCCCATGAGGGGCTGGAGCTCCGGCGAGGGATGATATTGCGAGGTCTCACTCGAAGCGCGCACGCCGCAGGGCTGTCGTCGCAGCGTTGGTGAAGGTGGCTATCCCTGAACCAAGCTAAGGAGCGCTTCGTGAGTGGGGTTACGTCTTGTGAGGATTTTCAAGCGCCTTATTGATCTCGCTGATCAGGCGGCGCTCGACTTCCGTGGTCTCTTCGTGACTCACGCTCAAGATCCTGCCTCCCTGTGCCACCCGTTCGAATTCTGCTTTGACACCAAGCTTTGTCACACTGTCCGGAAGCGCCTCAAGTGAGACGAGATATTGATTGCGTGATCCCGTCATCTCAAGCGTTGCCGGGGTGGAAATCTTGCGTTCGGTCACATAGACTGCCCGTTGATCGGTCTTGACGCTGACTTTCAGGTGATAACCATTGCGGGCCAGCGCATCTTCCACCACTTTGGCCACGGTGGGCATGGGCCGGGGCAAGGTATCGGACTGCGCACCTTTTTCTTCGATTTTCAGGGACTCTGCCATCTGTGCGGCGATCATTCGTTTGGTCTCGGCCAGCTGCAGCTCCATGTGCTCGGTGAGCCGTTTCGCGTCCGCTTTGGTCACTTCCATGCTGCTCTTGGCGTCACGGAGCTCTTGATTGAGCAGATCGATCTGTTGCTGCATCACCTTATTCCCGTCCTGCAAGGAGCCCAACAGGGATTCTTGCTTCGCCAATTGCTTCTTGAGTGCGTCATTCTCCACGCGAAAGGGATTCTCCCGATTTCCATCGGGTGCGCAGCCAAGCGCCATCATGCACCAGACGATACCGATTCCCAGTGACCGTGGACTGACCAGCCTTGTATCCTGCACGTGTGCTCCTCCCAGTTAGTTGGTAAGATTATCTACGCTTCGGCGCAACTTGTAAATGCGATATCGGAATTTTGATCATCAGGGCGGTTCTTCGACATGCGCTCAGTCGTGAATGTGATGGCGGCCTGTGCGATGCTAATACCTTTTCTTTTCGGAGAGTTGTCTTTTGCGATGGAGAGGAGATCGGTTGATTCTGCGGTTTTACCAGAGGATTACGACCTATACGACCGAATTATCGAGGACAAATTTCTTACCTCGCAGATCCAATTGGTCCTGCTGGAACGTCTGACCGTCTCACGGCTTGTGCCGAACGAGCCAGAGTCCATGACGATGGCGTTCTTTCAGGAGCGGGGATTCTTTCATGGTCTGTTGCCACAAGATCTGGTCCGCGATTTTGTCGGTGCCAACCAAGCACGGAGCCGACTCGAAGGCCGATTTCAACTTGGTGTGCGCTATCGCTTTGTATCCGGGGAAGAAGGCGAAGATGTCGAGGCACGCCTAGCGGTTCCCGCAATGAATGGGCGTAGGATGGCGGTGAACGGTTCCTCTGTCCTTGACCGCCTGGCGTTCTCGCGTGTGGGGCGAACGCTGAAAAACGATCAGGCCCTCGTGTATGTCGAGAATCGGCGCCGCGATGGAACCGGAGCAGGGTTCCTGGTCTGGTTCCATCGGCGGGAACAAGGATGGGAGCTTTTCGATACCGAGGTGGTCTGGACCATCCGCGATCGAGCCGATGAGGCAGACCATCCCTAACTTGCGCCGTGTTGTCATCTCGCTGTAGCATGCGGGTCCTATGGCTTCGCTGATTCGAAAGACGTTTTCAGTCCCGCCGCTTGGGTGCAATTGCTCGATCATCGGTGATCCGGTCACGAAGCAAGCAGTCGTGATCGACCCCGGTGGGGCGGCGGAGCGAATTCTCCATGAGGTGCAACAGTTGGGTCTGATAGTGAGCCACATTCTTCACACGCACGCCCATTTCGATCACTTTCTGGCGTCCAGCGAGATTAAGCGGGCCACCGGCGCGACGATTTGCCTCCATCATGATGATCTCAAACTCTGGGAGAACCTCGAACTGCAATGCCGTATGTTTGGGGTGTCCTATCTGCCGGCCCTGTTACCGGACTACTGGCTCGCGGATGAGGAAAAGGTCATGCTTGGAGAGGTGCCGATCATTGCGCTCCATACGCCGGGCCATACGCCTGGGTCGATGAGTTTTCATGTGCCTCACGACAAGCTCGTATTGGCTGGTGACACACTCTTTCGGGGAAGTATTGGCCGGACCGATCTCTGGGGAGGAAGTTTTGAGACGATCGAAGAGTCTATTCGGGAACGCCTCTACACCCTCGATGATGCCACGTCGGTGGTCACTGGGCATGGGCCTGAAACTGAGATCGGAGTTGAAAAGGAGTCGAATCAGTTTGTCCGTGCGTGACGACTATTCCTTGGCCATCCGTTCTTTCAACCGCTCGATCCGCTTCTCGGTAGCTTGTTTAATGAAGGTCATGTTCTCGGCAAGATGTTGCTGGGCGTTGATCTTTCCCTCTTCACGACGTTTCTGCTGATCCAATCCGAATTGTGCGATCAGTGGTCCGTCTTCCTTGTTCAGCGCTGTCCAGATCTCCTTACAGCGGGCTTGCTTGGCTGGTGGATACGTATCACAGGGTGGATCAGCAGCAGAAGTCATAGAGGGGGAGATAGCAAGACCGAGGATGAGAGCAACCAGGCTACACCATAGCTGATTCATGCTGTGCTCCATGTGACGAGGGCCTTTCGATCGAGACACCTTACCATAATTGACCGTGCTGTGACGGCATATCGAATCGATGAGAGGGATACGGAGATAGTGCGAATACAGATGGAGAAGAAGAAATAGGTGGCTACGAAGGGAGGATAGAATCTTTCAGGCTCACCTCTGTTCGCTGTGAGTTGGTCAATCGACGAGAGGATTCCTTTGACAGCACTCCTAGATTTTCATCGCCTCGTTGACTTCTTGTAGAGTCGCTTTCGCGACAGCGGCCGCACGCGTGCTGCCGGCATCGACGATTTCATCGACACGGGATGGTTCTTGCGTCAACTTGGCCCGTTTGTCCCAGATCGGCGTGAGCTGTTCCACCAGCCGATTTGCCACCAGTTTTTTGCAGTCGATGCAGCCGATCGCGGCAGTGCGGCAGTCTGTGTTGACCTGATCCTGAATCCCCTGTGGAGAGTAAATCTTATGGAATTCATAGACCGGACAGAGATCTGGATTGCCGGGATCCGTTCGTCTCACACGGGCTGGGTCGGTGACCATGGTCTTGAGTTTCTGCCGAACGGCCGGTTCTGTGTCCGAGAGGTTGATCGTATTGTGGTAGCTCTTGCTCATCTTACGGCCATCGGTGCCGATCACCTTGGGAAACTTCGTGAGATGTTCTTTTGGCTCGGGAAACACCGGTGTCTTGTAGATATCGTTGAAGCGCCGCGCAAGTTCCCTCGTCAGCTCGAGATGCGGGAGTTGGTCCTTGCCCACCGGCACGAAATCGGGTTTGTACAGCAGAATATCGGCGGCCTGCAGAACCGGGTACCCCAGAAAGCCGTAGGTCGTGAGGTCTTTCTCCTTGATCTCCTCCTGTTTCTCCTTATAGGTCGGATTGCGTTCCAGCCAGGAGACGGGCGTCATCATGGAGAGTAAGAGATGCAAGATCGCGTGTTCGGGAATCCGAGACTGGATGAAAATTGTGGCACGTTCCGGATCAATGCCACCGGCCAACCAATCGACCAACATGTCACGGACGAACATCCGGATGCGGCTGGTGTCGGCATAGTTCGTCGACAATGCGTGCCAGTCGGCGACGAAGAAGTAGCACTCGTACTGTTCTTGTAACGCCTTCCAGTTCTCCAGGGCTCCCAGGTAATTTCCGAGATGCATGAGCCCGCTCGGTTGCATGCCGCTGAGCACTCTCCTGCGAGGTGTGGTCATTCTGCGACTCCTGGACGAAGACCGAGAGCTGTCGACAAGATCGTGCCGGACAGACCCTTCGCAAAGGTGCCGGTGATCGTGTGGATGATACCCAGCTCCTTATCGAAGACGATCAGGCCCACCAAGATGAGCATTCCGTATGGCTCCAACCTGGCTAAGGCCATGGCGGGTTTCGGTGGAAGCACGGCTGTCAGGATACGGCCGCCATCGAGTGGTGGAATGGGAAGGAGATTGAAGAGCGCCAGAAAGACATTAATCATCACAGAATAGAGCGCCATGACGGCAATTGGTCGCAGAAACATGGACCCAAACAGACCGGATGTCGTATCGGCGTCTCCGGTGTTGCGGATGGACAAGGTTGGTTCGACCGTTAAAATCGTGGCCAAGAGCAAGGCGCTGGCGATGGCCAACAGTAGATTCATGCCTGGTCCCGCAGCAGCCGTGAGTGCCATGTCGCGTCGAGGCTGATGCATGTTTCCAGGGTTGATCGGGACCGGCTTGGCCCAGCCCAGGAGAAAACTCCCCGGTAGCATCAAGCAGATCAGAGGGAGAATGATGGTGCCAAACGGGTCGATGTGGGCCAATGGGTTAATGGTGAGACGACCTTGAATTTTTGCAGTCGAGTCGCCGCACTTGTCCGCCATCCAACCATGGGCATACTCATGGAGCACCATGGCAAACAGGAGCGGGAGTCCCATGTAGGAGATGGTGTGGAGGATGTGTGACAACGAACTCATACCCTGGCGCTCAGTTCAGCTGGACAAACTTACCTTGTTTCACTTGAAGAAGAAAGAGCGGCCGATGGAGCGCGCCGTCTTGCCCGAACCCAGCCGGTCCCGCCAGTGTCGGGAGGTTGCGCGAGGTCGCGAGATAATCACGCAGGGCATCTCCGGAGGTGGCGCCGTGGCGGATGCCATCGATCGCGATCCTTGCGGCATCATAGCCTTGCATGGTGAAGAGTGAGGGAGGCGATTCAAAGCGGTTCTGGTGCCGCTGTACAAACTCCTGGATGCTGGGATTCGGACTATCGATGAAGAAGCCATCGACGAATGTCGCGCCGTCCACGGTGCGATCTGCGGTACGAGCAAAGTCCTGTGAATTCCACCCGTTAGTTCCCAGGAGGGGAGTCTTGATGTCATGGAAGGCCAGTTGCGCGGCAAGGAGACCGATCTCTTTCGAGCGACTTGGAATGAAGATCGCATCGAAGCCGGTCGTGTAGAGAACTCGCTTTTCATTTCGGCTCAGGGCTTTGCCCGTGGGTTGGGTCACCTCCACGGGGACTGCCAAACCATACTTTTTCAAGTCTTCGGCCTTGAGCCGCTGAATTTGGGGAGCAAAATTGGTGTCCCCCTCCTTAAAGGCTTCTGTGGCGATAATTTCGCCGTCCAACTGTCGTACCTCTTCTGCAAAGAGGCGAGCCAACTCTCGCCCATAGACGGTATCAGGATGAAGAATGCAGAATCGCCGGTAGCCCTGCTCCTTGGCCGCGTAGGCCGCGATCCGTTCGGCTTGCATCTCATAGGTCAGAGCCGTACTGAAAAGGTAACTCCCCAGTCGGCGGACATTGGGAAGCGTCGCAGCCGGTGTGATCAACGGGATCTTGGTCCTTTGGGCCATCTCAGCCATGACCGGAAGGTTTTTTGACAGCATCGGACCGATGACGATGAGCGGGCGATCTTCATGGAGCAGTGCTGAGA
>Ga0224505_10002769_pt1 | contig 10150 bp, 7 predicted proteins | sample SF_Jan12_sed_USG_FD_169102 | JGI IMG/M metagenome (GOLD analysis project Ga0224505, IMG submission 169102) | Sediment microbial communities from San Francisco Bay, California, United States - SF_Jan12_sed_USGS_4_1 | ecosystem: Environmental > Aquatic > Marine > Sediment | place: USA: California...
CAGCTCCAATGCGATGCGCATGTTTGCTCCTCACCGTCGTGCTCCACGACGAGGGGCTCCGTCTGATTCGGCCACTTGATTCAGGACATCCAGGTCTGGTTCTGTCCAGCCTCACCATAATGTCGTAATCCTTCCCAACTGAGCAATTGTGAACAGACGACCGCCGACCACTGCACTATGCTGTGCCATAGTGCAGACAGGGTAGGGAGGCTGCTCGGTCACAAAACCGGGACGATGACCCAGCGCTATGCGCATCATTGTCCGGAGAGCTTACGGGACGGGGTCAAAATAATGAAGAACCCCGCGTGTATGAGGGTATCGGTTCATTTCACGTCAAATAGGTTTTCTGTCAGGATATAATTAGTTTGCAACTGGCCGACCGCTTTATGAGCCTTTTCCCCAGGAGAATTACTCTTGTCGATGTATGCCCTTAGGCCTATTGCGCCACATTGCTCCGCGTACTGTTTTGCTTTCCTATAGAGGACGCTGCCGACACCAGATTTCCTAAATTCTTGACGGACATACGCACTGCCCAGCCAGATAAACATACCATTTCTCCATTCGGACCATTCAAAGCCAGCAACACTTAAGAAACCAAGCAAGTTATCCTCATTTCTCATCGACGGCTTTCGTTCGGCAACGAGTATTATGCCCTTGAAGTTAGCAGTCTTCGGTGGATTCTCAATTAAAGCTTTTATCCCAGACTTCACAGTGTCATGGGGTAGCGCACGGTCTTCCGTCTCACTTGCGAGGAGGGAAGTCATTTCAACAAGTTCTTCTAGATCACTTAGACATGCTTCGCGACAATTGTACTCAATCATATTCTCCGTCCTCTTACCTTCACTTCTAGAATAAGCCAGAACAAAATGCCAATACCCAAAGCTAGCGGCAAGTGCCCATGCGATACAGAGGCGACCTGTCGGCTAAAGACCACGCAAGGACCGAGAGCGTTAATGACAATTAATGAAGCCCGAATCATTGGCCTGAGTTTCAGCGTGTCTCTAGCCTGGCTTCTACAGGCTTGAAAGGAATCTATGACGACGTTAGTACGGATGAGTTTGTCATCCTCATCCCATGCGCCAACAGTGTGCCCTAGGAGGGCGAAGAAAAATGCAGTCCCCAACGCTACCTCGATCGGCTTGCTCGACCGTCCGCTCGTAGATATTGCACCTCGGCTGGTTGATCCCTGGCTATCGGGGCCGACATCCTCCACCTTTTCGCAGACGCTCTCTCCCAAACGGGACAACCGGACATAGCAGAGACGTCCGGGGCTATATCCAGGAGATGAACAACCCGACCGAACACCAGGGGATCCAACTGTCGTTGGCTCCTCTTTTTAATTTTAACATTCAAAGAGTTGCTCTGGCAGTTTAGAAATTTGTCCTGCGGTTTACGAGTTATCCCTAGTACCACTTCGGACAACCTAACCCCACAGGAACCCACAACTCAAGAAGTAGGTAAAACGGTTGGTGCTGATGGGGGCGGTTTGTCCCGTGCTGGTAGCAGTGAGGTAGCAGAATGACTCAAGGGAGAGAGACTTGCGTGCAGACATCGCTCACGACTTGCTGGACGACTGAAATAAATCGCTGGAGCGTACCTATTATGTCTTCCCCATCAACAATAGTCGTATCTCCGAAGGCGATCATAAAGCCGAACAGAAAGTCGGGTTTCATGTATCTGCGGAATGAGTCTCTGGCGGCAGCCTTGACACGAAAGATCTCAGCTCCGTCTTTGAGGGGGAAATGCCGATCCGCTGGTCTTAGCGTGAATGGTGGTGCTTCGACTTCGGGCCTGCCCAGTTTCTCAGGCCACGTCATTTGGAAAGGAATTTTTTGATATGAGGTACCGACGGGAACAATCATTCGATGCTTGTCGATGATGTTCAAGTTATGAATTCGCCAAAGGTCGTCATATCCGCCTTTGTAGGGCTTGAGATTTTCAACGGCTGTACGGGCGACAGCACTGGCGCCGTTGAGCTTTCTCTGAAGATTATACTTGAATCTCGGCTCATTATCAGAAATTGGAAACGAAGTGTCTCTTGTAGGTTGTTGACCATTCGCCACTACCAGTTCCCACGCAAGATGGTCCAGTGCTGATCGGAGATTATGAAGAAGGTCCCCAATGTCTGCACTCCAACTCACCGGGATAGGGGCCTGGATTCTTATACGGTATACCAGGTCACCGCTGGAGTCTTCCTCGATTACCACGATGAATGGTTTGCGAGACAGGAATGCTTTGACTTCTTTTTTTAGTCTGCTCAGGTGTTTCTTAGCCTGGTCGATTTTAAGTGTGACGCTTTGCGGCATTTGCGCTCCGAGGGAAAAAACTAACGCGCATATTATAGACAATCTGTGACCCGCGGTTTGTTAGTTTGCTGCTGATCGTAATCTACTGAGAAAACAATACTCTAGCTTGCGCTGCTACCGTATGGCTGATCACCGGAGGTGATGCGGCAACATACTTTTACTCGCATTGTGATTTCGTTGCTTCGCCAGGCGACTCGTTACATCTCTTCTGCTCCTGAAAGACGCTCGCAAGATGGTCTCCTGAGCCTCCTCAGTACCCGATAGCTACAGTCGGACGAGTCAGAGTCGGAGAAGGAAGCCCTCGGAGGGTCGGAGGCTTCCCTGTGAAGCACCTCAGCGTTTCAGCGTGTGAACTGTGATCCACTCCTTGGCCTCAAAGGCGACATTCATGATGGCCTCAAGGTCACTGAGACCGAACAAGGTGCCGTTGCGAGACTCCGGATTGATCCTTGAACGGTCGCGAAAAGGTCGTTGCGAAGAACGGGCCCTTCTCGCTGACGTTCTGCCAGATTGTGGCCTTGATGTTCCCACATCGCAGCGTCGTCGCTGGTCGTTTGGATGAAGTGTTGGTCGCCATGGTGTTTCCTCCTGTGCGCCGGGATAAACCGGCAAGGTGTTGTGAATGAAAGAGTCATACGGTGAAGGGCTAGCGACCCACACTGGCCCCAAGTCATGCGGCGTTACTTGCGAGAGTGGCGGCGAAGCGTTGACCGGGGAAGGTGCGGGCCGGGTATTGAGCCGCGAAAGAACACAACTTCAGGGCGCCGACGCGGTAGGAGGATGCGGAAGGCTCCATCCGGGACATCGCCAGCGCGAGATGGCTCGGAGCCCTGCGTGGTCAGAGACCCCGTGCACGTACCGAGACACCTTGCGCGAGAACCGGGAGCTCCTGTGTCCCCCCGCGGTGGCTGACACTGCGAGACGCATCGGGAAGTCCAAGGACGTACGCCGATGATGCACGGACACGGGAAGTCGGACAGGCCTATAGTACCAGCGAAGTCCCCGAACAACGCCGGCCCACCGGTTGCGGAGGGGATGGAGGGAAGGGGTCTGGCCAAAGGGAATCCGTCCCAGCAAAACCTGCCCATCGGACGCAGTGCCGCTCCCGGCAGGCCCAGTGCGCTGGAACGGGTTCGTCAGGCAGCGCGGAGAGAGAGGACGATACGGTTCACGGCGCTCCTGCACCACATCTATGCCCTCGACAGGCTGCGGGCGGCGTACCTCAGTCTCAAGAGGCATGCAGCCCCGGGCGTGGACGGAGAGACGTGGCGGCACTACGGGGAGGCATTGGAGGAGCATCTCCAAGACCTTTCCGCCAGGCTGAAACGCGGCGCGTATCGAGCGAAGCCGGTTCGGCGGGTCTACATCCCCAAGGCCGACGGGCGGCACAGGCCGCTCGGCGTGACTGCGCTGGAGGACAAGATTGTCCAACGCGCGACCGTGGAGGTGTTGAACGCGATCTACGAAACCGACTTCCTCGGCTTCTCGTATGGGTTCCGGCCAGGGCGCAGCCCGCATGATGCGTTGGATGCGCTCTCTGTTGGCCTGCTCACGAAGAAGGTGAACTGGGTGCTCGACGTGGACATCCGTGGGTTCTTCGATACCATCGACCACGGATGGCTGGTCCAGTTTGTCGAGCGCCGGATTGCGGACCGGCGTGTCGTGCGACTCATTCAAAAATGGCTGAGCGCCGACGTGCTGGAGGCGGGGACGCGACGACCGGTGGAAGACGGCACGCCGCAGGGCGGCAGTGCGTCGCCTCTCTTGGCGAATATCTATCTCCACTACGTCGTTGATTGCTGGATCCAGGGGTGGCGTCAGCAGCATGCGCAGGGCGAGGTGCTCGTCGTCCGGTATGCAGACGACATCATTCTGGGATTCCAGTACAAAGCGGATGCCGAACGGTGCTGGACGGAGCTGGCCGCGCGCGTGCGGCAGTTCCGGCTGGAACTGCACCCTGAGAAGACCCGGCTGCTGGAGTTTGGGTCCTATGCGGCCGCAAACCGTCAGCGGCAGGGGCAGGGCAAGCCTGACACGTTCACGTTCCTCGGGTTCACCCACATCTGTGGGACGAAACGGAGTAACGGACGCTTCACAGTGCTGCGGCAGACGAGTCGTAAGCGGTTGCAGGCGACGCTGTCGGACGTGAACGTGGAACTCAGACGTCGGCTGCATGCGCCCATTCCTGAGGTTGGACAGTGGCTGGGGGCGATCGTTCGGGGGCACACCCAGTATTTTGGCGTGCCCATGAACAGTCCTGCGCTGCAACAGTTCCGCTGGGCCGTGGCCCGGCTCTGGTATCGCGCCCTGGCGCGGCGGAGCCAACGTGGCCGTGTCTCACGGGTTCGGATGCAGCGCCTCATTGCCCACTGGCTGCCTCCCGCACGGATCTGTCACCCCTATCCCTTGCGGCGGCTTGGCGTCATCACCTGAGGCAAGAGCCGAATGCGGGAAAGCCGCACGTTCGGATCCGTGGAGGGGGTCCTGGGCAACCATGATTCCTACTCCGACTGTGTTGAACTGTAGGTGACTCTCTCACGGGAGGAGGAGAGGCACCGCACAGGTCACAGAGGAACCAGGAGGCAGAGGCCGGAACCGGCGGACCAAAGAGGGGTAAGCAGCAGGAGTGACAGGCTCACTGGCGCGAGCGATGCGCCTCGCAGGTGGAAGCCGGTCGGCGCTCGCCGCTGGCGACCAAAGACAACCCAAGACCGAACGAGAAGGAGTCGGGTCAAGAAGGATGGCGACCAGATTCTGTCTGGCACGTCACCAATGCATGAGCCTGTCATTCAGCTACACAGAACAAGATCGGACCCCCCAGGTGTTGTGGTGGCGTGTGGCACTCGGTATGTACAAGCCACACCAGAGGGGTCATGGGCCTTTGACCATGTGGAGTGATCAACGCACCGTCTACCATGAAAATGGTGCTTGACCGATCGGCTGCGGACGCGTAGAGATGCAGGTAACCAGGAGGGATGCGATGCCACGTAAGAAGAAGACCCCGAGTCCGATGAGACGACGCCGACCCCGCGGGCGTGCGACGAAGGCTGAGGCGAAGCACACATCGGAATCCGGACTCAGCCGACAGGTAGATGAGTTGACGGAACGGCTCGATATTGTGTTGCCGGAGGTGACTGCGCGGGTTGCGGCATTGGAACATCTCCTGCTGGAACTCACACTCTGCACGCACGACGACCTGCGTCGTGCGCGGCAGTTCGTGCGCGAACAGGAGGCGTAAGGAACCAGGAGTGATCCGAGGCCTGAGAGGGGAGAACAAAGAATGCGAATCCAAAAACTGGTGAGCCGGCTGGGACTCGAACCCAGGGCCCTCGCCTTAAAAGGTCAAATCAACGGCATTTGGTAAGTGCTCGCTATTGCAACGGTTTCCCCACTATTGCCTGCAATATTCAGAGGTTATCATGTAGCATTAATTCTATATGTTCCCGTCTCGTGCCTTCCATTCCCGCAGTGTTGCGTCACAAAATTCACCACAGTGGCCGAACGTATAAAGGGGGAGAGAATTGGCTCCCTGGTTGTGATGCCTCTTAGTGATGGAAGGGCCTGAGATTGTCGACTGGTTTATCCCCTTGCAGAGCAAGGCGAATGGTGCTTAGCAGGTTCGGATTCCGACACCGCCCTCGGGTGTTTTGATCAGGCAAGCCGCTTAAACGTCATAATGTCCTTTATCATGTTTAGAATAACGCAAGGGAAGGCTCCTGTGAATCCCTCAAGCCGCATCAAAAATCAGGCTTGGCTCAAAGGTTCAAATATTCAATTTCCCCTGCACCAGATAATCAGCCCCCCGCAAAGTGGCAAAGTCGAGAAGTTCGGGCATGCTGGCTCCTTTGTCCCGCCACTCGTAAAACAAGGCCTCGCCCAGAAGAACGTATTTCCACTCACATCCCATGCGTTGCTCTTCGGGTAATCCATTGACCCGTTCACACCAAGACAGAGCCGCTCTCCGCTTCCGTTTTACGTTTGGATGAACAAGTTGATCCTGAGCCTTTGTTTCGACCATATAGACAGTGTTTTCCGTGCGTACTACAAAATCAGGATGATAGAAGCCTGGCAACCCGTCTTCTTTGATATATCGCAGGCGGACGAAATCATGTTTGTGTTCATTGATTTTGCAAAACGCGTTCACCCAGCTGTCACCATTTGCCATCTCAATGAAGGCTTTCTCTAAGCCTCCATTTCGTGAAGGGTAAGGCAGCCGGGGGTAGATGCATTTATTCACAAGAACTGAAGCCGTTTCACGGACAGCAATCCGTTCGACTTCAGAAAGCCTGCGATACGCAATTTCAGCCTCTCCATCAAGCCGCTTTTCTTCGACCTCCAGGAGCTTTCTCGCCACAATTTTTATAATGTGTTCTGTGACAGTATCCACCAAGAGCACTCGCCAGTTTTCATCCTCGAACGGATCAAACCTCTGGCCAAACACCGCCGTTCGAATATAACGATCAATCCATCCGGCAAGTCGAGCTTTGTTAACTTGGATATGCGGAAACTGACTCTGGTTGGCAAAGACCTTTGAACTACTTGTCAGCGGTTGGCTCAACAGCTCACCAATCCTCCGGACAAGGCGCGATATATAGTCATTGTAACCAGTGGCGGTCATCACTCCGCCATCTACGCGGTAATCACCAAAACGGGTGCTGGTCTGGACATCTTCGGAAATGAATTTTTCGCCTTTGCCGATGATGGATTTTAATTGCGCTAGACTAAATCCTGAAAAGACTTCCAATGTTAGGACGTCAATCTCCTGCGTATGAAGGGTTTCCTCTTTTTCCCGCAGTATAAAAGGGAAATGGAAATCAAATTGCTCATATCCATCTCGCAACGCCACTGAAATCAGGTCGCCGGTGCTACTGGTCTTGTCATCTTCTTCATCGACCTCACCAGCTAGTCCCTCTTCCATCAGTTCTTCATAAAATTGCTGAAAAGCTGGGTGTTCGACAATCGAAAGCACGTCGATCATGCTTTCAGGTGATTTGCCTTCTTTGATCAAGCGCCGGTTGTCGCCTTTGATTTCTTCATAGACATCCCCACGCCACATCAATCGAAGCCCCCGACCGATTGTCTGCTCCAGGAGTATCTGCGCCTGCGTCGCACGCAGGGGAACAATGACGCAGATATTGTTCACGTCAAAGCCTTCCCTCAGCATTAGGACACTGACCACCACACGCGGGTTTTTGTGAGCGTCCATATCAAACAGCTTTTCACGCAGCACATCCCAGTCACCCTGTTTAAGATCGCCTTTCTTGCTGGAATCCACACGTAGGATTTGATCATCGGTCAATCCCTCAAGGCGCAGAAACTCGTTGACCAGAGGCGTTACGCTTGTGTCTTCGCACATCACCATCATTTTCGGGCGACGGGTTGGATCAATAGTCGCAAATTCCAATTCGAGCTTTTTTAGCTTGGCGAGCCCGGCACGGAGCATAATCCGCTGCCCTTCAGCCAAACACGGGTTCCCGTTTTCATCCCGGTAAGCCTTGAATTCCAGCTCCTCATCCGATAACGCTCCGATTTCCTTGCGCTTGTCCAGAACCAATGCTTTGACCAGCCCGTGGCGCATGGCAGTTTTCAGATCAAAGTCCACGATGATATGCGGGAAATAGGTCAGCTTCCTGTTTTTCCCCGTACCGACCTGGTTATACGGCGTGGCTGAAAAATCCACCTGAAAGAAACGCCCACTCTTGGCTTCGGCAATTAGGTTGAGGCTTTTCTGCCATTCGACCTCGCTGACCTCACCCTCTACCTTGAAGTCATGGATATGGTGAGCCTCGTCATTGAACACCATCAAACTGGGAAGGTCTTTCAAGTAATTCAGAATGCTGCCCCGTTCGAACTTCCTGTTTAGCTGGTTCAGATCATTGCCCTGATTTGTGCCTGGGGTAAGAGGAAGAAGATCAGCAACTACATCCGCCGGGTTTCGATCCGCACCCGGAGCGGTCACCCCATCGACTTCCAGCTCCTCTCCTTCTTCGCTCAGGAGATGCCAGTTACTGATGGCAATGAGTCCGCCGCTCGTTACTTTGCGGCCTATTTCTTCTTTCTGGCAGACGGCTCCTTGAACAAATCGGAAAATCTCGTCCCGGTATGTTTCCGGGATAAAGAGTCCCTGAAACTTCTTGAGGTCTGAATCTTCAAAGTTTCTCTGACCGCCCCGCTCCTTCCCCATAAAGGCATCCAAGAGCCGGTCATAGACAATCAGGCCGGGCGCTACCATCAGAAAATTTCTTGTGAAGCGATTATTCTCAGGTTGCCGATTGGCATTCAGAACCTGCCAGATCATCAGGGCTTGCAGAACCCATGTCTTCCCTGTGCCGGTGGCCATTTTCATACAATACTTTGGCCACGCGTTCTTGTTTGCCATGACGGTTTGAGCTGCCTTATCGCTTGCCAGAAGCACATCAGGAGCAACAGCCGTATACAATTCACCCAATGTCTTAACGCCTAGAACCTCATGGGCATATATGGTGTTCAGAATCGCCTGCTTCTGCCCTTCGTGAAAATTAATATCACGAGTCTCAACATATTCTTGCTGAAACCACCACCGCACAAGCTCGCCTGTAATCTCGCTGACTTGATTTAATATCTCTCCCTGCCCGCTTTCCAAGCCGGTACAAGCAGCCCGGACACGGGCTGTAAGGTTCTTGGCAAGGGTCAGGTTATTGATGCCGCTCATAACGATCAGACCTCCACCACAGCTTCGGCTTCAAAGCCAAACACGTCCACAGCTCGAACGCATACGACGCGCTTTCCAGTTTTGACTGGGAGATCATTCAACTCCGCTTTGGATACAATCCGATACGGCTCATCATCATTTTCGGTGTTGCCCCGGTAGTCCTGCCAGATCGAGCGGAAGATTTCTCCATCATAGTCGGGATCAATGCTCCAATATTCAATCAGGGCCAGAGGGTCTTTGTTAATGACCTTTTGCAGTTTGTCTCGGTTCTCATCATCGAGATTCAACGCGTCTGGTGAGAGTAAAACATAGTTTTCCAGGGCTACCGATAACGTCTCCTTTGCCGCATTGTTACCGCGCTTAACGTCGCCTAGAACTAGATATTGCAGGGAGGAAAACCGTACTTCCTCCGCTTTCAGTTTGTTGCCCTTCTTTTTCAAGCGATCCAGCAGGTCGGGAGGGATAACGAGAACTTCCAATTTTTCGCCTTCGTTCAATCCGTGAATGTCATGCCCGATAGACGGATCGAAATTCCAGCCCAGCACCACTACCTTGTCCCATCCGCCCATATGATTATCCCGCAGTTGCAGAGCTCGTCTCAGCGTGGCAAGACCTGTCATCTTATTGGGGCTGTCCACATACACCAGCGTTTTGGTGTGTGGCACCCGGCCCAAATTGCGATTTGGATTGTCCTCCGGTACAAGCGGCAATGATCCGTATAGGCCAAGCACAATTTCCGACAGGTCGCCGACCCGGAATTTTCGGCCCATCGTGGATTTGGCCATTTCCACCTGATAATCACCCACATGTTGATAAAGAAACGGCTTGGCATCCTGGTCAATCAATCGTTTGCGAGTGATCATGCAGGCCGGTTTGCCGAGATCGTTGGCGATCCACCGACGACCAAGGCGTTCTGCAACGGCGGCGGTTGTACCGGAGCCGGAGAAAAAATCAGCCACTAAACCATTTGGAGGGCAAGATGCCTCTATAATCCGCTCTAATAGCTTCTCTGGCTTTTGGGTAGCATAGTTGACACTTTGACTTGAGCCGCCCGCTAGTGTGGTGTCCCTTATATGTATAGACAATATGGTCCAGTAGGGGTATGCTGCTGGGCCATGAGATCCCCTAAGCCGGTATTGAGTGAGATGGACCG
>Ga0224505_10002770_pt1 | contig 10150 bp, 13 predicted proteins | sample SF_Jan12_sed_USG_FD_169102 | JGI IMG/M metagenome (GOLD analysis project Ga0224505, IMG submission 169102) | Sediment microbial communities from San Francisco Bay, California, United States - SF_Jan12_sed_USGS_4_1 | ecosystem: Environmental > Aquatic > Marine > Sediment | place: USA: California...
GTTGTTTGCATGCAGGTCGAATCCAGCGTACACTCTCATTGGGCACCTCCCTGTTTAAGGTTTGCTCTAACCTCAAGCATACCGAATAACCGGCATGCTCGGGAGGTGCCTCCTATATGATTATCAAATCTTTACTCATGAGCCCACTCTGTTACATTAGCACAGCCGCTTCATTATTGCACTTCAAGGTAAAATGCACCTCCGCAACCGCATTGAAACACCTGTAGCGTGCCATTTTGCGATTCTGTTGGTGTTGGATTCATTTCGTTCAGCCAGCCGGAGGGGCTGGGCGCTGCTCTACGAGATGGTGCGGAAGGATTCGAACCTCGGCCTTGCGTCGCTCTGCATCGGCGGAGGGCAGGGGATTTCGTTGCTGGTGGAGAGGGTGAGGTAAACGCCGACTGGCATGCTACAAAAAGAGAAGGGGGCCTTTTGGCCCCCTTCTTGATTCAGCCTAAAATCTACCAGGCGAGCCATGGCGGAGAAGAAATAGCTAGTACCACTGCACATGCTAACGACATGATTCCAATTAAAATAAAGCCAACTGCTGTAATATAGGCTGGCCGATTGACCCTTCTGTTTCTTCTTGCGTCAAAAATGCCCCAGCCGAGGGATAAGAAACCCAGGACAACACCCATTACATAATATAATAAATCCTGATTCATAGGCCATTTCCTAGTATCTACCGAGCTCATTTTCCGTCTTGATTTGATAACCCGCAACGGTAGCTAAGTTTATAATCTCACTCGGGCTCGAATTCTTAAGTGCAAGTTTTCTTCGGCTGGATTTCGTTTCGACGAGCAGGTAATGCGATTTTCTGAAAAAAGGGATGATGACGACAATGCCGAGAAAAATAAGCGTTGCAGCAGAGGCAATCTCTTCTAATATGACAGTCGTTCCAATTAGCTCATAGTTGAAGATAATGGCATAGCTCGGCAACACTCCGAGGATGATCCCCAAGATGCACATTATTATCCCGGCAATCACTCGTACAGCCGGTCTTTCTGCGCTGTTGCCGTAGCAGAGAGTGATGGACGCGATTTCATTTCTAGGTATAGAAACAACGACCTGATTCCCATCCATCTCTTCGATGCTTTCAGTTGTGAATCGGATGCTACCTGAAGTAGTGCTTTTCACTCTTTTGCCTTAACGATAGAAATTGATCAACGGCACAAAGAATTCTGAGATATGACTTGGGTGTTTGCGAGTATTGCCCGGAATGACTTTCGTAGATTTGCCAATTTCTCTTCCCCAACAGTAGGGCCGCCCGCTGATATATGAATGTCGGCCCAGTGTCCATCTTTAAATAGCACAGCCTTTACATTAAGTTGGTTTATCTCATCACCCACATGCAAATTCTCGGCCGGTGGCGCTGTCGCAGGCCAAGATTTTAGAAAGTATTCAATTGCCGTGAAATGTTCATGTTGTTGATTTTCTATCTCGAATGTTTCATAAGTCTGAGCCGCCAAAATAGACTTATCTGTTTTTTTCATTTTTTCAATAGCGTATTGGGCAGATCCATCACAATAGCCATTTATGGGTTCCATCCATACCGAGATATTTAAATCACCAGTGGCAACGTGCAGGTAGATGTGATCATGATCATTGGATACTTTTTTCGCAACTGGCGACATATCGCGAACAGGGAGGAGAATGCCCCAAGAAGCACATTGTGAGTGAATTGCCCATGTACCGTTTGGCAATGGAAGGATCGCGCCACCGTGCGATGCACAGCCAGTAAGCAGTAGGGGTATCGCACATACCAATAGAGGCGATATCAACTTAATCACTCGAGATATCTCCTGAACAGCGGATACTAATCAGTCATTAAGATTGGGCAGCTACAGCTCTAAACTGTAACAAAATTACATTGAGAAAACATCCAGAAAAAAGAAAGGGGGGCCGAGGCCCCCCTTTGTAGATACTTAATTTGAAAGTTTAAAGCTATTTCTTCTTCGCCGCCGCCTTCGGCTTTGCCTTGGCCGCCGTTGCAGCCGCAGGCTTCTTCTCGGCTACGGCTGCCTTCGCTTTGGGTGCTGCGGCAGGCTTCTTCTCGACTACGGTTGCCGTAGCTTTGGGCGCAGCGGCAGGCTTCGCCTTTACCCTGGGCGTCGGTGTATCCCGCTCCTGCAGCCAGGTGGCAATGGCCGGGGCCAGTTCCTTCTGCGACTTTGAGCCGACGAACACGCCGATGTGCCCGCCCTTGAATTCGTAGAGGGTTTTGTCCTTCGTCCCTACGTAGTCGTTGAGCGGCTTGGTCGACGCGGGCGGAACGAGATGGTCGGCATTGGCGTAGATGTTGAGCAGCGGCATGGTGATGTTCTTGAGGTTCACCGTCTTGTCGCCGAGCTGCAGCTTGCCCTTGACCAGCTTGTTCTCCTGGTAGCAGTCCTTGATGAACTGCCTGAGGCATTCGCCCACCTGTCCGGGGCTGTCGAATATCCACTTCTCCATGCGGAGGAAGTTGAGGAGCTTGTCCTTGTCTTCCAGCGTATCGATGATGTCGACATATTTCCTGATGTTGAGGGTAAAGGGCATCAGCATCAGGAAGCCCGAGTTGAGGAAGTCGCCGGGGATGACCCGGTAGGTCTTCGCCAGGTTGTCGACATTGAGGTTCTTCGCCCAGCTGAAGAGCAGCCCGTCCTTGGTGGAGAAGTCGATGGGCGTGACCAGCGTGACAAGGTTGTTGATCTTCTGGGGGTAGAGGGCGGAGTAGATGGTGGAAAAGGTGCCGCCCTGGCAGATCCCCATGATGTTGATCTTGTCGACGTTGGCGCGCTCGCGGATGACATCGACGCAGTTGTTGAGATAGCCGCTGATGTAGTCGTCGAGCGTGATATACATGTCCTCCTTGGTGGGGTAGCCCCAGTCGACGAGGTAGACATCGACGCCGTGGCCGAGCAGATTGCGGATGATGCTCCTGTCGGGCTGAAGGTCGAGCATGTAGGGCCGGTTGACCAGCGCGTAGACGATGAGCACCGGCACCTTCGAGGTGGTCTTCCCCTGGGCCTTGTAGTGGTAAAGGCTGAGTTTGTCTTCCTGATAAATCAGGTCCCTGGGCGCGGTGCCGACATCGATATCGTCGACGGAGGTGACGTTCTCCGCCCCCCGCATCACCTTCATACCCAGTTCACCCAGGTCTTTTACCAGGTTTCTGGCTTCGAATGTGGTGAATGGCGGTGTCATGCTCCCACCTCCTGTCCGACCTTGTTCTTGAGCTGCTTCTCAAGGCTCTTGACCTTCTTCTTCAGCTCGTACACGGTTTTGTAGAGGTCGTCCATCTCCGAGCGCAGCGCAACGGGGAAGTCGTACAGGTACAGCTCCATCAGCTTGAAGAAATGCTGGCGGACGTTGAGCGAGGCGTCGAGCACCTGGCCCTGGAGTTTCGAGAATTCGTCGGTCTGGAACAGCGCGTAGAAGGTCTTTTCGTTGAGGTCGATCCAGAGGTTGAAGAACTCGCTGAAGTCCTTGACCTCCGTGCCCTCTTTGATCTTCTGCGCCACGGCCTCGATGACCTTTTCCATGGCCGCCTGCCCGGTGGCGTACATTACATGCTGGTACTCGGTGTTCTTGGCGGTATAGACGGCGAGATCATCGAGCCAGCGCAGGACGAGCTCGACCTTCTCCCGGTCCTTTCCCATCTGCGGGACGTGGAACGCGGTGCCGACGGTGCTGTCGAAGGCCCTGAAGAGGTTGTGGAAAGAGTTCATGATCGATTCGGGATGACCCTCGAAGAACTGGGGCGCAGCGGCAATGTTCTTTGTGATGGCTTCGGACCATGGGTTGGCGAACTGCTCGGCGTTCTTTCCGAACATCTCGGCCAGCCGCGAGGCCTGTTTGTTGAACTCTTCGAGGGCTTCGGGGTTGAACCCCCATACCTTGTTCATGACCTCCTGGTACTTGGCCGGGTCAAGCGTGTCCTTCCAGGTATCGGGGTTGAAGCTCTTGTCCTGGATGGCCTTGAAGAGGGGGAGCCATATCTCGTAGAGACGGGCATAGGCATTGGTGCTGCCGAAGACCTTGGACATGGTCTCCTTGACGGTGTCTTCGCTGATGCCCTTCCCCTTGCCGAGCGAGTCGAAGATCGGCTTGGTCCACGAGCTGTAGAGGTTGAAGATGTCGGTATCGGCGCCAACTTTCCCGCTTCCCGTGAACGCCTCCTGCATCTTCTTCGAGCTGTCGAGCCAGCTCTTTGTGATGGTTTCCTGCGTCTTAAACCATGTTTCAAGGTAATCAGTGGTCGTGTTCATGTCGTCCTCTTTATGCGGTAATCTTTTATAAGTTGTCACACCGGTGAAAACCGGTGTCCAGCGGTTTTGTCGTTATCCAAAACAACTGGATTCCGGCGTTCGCCGGAATGACGAAGAACAAATTACTTGGCGGCCGTGGGCGGCGTGAAAAGCTTGGAGAAGTTCTTGTACATCTCCATCTGCTTCTCCACGCTGCTGACCCATGCGCCCTGAATCTTCACCGCTTCGTCGGTCAGGACTTTCGAGGAGCTGATCATCGTGTTGAGCCAGGCGTTATACTGGTCGAACATATCCTTGGCCGGGCCTTCCTGGGCCTTGCCCATGTCGGCAAACGACTTCTGGAACTTTGTCGTCGCCTCGGTCCACTGCTCCATGAAATCCTTCTGGCCCTTTACCCAGTTTTCCATGAAGTCCTTTTGCAGTTTGATCCATTCTTCAAACATTTCGGTTCCCTTTTCCATGACATCCTCCTGTATAAGAGTTACCAACTATCGGCCTATTCCGATGTTTAATTAACGGTTTTTATTTGTCCCTGCCCGAGTCCTTGAACTGGTCAAAGAAGCTCTTTGCCAGCTCCTTGTTCACCTCCATCTGTTTTTCAATGAGGTTCTGCCATGACTGCTGCGCCATTTCAGCCCCCTCCTTGTAGAGGTTGTTCTGGAGCTCCTTTACCATATCCTTGAGCAGGTCGTTTTCCTTTTTGAGTTTTTCGTTCTCCTTGCGCAGCTCATCATGTTTTGCGCTGGAGACAAACCCCATAAGGGCGGAGAACTCCTCCATCTTCGCATAGAACTCTTCGGGGCTGCCAAAGGGCGATCCCTTCGGCATGTTCCACGCTTTTCTCGCCGCCTCCATACCTTCCTGCTGCATCTTCATGGCAAAATCGAAACAGCCCTGCCGGAAGAGAGGGTTGGCGAAGAGCTCCATCATCGACTTCATGGCATTCTCGTTGAACATGGCGTTATTTTTCCTTCCCCTTTGTGGTCTTTGTCCGGGGGGCGCGACGGCTCTTCCCCTCTTCGGTCGTTCCGGCTCTGCTGCCCTCGGGGGCGCCGGGGGCATTCCACATCGCCCAGGGATTAACCATCATCCGCGAGAGCATCTCCGCGTCGCCCATGGAGCTGAACTGTTTGAGCCATGAACCGAGCATCCCGAAGTAGTTCTTGAGGTCCCAGCCCGCCTTCACCAGAAACGGCATGGTCCTGTTGAGGTCGCGGATGTAGGCCCGCACCACATAGGCCACATTGATATCAGGGTCGCCGAACTCGCCAAGGTGCTGCTTAAGCTTTTCGTATTCTTCTTCGTCAAGCCTGAGGGTGATCGGTTTCAGTGCCACGGTCGGTCCTCCTTTAGTTACTCATCAGTATGCTAAAAAGATTACATAAGTAATACGATTTGTCAAGGGAAGAAAAGGCGCCTCGAGGGCTCGATTGGCTGGGTAACTTTGCAATCAGGGTAACCGGAACAGCCCCAGAATCGCGAACCGGCTTTGGGTCCTTTGCGGGAAGTACGGACTACCATGGGTTTCCCGCAGGTTTGGCAAAGTTTTTTATCGGACCGATCGGTCTGATCAGACGGATCGGTCGGATTGCTTTGCCTTTGACGTTCTTTCAGGCGAGCGGCATGCAGCCGTTCACTGTAGCCGCCTTCCCTGATGAATTGCTTCTCCAGGCCGGCTATCTGCCGGTCAAGCAGGTAGTTGGCCTGATGAATCAGGCAGATCAAGGTATTGGCAACTACGGCTGGGTCCGGGTCGTTGATCCATTTGGCATAGGCATTTGCATCGGGCCGATCGGTCTGATCCGACCGATCAGTCGGATTCGTTTTCCCTACTGACCGAACCGTGCACGCCTGCGGGTCATCCTTTCCCCAGGTCGGCAGCTTTCGCTGCCGCAGGAAATCTTCGTAATCAAGCAACAGCTCATCAAGACTGGCCCGGGCGACATTTACGAGCCGTAATTCGGTTTGGCTCGATGTCGCCGAAGCGCGGCTGCCTTCCGCAATATTCTGTCGCCCGCTGCGGGCTGCCTGTACCATCTGGTCATGGGTGCGAGATCGTGTAGTGATAAAACGGTCACAAAATATGACTGTTCCGTCATAGATGATTTCCGCAACCTGAAACGATCGCAGGCGACGATAGCCGCCATGAGGGCGGAGCGTTGAATCGAGTTCTTTCATCGCAACAACCTCGCCGAATTCGCAAACACCAGCACATCGGGAATGACGTGCGCCACGGCGGCGGTGAACGGGGTGAGTACGCCGGTGGCGGCGAGGGTGATGCCGATGACGTTGAAGGTGATGCCCAGGAAGAGGTTCTGCTTTATGGTGCCGAAGGCCCGCTGCCCCAGGGCTATGGCCTCGGGCAGTTTTGACAGGTCGTCGGCCATGAGGGCTACGTCGGCGGCCTCGATGGCGGCGGCGCTCCCCGCGGCGCCCATGGCGATGCCGACGGATGCGCGGGCCAGGGCCGGGGCGTCGTTGATGCCGTCGCCGACCATGGCGACCTGACGCCCGCTCCCCACTATCTCCGCCACCTTGTTAACCTTGTCCTCGGGGAGCATGCCTGCGTGGACTTCGGTGATGCCGACCTTTTGGGCGATATGGGCAGCAGTGCGCGGGTTGTCCCCGGTCAGCATGATGATATGGCCGATCCGGGCATTGCGCAACGCCTCGACGCACCGGACGGCCTCTTCCCGCACGACGTCGGCCACGGCAATGGCACCGCAAAGCCTGCCGTTACACGAGACGAGAAGTACCGTTTCGCCGGCTTCTTCCTTTGTCCGGATAAAACTCCTGTCGTCCTCGGTCAGCTCCGTCTCGTGCCCCTTGAGCAGTTCCAGCGTCCCCACTGCCACGGTTTTGTCGCCGTACTGCGCCCTGACCCCCTTGCCGTGATGTGTCTCGAAGGAGGTTGGATCATGGATCTCCAGGCCCATTTCACGGGCCTTTTTCAGGATTGCTCCCGCCAGCGGGTGGGCGGAGTGTTTTTCCGCGATGGCGGCCAGCTGGAGCACGTCGGTGTCGCAGAATCCACCCATGCAGCGGATATCGGTGACCCGCGGCTCCCCCATGGTAAGGGTGCCGGTCTTGTCGAATATCACGGTATGGACCTTCCCCAGGGTTTCGAGGTGGCGGCCCCCTTTGATGAGTATTCCCCGGCGCGAGGCCTTGCCGATGCCCGCTACCACGGCGAGAGGGGTGGCCAGGGCCACGGTGCAGGGGCAGGCGACGACGAGGACGGTGATGGCAGAGATGAGTTTGCCGGTGATCAGCCAGGTCCCGCCGGCAATGACGAGGATGGCCGGAGTGAACCAGGCCGCGAACCGGTCGGCGACCCGCTGCACCGGCGCCTTGTTGGCAGAGGCCTTTTCCACCAGCTCGATGATCCGGCCCAGGGTGGTGTCTTTGCCCTTCCGCAGCACCGACATCTGGAATGCGCCCGACTGGTTGATGGTACCGGCATACACTTCGTCGCCGACGCCCTTGTCCACGGGGATCGATTCGCCGGTAATGGGGGCCTGGTTGAGGGAGCCGGAACCGGAGGTGATGATGCCGTCTACCGGGACTTTGTCCCCGCTTCGCACCAGCACGATGTCCTCATGATGGATCTGCGCCACCGGTACCTCGACATCCTTGCCGTTACGCTTCACCCGGGCGGTTTCGGGGGCCGTGTCGATGAGGTCGGCCAGGGCCTTCCTGCTCCTTCGCGACGTGATCTGCTCCAGCATCTCGGCGATCAGCATGAAAAAGGCGATGACGGCGGCGGAGAGGAATTCTCCGATGGCGGTGGCGGCGGTCACGCCCAGGGTCATGAAGAGGTCGGCGTCGATGGCGCGGGCCTTCAGGGTGCGCCAGCATTTGCCCAGAAAGGGGTAGATGCCGATGGCAATGGCAAAGATCGCCACATCGAGCGTGCCCGTGAAAGGTTGGAGCACCCCCGACCAGCTAAGGGCTACCAGAATACCCACCACGGCCAGCCGTATCCACTCGATGCCCAGGTTTGCCTCTCCGTGGCTGCGGGTATGCTCACCTTTTTCCAGCAGTACTTCGGCATCCTCGACCTCGTACCCCAGCGCCTTAATCTTCTTCATGAGGTCGGCGAGGGGAAGCAGATTTTCGTCGTGGACCACCGTTGCCTTTTCCGCCACGAGGTTCACGGAAATCTCGGCAATACCCGGTTCCTTCCGAAGCGTCTGCTCAATGGTGTTGACGCAGGAAGGGCAGTCCATGCCTTTTACGATGAGGGTGCTTTCTTTCATGGGCGTTCCGTTATGAGGGTGGCACACAGCCTTGTATTGATTTTTATATCAGCAAAGGAGGATTGTAAAGCAAAGGATAGGATCAGAGGCAACGTAATTCCCGGGGAAATGACGTGAGCACCTCGCAGCCGGTGGCCGTGACCAGTACCATCTCCTCGATGCGTACCCCACCCAGATCGGGGATGTAGATTCCCGGCTCGATGGTGAAGACCATCCCCTCGCGGGCCTCGCCCTTCCCCTGGGGAGAGGCGTTCGGCTGCTCATGCACGGCGAGCCCTACGCCGTGGCCGGTGCCGTGACCGAAATAGTCACCGTACCCCGCATCGACGATCACCTTCCGCGCGGCGGCGTCAATATCGACCATCGGCACGCCGGGCTTAACGGCTGCAATGGCGGCATCCTGGGCCTTGCGGACCGTGTCGTGGATCTCCTGCTGTTTCGCGGTGGGGGAACTTCCGAGAAAGACGGTGCGGGTCATGTCGGAGAAATAGCCGCCCGCCTCGGCGCCGAAGTCGATGGTGATCATTTCGCCCGATTCCAGTTTCTTGTCAGACGCGACTCCGTGCGGCAGCGCCCCTCGAAGTCCCGATGCGACGATGGTGTCGAAGGGGATCTTCCGGGCTCCCGCGCGGCGGACCTCTTCCTCGAGCATGAGGGCAAACTCCCGCTCGGGCAGGCCGGGTTTCAGCCGGGGCAGCAGGGCGGTGAGGGACGATTCCGCACGACGAATAGCCTCCCGCATTTTATCCAGCTCGCCCGCATCCTTCACGATGCGGAACTCCTCCACCAGGTCGATTACGGCGATAAGCTCTGCATCGGGCATGGCGGCGATGACCCTGTCGTGCAGGTCCAGCGTCACATTCTTCGCCTCGAGACCGACCCGCTTCAGGCCGGTTTCTCCGGCGATCCGGGCGACCTCGTCGACCAAGGTCTTCTTGAGGATGACGACCTCCAGCCCGTGGGTCTCCTGCGCTGCCTGACTTTTGTAGCGGAAATCGGTAATGAAGAAGGCCGTCGCGGAAGAGACGAGGACAAAACCGGAGGAGCCGGTGAAGCCCGAAAGGTAGCGGACATTTTCAGGGGTGGTAATAAGGGCTGCGTCGAGCCCCTGGGTGGCGATCTTCTCGCGGACTCGATTGATTCGGCCGGGGAAGGGTGGGGTCACTTGGCAAGACCTGATGCTGCCCGAAGACCGAGCAGGTAACTGTTGATGCCGAAGCCGCTCACCTGGCCCGCTGCCACGGGGGCGATATACGAATGGTGCCGGAACTCTTCGCGTTTATAGATATTGGAAAGATGGACCTCCACCGTAGGCACCCCAACAGCAGCCACGGCGTCGCGGATGGCAACACTGGTGTGGGTATAGGCGCCGGGGTTGATGACGATGGCCTTGAACTTTCCAAGGGTCTGCTGGATGAGGGTGACGATCTCCCCCTCGACGTTGGACTGGTGGATCTCGACCTCGACTCCCAGCTCCTTTGCCAGAGCGCTCAACTGCTTGTTGATCTCATCGAGGGTGAGGGTGCCGTAGTGCTCCGGCTCGCGCGTGCCGAGCATGTTGAGGTTGGGGCCGTGGATTATGAGGATTCTGGACATGGCGAAACCCTAACACATGAGAATTTGCCGGTCAAGGGGCAACGG
>Ga0224505_10002771_pt1 | contig 10148 bp, 11 predicted proteins | sample SF_Jan12_sed_USG_FD_169102 | JGI IMG/M metagenome (GOLD analysis project Ga0224505, IMG submission 169102) | Sediment microbial communities from San Francisco Bay, California, United States - SF_Jan12_sed_USGS_4_1 | ecosystem: Environmental > Aquatic > Marine > Sediment | place: USA: California...
CCGAGCCGGCGAGGCAATGGTGGCCCTCACCGCCATCGAGCGGCTGTGACGGCGAGCCGGTCCGACTCAGCCCGAGGTCGACGAGAGGCCACCGTCGATCTTGACGATGGACCCCGTGGTGTAGGACCCGGCATCGCTGGCCAGGAACAGCGCGGCCCCCGCAACTTCGTCGGCCTGGCCACCGCGGCCCAAGGGGATCATCCGACGGGCTGACTCGTTGAACGCGTCGAGATCCCAGGCATCGGCGATGTCGGTGAGGAAGGGCCCGGGCATGATGCAGTTGACCCGCACGTGGGGTCCGTAGGCCCGGGCGAACCCCTTGGTCAGGTTGTTGAGACCGGCCTTGGCCGCCCCGTAGGCCACCTCGCCGGCCGTGGGCGCCACGGCGGCCACCGAGCTGACGTTGATGATGCTGCCCGACCCGGCGTCGTACATGCGCTGACCGCCGTAGGCCGACAACCGGAAGGGACCTTGGAGGTTGACCTGGAGCACCTTCTCGTAGAGCTCCTGGCTGACATCCACCAGCCGGTCGTACAGGGGCGACATGCCGGCGTTGTTGACCAGCACGTCCATGCGTCCGAACTCGTCGTAGACCCGATCCACCAGGGCGTCGCACTGCTCCCACCGCCCGACGTGGCACGCCACCGGTAGGGCGCGCCGACCGGTGGACGATTCGATCTCGGCGGCCAGTGCCTCGCAGTTGTCCAGCTTGCGGCTGGCGATGACGACGTCGGCGCCGGCCACGGCGAAGGCCTCGATCATGGCCCGACCCAGGCCACGACTGCCGCCGGTCACGACGGCCACCTTGCCGGTGAGATCGAACAGCTCATTCGGGGTCAACATGACGTCCACCCTATTGTGAGGCGCCATGAGCGATCCCATCCCTGCGTCGTTGGACCACTACCTCGCCATGTGGAACGAACCCGATCTCGACGCCCTGGGGCGGCACCTCGAGCGGTCGTGCACGGCCGACGTGGTCTTCGCCGATCCCAATGCCCTCACGAGGGGCCACGAGGCCCTGATCGCCATGGCCGTGGAGGTGAAGCGGGCCATCCCCGGGGCGATCTACCGGCGAGCCAGCGGCATCGACGAGCAGCACGGCCGCCACCGGTACCTGTGGGAGATCGAACACCAGGGCGTGGTGGTGGTGCAGGGCATGGACGTGGCCACCGTCGACGACCGTGGCCTGATCGAACGGATCGACGGCTTCTTCACGCCGGCCCCTCCCCCACTGGAACCGCGGTGACCAGCGCACCCGACGCCATCCCGGGCGTCGATCTCGATGTCCTGGCCCGATGGATGGACACCCACGAGCTGGGGGCCGGGCCCATCACCGACGCCACCCAGTTGACCGGCGGCACGCAGAACATCCTGGCGCGGTTCCAGCGTGACGGTCGGGCCTACGTGCTGCGCCGTCCACCGATCCACAAGCGCAGCAACTCCGACGAGACCATGCGCCGAGAGGCCCGCATCCTGGCCGCGCTGGCCGCCAGCGCCGTCCCCCACCCGGCACTCATCGCCGCCGAGGCCGAGCTCGACACGATGGACTGTGCCTTCTATCTGATGGAACCGATCGAGGGGCGCAACGTGCAGGTCGTGGGACTGTCGGAGGCCCAGATCGCCGACCCGTCCATGCGCCACCGGATGGGACTGGCCATGGTCGATGCCGTCATCGCCCTCGGATCGCTCGATCACCAGGCGGTGGGCCTGGGTGACTTCGGCAAGCCCGACGGCTGGCTGGAGCGCCAGGTCGACCGCTGGCGCAGCCACCTCGACGGCTACTCGGCCGAGCCCACCTACACCGGGCGCGACGAGATCCCCCACGTCGACGACGTGGCCCGATGGCTCGACGACAACCGCCCCGTCACCTGGACGCCCGGGCTGCTGCACGGTGACTTCCACTTCGGAAACGTGCTGTTCGAACACGATTCGGGCGAGCTGGCCGCGGTGGTCGACTGGGAGCTGGCCACGGTGGGGGACCCGCTCATGGACCTCGGCTGGCTGCACGCCACCTGGCCCGATCCCGACCTGCCGGGCATGGGCGGCTCGCTGCAGCCGTGGGACGGGTTCGCCACCATCGCCGAGCTCAACGACCACTACGCGGCCAACAGCGACCGCGACCTCTCGAGCGCAACCTGGTACGGCGTGATGGCCTGCTACAAGATGGGCATCATCCTCGAGGGCACCCACGCCCGAGCCCAGGCCGGCAAGGCGTCGGTGGAGTTCGGTGATCTCCTCCACGCCACCACGATCGGCCTCTTCGACCGAGCGGCCCACTTCATCGAAGCCGGCTGAACACCCCGGGAGGTCATGGTCGAGGCGCCCGTGGCCGGGCCGCAGCCCGACCGTTCAGCGGCGGTCCGCCAGGAACGGGAAGCGCTGGCGAACAGCGACCACGTGGTCGAGAGCGATGTCGGCCGTGAGGATCTGCTCGGCACCGCCGTGGCCGTCGGCCAGGATCTCGCCCAGAGGATCGACGATGAGGCTGTCACCGGAGTAGTCGAGCCCGCCACCGCCGCCCACTCGGTTGACACCGACGACATAGGCCTGGTTCTCGATGGCCCGGGCGACCAACAGGGCCCGCCAATGGGCGCGGCGCCGGGCCGGCCAGTTGGCTGGTACGAGGTAGAGGTCGACATCGGTGGCCAGCGGCCAGAACTCATCGGCGAAGCGCAGGTCGTAGCAGACGAACAACGCGGTACGGACGCCGGCGATGTCGACCACCACGTGGACGTCGCCGCCGCGGTAGTACTCACCTTCGCCGCCGTACGTGAAGGGATGGATCTTGTCGTAGTGGTGCTGGTCCCCCTGTGGGCCGGCCACCGTGAATCGGTTGACGGCCAGGGGCTCGCCCTCGACCCTGGTCGACACCGAGCCCCCGACCCACACGCCGTGCTCGGCCGCCTGCGACCGCAGCCAATCGACGGTCGGGCCATCGGGAGGCTCGGCGATCGCATCCGTGTCCATGGAGAAGCCGGTTGCGAACATCTCGGTGAGCACCACCAGCTCGGCCCCGCCGATGGTGGCGTCGGCCACCAGACCGGCCAGCCGGGACCGATTGGCCTCCGGATCCTCCCAGACGATGTCGTGCTGCACGGCGGCCACCCTCACGATCCACCGCCCAGTCGGCCCAGGCGGGCCACCGCCTCGTCGAGCACGTCCATCCGCTTGCAGAACGTGAAACGCACCAACGCCGCGCCGACCGCTTTGGTGTCGTAGAACACCACGCTGGGCACGGCCACCACGCCGCACCGGTCGGGCAACGAGCGGCAGAAGGCCAAGCCGTCCGTTTCGCCGATGGACGTGATGTCGACGGTCACGAAGTAGGTGCCGGCCGGCGCCAGCACGTCGAACCCGGCAGCCTGGAGCGCGCCCGAGAGATGGTCGCGCTTGGCCTGCATCTCCTGGGTGAGACCGTCGAAGTAGCTGTCGGGCATCCCCAGACCATGGGCCACGGCCGGCTGGAACGGGGTGCCACCGGCGAACGTCAGGTTCTGCTTCACGGTGCGGATGGCCTCGATGAGCGGCGCCGGTGCGCAGGCCCACCCGATCTTCCAACCGGTGAACGAGAAGGTCTTCCCGGCCGACGAGATGGTGACGGTGCGGTCCCACATGCCGGGCAGCGTGGCCATGGGGGTGTGGGTCCGGCCGTCGAACACCATGTGCTCGTACACCTCGTCGCTCAACACGATGACGTCGTGCTCGATGCAGAGCTCGGCGATGGCGGTCAGCTCGTCGCGTGCGAAGACCTTGCCGGTGGGATTGTGCGGGGTGTTGAGGATGAGCAGCCGGGTCTGCGGTCCGATCGCCGCTCGAAGCTCGTCGAGGTCGAAGCCGAAGTCGGGCTGGCGGAGGGTGACCACCCGCCGCTGGGCCGCCGCCAGCGCACCGGCCGCAGCGTAGAGGTCGAAGTAGGGCTCGAACATCACGATCTCGTCGCCTGCCTCGCAGAAGGCGAGCACCGATGCGGTGAGCGCCTCGGACGCGCCCATCGTGATCTGGATCTCGGAATCGGGGTCGTACTCCAGGGCGTGGAAGCGGCGCTGGTGAGCGGCCACCGCCTGGCGCAACACGGGCATGCCCGGAAGCGGCGGGTACTGGTTGTGGCCTGCGGCCATGGCTGCGGTGACGGCGTCCATGATCTCCTGGGGCCCATCGGTGTCGGGCATGCCTTGGCCCATGTTCACCGATCCGGTCTCGACGGCCAGCGCGGTCATCTCGGTGAAGATGGTGGTACCGAGACCACCGAGGCGGGCCACCAGATATGGATTGGCCGCGGTCATCGCCACCCTCCCCGCCGCCCATCCGCCCGAACCGGTCGGGCGCTGCCGCGGCAAGGGCCGCAAGGCACTACCAATCCGTGGGTCATGGCCACCCACGCTATCCGTCGGTCCTGTCGAGGCCGGTAGCCTCCGGCCTCATGGTCAAGCCGATGTACATCCCCACCGTCGCCGAGCGGGTGCTGCCCGCCGATCGCGACACGGCATGGCGAGCCCTGGTCGATCTGGTCGGCGTGGGTGCGGTCGGCGACACGCGCCCACGGGCTCTGGGCGGCATCCCCGTCACCGAGACCGCCATCAGTGTCGAGCCGCCATGGCGCCTGGTCCTCGACGCCCGCGGCGGGCCGACCGCGTTCCACCAGGAATCGATCGTCCTCGTCCCGGACGCCGCGGGGTGTCTGGCCATGTGGTCGGCGCTCGTCCTCGAACCCGACGACGACGCCACCACGGCCTACCTGAACGCCGTCGCCGGCCAGGTCGAACCCCAACTCGACCAGCTGTCCCGACGCCTGAGCCCCTGACGGCGCGGATGGGTCATTCGGCCCATCTTCTCCCTCAAGACCGCGCACCTGCGGGTCGATGAAGTGAGGGTGAAACAACTCGCCCGCCGCCTCGGTTCGAAAGTCTTCAGCGGACCCGCTGTTCCGGGTCCCGCCGACCTCGAGTCCTTCCTCGCCCGTGAACTGACCGAGCCCGGTCGCAACAACGTCGCCTTCATGGTGGTGGCCATCGAAGACCTCGGCCGAATCGCCGACGAGTTCGGGCGCAGCGCGGCCAAGGGCATCACGGCCGGTGTGGCCGAGGCCTGCCAGTCCCTGCTGCGCAGCGACGACCTGGCCGCCCCGATCTCCGACGAGCGTGTGGGCATCGTCTTGACCGCGCTGCCCAACGATCTGCGCGTCCTCGACACCATCGCCGGACGCATCCAGCGTCGCCTCGGCGAGTCGGTACGGGCCGGCGGGTCCTTCGTCGTGGCCCGGACCCGCATCGGGGTGGCCACTGCCGGAGCGGTCGCCACCCCCGGTGAGCTCCTCCAGCGAGCCCAGATGGCCCTCGACCAGGCCCGTTGGACCATCCGTCCATGGGCCATCGACAACGGCGACCTCCGTGAGGGCCCCGGCGACAACGAGCCGACCGACCCCGCGGTGTTGCAGTGGTTGGTCACGCCGCGATTGGAGCTGGCGACCAGCACGCTGACCACCGCCGAGGTCATGGTCGACACCGGCCGAGCACCGGAGACCCTGTTCGATGGCGGCCTGTCGGCGCTGGCCGACGCGCTCGATCTGGCGCTCGGTGCGCTGGTCCGGATCGCGGCCACAGCCGAAGGTCAGCGCTTCCACCGTCTGTGGCTGCCGATCCCTGCTGCGGTGATGCGGGTGTCCGGCCTCGGTCGCGAGGTGCTCTCGGTGGCCGAGGGACTGGGCGTCACCCCCGACCGCGTTGGCCTCGAACTGGTGGGGCGCGACGGCGGCCGCGACGTGCTGGCGCTGGAGAACCGTCTGGAGAACCTCGAGCGAGCCGGCATCGCCGTGCGGCTGAGCACTGTTTTCGACCCGACCACCACCCTTGCCGACATGAGCGATCTCCACACCGACCTGCTGCGCCTCGGTCCCGACCTCACCGGCAACATCGCCAACGACCCGGCTCGTCTGCAACTGGTGGCCGCCATGACCGGCCTGGCCCACGCGCTCGACATCAAGACGCTGGCCCATGGCGTCCGCCTGGTCGAGGACCTCGATGTGTTGACCGGCCTCGGCGTCACCTACGCCCAGGGCATCCTCATCGGCGAGCCGCGGATCGCCTCGATCTGAATCGGTGAGGGCTGTCCCCGTCGCCGGTCAGAGGCCGGGGAAAGGGGTCAGTAGACCGTGTAGCCGCCGTCGACGACCAGGCTCTGGCCGGTGTGATAGGTGTGGGCCGGGTCGGCCAGGAAGACGGCGGCCGCACCCATCTCATCGGGGTCGGCCCACCGCCTCACCGGCGTCCGGGCCACCGTGGCCTGGCGAAACCGGTCGTTGGCATAGCCGCCGGCCGACAGGTCGGTGATGGTCCAACCCGGCACCAGGCAGTTGACGCGGATGCCGTGACGGGCCAGACCCACGGCCATGGATCGGGTCAGGCCCCCCAGGGCGGTCTTCGATGCGCCGTAGGCATCGTTGCCCGCCGCCCCGTGGATGGACGAGGTCGACCCCACCGCCACCAACGAGCCCCCGCCGCCGCGCTCGACCAGGTGACGGGCCCCCTCGCGCAGCGTCAGGAACGCGCCATCGAGATTGCTGGCCATCACCTCGCGCCAGTCGTCGAGGGTCAGCTCGGTGATGGGCTTCAGGATGCCGCCATGGGCCGCGTTGGCGAACACCACATCGACCCGGCCCAGGGCAGCGACCGTCCTGGCGAAGCCGTCGGCGACCTGGCGCTCGTCGGCGACATCACACACCGCGCTGAACGTGCGCACCCCCGACGTCGCGAGGTCGGCCTCGGCTGTGGCGTTCTTGTCGGGGTTGCGCCCCCAGATGGCCACATCGGCCCCGGCCGTCGCCAACGCCCGCGCCATTCCCAGACCGATGCCACCGTTGCCACCTGTGACCAGGGCGACGAGCCCGTCCAATGACCCCATGGCGGCCGACTGTACCGTGGTCGCGATGTCGGCCGGTCGGTATGCCCCCAGCCCCACCGGCGATCTGCACGTGGGCAACCTGCGCACGGCGATGCTGGCCTGGCTGTACGCCCGATCCACCGGCCGGCGCTTCCTGATGCGCATGGAGGACCTCGACGACAACGCCTGCCGCGAGCTGGGAACCGGGCAGTTGGCCGACCTCGCGGCCCTGGGCATCGACTGGGACGGGGACGTCGTGTACCAGTCCGAGCGGCTCGATCGCTACGACCACCACATCGACCGCATGGTCCAGGCCGAGCTGACCTACCCGTGCTACTGCTCGCGACGTGAGGTCCGCGAGGCGGCCTCGGCTCCCCACGGCGATCCGATGCCCGACGGTGCCTATCCCGGAACCTGCCGTTCACTCAGCGCCGACCAGCGCCGGGCCCGGGAGGACGCCGGCCGGGCTCCCGCCCTACGGCTCCGAGCCCAGGTCGATGCCATGGACTTCGTCGATGACCAGTGCGGACTCACCCGTGCCGCGGTCGATGACTTCGTCATCCGTCGCCGGGACGGGGTGCCGGCCTACAACCTGGTGGTCGTGGTCGATGACGCCGAGATGGGCATCGATCAGGTCGTGCGGGGCGACGATCTGTTGCACTCCACGCCCCGCCACCTCCACCTGGCCGATCTGTTGGGCTTCGACCATGCCAGCTACGCCCACGTCCCGCTGGCCGTCAACGCCGAGGGCGTTCGCCTGGCCAAGCGCGACGGCGCCGTGACCCTGACCGAGCTGGCCGAGAAGGGCCTCGACGCGAACCGGATGCGCAGTCTGATGGCCGCATCGCTGGGGCTGGCCGGGCCGGACGAGCCGCTCACCATGGCCGACCTGCTCGGTCGTTTCGACCCCCGACGTCTGCCCCGCGACCCGTGGGTGTTCACCGACCCCAACCGATAGGTTCGAGCCATGATCAAGCTCGGCCTCCAGATCCCGTTCTTCGACTATCCGGGGGTGGGCACCGATCGGCTGTTCGAAACCATCGCCAGCCAGGCCCGGGCCGCCGAGGCCAGCGGCTTCGACACGGTTCTGGTGATGGACCACTTCTACCAGCTGCCGGGATTGGGCGAACCCGACGACCGGATGCTGGAGTGCTACTCGCTACTGGCCGCGCTCGCCGCCCGCACCGACACGGTCAAGCTGTCGGCGCTGGTCACCGGCAACACCTACCGCAACCCGGCCATGCTGGCCAAGACCGTCACCACCCTCGACGTGATCTCGGGCGGTCGGGCCATCCTCGGCATCGGCGCCGGCTGGTTCGAACTGGAGCACGACAGTCTGGGGTTCGAGTTCGGGACCTTCACCGATCGCTTCGAGAAGCTCGAGGAAGCCCTCCAGATCATCATCCCCATGCTGCGGGGACAGCGGCCCACCTTCGCGGGCAAGCACTATTCGGTGACCGACGCCATCAACGAGCCGCCACCCATAGGACGGATTCCGATCATGATCGGTGGTTCGGGCGAGCAGAAGACGCTGCGGTTCGTGGCCCGATACGCCGACGAGTCCAACCTCACCTGCGGTCCCGGCGAGATCCCCCACAAGCTCGACGTGCTGGCCGAGCACTGCCGCACCGAGGGCAGGGACCGCGACGAGATCTCGGTGTCGTGGCTGGGCACGCTGGGCATCGCCCCCACCATGGCGCAGGCCGAGCAGGCCCGAAACGAGTTCTTCGCGGCCAAGGGCCTCGACTGGGACGCGCTCGACGATGACTTCCGGGCGGCGTTGACCGACCGCATCATCATCGGCGGACCCGATGAAGTGGCCGAACAGGTCCAGGTCAAGCTGCTCGACGCCGGCATCGACGGCCTCACCTTCAACATGCCGGTCAATGGTCATGATCCCGACATCGTGGCGTTGGCCGGCGAGACACTGAAGCCCCTCCTCGGCTGAGCATGGGCCCATCATCGGACGAGGAACTGCGCGAGTGGTCCTTCGCCGTCGGCGACACCCCGATGGCCCACCGAGTGCACGCCCTCACCCGCTGGGTGATCCAGCGATCGCTGTACCCGTACTTCCGGGTCACGGTGCGCGGCCGACCCAAGCTCGACCTCCCGGGACCGCTCATCGTGGCGCCCGTCCACCGATCCAACCTCGACTCGCTGCTGGTGGCCGCGCTCAGCCATCGCCGACTCCGGGCCCTGGCCAAGGAATCCTTGTTCCAGATGAAGCCGCTGGCCTGGTACATCTCCGCTCTCGGCGCGTTCCCGCTGACGCGCGGCACAGCCGATCGAGAAGCCATGCGAGCCGCCCGTCTCGTCCTCGATCGCGGCGACCCACTGCTGGTGTTCCCCGAGGGCACCCGCCAGACCGGCCCGCTCGTCAGCACGCTGTTCGACGGCACCATGTGGCTGGCCAGCAAGAGCCAGGCCACGGTGGTGCCGGTCGGCGTCGCCGGCACCGAGGCCGCCCTCCCACCGGGAGCCCGGTTCCCGCGTCGCACCCGATGCGCCATCGTGGTCGGAGATCCCCTGGCGCCACCCGGCGCACGGGTGTCCCGTAGCACGCTCGCCGACCTCACCGTCGAGCTCCACACTCGACTGCAACGGGCCAACGACCAGGCCCACAACGATGTCCCCCAGGAGTCCCCGTGACCGACCGTCAGACCGTCCTCGTCGAGATCACCGGTCCCGATCGACCGGGCATCTCGGCCGGTGTCCTCCGCGTCCTCGACAAGGTCGATGCCCTGGTTCTCGACATCGAGCAGGTGGTGATCCGACGGCACCTCACCCTGGGTCTACTGGTCGACGTGGCTCCCGACCACGATGCGCTGAAAGAGCTGCTGCTGTTCGGCTGGAAGCACGAGCTCAAGGTCGACTTCGACATCATCGAGGAACCCCCCAGCGAACCCCATCCGGGTCACGTGGTCACCCTGCTCGGCCCGGAGTTGAGCCCGGCCGAGCTGCTCGCCGCGGCCGAAGCCATCGCCGAGGGCGGCGGCAACATCGACCGCATCAACCGGTTGTCGAAGTACCCGGTGATGAGCTACGAGCTCACGGTGCTGGGCGGCGACCCGGCGACCATCCGCACCAATCTGTTGGCCGCCGCTGCGCTCCATCCGGGCCTCGACGTGGCCCTCCAGCGCGAGGGTATCGCCCGTCGAGCCAAGCGACTGGTGGTGCTCGACGTCGACTCCACGCTCATCCAGGACGAGGTCATCGACCTGCTGGCCCAAGAGGCCGGGTGTGCGACCGAGGTGGCCGAGCTCACTGCCCGG
>Ga0224505_10002773_pt1 | contig 10143 bp, 8 predicted proteins | sample SF_Jan12_sed_USG_FD_169102 | JGI IMG/M metagenome (GOLD analysis project Ga0224505, IMG submission 169102) | Sediment microbial communities from San Francisco Bay, California, United States - SF_Jan12_sed_USGS_4_1 | ecosystem: Environmental > Aquatic > Marine > Sediment | place: USA: California...
CCGATGCCTACGCAATGGCGCTCCTCCATCTCCTCGATCCGACCGTGCACGACGCGTTGGGGTGAGGTGGCGACGCGGCTCGAGAGAAACAGTTACCGTGGAACCACGATTCCCCGCGAGGGGAGCTCGAAAACAGGGAGGAAATGAATGAGACGGACGCGCTTGATAGCGTTGCTCGCGCTCTTTGCGCTCGTGATCGCCGCCTGTGGAGGCACGGCTGAAGAGTCGACCGACACGACCGGTGGCGAAGAGCCAACCGAGACCACGGCCGCACCGGCCGAGGAACCAACGGAAACCACAGAGGCACCGATGGTCGACTTCGAGGGCGCGGTCCTCGACGCCGGCGGGTGCGACTACGGCGGCAAGATCAACACGATCACGGCCGTCGACCAGTACACGGTGCAGTTCGACCTGTGCTCACCCGACCCGGCGTTCTTGGCCAAGGCGGCGTTCACGCCGTTCGGCATCCAGCCGGCCGAGCACATCGAAGCCACCGGTGGCGCTCCGCTCGAAAACCCGATCGGAACCGGACCGTTCATGCTCGATGCATGGAATCGTGGTGACTCGATCGTGTTCAAGCGGAACGACAACTACTACGGCCAGGTTCCGGCATTCGAGACGCTCGTGTACCGCTGGGCCACGGAAGGCGCCCAGCGTCTGCTCGAGCTGCAGTCGGGATCGGTTGATCAGATCACCAACCCGAGCCCGGATGACTTCGAGACGATCCAGAACGATCCCAATCTCCAGTTCATCCCGATTGCCAACCCGAACGTGTTCTACGTCGGCTTCACGAACACCTTCGCACCATTCGACGATGTCAAGGTGCGGCAGGCGATCGCCCAGGGGATCGACCGTCAGCGGATCATCGACACCTTCTATCCGGCAGGCTCCGAAGTGGCGAGCCACTTCACCCCCTGCTCGATCGACAACGGTTGCGCCGGTGACTCGTGGTACGACTTCAACGTCGACGCCGCCAAGGCACTCCTCGAAGAGGCCGGCCTCGGTGGTGGCTTCTCGACGACGATCTACTACCGGGACGTGTTCCGGGTGTACCTGCCCGAGCCCGGCCTCGTGGCCCAGGACATCCAGGCTCAGCTGAAGGAGAACCTGAACATCGACGCCGAAGTCGTCGTCCTCGAATCAGGTGAGTTCATCGACAAGGCCACCAGCGGCCAGCTCGAAGGAATCCACCTCCTCGGCTGGAGTGCGGACTACCCGCACGTCACCAACTTCCTGGACTTCCACTTCAACGAGAACCAGGCGCAGTTCGGGAACAACTTCCCCGAGATCTACGACGAGCTCAAGGTCGGCGCAGCGATCGCCGACGCGGCGACGGCAGCCCCGAACTACGAGGCCGCCAACAACGCCGTCAAGGAACTCGTTCCGATGATCCCGATCGCCCACGGCGCAGCCGCCTCCGCGGCCCTCGCCACGGTCGAGAACGCCAACTACCCGCCGTTCGGTGCCCCCCAGTTCGAGTTCTCGAACCCCGGCAAGGACACGTTCGTCTACATGCAGAACAACGAGCCCATCTCGCTCTACTGCGCCGACGAAACCGACGGCGAGTCGCTGTCCCCGTGCCAGCAGGTCGTGGAACCGCTATACACGTATGCGACGGACTCCGGCGAGGTGGTCCCCCGTCTCGCCACCGAATGCGTCCCGAACGACGATCTGACCCAGTGGATCTGCTCGCTCCGCGAGGGAGTGACCTTCCACGACGGATCGGCGTTCGACGCCAACGACGTGGTGGCTTCGTGGTCTGCGGGCCTCGATGCCGCCAACCCGCTCCATGTGGGCAACACGGGTAGCTTCGACTACTACGCCTACCTGTGGGACGGCCTCATCAACGCTCCAGAGAGCGAAGGCTGATCCGACACTCGAAAGGGGGGCGCACTGCGCCCCCCTTTCTCGTTCTCTGAACTCTCACCCCCGAAAGATCCATGCTCGGATACATCGCCAGAAGAATGATGCTCGCCGTTCCCGTATTGATCGGGATCCTTCTGGTGACATTCTTCCTGGTGCGGCTCATCCCCGGGGAACCGTGCCGGGCAATCCTGGGCGAGAAGGCCACAGCGGAATCCTGCGAGCGGTTCAACGAGGCCAACGGACTCAACGAACCCCTGCCGGTTCAACTCGGCATCTACATGGCCAGAGTCGCTCAAGGCGATCTCGGAGAATCGATCAGGTTCTCGCGGCCCGTCACACAGATTCTGATCGAGAGGCTTCCGCAAACGATCGAACTGGCGGTCGCGGGCCTGACCCTGGCAGTACTGATCGGCGTACCCCTGGGTGTGCTTGCCGCTCGCCGCCACAACACCGCAACCGACGTCGGGGCAATGGCCGTGGCCAATGTGGGCGTGTCGATGCCGGTCTTCTGGCTGGGCCTGATGCTCGCCTACGTGTTCGCTTTGGTGTTGAGGGACACGCCGTTCGCTCTTCCGCCGTCAGGCAGGCTATCGGCCGGAGTGACATCAACTCCCTTTTACGAGGTCTGGCAGTGGACACTCACCGAGGGGAGCGTGTGGTCCAAGTTCCTCGAGTTCGTCGGCAACCACGTCATCTTCAACTCTCTCATCACTGGCCAGTGGGAGGTCCTCTGGGACGCCATCAAACACCTGATCCTCCCCGCCGTGGCCCTCGCCACCATTCCGATGTCGATCATCACTCGCATGACCCGGTCATCGCTCCTCGAGGTCATGGGCCGCGACTACATCAGGACAGCCCGTGCCAAAGGCGCCAGCGAACCCAGAGTCGTCGGCCGCCACGCCTTTCGAAACGCCATCCTTCCGGTCGCCACGATCGTGGGCCTTCAACTCGGCGCCTTGCTCGGCGGGGCGGTGCTGACCGAGACGATCTTCAACCTCTCCGGTGTGGGTAGGTCGCTATTCGAGGCGATCACCTCCCGGGATTATCCGATCATCCAAGGATTCACCGTCGTCATCGCCACGATCTATGTGGCCGTGAACCTCGTCGTGGACATCTCGTACGGATACCTCGACCCCCGGATCAGGCTGAAATGACCGACACCACCCATCCGGTTCCGGCCACCGAAACGAAGAGGAGCTGAGGCGATGGTCGACGAGACACTCCCAGGCCGCGACGCTGCCATTGGTGGCGAAGTGAGCCGCGTAGAGGCATTCGAGGCGCTGGCAGCGAACCAGGACCTCACCGAAAAACCCACTTCGGTGTGGAGGCTCGGACTTCGACGGTTCGTCCATCGCCGCAACGGAGTGGCGGGGATGATCATCGTCGGATTCATGGCCCTGGTGGCGATCTTTGCCCCCGTCATCGCCCCCTACGACCCGACCGAGGTCCTCATCGGGAAAGAGGACGTCTCCAAGCGCGAACCACCATGCATTCACTTGCTCGGATGCGACGAGTCCAAGCCGCAGCACATCATGGGAACCGACGGCAATGTCAGGGACTTCTTCTCTCGCATCGTGCACGGATCGAGGGTGAGCCTCACGCTCGGCTTCTCCACCGTCACCGTGGCGATCGTCATCGGTGCATTTCTGGGAGCGATCGCCGGCTATTGGGGTGGGTGGATAGACAACATCACCATGCGGATCATGGACGTGATCTTGGGCTTCCCCGCCCTCATTTTGGCCATCGCCATCGTCGCCGCCCTCGGGCCCGGAATTCGGAACGCACTCATCGCCATCGCCATCGTTTCGATCCCGCAATACGCCCGGGTGATGCGCGCATCCGTGCTGACGATCAAAGAAGTCGACTATGTCGCCGCCTCCCGGGCTCTGGGAGCCAATCCCTGGCGTATTCTCGCCACCCGAATCTTGCCCAACTCGCTCACACCGCTCGTTGTGCTGGGCACCCTCGGCATAGCCACCGTGATCCTCGAGGCGGCCGGGCTCGGCTTCCTCGGGTTGGGAGCGCAGCCGCCACAGGCAGAGTGGGGATCGATGCTGGCCGCCGAGCGCAACCAGGTGTTCTCAGCGCCCCATCTCGTGTTTTTCCCCGGACTGGCAATCATGCTCACCGTGCTCGGTTTCAACCTCATGGGTGACGGTCTACGAGACGCCCTCGACCCCACACTGAACGAATGACGACCCAACGAAGACTCCTCGAGGTCGAGAACCTCACGACCCATTTCTTCACCCGCGACGGGGTGGTACGGGCCGTCGATGGCATCTCGTTCGGCGTGGACCGGGGCGAAGTCCTCGGAATCGTCGGTGAGTCCGGCTGCGGGAAATCGATCACATCTCTGTCGATCATGGGATTGATTCCGCACCCGGGCAAGATCGTGGAAGGATCGATCGAGTTCGACGGACGAGACCTGGCGACGCTCTCGAAAGAGGAGTTGCGCTCCCTCCGAGGAGATCAGATCTCGATGATCTTCCAGCAGCCCACGTCGTCCCTGAACCCGGTGTACCGGGTCGGAGCGCAGATATCCGAGGTCTTCGAGCTTCACCGAGACATCGACAAGAAGGTCGAGGAGGAAAAGGCCATCGAGATGCTGTCGAAGGTCGGCATTCCCGATCCCGGCCGACGTGCCCGCGCCTATCCGCACGAGATGTCAGGCGGGATGGCACAACGGGTCATGATCGCCATGGCGCTGGCGCTCGAGCCCCAGCTCCTGATCGCCGATGAGCCGACAACGGCACTGGACGTGACGATCCAAGCCCAGATCCTCGACCTCATGAGAGATCTCCGACGGGACTTCGGCACTGCAGTGATTCTCATCACCCACGACCTCGGCGTGGTGGCCGAGATGGCAGACCGGGTGGCCGTCATGTATGCCGGGAAGATCGTGGAAGAGACGGACGTGCGAACGCTGTTCCGAAACCCGAAGCATCCATACACCGTCGGCCTGATCGGCTCCATCCCCGTCCTCGGCGAAGTGAAAGAAGCTCTCGACACGATTCCGGGCGTGGTCCCGTCCCTCGTCGACCTGGCCCCCGGATGTCGGTTCGCGAGCCGGTGCGTTGCCCGCCTGGAACAGGGTCTCGAGCGGTGCACGCTCGAAGAACCTCCACTCATCCAGGTGGGCGAAGGCCACAAGGCGCGGTGCTGGCTCTACGAGTCAGAACTCGCGGCAACCGAGAGCGCGCCATGAGCGAGCCACTGATCAAGGTGCGGGGCCTGCGCAAGGACTTTCCTGTCAGAGCTGGCCTGCTCCAACGCACGGTGGGTGAGGTCCGGGCGGTTGCCGGTGTCGATCTCGACATCGCCCGAGGGGAAACGGTAGGTCTGGTCGGTGAGTCGGGATGCGGCAAGACGACCCTCGGCCGAATGCTCGTCCGGCTGCTCGAACCGACCGCCGGAACGATCGAGTTCGACGGGACCGACATCGCCCACCTCAAGGGGTCAACTCTGGCGCCGTTCCGCCGTCGAGTACAGATGATCTTCCAGGACCCCTACAGCTCCCTCGATCCGAGAACGCCCGTCGGCAACTCGATTGCCGAGGGGCTTCGCATCCATGGTGTCGGCGATGCCGTGGAACGGCGGTCGCCGGTGTCGCGCATGCTCGAATTGGTGGGACTCAAGCCCGAACACGCCGGGCGTTATCCCCACGAGTTCTCGGGGGGCCAGCGGCAACGTATCGGCATCGCCCGCGCACTCATCCTCGAACCGGACTTCGTCGTCGCCGACGAGCCCGTCTCGGCGCTCGACGTCTCCGTGCAAGCCCAGGTGCTCAACCTGCTGAAGGAACTCCAGTCCGAGCTGAACCTGACCCTCGTCTTTGTCGCCCACAACCTCGCCGTCGTCGAACACATATCCGATCGCGTTGCAGTGATGTACCTGGGTCGGGTGGTCGAGGTGACCGACCGGGACACTCTGTACCGGAACCCGCTCCACCCGTACACGGAAGCCTTGCTCTCGGCGATCCCGGTGGCCGATCCCGACCGCCCGCGCGACCGGCAGATCCTGCAGGGAGAGATCCCGTCGCCGCTCAACCCGCCGGCGGGTTGTCACTTCCACCCACGGTGCCCGATCGCCCGGACAGGTCTGTGCGAGATCGAGGTGCCGCATTTGGCCGAAGCGCAGGACAACGCCGGTCATCTGGCGGCATGTCATCTCCGCACAGGTGCCGTCGCCGGGAATCGCTGATGCTCAACAGCGCTGGATCAACCAACTGAATGCCAGGCCCAGAGTCTCCTCGATGTTGGCCGGAGAGAGGAGCCGGCGACCTCGGCGTGATGCTGCAGGAACTGGTTCGATCGAGGCGGTCGTGCAAGAAGAATCGAGGACCATCGCCCGCCGCATGTGATAGTCGGACGTCACCACGACGACTCGGTCCCACCCGTTGCTATCGACAAGACCGCCCAGCGCCTGCGCCTCACCAGCCGTGTTGATGGGTTCCGGCATGACACACACCACCGCCGGCACATCACACAGACCCCGAGGGACGAATGCGGATCGGACACCGGGGTCTGACACGACCAACACCGGAGCCACGCCCGCTTCGAACAACTCGACCGCTGCCTGCACCCGCTCTCCCCGACCCCCGGCGTGAACGAATATGGCGTCGCCCACCGGGGCAGCGGTTGCAGGCGGGTTCAAGACCAGCCACGCCGACACCGCGAGAAGAAGCCCGAACGCCGCTGCCACGGCCACGATCCAATACCGCACACCCCGGAGTGAACCACCCCCCAACCACTATGCGAACCCCCGGTCAACGGGGTTGAGGAAGTGGATATCCACGATGTCAACTCTCGGTTGACGGTGGCATGCGAGTCCAGTGGGCCCAGACGTGGGGCCAGGCGCGCCGGCCGGTGGTGAATGGGGCGCTCTCCGCCACGAGCTCGAACTCCCCGCCGAGCACCCGCGACACGTGATCGACCTCCATCGGGAACGGAGGTCCGCAGCTCTCGAGTGGGCGGCCGATCGGGAACACGATCGACACCACATGGCCGCCCGCACGCACAACTCGCCGAGCCAATCCGCCAAATCGCATCCGCTCGCTCGGATCGAGCGCACAGAAGAACGTGTGATCGAACATGAGGTCGAACACCCCGTCGATATCGAATACGTTCGCTTCCCGGAACTCGACACCGTGATGACTCACCGGCGCCATCCCCAACGCGAAGTCGACGGCCGTCACGTCCCAACCTGCGCCGGCCAGCGCGGCAGCGTCGTGCCCGTGTCCCGATCCGGGAACGAGCGCCGTACCCACCCTTCCCGTCCCGAGTGTCGGATCGAGCTCCAAACGCCGAGTCAGTTCAGGATGGGCACGGCGCATGTCCCACGGCGTGTTTCCCGCCGCGTAACGCAACGACCAGTCCGTTGACGAAGGCATGGCGCCAGCGTATCGGGCCGACATGGACTTGGCATCCGGCCCTTCTGCCAAGATGTCCGTATGCATGGAAGGAGCGGAGTGATCGAACGGATCGGAATCGTCGGCGGAGGACAGATGGGAGCCGGCATCGCCGAAGTGGCCGCCAAGGCGGGGACCCACGTACTCGTGCGCGAAATCAACGCCGAGTTGGTCGAGATGTCGCTCACGCGGATCACGGCGTCGCTCGACAAGGCCGTCGATCGCGGGAAACTGGAATCGGCCGACCGTGAGGCAGCGCTCGGCCGGCTCGACTACACCACCGACCTCGCCGACATGGCCGACCGCCAACTCGTCATCGAAGCGGTCACCGAGGACGAAGGACTGAAGACGGAGATCTTCCGCGCCCTCGACGAGGCGATCGAGGACCCCGATGCGATTCTGGCCTCGAACACCTCGTCGATCCCCATCACCCGGCTGGCTGCGGTCACCTCCCGACCCGAGCATGTTGTGGGGATGCACTTCTTCAATCCGGTGCCCGTGATGGCCCTCATGGAACTCGTGACGACCGTCCGTTCCGACCCGGCGGTCGAGGCTCGCGCCGAGGCCTACGCCACCGACGTCCTCGGCAAGACGGTGATCCGGGCCAAGGATCGTGGTGGATTCGTGGTCAACATGCTGCTGGTCCCGTATCTGCTGGGCGCGGTTCGTATGTACGAGGCGGGAATCGCCACCGCCGAGGACATCGACACCGGGATGAAACTCGGTGCGAACCACCCGATGGGGCCGCTCACACTCTGTGACTTCATCGGTCTGGACACCATGAAGCTGGTGGCCGACGTGCTCTTCGACGAGTACAAGGAGCCGCTCTACGCGTCTCCCCCGCTCCTGACGAGGATGGTTGAAGCCGGGCTGCTCGGTCGCAAGACGGGTGAGGGGTTCTACACCTACACCTGAGAGCCGACCCTGCACGCACGATGGGCCCGCCGGCTCGTCATTCATCGCTGTCGCACACGCAGTAGCGTCCACGGTATGGACATGTTCGTCAGGCTGATCGTGGCGGTGGCGCTGTCGGGGCTCGTCGGAGTGGAGCGGGAGCTGTCCCATCACGGGGCGGGCCTCCGCACACAGATGACAGTCGGTATCGGAGCGGCGCTGTTCGCAATCGCCGGCGAGTCCTTGGGGGACTCGAGGGTCGCGGCCCAGATCGTCACCGGCGTCGGGTTTCTCGGAGTAGGGGCGATCATCCGGGACGGTATGGGGATAAAGGGACTGACCACGGCGGCGGGATTGTGGGCGGTAGCAGCAATCGGTCTGGCCGCAGGGATCGGGCAGCTGGATCTGGCAGTGATCAGCACGCTGATCTTGGTTGCCGTGCTGTTCCTGATGCGTCCGCTCGAACGGTTTCTTCATCGCTTTGGCAGCCTCGGCGAGGCCTGAGCCCGGGATTCCGGGACCGCCGCCGACCGTTAGCCTCTGTTGATGGGTCCACGACAGCCAGGTCGCGTCGAGTTCGTCGCGATCGTCGCAATGATCATGGCGTCGGGCGCCCTCGGGATCGACCTCATGCTCCCCGCCTTCGGTTCGATCCGATCTGCCTTCAACCTCTCGCCGGACTCCACGGCCCCGGCCGCCATCGTCACGATGTATCTCGTCGGGCTGGCCCTTGGTCAACTCTGGTTCGGTTCGTACTCGGACCGCCACGGCCGGAAGGCCGCCTTGAGAGTGGGCATGATCGGCTACGCCGTGTGTGCCGCCGGTGCAGCGTTCGCCCCGTCGCTCGGACCACTCCTTGCCATCCGTTTGGCGTGGGGCTTCATGGCTTCGGGCCCCCGGGTCGTGGCGGTCGCGATCGTACGCGACCGGTTCGAGGGAGACAGGATGGCCCAGGCGATGTCGTTCGTCATGGCCGTGTTCGTTCTCGTCCCCGTCGTGGCCCCATCCCTCGGTGCCGTGGTGCTCGCGGTCGGTGGCTGGCGCTGGGTTTTCGGATCTGCGGCGATCTTTGCGCTCGTCGTTCTCGCCTGGAGCCATCGGCTGCCCGAGACGCTCCATCCCGACCACCGGCGGGTGTTCTCGCTGCGTGCAATCGCCGACGCGGCCAGGGAGGTTGTGAGGGACCGCGACGCAATGCGAGCGACCGCGGCCATGACACTCATGTTCGGGGCCTTCAGTTCCTACCTCGCAGGTTCAGAGCTGATCGTGTCCGGGAGCTACCGGCGTCCCGAACTCTTCCCATATGTCTTCGGCGGCCTAGCGATCTTCATGGGGGCCGCCAACGTCACGAACGGGTCCATGGTGAGACGAATCGGTTCACGGAGAGTCTCCCGCGTGGGTCTTGGGATCGCATCGACGTGGGCGATCTTGATGGTCGCCTTGCTGTTTTCGTTCGGACAGCCTCCGCTCCTCGGATTCGTCCTGGGGATCGCTCCCCTCCTGGCGGTACATGCGATGGTGTTCCCGACGCTCAATGCGGTCGCAATGGAGCCGATGGGACACATCGCCGGAACAGCATCCGCAGTGATCGGAACCATTTCGACGGCGCTCGGTGCCGTGCTTGGTTCGTTCATCGACCGGTCCTTCGCCGGGTCAGTGACCCCAATGGCACTCGGGTTCGCCGGCTACGGGCTTCTAGCCTTCGGACTCGTGCTCGGTATCGGCAGTCAGAAACGATCGATCGCTTGAGGCGAACAGACTGTCCGGCGAGAGGAACCCACTGTCGGACCGCACTCTGAGAAGGGTCGATCCATCGAGGACGAGGTCCTGGTGAGATGGATCCGGAAGCGCTCGGAGTTGACTCGAGTCATCCCACGTCAGCGTTTGGCCGGTCGAGAATGCGGAGACGATCTGGGCCACGTCACATCCGGCGTCGCACCAGGATGGCTGCACGTACAGTCGGCCGAGCGGCCTCA
>Ga0224505_10002774_pt1 | contig 10143 bp, 11 predicted proteins | sample SF_Jan12_sed_USG_FD_169102 | JGI IMG/M metagenome (GOLD analysis project Ga0224505, IMG submission 169102) | Sediment microbial communities from San Francisco Bay, California, United States - SF_Jan12_sed_USGS_4_1 | ecosystem: Environmental > Aquatic > Marine > Sediment | place: USA: California...
CGTCACCGGCTGCGGTACCTCTGAGCACGCCGCCCAGGCGGCCGCCGAGATCCTCGGCGAGGTCACGGGGTCGCCCCTGATCCGGAGCGTCCAGGCGTTCGAGCTGTCGCTGGAACCACCCACGGGCGGGCTCGTCATCGGGATATCGCACGAGGGGGCGACGCCCGCCACCAATGCCGCGGTCATCGCCGCACGAGCTGCCGGTGCGAGGACGGCGATGGTGACGGTCTCCGCACGCTCACCCGGCGCGGCCCTCGCCGACATCGTTCTCGAGACACTGGAGCTGGACCAGAGCTGGTGCCATACGGTCGGTTACGTCAGCCCGATCGCCGCGATCACGGCCGTGGCCGGCCACCTGACCGGCACCCCGATCCCGCCCAGCGTCGCCTCGGCCCTCCTGCTGGGCGGCAGTGCGACCGAGCCGGCGGCACGCGCCCTCGCGATCGCTGATGGCCTGATGGGCGTCGAGCGCTGGCTCGTCCTGGCGTCCGGTGCCGATCGACCCGCCGGACGCGAGCTCGTGCTCAAGGTCGAGGAGGGCGCCTGGATGCCGGCCGCCTACCGTGACCTCGAGACGTTCCTGCACGGCCACCTCGCCGCCACCGACGTCACGACCGGCCTTGTCGCGATCGCCACCGACCGAAGAGGTCGGCCGACGAGGATGGCACGAGTCCGCGACGCGCTGGCGGCCGCGCGGACGATCGGCATGCCCACCGCGGCCATCCTGTCGGCGGCCGCCGACGAACTCGTGGCGACCGAGCTCACCTCGACCGGCCGGATCGTGCTGCCCGATGGCCCGCCCGAGGTCCCTGCGGCCGTCGCCTCACTGCTGGGGAGCGCGACCGCCCTCCAGACCCTGACCGAACGCCTCGCGCGGGTCAGGGACGTGGACCCCGATCCAATCCACCGCGACGTGGACCGCTACCGGGCCGCCGCCGAGGCAGCCGAGGGTTGAATCACTGGTCGCACGGCGCGGTCAAGCCGATCGACGCGCGACCAGCTCCTGGCCCATCACGTCCACCATGTCCAGGTCCCACGGGAGGAAGTCCTGGAGCATGATCCGCTGGATCCCGGCGGCCGCGAACCGCGCCACCTGCGCCCGAGCTTCGTCCGGCAGGCCGTAGACCCATCGCCCGCGGCGCTCCTCGAGCCAGGCCTCGCCGTCGGCGAGCTCGTCGCCGAAGGCCTCCAGCAGCGTGCGTTCGCGCTCGTCGAGCTCGTCCTGCGTCCGGGCCACCAGGACGCCGGACATCGTGCTCCGGGCGAGCGTCCCCGGATCGCGGCCGATGACCCGGCACGCCTCATCCAGTTCCGCCCGGACCTCCGCCGCCCGTGCCGGTGCGGACGACGACAGGTTGAATTCATCCGCGTAGCGCGCCGCCAGGCGCAGCGAGCGGGGAGTGCCCTGGCCACCGATGATGATCCGCGGCCGCGCCCCACCGACCGGCGTGGACGGGCGTCCCGGGACATCCAGCGGGCGCGGCCGGAACAGCGCGCCTTGCACCCGCATCCCGCTGAGGCCCTCGTAGGTCCAGCCGTCCGGCTCACCCCACAGGCCGTGAAGGACGGCCAGCTGGTCCTCCAGCAGATCCGCCCGCTTCTCGATCGGCGGAAAATCCAGCCCCAGCTGCGCGTGCTCTTCGGCGTTCCAGCCCGCGCCCACGCCCACCTCGACGCGGCCGCCACTCATCTCGTCAACGGTCGTCACGACCTTCGCGAACGCTCCCGGGTGCCGGAACGTGACCGGTGAGACCAGGACGCCCAACCCGATCCGCCGGGTCTCGCGGGCCAGGCCGGCCAGCACGGACCAGGCATCCGTCGAGGGCATCCCCGCGGGACCCGGGAAGCTGGCGAAATGGTCCGCCCGGAAGAAGGCGTCGAAACCATTCGCCTCGGCGCTCCTGGTGATGGCCAGCTGGTCCTCGTAGCTCATCCCCTGCTGGGGTTCGGTCATCAATGCGAAACGCATCCGGTACTCCCGTTCGACTCGATGGTCGCTGTAGACAGCATTATCAAGTGATGTACCATATTCAACTGCATGCGAACTATCGACGCGGACCAGGGGCTCAAGGACCGCATCATCACGGACTTTCGCGCCGCGATGGCGGAGCTGCGCTGCATCGGCAGCGAGCGGCTCGTGCGCATCGGCGTGAGTATGTCGCAGCTGCATGTCATGTCCATGCTGGACCGCCACGGCGACATGCCGATGAGCCGGCTTGCCGAGATGATCGACGTCTCCCTGTCCAACGCCACCGGGCTCGTCGACCGCATGGAGGAGCGCGGTTTCGTGGAGCGCGTCCGCGTGCCGGACGACCGGCGCGTCGTCCTCGTTCGGATCACCAAGGCCGGGCGCCGCATCCTCGACGAGGTCGAGGTGCTCCGTGCCGAGACCCTGCGAGCCGTCTTGGATCGGCTCGATCCGGATCAGTTGGACGGCATCGCCCGCGCCACCGCGGACCTGCGTGATGCCCTGGCGGCCGTGGCCGCCACGCCCGGGGCCACGGACCACGACCACACGACCGACCGCCGGAGGACCTGAACCGCCCATGGAGAGTTTCCCGATCGAGACGGGAGGGCAGACGCCATCCCTCGCCGAAGACCCGGCCCTGGGGCTGAGCCACCGCGCCAAGCTGGAGATCCTGGGCGCCGTCCTGCTGGCCCTGTTCCTGGGCGCGCTGGACCAGACGATCGTCGGTACGGCGCTGCCGCAGATCGTGACGGACCTCGGCGGCAACGAGTACTACAACTGGGTCGTCACCATCTACCTGCTGACGTCCACGATCACGGTCCCCTTCTACGGCAAGCTCTCCGACCTGTACGGCCGCAAGCCGATGCTGATGATCGGCGTGTCGATCTTCCTGATCGGCTCGGCCCTCTCGGGCCTGTCCCAGAACATGGCGCAGCTCATCATCTTCCGAGGTGTGCAGGGCATCGGCGCCGGCGCGCTCTTCCCGATCGCACTGGCGGTCATCGGCGACCTCTTCACGCCGGCCGAGCGCGGTCGTTATCAGGGCCTCTTCGGGGCCGTCTTCGGCATCTCGTTCATCATCGGCCCGGCCCTCGGCGGCATCCTGACGGACACCGTCGGCTGGCACTGGATCTTCTACGTCAACATCCCGATCGGGCTCGTCAGCCTGTTCGTCATCGGCCGCCTGCTCCCCACCGTCAAGCGACCGAATGCCTCGCGCAACCTGGACATCCCGGGCGCGATCGTCTTCACCATCGCCATCAGCATGTTGCTGGTCGGGTTGACGAACAAGCAGTCGGCAACCTGGGAAGACCCCTGGGTCGGCGGCCTGATCGCCGCATCCGCCGTGCTCGGAGCCGTGTTCGTGTTCATCGAATCGCGCGCCAAGGAGCCGATCATCCCCCTCGGGATGTTCCGGAACCGGACCTATACGTCGTCCATCATCTCGACGTTCCTGGTCAGCTTCGGCTTCTTCGGGGCGATCATCTTCCTGCCGCGCTGGTTCCAGTTCGTGAACGGGTCCAGCGCCACCGAGTCGGGCTACCAGCTCTTCCCGCTCCTGATCGGCCTGATCGGCAGTTCGATCGTGTCCGGCATCCTCGTGTCGAAGACCGGCCGCTACAAGGCGATCATCCTGGTCGGGCTGGCCCTGATGACCGTCGGTCTGACGCTCATGTCCCAGATCCGCGCCACCACGGAGCTGCCCATGCTGTGGCTGTGGATGTTCGTCACCGGTGTCGGCATCGGCCCGACCCTGTCGGTCTTCACGATCGTCGTCCAGAACGCGGTCCCGTTCAGCCAGCTCGGCGTGGCCACCAGCAACCTGACCTTCTTCCGTCAGATCGGTGGCTCCATCGGCCTGGCCATCACCGGCACCGTGTTCGCCACGCGACTCGTCGAGGAGCTGCCGGGTCAGCTGACGACGGCGGGCGTGCCGGAGCCCGTCGTGGCCCAGTTCGCCGGCTCGAGCGTGGGCGCGATCGACGACCTGATCGGGGTCGGGGGGGATCTTGGCGCCCAGATCCTGACGCTCATCCCGCCGTCCTTCCAGGACGCCATCAAGCCACTGATCCCGGCCATCGTCGAGGGGATCCACGAGGCGTTCAGCCTCGCTGTCTCGGCCAGCTTCCAGGTCGGCATCCTGACCACCGTCCTGGCCTTCGTGGCTGCCATCGCGATGCGGGAACTCCCGCTCCGGTCGCGGCACGGCGACGCGCATGCCCCGGTCGCCAGCTCGGAGCGCACGACGGTGGTGGCCGAGGCCCCGGCGGCATTCACGAGCGCGAGCGACTAGCCGGCGTGCCGCTCCGCCCGGCGATCTACCCGCCGCACCTCCTCGCCCCGGGTGTCGATCCGTCGGCACCCGCGTTCCAGCCCGTGCTGGACGCCGAGGATCTTCCCGTCGGGGAGATGCGGAGGATCAGCCGGGGCGACCTGGACGTCCTGCTCGTCCACACGGACCGGGGTGTCGTTGCCACGGATGACCGTTGTCCGCACATGGCCGCGCCACTGTCGCTGGGGAGTCTTGACGGTTGCGTCGTCGCCTGCCCGCTGCACGAGGGTCGCTTCGATCTGGTCGACGGCGACCCGGTCCAGATGCCGACCACCGGCGGGCTCCGACCGGACGGGACCTACCACCCGACCTGGTCGCCGGCCGGTCGCGAGCCGAAGACCGATCCACCCGGGAAGAAGGCGGAGGCCCGGCGGCTCACCCGCGTCCGCCGCCTTCGCTACTACCCGGTCCGGGTCACGGGCGGGCGGATCGAGGTGGCGCTCCCACCGGACGCCCGGGCTGGACCAGCGACCGTCGACTGAACGTCGCTATGGTCGTGATCGGCTCGCGCCGGGATCCGGGTCGTCGGCGGGCCCGCTGGAGTCGACGGCATACGTGCGCACGAAATCCACCGCTTCGTCCGGATCGTCCGTCACGTGGAGCAGCGCGACGTCCTGGGGCGAGACGGATCCGTTCGGGATGAGCGTCCCACGGATCCAGTCCAACAACCCGGACCAGTAGGCGGACCCGACGAGCACGACGGGGAAATGCCTGACCTTGCCCGTCTGGATCAGCGTCAACGCCTCGAACAGCTCGTCCATCGTCCCGAACCCGCCGGGCAGGATCACGAATCCGTCCGCGTACTTGACGAACATCGTCTTCCTGGCGAAGAAGTAGCGGAACTCCACGCCGAGGTCCACGTAGCGGTTGAGGGACTGCTCGTGGGGCAGTTCGATATTGCACCCGACGGACAGGCCGCCACCCTCCCGGCATCCGCGGTTGGCAGCCTCCATGGTGCCCGGCCCGCCGCCCGTGATGACGGCGTACCCGGCCTCTGCCAGCTTGCGGCCGATGGTCCGAGCGAGCTCGTACATCGGGCTGTCGGGTTGCGTGCGGGCCGAGCCGAAGACGGTCACGGCCGGGCCGACCGTCGCCATGGCGTCGAAGCCGTCGACGAACTCCGACAGGATTCGCAGGGCGCGCCACGGGTCGGTGTCGAGGAACGCCGGCGAGACCCGGCGCTCCAACAGCTTCTCGTCCTCGGTGGCCCTGTCGTCGTGCCGCATCCGCGCGGACGCGCTCGGCGTCACCCGCAAGCGCCCCACGCGGCGACCTTCCTGGCCCGAAATCTCGTCCGCCACGTCGCTAGGATGCCACCCGGGAGGTGCTGATGCGCGGACGGGTGATCGTGGCCCTGGCGATGCTGGCGGTGGGGCTGGTGTGGATCGGCCAGGGCCTCGGGGTGCTGCGCGGCTCGAGCTTCATGGTGGATGACCTGCGCTGGGCGGCCATCGGCGCGATCCTGGTCGTCGTCGGTGGGATCATCGCGATCAGCGCCTGGCGGACCCGCCCGAGGGCCTGAGCCAGACTGCCCAGGTCGCCTCGGCGCGGCCGGCGGTCACCTCGTTCCCGTGCCGGACCAGCGGCAGCCGGATCAGGCGAGGATCACGCTGGAGCCGCTCCACGATGGCACGGTCGTCCATCTGCAGGTGCTCGAGTCCGGCCTCCCGATACGGTTTCGACGTCTCGTCGAGCAGGGCGCGCGCGCCCAGCCGCTCGACGAACCTCCGCAGTTCACCGGGCGCGATCGCCCGTTTCCTGAGGTCGGCATAGTGCACCGCCACGCGTCGTTCGCGGAAGAACCGCAGCCCGGCGCGGGTGGCCTGGGAGTCGTCCGTCCCGAACACCTGGATGTCCGGCATCTTCCTGGTCGGTGTCTTTGGCAGCGGCGCCGGCATCGTCAATCCGCCGGGATGGGATCGAGGACGAAGATCGGCACGGCCCGAGCCGTCCTCCCACGGTAGACCTCGAACCCGGGGTAGGCTGTCGCGACCGCAGCCCACAATCGCTCGTACTCATGGGGCGCAGCCTCTCGGGCGGCGTGCGAGACGACGGTGCGTCGATGGGTGACGTCGACGGCCGGCCCCAGCCGAAGGTCGTGGACCCAGCCAGGTGTCCACTCCTTGCCGGCATTGGAGCCCACGACCAGCCACGACGCGCCGTCCCGTACCGCGACCAGTGGCACGGTCCGCGGCTCCCCGCTCCGTCGCCCGCGGACGGCGAGCAGGATCATGTCCACGCCGAGGGCTCGCCCGACGGGTCCCCGGCCGCCGCTCCAGCGATAGAGGCGCGTATGGATCGGATGGAATCGCCGATGCGTCAGGATCCGACCGATGGCGAGATAGAGGGGATCGGGAAGTCGGGCGGCCACGTCCGTAGCGTAGCGCGGCGACCGGGTACCATCGAGGTCCCACAAGCCGGAGGTACGCGCGTGACGGTCTGGTTCACGGTCCAGCTCGACGATGCACCGGGGTCGCTGGCCCGGGTCGCGACCGCCCTCGCCGATCGCGGCGTGAATATCACCGGGATCGTCGGCGTCGCCGAGGACACGGATGGCGCCCTGATGCTGACGACCTCCGACCCCGCGGCGACGCGCGACGCCTTCACCGGTCTCGGACTCCCGTTCGAGGAACACGATCCGACCGGGGGCATGGAGCCGGAGGCCATGACCGTCGGCGACCTCCGACCCGGAGCGGCCGGCCGCGGCTCGCTCGGCTGACGGCCGACCGCACCGCACGCGTCCGGACGCCGCGATGTCTCGCCGACGAGCCACCCAGACCGCCGCGATCCGTTTCGACGTGGTCGATTCGCCCCGCGCCATCGCGGCGATCACGGCCGCGACCGCAGGGATCGGCGGCCACATCCGCACCCTCGCCACGGTCCGGTCCATCGACGGAGAGCCGGCCCTGGTCGAGATCGAGCTCGAGGTCGAGGGCACGACCGAGGACGAGCTCGTCGGGGTGCTCGAGTCGGACGAGAACGTCCGCGCGGTCCACCGGACCCGCGCGCTCGGCACCGTGTTCGGCAAGCGGATCATCGTGGTCGGCGGGGGCGCACAGGTGGCCCAGGTGGCCCTCGGCGCGGTCAGCGAGGCGGACCGGCACAATCTGCGCGGCGAGCGCATCTCCATCGACACGATCCCACTCGTCGGCGAAGCGAACATCGCCGCGGCCGTGCGGGCGGTCGCGGACCTGCCGCGAGCGTGCCTGCTCGTGCTGGCCGGCTCGATCATGGGTGGCGACATCAGCGTCGCGGCGGATGAGCTGCGCGAGGTCGGCATCCCGATCATCGCCCTGAACATGGTCGGGTCCATCACGGACCACGTGGACCTCGTGGTGAGCGACCCGGTCCAGGCAGGGACGATGGCCGTCATGGCGATGGCGGACACGGCCACGTTCGACCTGGAACGCCAGCGCGGACGCCGCTACTGAGGGAGCGCGAGCTCGGCGGCGATCTCCTCCGGTAGCCAGAACCAGCGCAGGTCCTCGAAGTCGGCGTCCACGGCCAGCGGCTCCGGGGCGGGTGGTGGACCCAGGACGGCGATCGGGTCAGTCAGGATCCGCTCCGCCTCGGCCAGATACTCGGCCAGGCGCGATTCCGGCTCGCGGTGTCGGTGAGCCGGATACCGCAACCCGTCCGGTCCGTAGCGGATGTCATGCAGGGAGAGCGGCGGTTCCGGTGTGCCCGCGGCATGGCGCCACATCCCTGTGGCCGGCTCGAAGCGGTACCACGGCGCGAGGCGCCAGCCCTGGCGGGCGACCAGGGCCACCGCCCGGACGAGGTAGTCGAACACGGCCTCGCTGATGAAGTAGTTGAAGCTGACGCGGGTCCAGCCGGGCTTGATCCCCTCGCAGCCGCGCGCGATCTCGCGCTCGAAGGCATGGGACGTCTCGATGTCGATGCCCAGGAGTCGATGGCCGTACGGGCCGGCGCAGGAGCAGCCGCCGCGCGACTGGATCCCGAACAGGTCGTTGAGCAGCGCGACCACGAGGTTGTGGTGCAGATAGCGACCGTCATGACGGACCGTGAACGACACGATGGAGAGGCGTGGGAGTCCCGGGTTGCCGAGGATCCCGATGGACGACTCCTCGCCCCACGCGTCGATCGCCCGTTCGAGGTACGACGCCTCGCGTGCGTGGATCGCCTCCACGCCGACGTTCTGCTTGAGCTGGAACGCGAGACCGGCCCGGATGGAGCCGATGATCGCGGGCGTGCCGCCTTCCTCGCGCAGCTCCGGATCGGCCAGGTAGGCATGCTGGACGGGGTTGACGTAGGCGACGGTGCCGCCACCCGGGGCGGCCGGCACGCGGTTGGCGAACAACTCCCGCCGGGCGATCAGGATCCCGGGAGTCTCCGGACCGCCGATGAACTTGTGCGGCGACAGGACGATCGCATCCTTGTAGTCGAGCTCGGCATCCGGCCCGGGCCGATGGGGTTCCATCTCGATCCGAACGTACGGACCGGCCGCGGCGAAGTCCCAGAACGACCGGGCGCCATGTCGATGGAGCAGGATCGAGATGGCCCGGGTATCGGACAGGATCCCGGTCACGTTGCTCGCCGCAGAGAATGACCCGATCTTGTACCGACGATCGGCGTACTCGAGGAGCGCCCGCTCAAGGCCCGCGAGGTCGATCCGGCCGTCGGCGTCCTCGCCGATCGTCACGACATCCGCGATCGACTCGCGCCACGGCAACTCGTTGCTATGGTGCTCGTACGGGCCGATGAACACGACGGGTCGCTCGCCGGGAGGGATGTGTGACCGAAGCGCGTAGCGATCGTCGAGGTCGTTCGGGATGCGCAGGTTGAGGACGTCCACCAGCCGATTGATCGCCCCGGTCATCCCGGACCCGCAGAAGATCACGGCATGCGCTTCCGAGCCGCCCACGGCAGCACGGATGATCCGCCTGGCCTCCTCGCGGAAGCGGCTGGTCTGGAGCCCGGTCCCGGACGATTCGGTGTGGGTGTTGGCGTACAGCGGGAGCACCGCGTCGCGCAGGTAGTCCTCGATGAACGCCAGCGCGCGCCCCGAAGCCGTGTAATCGGCGTACGTCACACGGCGGATCCCGAACGGACCGGCGACCGCCTCATCGTCGCCGATGACCGAGGAACGGATCACGTCGATGAGCACCGCTGGGTCGGTGGCGTCTGGGCCGGTCACCCGGCCATCGTAGTCGGTCGAACGGACGCAGACCGGCTACCCTCATCGCATGCGGATCGCGACGTGGAACGTGAACTCCCTCAAGGCCCGCCAGGAGGCGGTCGAGGGCTGGCTCGAGCGCGTGGCGCCGGACGTCCTGCTCATGCAGGAGACGAAGCTGCCGGACCACGACGCCCCGGTGATGGCATTCGGGATGCGAGGCTATGACCTGGTCCACCACGGCGAGGGTCGCTGGAACGGCGTCGCCATCGCGCTGCGGCAGGGGATCGTCAGCGGCGGCCTCGTCACCAACTTCGGTTTGGGCGGGGTGCGCGACAGCAGCGCGGGAACGACGATGTCCATCAGCGACGAGGACTTCGACCCGCTCGACGAAGCACGGATGGTCAGCACGGTCGGCGGCGGCATTCGCTTCGTTTCCATCTACGCGCCCAACGGCCGCGACGTGGGCTCACGGTTCTTCACCGGCAAGCTCGCCTGGTACGAGCGACTCCGCCAGTGGCTCGAGGAGGTCTGCGACCCCAGGGAAGACCTCGTCATCGGCGGCGACTTCAACATCGCCCCGACCGACGCCGATGTCTGGGACCCGGCGGCCGTCCACGGCGGCACCCACGTCTCCCCCGCCGAGCGCGCCGCGTTCCAGCGATTGCTCGGGTGGGGACTCGAGGACGCCTATCGCGCGGTGCA
>Ga0224505_10002775_pt1 | contig 10143 bp, 10 predicted proteins | sample SF_Jan12_sed_USG_FD_169102 | JGI IMG/M metagenome (GOLD analysis project Ga0224505, IMG submission 169102) | Sediment microbial communities from San Francisco Bay, California, United States - SF_Jan12_sed_USGS_4_1 | ecosystem: Environmental > Aquatic > Marine > Sediment | place: USA: California...
CTGGGCCCTGGCCGGCCCTAGACTCCGCTCTTCTCGGCGCAAGGAGAACCCCATGGGATTGCTCGATTCAGTGATCGGTTCGCTCGGACAAGGCGGCGGCGGCCACAACAACATCCAGGCCCAACTGATCCAGGCCGTGCTGGCGATGATGATGAACGGCGGCCCGTCGGGCGCGGCACCGGCCGCCGGCGGTGGTCTGGGCGGGCTGGGGGGCCTGCTCGGCAAACTGCAGCAAGGCGGGCTCGGCGACATCGCGGCGTCCTGGGTCGGCAGCGGGCCCAACGCGCCGGTCTCGGCCGGCCAGCTTGAAGGCGCGCTGGGCGGTGACCTGCTGGGTGCGCTGGCGCAACAACTCGGCATCGGCCAGCAGGAGGTGGCCGGTCACCTGTCGCAGGTGCTGCCGCAGCTGGTGGACGGGATGACGCCTGACGGCCAGGTGCCGCAAGGCCACGCCATGCCCGACGTCGGGCAGCTGGACGACCTGCTCGGCGGCCTGCTCGGCCGGCGCTGAGCTCAGGTCGGGGGCTTGTTCGAGCCCGAGACCATGTCGAAGCGGAACAGCCGGCACTCGATCGGGCCGTTCCAGAAGGGCACGCGCCGGCTTTCCTTGAGCCGCATCAGGCCCGGCAGCTTCATGTCCGGGCTCAGCAGCCAGGCGGTCCAGCCGGCGTAGTGGCGCTTCCAGTGCGCGGCCAGGCGGCCGTAGAAATCGGCCGCACTGCCACCGCCGTCGAACGCTTCGCGCGACGTCGCCTGACCCGCGCCCTTGGGGTCGATGCGCTCGCCGTACGGCGGGTTCATCACGATCGTGCCGCGCGCTGCCGGAGGCGGACGCTGCAACGCGTCCATGGTCCTGAAGTCGATGGCCTGGCGCACGCCGGCGCGCTCGGCATTGCGCTCGGCGAAATCGGTCATGCGAAAGCTGACGTCGCCGGCGATGATGGGCACCGGGCTGGCGTGCACACGCGCGCGCGCCGCGCGCTGCATCTCGCGCCAGGCCGGCAACAGCGGCTGGAACGGCAGTTGCCGCTCGAAGGCGAAGCTGCGTTGCGCACCGGGCGCGATGCCGCAGGCGATCTGCGCAGCCTCGATGACCAGGGTGCCGGAACCGCAGCAGGGATCCAGCAGCGGCCCGTCCTCGGGCCGGCCCTGCCAGCCGGCGGCGGCCAGCACCGCGGCGGCCAGGGTCTCCTTCAGCGGCGCCTCGCCCTGCAGCTGGCGCCAGCCGCGCTTGAACAGCGCCTCGCCCGACGTGTCGACGTACAGCGTGGCGTGTTCCGGGCCCAGGTAGAGCGCCAGCGGCAGGTCGGGCCGGCGTGTATCGACGCTGGGGCGCTCGCCGGTGGTTTCGCGCAGGGCGTCGCAGACCGCGTCCTTGATGCGCAGGGCGGCGAAGTTCAGGCTGCGCAACGGCGAACGCTGCGCGCTGACGTCCACGCGCAGGGTCATCGCCGGCGTGATCCAGTGCGACCAGTCGACCTGCCGCGCCAGCGCGTACAGCGCGTGCTCGTCACGATAGGGCGCGTCCACCAGCGGCCACAGCACGCGCTGGGCGAGCCGGCTTTCCAGGTTCAGCTGCATCACGCTGTGCAGGTTGCCTGGCACCCAGACACCACCCCGGCCGGCTTCGGCCGCCCGCCCGGTCAGCCGCGCGGCTTCGTCGTCCAGCCAGGCCTCGGTGCCGGCGGCGGCCGGCAGCCACAGCGCTGCGGAATCGGTCACAGCGACTTGCGCAGCGACGCCGGCGCGATCTTCAGCGCCTCGCGGTACTTGGCCACGGTGCGACGCGCGACCTGGATGCCCTGTTCCTCGAGCATCTGGCTGAGCTGGCTGTCCGACAACGGCTTGCCCGGGCTCTCGGCCGCAACCAGCTGCTGGATCAGTGCGCGCACGGCGGTGCTGCTGGCATTGCCGCCCGCGTCGGTGTTGAGCGAGCTGCCGAAGAAATACTTCAGTTCGAAGGTCCCGTGCGGCGTGGCCATGTACTTGGCGGTGGTCACGCGCGAGATGGTGGACTCGTGCAGGCCCAGCTCGTCGGCGATCTCGCGCAGCACCAGCGGCTTCATCGCGATAGCCCCATGGGTGAAGAAGGTCTTCTGCCTTTCCACGATGGCCTTGCTCACACGCAGGATGGTGTCGAAGCGCTGCTGGATGTTCTTCATGAACCAGCGCGCCTCCTGCAGGCGACCCCCCATCCCGCCGCCGGCGCCGTTGCGCTGTCCGCGCATCGCCTGTGCGTAGAGGTCGTTGATGCGCAGCTTGGGCATCACGTCGGGGTTCAGCGAGACCTTGAAGCCGCGGCCGGCTCGCGTCACGATCACGTCGGGCACGATGACATTCGACTCCGCCTCGCTGAAGGGCCGGCCCGGCTTGGGCTCGCAGGCGCGGATCAGGTCCTGGGCCTGGCGGATCAGCTCCTCGTCGGCGCCGGTGGCCGCGACGAGCTTCTTCATGTCGCGCCGCGCCAGCAGTTCCAGGTGCTGCTCCGAGATCTCGATGGCCACCTGGCGCGCGCCACAAGGCGGCTGGGCACGCAGCTGCAGGCAGATGCATTCGGACAGGCTGCGCGCACCGACCCCCAGGGGCTCCAGGCTCTGCAGCCAGCACAGCGCGCAGTGCAGGCGGTCGTGCAAGTCCTCGCGCGCGTCGGCGCCGTCGATCTCCAGCTGCTCGGCCAGGCGCTCGGTGATCTCCTCCAGCGAATCGGCCAGGTAGCCGTCGCCGTCCAGCGATTCGATCAGCACCTGCAACGCGGCCGCGTCTTCGCCGCTGAGCCGCATGCCCAGCACCTGGTCGCGCAGGTGTTGCTGCAGCGACATCGGCGCGCCGCCGCGATCGCGACCCTCGAACTCGTCGTCCTCGCCCTGGCCGCCGCCGGCCGACGGCAATTCGGAAATGCCGTCGAAGTCGTCTCCCTCGGTGCCGTTCTCCCAGTCCTCGCGCTCGGTGGTGCCGAACTCGGCTGCGCTGACCTCCGGCGCGGCATCGCCGTCCGGGCTGTCGCCGGCGGCATCCTCGCGCTCCAGCGCGGACGGTCGCTCGACCGGCGGGCCGGCCGGCGCGTCGTCGCCCTCCTCCGGCTCCAGAAAGGGGTTCTGTTCGAGCATCTGCTCGACTTCCTGGTGCAGTTCCAGCGTCGACAACTGCAGCAGGCGGATCGACTGCTGCAACTGCGGCGTCAGCGCCAGATGCTGCGACAGGCGAACCTGAAGCGACGGCTTCACGAACCACCCCCCCGGCACCGAAGGGCGCCGCGCGCAGGAAGGCATGCGAGGCCCATGGTCCTCACATCCGGAAGTGTTCGCCCAGGTACACCTTGCGCACCTGCGGGTTGTCGACGATCTCGGCCGGCGTGCCTTCGGCCAGCACGCTGCCTTCGCTGATGATGTAGGCGCGGTCGCAGATACCCAGCGTCTCGCGCACGTTGTGGTCGGTGATCAGCACGCCGATGCCGCGTGCACGCAGGAAGCCGATGATGCGCTGGATCTCGATGACGGCGATCGGGTCGACGCCCGCAAAGGGCTCGTCGAGCAGGATGAAGCGCGGCTGGGTGGCCAGCGCACGCGCGATCTCCACCCGCCGCCGCTCGCCGCCCGACAGCGCCGGCGCCGGCGAATCGCGCAGCTTGTCGATGCTGAGCTCATCGAGCAGGGCGTCCAGGCGGCGATCGATCTCGGGCTCCGGCAGCGAACGGCCGTTCTCGCCGAACTGAAGCTCGAGCACGGCGCGGATGTTCTCGGCGACCGTCAGCTTGCGGAAGATCGACGCCTCCTGCGGCAGGTACGACAGGCCCAGGCGCGCGCGGCGGTGGATCGGCAGCCCCTGCACGGGCGCGCCGTCGATGAGGATCGTGCCGGCGTCGGCGCGCACCAGCCCGACCACGAGATAGAAGGTGGTCGTCTTGCCGGCGCCGTTGGGGCCGAGCAAGCCCACCACCTCGCCCGCGTTCACGGCCAGGCGGACGTCCTTGACCACCTTGCGCGTGCCATAGATCTTCATCAGCCCGTCGGCCTGCAGCCGACTGGGCGTCGCCGGCAGGGTCGCCATCAGCGCGACGCCCCGGACGCGGGCGCTTCCTGCGTGCGCGGAGCCAGCACGGCGCGCACCCTGCCGCCCGGGGTGCCGGCGGCGGTGGCGCTGCCTTCCACGCTGAAGAGTTCGGCACGGTCGTCCCAGGTGATCAGGGCGCCCGTGATCTCATCGGAGGGCGCGCCGTCGCGCAAGCGCCGAACCGAACCATTGCCGATCAGGCGCAGCGTGCCGGACTGGCTGTCGTACTCGATGCGGTCGGCGCTGCCTTCGACCCATTCGCCCGCCACGTCGCGCCGTTGCCGATAGCTCGCCGGGCTGCCGGTGGCGATCGCGGAACGGGCGCCACCGGGCAACTCTCGCACCTCCACGCGGTCGGCCTCGATGCGCAGCGTGCCCTGCTGGATCTGGACCTTGCCGTTGAACACCACGACCTGCCGCTGCAAGTCCAGCGAGCCAGGGCGTTCCGCCTCGACGATGATGGGTTGCAGACTGTCCCCCTTGAGCGCCCACGCTGGCGCCTGCGCGCACAGGGCGGTCAGGGCAAAAGCCAGAGGTCGAGAGAAGGCAAGAGGCATTGGCGCGGCATGAAACTTGCAGACATTCTAGCCACAAGCATCGCCGCGCAAGCAGATATGCATGCAGATCGGCGGGGAAGACGTGAACCGTTTCGCACCGACAGTCCCAGGTCGGGCTTGGCCCGGTGGCCGGGTCAACCGCCCTTGCTGACCTGCTGGATCAGGTAGTCGACCACCGACAGCGCCTGTTCGTTGCTGCCGGCCAGGCTGCCGGAAGTGTAGAAGCGACCCTGCACCCCCATGGCGGGCACGCCGTCGATCTTGTACGCGTCACTCAGCTGGCGCGCCCGATTGGCCTGCATGTTGACGGAAAAAGAGTTCATCGCAGCGGCAAACTTCTCAGCGTCGACGCCGTTGGCGGCTGCGAAGTCGATGTACGCCTTCTCGGTCATCAGGCGCTGGCGCTGCACGTGGATGGCGGCAAAGGTGCGCGCATGCATGGTTTCCAGCACGCCCATCTCCTGGAACGCGAAGAAGGCTTTCTGCGCCACCTGGTGGCGCGCGGTGAAGCCCACCGGGACCTGGCGGAACGACACCTGCGGGGGCAGCTTCCTGGCCCAGGCGCTGACGGCGGGCTCGAACGCATAGCAGTGCGGGCACTCGTACCAGAAGAACTCGACGACATCCACCTTCTTGTCCGGCGACGGCAGGCTCACCGGGGCCGGCTGCGACAGCCGCACGTAGTTGCGGCCTTCGACCGGCGCCTGCGCCCAGGCCGGGCCGGCGATCAGGCCACCGAGGCCGGCGGCCACGGTGACAGAGAAGTCGCGTCGTTTCATGTCCATCCTTTGTCTGTTCAGGGGCGCTGCACGCGCACGAGCTGCCCTTCGATACCTTCGCCCTTCAGGCGTTGCTGCATTTCGTCGGCCTCGGCCCTTTGGTCGAAGGGGCCCACGCGCACACGATAGACCGTGCGCCCCGCCTGCTCTCGTTCGCTGACCTTCGCCGTCAGCCCCTGCATCGCCAGCCGGGCCCGCTGCGCCTCGGCGTCGGCCACGCGCGTGAAGGCGCCCACCTGCACGAGATAGGTAAACGCCTCGGGTCCGGGCGCGGTGGACACGGCCGATCCGGCCGGGGCCGGCGCCGGGGCCGTGACCGGCGCGCCGGAGAGGATCGCCGCCGGCTCGCGCCCGTCCGTCCCGGCCGGCTGCGCGGTGGCCGGCGGCGCCGGCACATTTGGCGCCAGCGGCGTGTTCGGGTTCCAGTTCTTGTTGCGCTCGGCCTCGGCCTGGTCCTGCTCGGCCGAACGCTGCGGCACGTTGTTGATGAAGGGCACGGGCACCTTCGAGATGTACAAGGCCACGCCGAGTGCCAGCGCCAGCCCCAGCAGCAGGCCGGCCAGCAGACCGAGCGCGAAACCGCCCCTTTCGAACTTCATGCGCCTGCCTCCGCCAACGGTTCAAGGTCTCGCACCATGGCCTGCGGCGCGCTCACCCCGAGCACCGCCAGCCCGCTTTGCAGCACCTGCCGCGTCGCCGTCAGCAAGGCCATGCGGTGCGTGGCGAGCTCAACGTCGTCGACCAGGAAACGCTCGGCCGCGTACCAGCTGTGGAAGCCCGCGGCCAGGTCGCGCAGGTAGAAGGCCACGTCGTGCGGCGCATGGTCGGCGGCGGCCTTGCCGAGCATCTCCGGAAAGTCGGCCAGTTTGAGCATGAGTGCCAGCTCGGACGGCGCCACCAGACGCGAAGGCGTCACGCGCGCCAGGCCGGCCGGGTCGCCCTTCCACTGGGCCAGCACCGAGCAGATGCGTGCATGCGCGTACTGCACGTAGAAGACCGGATTCTCGTCGCTGGCCTTCAGCGCCAGATCGATGTCGAAAACGAATTCGGTGTCGCTCTTGCGGTTGCTGAGGAAGAAGCGCACGGCGTCGCGGCTGGTCCAGTCGATCAGGTCGCGCAGCGTGACGTAGCTGCCGGCCCGCTTGGACAGCTTGACCTCCTGCCCGCCCTTCATCACCGTGACCATCTTGTGGAGCACGTAGTCGGGCCAGCCCGGCGGGATGCCGACGCCGGCCGCCTGCAAGCCGGCGCGCACGCGGGTGACCGTGCCGTGGTGGTCGCCGCCCTGCACGTTGATGACCTTGCCGTAGCCGCGCTCCCACTTGTCGATGTGGTAGGCGACGTCGGGCACAAAGTAGGTGTAGTTGCCGTCGGACTTGCGCATCACGCGGTCCTTGTCGTCACCGTAGTCGGTGCTGCGCAGCCACAGCGCGCCCTCGTGCTCGTAGGTCTTGCCGGCCGCCATCAACCGCTGCACGGCGGCCTCGACGCGGCCGCTGTCGTACAGGCCGGACTCGAGGAAGTAGTGGTCGAAGCGCACACCGAAGGCCTGCAGGTCCAGATCCTGCTCGTGGCGCAGCCAGGCGACCGCGAACTGGCGGATCGAGTCCAGGTCGTCGGTGTCGCCGCTGGCGGTGAAGCTGCGGTCGTCGGCCTGCACCGTCTGGCCTGCGGCGAACCCCTGCGCGATGTCGGCGATGTATTCGCCGTTGTAGGCCGCCTCCGGCCAGTCGGCGTCGCCCGGCTTCAGTCCCTTCAGGCGCGCCTGCACCGAGATCGCCAGGTTGGCGATCTGGACGCCGGCATCGTTGTAATAGAACTCGCGCGTCACCTGCCAGCCCTGGCTCTCGTACAGACGCGACAGGCTGTCGCCCAGCGCGGCCTGGCGGCCGTGGCCCACGTGCAGGGGCCCGGTCGGGTTGGCGGAAACGAATTCCACCATGGCGCGCCGACCGTTGGGCGGCTGCCAGCCAAAGCGCCCACCGGCGCCCAGCACCTCGGCCACCACCGCCTGCTTGGCGGGCGCGCTCAGGCGCAGGTTGATGAATCCGGGGCCGGCGATGTCCAGGGCCTCGACCCACTTCTCGACCGCCGGCTGGCGGTGCAACTCGGTCACCAGCGCCTGCGCCAGCTCGCGCGGGTTCTTCTTCAGCGGCCGGGCCAGTTGCATGGCCGCGGTGATGGCCAGATCGCCGTGCGAGGCCTGCTTCGGACTTTCGAACGCCGGCGTCGGCGCGGCGCCCGGCGCCAGCGTAGACAACGCCGTGCCCAGGGCCTGCAGCAGTTCCTGCTTGGCTTGGATCATTGCGCGAATTCTACGGTCCGGGCAGGGACTGGCAGGCGGGCGGGCCGGTGCAGCGGACTGGGCGGCGTTTGCCCGCCTGTTCGGCGCATCGGCAGGCGGCGCGCGCGGCACCATGGGTACCGCGCCATGTCCGTCGCCCTGCCCGCCTCCGTCCTCGCCACCGAGCTGCCAGAGCAGATCGGCAAGTACCGCGTGCGTGCCAAGCTCGGCGAAGGGGCGACGAGCGAGGTGTTCCTCGCGCGCGACGAGTTCCGCGGCCAGGACGTGGCCATCAAGCGCGTGCGCGGCGGATTTGCGGCCGACTCCCGCGACGGCCACTTCCAGGAGCGCTTCTTTGCGGCCGAGGCGGCACTGGTGGGCCGCTTGCAGCACCCGAACGTGGTGCAGATCCTGGACGCGGTGGACGACCCCGCTGGCGCCTACCTGGTGATGGAGTACGTGCCCGGGCAGACCCTGCGTCGCTGCTGCCGCGCCGACGCACTGCTGGCGCTGGACCAGGTGGTGGAGATCGGCTTCAAGCTCGCGATGGCGCTGGGCTACGTGTTCCGCCAGGGCCTGATCCACCGCGACGTCAAGCCGGCCAACATCCTGGCGCTGACCGACGCCGACCAGATCGTGGACGTCAAGATCACCGATTTCGGCAGCGTCTTCGCGATGAACTCCGAGCGCACGCAGGTCTACCGCGTGGGTTCACTGGCCTACATGTCGCCCGAGCAGCTCAACGGCGACACCCTGGACTGCCGGGCCGACATCTACTCGCTGTCGGCGGTGCTGTACCACCTGATCAGCGGCCGCCCGCCGTTCGACGCCACCCAGCAGGCGGCGATCATGCATCAGATCTACAACGCCGAGCCGCCGCCGCTGCAGGGCCTGCGCGAGGGCGTGTCAGCGGCGCTCGAAGCCCTCGTCCTGCGCGGCCTGTCCAAGCGACGCGAGGACCGGCACACCGACTGGGCCGAGTTCTCGCAGGCCCTTTCGGCACTGGTGGCGAACCGGGACGTGCCGCGCGGGCCGTTGCAGGGCGTGCTCGACTCGGAGCGCTTCAACCTGCTGCGCAGCCTGGACTTCTTCAAGGGCTTCGGCGACGTCGAGCTGTGGGAGGTGGTGCACCGCGCCAAGTGGCGCCGCCTGCCGTTCGGCACCGCGATCTACAAGAAGGGCCAGGAAGGCAACACCTTCCACATCGTCGCCCAGGGCGAAGTGGAGGTGTACCGGGACGGGCAGCGCGTGGCCCAGCTCGGCGTCGGCACGTCAGTCGGCGAGATGGCCTACCTCGCGCCCAGCCCCGACCTGCGCCGCCACAGCGCCGACATCCTGGTGACCGAGCCGGCGACGACGGTGTCCTTCACCCCGCAGGCGATGGAAGGCCTGAGCCCGAACACGCGGCATCTGTTCGACGCCGCCTTCATCGGCGTGCTGGTGCGGCGGCTGCACGCCGCGCACGAGCAACTGGCGCACCCGCGTCGCATTCTGTAGCGCGGCCACCGCCGCAGCCGTCGGGCTGCCGGTCGGCCCCGGTCACGAAGCGCCGGTCCAGTAGGCGGCGTCGCCATAGCTGTGCTTGAGGAAGTCGATCCACAGCCGCACGCGCAACGGCTGGTGCTTGGCGTGCGTGAACACGGCGTAGATGCCGTTCGGCGGCGCGGCGTAGTCGACCAGCACCGCTTGCAACTGGCCCGACGCGACCTCGCGCTCCACTTCCCAGGTGCTGCGCCAGGCGATGCCCAGGCCGGCCATGCACCAGTCGTGCAGCACCTGTCCGTCGCTGCAGTCCAGCCGGCCAGACGGCCTCAGATGCGTCAGGGCGCCGTCGACCTGGAACGCCCAGCCGCGGGTCTGGCTGGCATCGGACGACAGCGTCAGGCATTGGTGGCGCATCAGGTCACCGGGCGAAGCCGGCACGCCGGCGCGCCGCAGGTATTCGGGGGTCGCCACGCACAGGCGGCGGTTGTCGGCCAGGCGCACGCTGACGAGGCTGGAGTCCGGCAGGTCACCCACCCGGACCGCGCAATCGAAGCCCTCGTTGACGATATCCACCACGCGGTCGCTGAGGTTCAGCGACAGGCTGACGTCGGCGTGCTGGGCTATGAACCGAGGCACCAGCGGCGCCACGTGCCGGCGCCCGAAACCCGCGGGGGCGGTGATGCGTAAGTGACCGCTCGCTTTTACACCGCCCGCACTGACACTGGCTTCGGCGCTGGCCAGGTCGCCCAGCACGCGCTGGCAGTCTTCCAGGAACGCGCTGCCCTCGTGGGTCAGCGTGATGCGGCGCGTGGTGCGCACCAGCAGTTTCACGCCCAGCCGGGACTCCAGCCCGTCGATGCGACGTCCGATGACCGCCGGCGCGACGCCTTCGGCATGTGCCGCCGCGGTCAGGCTACCCTTGGTGGCCACTGCCGCAAAGGACTCGATCTGCTTGAGCCTGTCCATCGCGCCAGATTATTTGCTAAAA
>Ga0224505_10002776_pt1 | contig 10139 bp, 8 predicted proteins | sample SF_Jan12_sed_USG_FD_169102 | JGI IMG/M metagenome (GOLD analysis project Ga0224505, IMG submission 169102) | Sediment microbial communities from San Francisco Bay, California, United States - SF_Jan12_sed_USGS_4_1 | ecosystem: Environmental > Aquatic > Marine > Sediment | place: USA: California...
ACCAGTCCCATGTCGAACGGCTCGGTCATCGTCGTCTCCCTCCTGACAGGTTGTGGCGCATGGTACGCGCGGTGACGTCGACCGCAAGGGTGGTCGCTGTCCGCGGGTCAGGCGTCGGCGCTATCCGGTTCGTGCACCTGTGGAGGCTTGCTCACGGAGCCGTCGACGTAGGCCTGGGCGACCATCGACATGAAGATGTGCACCTCGTCCTCGCTCCACGCGAACGGACCCTGGTGGAAGCCCTCGCTCTGCAGTCCGCGGTACACCGACTCGCAGGCGCGCCAGTCCTCACGGTTGGTCATGTCCCAGAACTCGCTCGCGTACGCGGGGCTGAAGTCGGGCCGCTCGTTCGCCTCGGGTGGGAACAGCCACTGGCATTCGATCTTGGTGCGGCCGGGCGCGAGGGGTTCGATGCGGTGGGTCATGACGTAGTCGGGGTGCAGGCTGAGCAGCAGGTTCGGGAAGAGCCCGAAGTAGAACACCTCCCGTCGCTGCCGGGCGTCGAGACCACGGATCGGCACACCTGCCGACTCGCCCGTCATCGACATCGTCTGGGCGAAATCCTTCAGCTCCATGTTGCCGCCGACCCAGAGGCCGTCGTGCGCGAAGTTCGCACCTGAATCGACGGGCGTGACGTCGCACAGCGCCGGGTGGATCGATGGGCAGTGGTAGCACTCGTGGTAGTTCTCGGTGATCGTCTTCCAATTCGCGGCCACCTCGTACTCGTGGGACTCCGCCACGAACAGGCGCTCGGTCTCCCAGGGCGCGATCAGCTCGTCGAGGTTGCCGACGTGATCGCCGAAGGAGGGAGCGTCACCATCCGGATTCAGGAAGATCCATCCCCTCCACTGATGCATGGGGGCGTCGACGAGCGGATAATCGGCTCTGTCGAAGCCATCGAGCTCACCGAACCTCGGTGCCGCCCCGAGCGATCCGTCGAGCTGATAGACCCAGGCGTGATACGGGCACTTGATGGCCCGCAGGTTCCTCGATGCGCCCGGCTCGAGCAGCTCGTGACCGCGGTGGCGGCAGGTGTTGTAGAAGCCTCGAAGCTCACCGTCATGGCCACGCGCGACGAGGATCCCCTCGGTCCCGATGCGATAGGCCCGCTGATCGCCGGGATCCGCCAGGTCGTCGGCGCGACCCACGCACACCCAGGATCGCTCGAAGAGATGGTCGGTCTCCCAGTCGAAGACGGCCTGCGACGTGTACGCCTCGGATGGCAGCGTCCTCGCCTCGCCGAGGGAAGGCGCCAACACGGGGCGAAGCAACTCGTGGGCGATGGGAGCGGTCGGCATGGCGGAGATCCTCCTGGGTACGGTGCGGGAGCGGATGCTAGCACCGGCTGCATCCGCTCCCGATCGCAGGTCTCGACCTCGGGTCAGTGACCGTGAGTCTTCAGATCCTGGCCGACACCGTGCAGACCTTGCCGGTCTCGATGTTCCGAAGGCGGGTCGAGAGCTCGTCTCGACCTTTGAGGTTCTCCGCGACCCGTACCACCTTGAGGCGACCGGTGGCATTCGTCCTGCGGGTCTTCGAATACACACGCTCGCCGTTGTGGAACAGCTTGACGCGCCACTCATCGCGAGGCTCGCTCGTGCGCAGACGGATCGTGACGGTGATCTCGGATCCAAGCTTGGTGGACGCCAGACGGCAGCGGAAGCTCAGCGATGGGTCGACGCTCTGGTTCGGGGAGGCAGATGCTTCGAACAGGCCCGCGACCAGTAGCGAAGCGACCGCGGTCGAGGTGAGTAGCCCCACCACGCCTGCCCGTCGCGTCAGCCCGCTCTTCATGTGTTGGAGGCAGCGTACACGCGCATGCCCTCCACGAACGTCTGCTCGACCGACGCGTCGGCGATCTCAGAGACGGGGTGCTCGAACAGGTTGCGATCGATGACGGCGAGGTCGGCGAGCTTGCCGACTTCGATCGATCCGGTGGCGGCATCGAGATGGTTCACGTACGCGGATCCCATCGTGAACGCTGCGAGCGCCGTGGCCAGATCGAGTCGCTCGTCGGGGAGGAACACCTCGTGCTCGTCGACCTTGTGCGGGTAGTTCCTCGACATCTGTCGATTCACCGCCACATGGATCTCCTCGAGAGGATCGGGGCTCGAGACGCCCCAGTCGCTGCCCATCGCCAGCGTCGCGCCCGCCCGGACGAGACTCGCGAACGGATATTGCCAGCGCCAGCGCGGCTCGCCCAGGAACGGGATCGTGAGGTCGTCCATCTGGGATTCGTGAGCTGCCCACAGCGGCTGCGCATTCGCGACGGCGTGCAGGGCACGGAACCTGGAGATGTCGTCCGGGTGGACGACCTGGATGTGCGCCAGGTGATGGCGATTGTCCGTGGGCCCGTTGGCCTGCAGGGCCGCTTCGATCGCGTCGAGCGCCTCACGAACCGCACGCTCCGCGAGCGAGTGAAAGTGCACCTGGAACCCGAGCCGGTCCAACTCGGTCACGTACCCCTTCAGAGCCCCGGGTTCGACGAACGAGATGCCCCGGTTGTCGGTCGCGCGCCCTTGGGCATCGAGGTAGGGATCGAGCACGGCCGCCGTGAAGTTCTCACACACGCCGTCCTGCATGATCTTGACGCTGGTGGCGGCGAATCGGCCGACCCGGCCTCGGTCACGGCGGTCGACGAGTTCCTCGATCTGCTCCGCTCCTCGATGCCGATCCCACCAGAGGGCGCCGACGACGCGCGCCGTGAGATCGCCTCGGCCGGCGGCATCGAGGTACGCGATGTAGTTGCGTCCGAATGGTTCGTGTTCGTCGACGATCGCATCCTGCCAGGCCGTGATGCCGAGGGAGTGCAGGTATGCCTGGCCCTTCAACAGTCCCTGGGCGATCTCCCGCTCGTCCGGCGAGGGTGCGAGTGCCCCGACGAGATCGGCCGCACCTTCGTGCAGCGTGCCGGACGGCGCTCCGTCGGTTGTTCGCTCGATGCGGCCGTCGGCCGGGTCAGGAGTACCGTCCGTGACCCCGGCCTCATCGAGCGTCTTCGAATTGACCCAGGCGCTGTGGCCGTCTCGGTTGGGCAGGTAGACGAACCGATCGGGGACGACGCCGTCCAACAGCTCTTTCGTCGGCGTGCCCCCCGGGAAGACGTCCATGGCCCAGCCACCGCCCAGGATCCACTCGCGCTCGGGATTCTCCTCGGCGTAGGTCTTGATCGCGAGCAGGTACTCCTCTTGCGTGGAGAGGTCGTGGAGGTCGCACTGCAACATGTCGAGACCGCCACCGACCGGATGCACATGTGCATCCTGGAATCCGGGCACGAGCATCCTGCCCTGGAGGTCGACGGTCTCGGTGCCCTGGCCCTCGAGCGAGCGGACGTCGTCGTCGCCGCCGACCGCGATGATGCGCCCCGACTTGACGGCGACGGCTCGGGCCCACGAGCGTGCTGCGTCCACCGTATAGACGGCGCCGTTCGTGAAGATCAGATCGGCCTGCTCACCCATCGGACGGCGTTCCCTCCCAGCTCATCTGACTTCGCGGAGGATATCGTGCGCTCCCCTGTCGGCGCCATCCCCGACGCCCCCGCTCAAGCGAGGGACACGAGGTCGAGCAGCTCGTCGTCCCAGAAGTCGAGGGAGCCTTCGGGCATCATCAAGACGCGCTGTGGAGCGAGCGCCTCCACGAACTCCGGATCGTGGCTGACGATGATCATCGCGCCGGGCCAGCCCCGGAGCGCCTCGGCGATCGCCGTGCGCGAGGGTGGGTCGAGGTTGTTCGTCGGTTCGTCGAGCAGCAGGAGGTTCTTGCGCCCTGCGACGAGCTGGGCGAGGGCAAGCTTCGTCTTCTCCCCACCCGACAACGTGCCGGCGTCCTGGAACGCGATCGCTCCGCTCAACCCGAACATCCCGAGGAGGGAACGCAGCTGTCGATCGTCGGCCGAGGACGCCGCTCGCATGTGCGACAGCACGTCGACGCCGGCGGTGAGGCCCTCGTGTTCCTGGGCGTAGTAGCCGGGCTCGACATCGTGGCCCCATCGGAACGCGCCCGCGTCGGCCGCGGTTTCCTCCGTCAGGATGCGGAGCAACGTCGTCTTGCCGGCCCCGTTCAAGCCCATGATCATCAGGCGCTCCCCCCGGCCGACGTCGAACGAGACATCCTCGAACACGTGGTTCGCTCCGAACGCCTTCGCGACGCCCTCGACCTTCAGCACCGTCCGTCCACAGTGAGGCGGCGGCGGGAACCGGAATCGCACCGATCGTTCGTGAGTCGGGGCCGCGATACGAACCGCCTCGAGCTTCTCGCGCCGTGTGTCCATCGATTTCGCCGTGCGCGCACGGCGTTGCGTTTGCCCGCGCATCGAATCGGCGAGCGTGCGGAGGCGCCTGATCTCCTGATCCTGCCGCTCTGCCACCGTCGTGAGTCGCTCTTCGTCGCGAGCCCGCGCAGTCCGATACTGGGAGTAAGTACCCCGGTACTCGACCACCCCGTCGCGATCGAGGTGCAGGATGCGGGTGATCGACGCGTCGAGCAGCGCGATGTCGTGGCTGACCACGAGGAGTGCTCCCGCGTACGTGGACAGGAACTTCATGAGCCACGTCTTGGCGTCAGCGTCGAGGTGGTTCGTGGGCTCGTCGAGCAGGAGCAGGTCGGAACCGCCGTAGAGGATGCGGGTCAGCTCGAGACGCCGGCGTTCCCCTCCGGAGAGCGCACGCACCGGCAACGCCAGTCGATCCTGCGCCAGACCGAGGCCCGCCGCGATCGAGCGCACCTCGGACTCGGCCCGGTAGCCACCGCTCGATCGATACTCGTCCTCGAACCGTGCGAAGCGGGCGACGTGTCGATCGGAGGGATCTTCCTCGATCGCGATGCGAGCCTTCTCGAGGCGGGTCGCGAGCTCGACGAGATCGCGAGCCTCCAGCACGTGAGCGAGGGCTACGACGTCGTCGCTGGCTCTGTCGTGCCGTGGATCCTGGCGCAGGTATCCGACATCGCCCCTGCGGACGACGGAGCCACCGGCCGCCGGGTGATCGCCGGCCAGCACGCGCAGGGTGCTGGTCTTTCCCGCTCCGTTGCGCCCTACCACGCCCATCTTCTCGCCGGCGGACAGGGTGAACGAGAGATCGCGCACGACCGTGAGGCCCCCGGCTTCCACCTCGAGTCCGCGGACCTCGAGCGGGATCAGCACGCGCTCGCTCCGCCGGGAGGAACGACGGTGGCTGGATGGGGTGGTGTCGTGTGGCGCATCGTGAGGGACTCCTCGGGAACGCGGTGGGAGATGGTCACACTGATGAGGCGCGGCGCAACCGCATCGATGTCGACGATGGAGTCCCGCTAGTCCACGGAACCGATCATAGCGGACGGTGTCGCGGGCCGGACCTTGGCGGACCAGTCGCTCCGGGCCTCAGCTGTGACAGGAGCCCGAGCCGGAGTCGCGTACCCGCCGTGCGACGTCGAGGAACGACCAGGTGTATCCGCTGCCCGACAGGTCCAGCCGCAGCACGCCGTATGCCTGCACGCCCGCATCGGCCGACGACGATGGTGTCCCGGCCGACTTCCCTCCGGTGCCGACGGTGAACTGCCGAACGTTGAGGCCGAAGACCCGGTCCCATCGCTCGTACGTGTGCTTGTGACCCGCGAGGATCAGGTCCACGCCCTGTGCGTTGGCGGCCTTCGCGAGCGACTTCCTGCCCGCGTGGTGATACATGACGAGCTCACACAGGTGCGAGTCTGCCTGCAGGTCCTGTTTCAGCCAGTTGATCTGAGCAGAGCAACTGATCACGGCGCAGTTGGAGTTGAGACCGACCACGTGCCAGGCCCCGATGTCGAAGCTGTAGGCACCGTTGGTCGGATCGCTCGCCGACGATTGGTACTGGGCGAGCTGCGTGGCGAAGTACCGGAAGTACCCGTCGGCTCCAGCGGTCTCATACTCGTGATTACCCACGACCGGTGCGGTGATCGACTTGAAGGCGCCCCAGGACGGGTCGTACGACTTCGTGTACTGGGTGTACTCGCCGTGTTCGTACTGCGTGTCGCCGAGCGCCAGCACCTTCGAGGGCTGGATCGTACCCGTGATCAACGCGGCGGTCTGCTGCTGGGGCGTGCCGGGAGCGTTGGCTCGCGCGATGTCGCCCGCGGCCGCGATCGTGACGGTCGCCGTTCCCCTCTGTCCGACACCCCCGGCTTGGATCGGAACGGACACTGCAGCCAGGACCACGAAGCCAACGAACAGACGCGCACGCATCGGTCGACTCTCCTCTCACCCGGGACGGGGGCGCTGGAAGGCGGGTGACCCTTCGGAACCTACACCAAGTTGCGTCCTGAGTCACCGGCTGGTCGGTCGGTACCCGTAGCGCCGAAGCAGTGGAGACGTGACCCGTTCGACCGTTCGCTGGTCGCTCGACGGCAGCTCCCGGCGCCACGCCTCATCGAGCCGCAATTCGACGTCTCCCCTGAGGAGCCGCATGCGGTTTCCGGCCACGAGATGACCGGGCGTCAGCGTGGCGGTGCGGCCATGGAGGAACTCGAGGTCCTCGGGCGCAAGCTCACGGCCGATCTGGCGGGCGCAGGTCCGAAGCGCCGCCTCGGGATCGTCGACGAACTCCTCGTATCGCACGCGCGCGAACGGGTATCGGAGCGCCCGGAGCAGTTCGAACGCGAGGTTGAACCACAGCCATTTCGAGGCGGTCTTCCGAGGTGTCCGGGTCGTGCGCATGGGCTTGTCGGCTCGCGAGCCCTGCCGGGGAACCTTCTTCGTGTTGGAATACGCCACCCCTCGAGGATCGCGGATCAGCTGCACGAACTTCGGCGAGAACCGCCGTTGCCTTGCGAGCAGGTAGATGTGGCCTGGGATCTTCATGGAGTCGACGATCACGTCGGCGCCGGTGACCGCGCGTACCCCCTCGTAGAGCTTGTCCAGCAACTCCGCGTATGCCTCCAAGTCACGACGGAGTCGCGGCGCGATCCACGGCACAAGGATCAGCGGCAGCGCGAACGGGTGTGGGAACCGGCTCCGGCCCAGCGTGATGCTCGCCGCCAGGCGGTGGCACTCGGCAGGGTCGAGTCGATGCCAACCGCCGAACGATCGCTCGCCGACCGCCTTCCAGAAGGGGCAGTCGAAGAAGACCTCTCCGCAGCTGCATTCGACGTTCTCGCCCAGGCCCTTCTCCCAGATGCGCCCGATCTCACCGACCGCCACGAATCCGGGGACCTCTCCCAACATGCGGCACAGCAGCGTCGCTCCGTTCTGGCCCGTGCCGGCGATCGCCAAGAGCGAGGCAACCGGATGCCCCTCGCGCTCATCCCCCATCGGTCGAAGGCTCCTTCTCGTCGTCGCCCTTCTTCGCACCGCGCTGGCCGAAGAGGATGTCGCGGATCGTCCGAGGCGACATCGTGACGAACGTCCAGATCCCGAGACGCCTGTGCGCGAGGATCAACTGGGCCAGATTCTGAACGACCTGCGCGGCCGCGGTCGTGACCGCGATCCCGGTCGCCCCGAAGTGCGGCGTCACGAGCAGCCCACCTCCCACGCTCAACGTCGCCCCGAGGATCGTGGTTCGCATCATGTCCTTCTGGTGACCGGTCATCATCAGGGCGATGCCCGAGGAACCCGTCCACACCGCGAAGACCCGTCCGATCGACTTGATCACAAGGAACGAAGCCCCCGCCGTGTAGAAGGGCCCGAAGACCGTCGACATGACCCAAGGGCCGGCCACGATGAACAGCACCAGCACGAGGAGGGCCGGGACGCCGACGAGGGTGGCGCCGACCCGGAGGGTGCGTTCGAGTTGCCGGACCTTGCCCTTCGCGTAGAGCTCGGCGACGAGCGGTGGGATCACCCCCGAGAAGATGATGGTCGGCGTCGCGACGAGAACGATGAGCTTCGACGACGCCCCGTACAGCGACACCGCTTCGCTCGAGCGGAAGGCCCCGAGGATCCAGAGGTCGATGCCGGCACCGAGCAGATAGATGCCGAGGTTGGAGACCAGCAAGGGCCGTGCCACCTCGAAGAGCTCCTGGCGCGTCACCTGGCCGGGGCCCCGCAACGGCCGCATGGTCCGCAGCAGCACGAGGCCCGTCACCGCGAGCACGATGGTGGCTGCGAACGTGATGAGACCGATCGCCTCAGGAAGCGAGGTCGACCGCCCCACCAGGTACACACCACCGAGCACCATGACCGTCACGAGGTCGGAGGCGAACGTCTGCAGGATCGCCGAGTGCGAGAAGCGCGAGAGCCCGAGGAACGACTGGGCGAACATGTATTGGGTGGCCGTCGCGAAGAGCCAAGCGGCCCCGAGAGGGACGACGGCCGCCACCATCGGCTCGTTCAGGACGCTGCCGAAGAACCACTGGCCCACGCCGAGCGAGAGGACGACGCCGACCGAGGCAGCCCCGATCGCCGCCCACCCGATGGACAAGCGGATCGAGTCGCGAGCTCGCCCCGGCTGATTGATCGCGAGCGATTCCGCCGTGAACCGCACGACCGCCCGATCGAGGCCGAGCTCGGACAAGGTGCTTCCGATGACGACCATGGTGTTGATGAGCAGGAACGACCCGAACTCCGCCGGGGCCAGGAGTCGCGCGAGTAGGGCGTTCATGGCCAGGCCGAGCGCGAGTCCGAGGACCCGCGTCGACAAGACCCACGCCGAGCCCGACAGCAGGCGTCGACGGACCGAGCCGAGCGAGAACGCAAGCGGTTCGGTGCTCATGTCGCCCTCATGCTCAGCGATCTCGACGGGCTGAGGAGCGCACCTCGGGGAGGAACGCAGCCCGAGCCGATGCGATGGTCACCGTCGCGTCTCAACCCTTCTCCTGCTCGTCCTGCGATGCGGTCGGTTCGGATCCCAGGGACTGTATCCGACCCCGGACCACATCCGGCCGGCTAGGACTCCCTCGTCCGGACAGCGACGGAGCTTGAGATGGACGGCGAGCGGGCGCGGATGTGGCCGGCGACCACCCGGTAGACCGCTCGTCCGAGACGGGAGCCGTGGAGGTGTCGCCAATCGGACACTAGTGCATTCGACGTAGGCCTTCCCTGCGACAGGATCGCGCCCTACGATCTGCACCCCCGTGGCGACCGGCCCCGGGTCCACGGTGGCGCAGCCACCCCTCACCCCAAGGAGGGTGCATGCGAAAAGCGATCGGATTGTTACTCACGGCGCTCATGTGCGTTCTGGCGCTCGGCGTCGCGAACGCCGGGCCGCAGACGAACGGGTCGGGACTCACCCACGAGGGTGCGAGCCTCGGCTTCAACGCCAAGGCAAACCTGATGGGGAACATCACGTACACGTCGCACGACGCCACGATGTGGCAGGTGATGTGTCGCGACGACCTGACCTCGTACCGCAACCTCAGGCCCGCTCCCAGCGGGGCGCTGCGGACGAAGGTGACTGCCGACTGCAAGGACAAGGAAGGCGTCGTCATCTACGTCGAGATCTATTTCATCGACCGGGGCGAACCCGGGGATCGCGATGTCGAGCGGGTGTTCTTCACCTACGACGCGACGTACCGCTTGGACGCCAACAGCGATCCCGACGTCTGGCTCATGACGTGCAACTCGGGCGTGGCGCCGACCGTGGCCTGTAACGACAGCGGCGTGATCACCGCCGGGAACGTGCAGATCCACCAGGGAGACTCGCTCTCCAAGGCCAGGCAGCGCACCATCGTGATCGGAGAGATTGCGTAGATCAGCCCAGCTGAGCAAGGAGAACCCTCGGGCTCCGCTTGGCCGAGTCGAGTGCCCGAGTGAACGAACGGGGGTCCTTCGGGGCCCCCGTTCCGCACCGGAGTGTGTTCGGGAGTCTCGGAGGACCGGCGGACGCTGTGTGACTCGAGCAGAGCCGTCGTATCGCGTTCCTGCAGCTCGGATGGTGTCGGAGGGGGACTTGAACCTGACGCCCGCGCACGGGGCACCAGTCACAATGCAGAATGGGCGCCCGGCGTGTTGAAGTGGGAGGCACTGGGAGCTAGCCGAGCCTGCGGACGCGGACGGGAGCCATTCATATCTATGGCAACGGAACCGACTGGGTCGCTACCCCGATCGTCTGGACGATCGGTCGTTAGGCGGCGCAGTCGTTGGATCGTGGTGGCGCTGCTCGGACTGGCTCTTTCCGGGTGCGATGGGACTGGCTCCGGTGCCGGCCAGGGGTCGGTACCAGAGGGAACCGAGAGTTGCCCTTTCGGCCCCT
>Ga0224505_10002777_pt1 | contig 10136 bp, 7 predicted proteins | sample SF_Jan12_sed_USG_FD_169102 | JGI IMG/M metagenome (GOLD analysis project Ga0224505, IMG submission 169102) | Sediment microbial communities from San Francisco Bay, California, United States - SF_Jan12_sed_USGS_4_1 | ecosystem: Environmental > Aquatic > Marine > Sediment | place: USA: California...
AGGCCGGGGCTAAGCTTTTCGATTTGAAACGGTGCCGCATGCGGTGCAGGTCCGTCGCCACGCATGACCCCACCTTCGACGGCCGTTCCCGGAATTGCCAAAGAGAGGCCGAAAAAGAAGACGGCAATACGTGGGCCGACGTTTCCGCGATCGCTTTCTCGCGGGTTGCGCACGAATCTACGCCTTCAGGTCGAGCGCATCGAAGACGGCATCCGCGACAATGTTCGCGGCCGACCGGGGCGGGTTGCCCTTGTTGAGCGAACTGCTTGAGCGGTAAGTAAAGTAATTCTTGGAGAACCCGATGCCGAGGCCCAGGTCGGGGTCGGCATAGCCGAACGAACCGCCGCCGCCGACATGGCCGAACGCTGCCGGTGTGGCCCGGGGCCCGGTATCCTTGCCGCGACGATAACCGAGCGCGCGCCGCACGCGCACATTGTAGATCTCATCCATTTCCAGCGTCTGTAACTCGATGCCCTGCCGGATCCTGGACTCCGGCAAAACGCGTACGCCGTCCAGCGTTCCCCATTCGGCCAGCATGGCGTAGTGACGTGCCAGCCCGCGGGCGCTGAAGCACCCACCGGATGCGGGGATCGACGCCTGGATAATCTCCCGCTGGTTGAACACTTCCGCGACACGGGACCCGGCCGGTTCACCGGGTAATTTCGCTTCCCATTCCGGCGGGGCCGGCGGTGCGTCCACGAGCCGCGCCACGCGATCGAGTTCGCTGTCCGGCACGCCGAGATACGCGCCGTTGATTCCCAGGGGTTCGCAGATTTCCTTCTGGAGAAACTGTGCAATCGGCCGGCCGTCCACGCGGCGAAGAATCTCGCCGACGATGTAGCCGTAATTAAGGGAGTGGTAAGCCGTCGTCTGCCCTATCGGGTAGATCGGTTTCAGGTCGGCAATTGCCTCGCACATCCGGTCCCAGTCGGCCATCCACTCCGGCGTGTATCCGTCTGGCGTTTGCGGCACGCCGGTCTGGTGCGTGAGGGCCATGCGCAGGGTGGCATCCTGTTTGCCGTGCGCACCGAACTCCGGCCAGACCTCGACGATGGGCATGTCGTAGCTGAGATTGTGTTTTTCCACACAGGCATGCATGCAGGTTGCGGTAACGCCTTTTGTTGTGGACGAGAGCATGAACAGCGTGTCCCCATCAACCAGCTTGCCCGTCTCCGTGTCCGCCACGCCCGCCCATGCGTCGATGACCAGCTTGCCATCGAGATAGGCAGCGACCTGGACACCGATTTCCGGCGTGTCCCTGATCATCTCTTCGAGGGCGCGACGGACCTCGTCGTTGGCACTGGATGACACGTTGGTTTCGTCGGTAGAACAGGCGGACAAGCCGGAAACATAGGCTGTTGCAGCAAGTCCGCCGACAAATTGTCGCCGAGTAATGCTGCCGGGCTGTCCGTCGGTCGAGAGCCTGTACTGATCGTGATGCATGGCGTTTTCTCCGGGTGCTCTGTCAACAGAATTTGCCGATTGTAAACGCAAATCGTTGGCGCACCGGTACACCTACAATCAAGCAACAAAATTCGTTCTCGGTAAAACCAGTAGCAAAAAGTTCACTTAAACTAACCGCGGTTCGATGCGCCCTTATTGCATGATTCTCGAATGGTTTGCTTGCGAGTCGATAACGACATGGCACTTGTCGAACCCAGCCGACGCCGAGATTTTCCGGCCTGTTTCCCGACTGAGTATTTGCCGTGAACATCACGGTACGCGAATACAAACGAGGTAACCTCATGTTCTCTTTGCCATACATCCGCGTATTTATCAGTTTGCTCATGACACTGGCAGCGGTGCCCGCGTTGTCGCACCAGATGATCGAAAAGGAGGACCCTGATGCGATGAACCTGACGGCAGACGATTACGCGGAGATCGGGCAACTCGTCGTTCGATACGCGTGGATTCTGGATCACTGTACCAACGGCGGCTACGACTACGCCGATCTGTATGTCGAAGATGGCCAATTCTCGGCTGCGGAAGACTGGGGGACGACGTCCAACGAACAACGTACCTTCGTTGCCAAGGGTCGCAAAGCACTGGCCGTCGCCGCCGGCGGGAAGGGTGACGGAACCTGCATGGATCCCAAGGATTACATCGGCTACGGGATTAATCACATCGTTGTAAATCACGTGATTACACCGACGGCCAACGGCGCAATAGGAAAACACAAACTCATTGCAATAGGGATCTGCGGATATCCGCATCTGATGGAGCTGCAGGGTGGCTACGAAGATGTCTACGTGAAATCCGACGACGGCTGGAAATTCAAGTCTCGGATCCACGTATTTCGGCAGGCGCCGTCTCTACAGTTCGGTGTTTGCATGAACAAGGAAGAACTGCACTCGCACTAGGTGCGAGTTTCGACAACCGGAATTGAGAACGCATTACGATCGAATTCCGAAGGGGAGGGCAAATGTACAAACAACGAGGGGTTTCCATTTTTCGCGCGATGCTGCCGTCACTGGCTGCTGTTTTCTCGGCCGGCATGGCGCTGGCGGAAAACGAGCCGACAGAAAGGTTCTTTACTATCGAACGAAACGCACCGGGTATGGAGGAGCTGATCAGCCCGGGCGCGGAGCTGGAGCTCCTGGGTGACAGGTACGGGCTGACCGAAGGGCCGGTGTGGGTAGATAGTGCGGACGGCGGATACCTTCTTTTTGCCGACTTGATATCCAATGTCATCTACAAGTGGACGCCCAAGCAGGGCACCACGGTCTTTCTCGAAAATGCCGGTTACACTGGCGACGACATTTACACGACCGGTACGCAAACTCTTCGTGGACGAATGCACGTTCTCCTGATCGGTCCCAACGGCATTACCCTCGATCCCGAAGGCCGGGTTGTCTACTGCGCGTCTCCCGATGGAAAGATCATGCGGCTCGAAGAAGATGGTAGCCGGACCGTCATCGCGGACAAGTACGAAGGCATGCGGTTCAGCGGGCCCAACGACCTCGTTTACCGTTCCGATGGCGCATTGTACTTTACCGAGACCATTTGGGGCCTGCGAGGCGTTCGCGGCGGACACACCAGTCCGATCCGTGAGCTTCCGTTCACTGGCGTATTCATGGTGAAGAATGGCAAGTCGACGCTACTGGTCAAGGATGAGGACCTCGGAGGCATGCCGAACGGTATCGCCTTTTCACCGGATGAAAAACATCTTTATGTCAACGCCGATTACAGCGCCATCATGCGTTATGACGTGCAGCCCGATGGCAGCTTGACGAATGGCACGGTCTTCATCGATGGTGAAGGCAGCGATGGCATCAAGGTCGACGTACTGGGCAATGTTTATACAACGACCGGCGCGGGCCCGGGCGACGTCCGGATTACGTCACCGGACGGCATTCGTATTGGAACGATCAAACTGCCGGTTTTCAATCGCGAGCCGCAGGCGCAAATCTGTGCCACGAACGTCGCATTTGGTGACAGTGACAGCAAGGGACTTTACATTACGGCGTGCGAACATGTGTACCGGGTGCAAATGAACGTCGCCGGCGTCAGGCCGAAGTGACTGCAGAACATTTTCTTTTGAGCAGCTCAACGTTCACGGATGAAGGTTGGATTGAAATGGCATGGTAGAGAAAGCAGAAGGCGCCGGTAAGCACGGCGCCGCCGTGGATGTCGGCGCGATTATTGATACCGCAAACTTCCTCGGAAAACCGGCGGGCATCACCCTGATGATGATTATCATCATGCTGACGGACGGATTCGATCTTTTCATTCCGAGTTACGTGGCGCCGGCGCTTGTCGACGACTGGGGAATTTCCAAGTCGGCGGTACAGCCTTTCGTCCAGTCCGGTCTTATCGGTATGGCCATTGGATCAGTCATTCTCGGCTGGATCGGTGACCGCATCGGGCGAAAGCGGGCGTACATCGCGTGTCTCGCGCTGATGTTTATCGGATCGGCGTTCTGCTATTTCGCAACTTCCATTTCGGAGCTGTTTTTCTGGCGCCTGATTATGGGACTGGGCCTCGGCGGAGTGACTCCGCTGGCGACGACGCTTGTTTCCGAATGGACAAACAAGAAAACGCGCAGTGTCGTCGTCGCGGCGATTATCGTGTCCATCCCGTTGGGCGGGACGCTGGCGGGGTTCGTTTACCAGGCGCTGGAACCTGCTTACGGTTGGCGCTCGATGTTCGCCGTGGGTGCTATCGCGCCGTTTGTCCTGTTCGTACTCTTCGGCTACCTGCTTCCGGAATCCCCGAAATACCTGGCAAAACGCCCGGACCTGCACGGGAAACTGGCCGAAATGCTGAATCAGCTGGTGCGCGAAAAGCGCTTCGATGGTTCGGAGAACTTCGTCGTCATCGAGGCCGGGAAGCAGTCCTCGAACTGGTTTGCAACGATCTTTAACAGCGATTTCCGGAGTCGCACTCTCCTGATCTGGCTCGCATTTATCGTCAACAGCTTCGTCCTCTACATCTTTACCAGCCAGATTCCCTTGCTGCTGGACACCGCGAACCTGGCACCGGACCTGGCATCGCGTGGCCTGGTGTATTTCAGCGCCGGTGCGGTACTCGGATCGATAGGCGGTGCGATACTGATTGGCCGATTCGGTTCGAAATACACAGGCGCGGTACTGGCGGCGCTGGGCGGTGTGGCGAGTGCATTGATTGCCGCCGTGCTGGGCGCACCCGAGGTGTCGGTGCTGCAATTGTTCCTGCTATGCATGGTTGCCGGGGCTTCGGTGAACGGCATGCAGGCCTTCCTGTACGCCGTCAGCGCACATTCCTACCCCACGGAGGTGCGGGGCTCTGCGGTGGGCATGGCGCAGACCGTGTCGCGCATCGGTGCCGTCGTGAGTCCCATGGTCGCCGCCTACTATTTCAGTATGGATCCGATGCCGTCGGTGGGCACTTTCTTCCTCGCCATGGCTTGCGTCATTGTCGTGACGGTGGTCAGCTTTTTCCTGATACCGTCGCATATACCCCGAAATTTGGCAGACGTGACAATTGCCAGGACAGGGTCAACCGCATCCTGAAAAGTACCTCCGTACCCGGCGGATCAGGAAATTTTCAGCGGCAGGGACTTCAGGCGTTTTCCGGTGATCATGTAAATTGCGTTAGCCAGTGCCGGCGAGTATGGAGGTACGCCAGGTTCCCCGACGCCGCACGGCCGCAAGTGCTTGAAATCCTCGATCAGGTGGACGCGTACGTCGAGCGGCGCATCGGACATCCGGCTCAGTGCATAGTCGTGAAAATTGCTCTGTTGCACGGCACCGTTCTGCACGGTGATCTTGCCGTGCCGCGCTACACTGTGAGCAAACACCGTAGCGCCTTCAAGCTGTTTGCGGATCCCTTCGGGATTGACGTACCTGCCGCAGTCGATGGCAACGTCGACCCTTGGTACGTGCAGTTTTCCACCGGCATCGACTTTCGCACGTACTGCGGTTGCCACGTAGCTATGAAATGAACGATGACAGGCCAGTCCAATGGCCTGTCCGTCAGGCAAGTCGGCCTTTCCATACCCCGATTTCGCGGCGACGACCCGCAGTGTATTGGCAAGGCGCTTGGGCATGATCGGCCAGTCCTCGACCGAATCGCCATAGTTCCAGAATCCCTCCACGTCATCTTTCGCTACGTCCATGACATCGTCGTCGCCGATAAGCTCCAGCATCATGTCCAGGAAGTCCCGCTTTGCCGCGGCGGCCAGTTCGGCGACGAAGCTATTCATCGCGAACGCATGCTGAATGTTGTTCACGGACCTGTACCAGCCGATGCGAATCATTGCCTCGGCTTCGCCCGTCTGAATACGAATGTTGGGAATGCTGTTATACGGTATATCAACAAGGCCGAGGCCCATTTCAAGTTCGGACGGATCGAGCAGAACAGGATTCCATAGCGAAAAGAACGACGGCCAGGCGGCATGCTGCTGCCATGCGACGACCCGGCCTTCCAGGTCGAGCCCTGCCTTCAAGTATTGTGCGCTGACAGCGTGGTAGAAACCGTTCTGGATGTCGTCTTCCCGTGTCCACTGGATTCTTACCGGCGCATTGACCTGCTTCGAAATCAATGCGGCTTCATAGGAAAAATCGCATTTGGACTTTCGGCCGAAACCGCCACCCAGCAATGTCACTTCACAATGAACGTCTGACCGATCAACACCCAGGGCTTCCGCCACATACTGCCGCGTTTCCATTGGCGCTTGCGTTGCCGCCCAGACCCGCACCGGGTGGCTCGTCGCATCGACGACCGCCGCGGGGGGTTCCATCGTGGTGTGAGCGAAATACGGAACGAAATAGTCGGATTCAACGACACGGTCGGCGTTCTCGAACGCAGCGTCCACGTCACCACGGGAACGAACGGTTCGCCCCCCCTTCCTTGCCGACGCACGCAAGGTATCGTCGTATTCCGCGGAGTCGTGACTGGCAAACGGACCTCTGTCCCACTCAATGGACAGCTTGTCCCGTCCCTGCATGACGGACCAGGTGTTGGTACCGACTACCGCTATTCCGCCCAGTGCCCGGAACTCGATCGCCTGGTCGATGTCCGGCGCAGGAATTTCAATGACATGTTCGACGCCGGGCACTTTCAGCGCCTCGGTGGCATCGTAGGACTTGACCCGCCCGCGGTACACAGGGCAACGTGCCATGACAGCAATCTTCAGGTTTGGCAGGTTAATGTCCGCACCGTAGTTCGCACCACCGGTGCTCATCGCGAAATTGTCGACGACGGGCATGTCCTTGCCGATGTACTTCCAGTCGGCGGGGTCTTTGAGCGCCAGTTTGGTCGTGTCGGTTTGTGCATCGAGATCGGCAGCGATGTGAACAACATCACCGAAGTCCAGCGACTCTTTTGTGCCTTTCAGATGCAGTCGGTGGTTTCTTGCGAACACCTCTGAACGGTCGACCGACCAGTGCATGGCTGCTGCACGTTCCAACACGTCGCGAGCGGAAGCGCCGAGTTCCCGCATTGCACCAAAACTGTGGCGTGTGCTGCGCGAGCCATCGGTGTTCTGGCCATCGATACCGGCAGGATCGTACTTTTCGGCATCGCCGGGCGCCTGCCAGATGGTTACGCGTTCCCAATCGGCCTCGAGTTCATCCGCGATGATCATCGGCATGCCAGTACGAACGCCCTGGCCCATCTCGGATCGGCTGCACGTCAGGGTGACGGTGCCATCTCGATCGATCCGGACGAAGACGTTCGGCGCGGTGGACTCAATCTCACCGGCCTCGGCGTGGACAGAGCGTGTCACAAGATGTGCGCCCAGCACGAGAGCCGTAGCGGCACCGGTACAAGCAATGAATTCCCTGCGACTGAGGTTCGTTATACCCGGCACGTCAACCTCCCCCGGCTGCTGTCTTTATGGCGGCAAGAATGCGTTGATACGTTCCACAACGGCAGATATTTCCTTTCATGGACTCGATGATCTCTGCGTCTGTCGGGTTGGCATTTGCGCTCAACAGCGCAGCCGCTTGCATAATCTGGCCGGACTGGCAGTAGCCGCATTGCGGAACGTTGTGCTGGCGCCAGGCCGACTGGACGGGATGCATACCTTCTGCGTCCAGCCCTTCTATCGTAGTAATTTCGCCACCCTCTGCAGCAACGACAGGCGTAACACAGGAGCGAACGGCCTGGCCATTCAGGTGCACGGTACAGGCGCCGCAAAGCGCCTTGCCGCAACCAAACTTCGTACCCGACAAGCCCAGCTCATCGCGGACGTACCAAAGTATCGGCATGTTTGGGTCGCCGGAATATTCCTGGCTGGCGCCATTAATCCTGAGTGAAATCATTCTGATTCCTTAATCCTGTGCCGGCGTCAGGCGGCGGCATTGATGATCTTGATGGTCGTATAGGCTTCGAGCCCTTCCTGGCCGAACTCGACGCCCAGGCCAGAGCACTTGATTCCTCCGAAGGGAACGTGCGGAGCGATCTCGGCATGCTTGTTGATGTAAACCGTGCCGGCCTCGAGCTGTGCGGCGACATCCTGTGTACGTTCCTTGTTGCTTCCCCAGACAGATGCGCACAAGCCGTATTCCAGCGCATTGGCACTGCGGATGGCATCGTCGAGGTCGCTGTATCGGATGATCGGGAGTACCGGGCCGAACTGTTCTTCGTCAACCAGCGAAACACCATCGCCGATGTCGGCAACGAAAGTCACAGGATAGAAATAGTTATCGCCACCCGGCGGCTCGCCACCACAAAGTATCCTGGCGCCGCGGCTTCGTGCGTCAGATGTCAGGTCCATTACGCGCCTGAACTGTCTTTCGTTCTGCAGTGGACCCAGGAGGTTGTTTTTGTCCATGCCGTCGCCCATTGGAATGTTTTCAGCAAATGCCACCAGGGCTTCGCAGGTCCTGTCGTAAATGCTGTCGTGAACGTACAAGCGCTTGATCGCACCGCAGGTCTGCCCTGAATTGATCATGGAAGACCAGAACAGGCCCTCGACCGCCTGTTCAATGTTCGTGTCTTCCAACAGGATCGCGGGGTCGTTGCCGCCGAGTTCCAGTGTCAATGCTTTCAAAGTGCTCGAAGCGCTCGACATGATTTTCTTGCCGGTGTTGATCGAGCCGGTAAAGACGAGCTTGCCAATATCTTCATGTTCGCTGACGGCGGCCCCGAGTTCGTCGCCGCCGCTGACGACGTTGACCAGACCAGGTGGCAGCGTTTTCGCGATGAGTTCGAACATTTTCAGCGTACCAAGCGGTGTGAAGGGGGACGGTTTGATCACCACCGTGTTACCGGTCCGGAGAGCCGGTACAACGTGCCAGATCGCAATCAACAATGGCCAGTTCCAGGGCGTTATCGACCCGACGACGCCGAAAGGTTCGCGGTGCAGAACGATCCGGCCCTTCTCGTTTTCCTCGATGACTTTGTCCTCGAAACCGAGACCTGCCGTGAATTGCGTCCAGCCGATGCAGCCGCCGATCTCGAATTCCGAGCCCATTCCTTTCAGCGGCTTGCCCTGTTCCCTGGTCAATAACTCCTGCAGCTCGCTTGCACTATCGCCGATGACAGCGGCAATCGCGTTGCATGCCGCTTCGCGTTCGCCTGAGTTCGTCTTCCGCCAGGAACCGAAGGCTTCCCTCGCGGCCGACACGGCGGCATCCAGGTGTCCGGTGTTGCCGACGGGAGCGAGGCCGACCACTTCGCTGGTATCGGCCGGATTGCGAATCTCCCGATAGTCGTCCGCCGGCACAGACCGACCGCCAATCGTCATTTCATACTTAGTGGACATCGAAGATCCTCCTGAAGGTTAATGCGGCGGACCATAGACTTCAGTTCGCCGGTCAATGCCAGACAAGGTCAAATAGTGAACATGTTAACAGAAACAAGTTAACGAGTTAATCGCTCTGCCGCAGTAGCCAAACGGGCAAAACTCGTGCGTCGCTTTTAGTAAAGAACGAACCGTTTAGCGAAACTAGCATTGGCGATTGGGACGTAAATCCAATCAGCCGTGAACCCGGAATTCCTCCATGCCGACCTTCGGCAGAAGCAGACTTTGCACGAGAAACTTTCTGTAACCGATTCGTCCGACCGTCTTGCAGAGCATGCGGATTCCGGTACCAGTCTGCGTAAATCATTCGAGGCCGAAGTGCAGGCAATGGAACAGCGGCTCATAACCGACGGTTCGATAGAACTCACCTCCGGCCTCGATTCCATCGAAACAGCACGAGACATTCTGCCAGCCGGCATGCCGGTATTTGTTCCTTCGCTTCCCAGGCAACCGATACTTGAAAACCTGGCAACGTTGAAGGCACTCAAAGCATATGGATTCGACCCCGTCCCGCATGTGGCGGCGCGACGCCTGGAGGACAGAACAGAGTTGCAGCAGTTCCTGGGCGTTGCAGTACGGGAGGCCGCGGTCAAAACGGTCTTGCTTATCGGTGGAGATGTCGAGATACAAAAAGGTCCCTACGCAAGCGCCGAAGAGGTACTGCGAACCGGCATGCTGCAGGATGCCGGCATTGCCACCGTCGGTATTGCGGCTTATCCCGAGCCGCATCCACGCATCGGGAAACCGGTTCTCGATCATAGCCTGGCCGCGAAGATCGACCTGATGCGGCGAACGGGGCTGAAAGCCTTCGTCGTCACCCAATTTTCGCTGGACCCGGCAAAGCCTGTTATGTTGTGCCGGCACTTGGCGCAACTATTTCCAGAATTGCCGGTCTTTGTCGGAGTAC
>Ga0224505_10002778_pt1 | contig 10135 bp, 7 predicted proteins | sample SF_Jan12_sed_USG_FD_169102 | JGI IMG/M metagenome (GOLD analysis project Ga0224505, IMG submission 169102) | Sediment microbial communities from San Francisco Bay, California, United States - SF_Jan12_sed_USGS_4_1 | ecosystem: Environmental > Aquatic > Marine > Sediment | place: USA: California...
TCAACTCTCGAAAGGATCGGGCAAGGTTCGGGTCCGGCTCGATCAGAAGAGCCGCACTTGATGAGGAGCACTGCGTGGGCATGTTCAATATGGCCATGTGGTACCGTGTGGTGGTTGTAAGCGACCCATCACACAAACTTCTATTTGGGTGAGGGCGACTCTTTTCTTATCGGAAGAAGGCGCAGAGTTCTTTACTGACGGGAGTCTCGCAAGAATCCCCTGGCAAGCGTCCTGGCAGGATGCGGAAGAAGTCTGCCAGCGGCGTTCCTGTGTTGCTCAGGAGCTCACCGTACGGCCTGGAACCACACCTGTTCTGGCAGCCGGTGAGCACGAAGGCCTTTCCCCTATCCTGCAGGGAGATTCAGCACCGTCTCATACCATGCTGTCTGTGGTGGCTGTATCCACCAATCTGGTGTTTAGGGGGTTTCTGGAGGTAGACGGGCACCGGACCCTTTGAAGCTACCTGCATAGAACGCGGCGATCTGCGATCGGCGACCGATATTGAGTTTGGAATAGATATTGGCGAGGTAGTTCTTGACGGTTTTCTCGCTGAGTCTGAGGAATTGGCCGATCTCTTTGTTCGTCAGGCCCTTGGCCACTAAAGGAAGAAGGCGTTGTTCTTGAGGCGAGAGGAGGGGACGTTTGGATTGCCCTGCCTCGGTGGGGACCTGATTGAACCAGTTTAATGTGTGTTGGGCCAAGCGGGGGTCCATGAGTGGCTTCCCGGTCGCCACGGTTCGTATGGCACGCACAAGTGTTTGGGAGGCAATGTCTTTGAGAAGATATCCGTGAGCGCCGGCGAGCACTGCTTCGAGCACCGTATGGTCGTCGGCAAAACTCGTGAGAAACAAGACCCGGGTTTTGGGACATCGAGCAAGGATTTCGCGGGCCGCGTCCACACCGCTTCCGTCCGGCAAGCGGATATCGAGCAACACAAGATCAGGCTTCAGACGAAAACACAGCTTCTTCGCTTCTGCCATTCGCTTCCCCTGTCCAACGACCTTGAGTCCAGGCGTCAGGTTGAGAACCGCGCAGAGACCGATCCGCACAACCTCGTGATCATCGACGATCACGAGGCGAATCGCCGGTGACTTACTCATACCGAGGGTCCTTGTTCAATGGTACGTCGACGATGATCGTCGTCCCACATCCCGGCACACTTTCCAGAGTAAACGAAGCACTCACATGCTGAGCGCGAACAGCCATATTCGCAAGGCCTCGACCCTTACGGTGTTTACGTGCAGGAGAAAAACCGACACCGTTGTCTCCGATGAGTAATCGGATCGAGTTATGGGTGAGGCTCAGGTGCAGCCAGCGTCGGGAGGCGCGAGCATGGCGCAAGCTGTTGCTCATGGCCTCGCGCGCAATATTCAACAGTTGCTCTCCGAGCTGAGGGGTAATGAAGGAAAGCACGGGGCTCTTGATGTCCAGTTCCGCTGCGATACAGGCGGTGTCCGCCGTGGTGTCGATCAGCTCTCGCAGTGTTTGCCCGAAGTCCATTTGAACGGGAGGGCGTTCGGTTAGGAGGGCAATAAACCGCCGCACATCGATCATGAGACCATTCAGCTGGCGGATGGCGTGGGACAGATGTGTTTTGGATTGGCGTGGGGACCGTCCCATTGCCAGCTTGCCGGCTTCGAGCTGTAGTCCGACGGCATAGAGGGTTTGCAGAAGGTTATCGTGAAGGTCTCGGCTCAGCTGTTCTCGTTCTTCCAGTGCGAGCTTCCGTTCCGTAATGTCCTGCACTGCTGCGAGGAGGAGCGGGGCCTGATGGCCCGATAACTCGATGCGCGTGGCCTTCACGGAAACCCAAATGATTTCACCCGACTTTCTGATGTAGCGTTTTTCATAGGTATAGTTGGATCTGACTCCACGATAGAATTCCTCAGTCAATGCAATATTTGCCGAGAGATCTTCGGGGTGAGTGTACAACGCGTAGGTGCTCCCGAGGATTTCATGCTGTTCATAGCCCGTCAGCTCGCACAACGCTCGGTTGGCAGTGATTGCGCGCCACTGTTCGTCGAGGATGCACAGGCCAACTGGAGCTTCGGCTACGAAATGTTGCAGTCGCAGTTCGCTGTCACGTAATGCCTGTTCGGCACGTTTGCGATCAGTGACATCCCGAAAACTCCAGACCCGTCCGACGATTTCGTCATCAAGGATCTGCGGTCGAGAATAGCGCTCAAACACTCGCTCGTCCTTGAACGTGAGTACATCAAAGCTTTCCTGTGCGGGATGAGCATACAGCTCACGGACCTTGCGCAAAAAGTCCTCCGGTTCTTGGAGCTGATCCAGGACGAAATTCAGCAGTGCCTCGTCGTCTCCTCCGTCCGCTAGCGTCCGGGGGATGTTCCAAAGATGTAAGAACCGCTGATTGACACTGGTGACTTTTCCATGTCGGTCAACGATCAGTAAGCCGTCGGCGACGGAGTTGATGGCGGCTTGAAGAAGTGAATAGGAGTGTTTGCGATCAGAAATATTCTGAATGACCGCAATTAAATAGTCCTGGTCACGGGAGATTCCGTGGACCCGTGATATTGTCACATCAACCCATACCCATGTATTATTGGTCCGGCGATATCGTTGTTCCATGGAGTAGGACTGACGTTTCTCCGTGAGTAATTCGTCAAGATAGGCAAGGTTCGATGGGAGGTCATCGGGATGTGTGAGTTCTTGAAAATTCCGCTGGAGCAAGGCTTCAGAGGGAGAGCCGAGCAGCTCGCAGAGATGGGGATTGACGCGAAGAAAGCGCCCATCGAGGCTGAGTTGGGCAATGCCGACTCCGACATGCTCATAGAAGGCCCACCACCGCGCGTCATTTTCGCGGACCTGTTCCCCAGCAAGGCGACGTTCTGTGGTGTCGATCTTGAAGACAGAGAAGCCCATGCATGCTCCGGAATCATCAAACTCCGGTTCGAATGTGACGAACCCGTGCCAAGTCTCGCCGGATCTCGCCGGGAGCTGATTGTCAAAGACCACACGTTCACCAGCGAGCGCCTTCATGATCAACGGCTGGGCTCGGAGGAAGGCGTCTTGGCCGATGACCTCTTCAAGGGGGAGGCCGATGATGGACTCCGGATCCTTGCCAACGTACCGCTCATACCCTGGGGAGGCATAGGTGTATCGAAGGTCACGGTCGATACGAGCAATCACCCCGGGGAAATGTTCGATAAAGCGGGTGAACTGCGCCTCGCTCGTGACTGTGGCTTCCTTGGCCTGCTTGATCTCAGACTGATCCAGATAGAGCCCGAAGACCAGTGACAGCCGGTCGAACTCGTCATGGACGGGGATAGGCCAAAGGAGCAGGTTCAACATCTTTCCGTCTTTTCGCGGTCGCTGCAGTTCAATCGGTCCGGTCAACTCTCGACGAGCTCCTGCTTGCCGGCAGGCCTTCACGCAGTCTGTCTCCTCCGGATGGATATAGGGAAGCTCATGTCCGAGGATTTCCTCCCTTGTCCACCCGAACAGACGGGTTGCGGCCTGGTTCCAGATGAGCACGCGCGCCTCCTGATCGATGCTGACGATCGCCAGTGGGGAGCCTTCTACAAGAGTCGTCAGGAGGCGCGAAGTTTCGTGAAGCTGCTTTTCTGTGCGCTTTCGCTCCGTGATATCTTCGCAGGTCACAAGGATAAGAATCTGGTCTGCGTGATCGTGAATGGCCCGAGCATACTCTTTGACCCACAGTCGAGTTCCGTCTCGTCTGGTTTTTTGGATTTCCCACTGAAAGACGCTGTAGGGACTCGTGGCACAAGCGGCCAACTGTTGCAACACGGTGTGGTGCGCTGTTGCCTCGCACACCTTCAAAATGGATTGGCCGACAAGGTCTTCTGCCCGGTATCCCAGTTGATCGGCCCCGAAATGATTGACGGATACCACAGTTCCGTCGGGTAACAGCGTGAAATACATGAAGGGGGTGTGTTCATACAGCAGGTTGCAGGACTGGTCACATGATGTCTGTGCAGACGCGGCTTGCTGTTTCCGTTCAATGTGGGTTGTGTTCCCTAAGGGAGCCTCAAGCGCAGAAGCCTGTGGGAAAGAACGGGCTCGTGTCGTATGGGCGAGCGCTTGCTGCAACTCAAGGACCTGGCGGCGCAGATGGACAAGTTCGCTGATTGCGGCGCTGTCGGTTTCGAGCGGTGAATTCATGAACATAAACCTCTGCGTAGTTCAGATAACGCGATGATCTGGGTGTTGTTGCAATGGACGATCTGAGAAAGCCGCGGTTAGTATAGGACTTCGGAGTCTGACAAAACCAGGGGGGAGTGAAGGCAGAGGTGTTGATAATGGACAGGAGAACTAGAGCGGCTGGCAGAGCATCAGAATTTCGGGATTGGCCCAACACTGGGCATATGAGATTCCTTCATGAACCAGGCCACGGCTTCGGTGCGTCGTTTCACATGGAGCTTGTCGAAAATATTCGCGAGATAGTTCTTGATGGTCTTGTCGCTCAGGTGTAGCTGAACGGCGATTTCCTTATTGGTTTTCCCTTCCGCAAGAAGGGGAAGGATCAAGCGTTCTTGTGGTGAGAGCCGAGAGACTCCTTGTGAGGTGATGCCCAAGTGTGAGCTGGTCCGAATCCAATGCAGCGCCTGCTGCGTCACTCGAGGGTCCAGGTAGCCCTGGCCGGAGGCAACGATGCGAATGGCTCGAATCAGGTCGTCCATGCGAACATCCTTCAGGACATAGCCATGGGCGCCGTTCTGGACGGCAGCCATGACGGTCGCATCTTCAGCGTAACTGGTGAGAATAAGAATCCGCAGCTTAGGCGAAACGGCCAGCAACCGGCGGATGGCTTCGGTGACCGTGGCGTCGGGAAGTTTCACATCGAGCAAGACCATCTGAGGTGCCAGCCGCTCGACGAGACTCACACCGCTGGCGACGGTGGCCGCCTCGCCGACGATAGCCAGATCTGCTTCAAGGTGAAGGAGCGCGCGCAGTCCCCGGCGCACCATTTCATGATCGTCGATGAGTATGATGCTGGTTTGTGGTTGTTTCATATAGATGTCAGCAAGGGTTCCAATGAAAATTCTGCCGTGACCTGCGTGCCTTTCCCGACCTTAGACTGAACATGTAACGTGCCACCGAGTTTCTTGGCGCGTGTCTCCATGTTGGTCAGTCCGTATCCACGTGACGGTCCTGGAGCTGGAGCAAAGCCAATGCCGTCGTCTTGGATACTGACGCGGACTCTTGTGTCTCTTATGCGAATTGAGACAACGGCCTGGGTTGCGTGGGCGTGGCGAGCACAGTTGCTGAGCGCTTCGCGAATGATATTCAGAAGTTCTCGCTCTTCCTCGTTCGTCAGGACCTCAATTGCGCTGCGTTGGACATCTAGCTTCACCTGCAAGCGCCCTGCTTGCTCGTAGGTCGTACACAAAATCGACAGCTCTGAAGACAGGTCAAATTCCTGGACAGTTCCCGACTCTAACTCCCGAATCATCCCACGGACTTCATGAATCAGTTGATTGATCTGCTGGATCATCAGGTCATTAGTCTCTGTCGTATCTGCCGTTTGATCACGTCGAGTCCGCCGTGCCGTTTCAATGCTCAAGCCGATGGCATATAAGGATTGCAACACAGAGTCATGCAGATCGCGACCGATACGGGTTCGGTCCTCCAGGAGCTTGCTCAAGCGGCTTTCAGTCGCTTTGAGTGCAGTTGATAATTCCCCGGTACAAGGCTTCAACTGGTAGAGCTCAGCTGATTCCTTGGGTCGCCGCACCGATTGGGCTGCTGACAACCCAGAGGTTGGCCGAAATCCCCCGTCCAAAAGTTGAAAACTAGCCTTCCCTTCTGTCACGCCAGGATCCTCCTTTTCATGCCATTTATTTGACTGGACCTAACGCACACCCGAATGATCACTACCTATAGGCTAAAGAGGCTCGTAATACACCTGGCGGATACGCCAGGTGTTGTTCGAAGCTATGCTGGGATGCATTTCCGCAAGCGGAACAGTCCCGCTTGATGAACGGTATGCGGTTAAGGCTCAGCCAAGTCGCGGCGCAGGCTGACAAAGTCCACCAGCTTCGGCCTCGCGGCGCTCAGAGGTTCCCCATACGGCACAGAATACACTAACCGCTCTTGTTCGCTGGATGCGCCAGCTCTGCCTTTGGGCTCTTCTGCTTCGAACTGTGACATCCACGATATCGAAGCCTCACGGACTTCAACGTACTCGCTCAACAACATGCTAGGGGCAGCAGGAACTCCCTTGGAATCCCATGGAACAGAGCCTCACAAAAGCAGGCGACGCTGCTCACGTCTGAGATGGCGCTGAGCCTCTTACTGAGCAGGTCATCAAACAGTGCAGGCATCTTTGGGCTAATGCATCATGAATAGGGCAGTTATGAGACTTTGTCCGAAATGGGTACACCCTACTTAGTGTGTCGGCTCAGTAACAGAGTCTAGGGTCATCAGGCTCCCTACGCGTAGCCCCCCCCCGTCTCTCTCTTGAATGTGCCCTGGGGGAACGGCTCACGCTCGAAATACACGGCATATGTAAGCATCAAAGCCAAGCGATACACCTGGCGGACAGGCCAGGTGGTGTCTTGTGCCCAAGGGCGTGATGGAGGGAGCCATTCGCCTCTTTCAGTCCTGCCAGGATTCTCCGCTATTCTCCTGCTGGGCAACTCACCCTAGTAAAAGACCTAGAGCACAGCAGGGTCGCAGGTACCGGGAGGCGGGAAGACAAGTAAAAGACCTGGCGGACACGCCAGGTGACGATTGATACCAGACAATGCAACCATTCGCCATCTTCGAGAGACAATCAACTCTATGCTCAGTCCAAACGGGTTCAACTGAAAAGGAGATGGCAATGCAGGTGTTAGAAGCCGGAGTGGAAAGGGGGATCGCGTTCTACGAGGATGATCTTCTTGTCAGGACCCTTAAAGGAGAGGCTGACATGATCCAGGCGTATAGGCTGAGGCACCGTGTATTTGCAGAGCGGTTACAATGGGTGGCTAGAAACCCGAATGAACTAGAATACGATACCTACGATGCCTTTGCGACATCTGTCGGGTTGTTTGATGGCGGTGGAGAACTCCGTGGAGTGTTTCGGATGGTCAACTCTTCGTTCCCATTCATGTTGGAAAGTGAATTCCGTGCGTGCCTGCTCCCGACGTGTCAAGTCCGAAAAGCGCCAGATGCTGCGGAGATCACGCGGTTGGCGGTCGACCCGAGGTTGACCGATAAAGGTCTGTCCAATCGCCTGATGCAAGTCCTCTTTAAGGGTGTCTACCAGTGGTCGATGCACAACGATGTGCGCTATTTGTACATGGTTGTTGAAAAGCGATTTCTGCGAGCACTGCGCGGAATGGGTTTCACATGCGAAGCCATCAGTCCCGCCGTGTCTCTGCCTCCGGCCCAAGCACTTTCGATTGCCGCAGTGCTTGACTGGGAGCAGTTTCATCAAACCTGTCCCCAGGCGCAACCGTCTTTTTACCGTTGGATGAATGTCATTGATGGCTCGCGGTCATTTGAGCGGAGCGGATTTTGTGCTAGAGATTCAAAGCGAGGGGATAGCGAGATATGGCCTTGCCAGCGTGAGTTAACAGACCCTGCGACATCGCTGGAAGCCGCCCCGGTGTTGGCCGCAGCGTAGCTGGTCCGGGATGGGAGACTGAGTTCGCTGAATTACGAATTGGGGAATAGGCCTCGTTCTATAGCGCACGCGACCGCTTGCGTGCGGGAACCAACATCGAGTTTCGCGAAGATGCCTTCTACGTGAAAGCGAACGGTTCGCTCACTGACGCCGATGATACGAGATATCTCCCAGTTCGTCTTTCCGTGCTTCATCCATTCAAGAACCATCAGTTCACGGGGCGAGAGTCCCTTCACTCGGTTGACAGAAGGGGTGTGAGCATTTGCCATCAGGATTCGGTGTAGATAAGGAAGGAGATATTCGAGCAATTTCTTGTATCGAACTGTGTGACCAGGGTCACCTCCGGCAAAGGAGAAGAAGGAGGCAAAGTTGCGGCCAGGTTCGAGTATGCCGGTCGTGAGTCCATGTGTAAGGCCGTAAGATCGAGCCTCTTCGACGAATTCCAATTGCTTTGCGGAACTGGCGCCCTTGTAGGTTTGCTCCCATACCTGGGTCTGAGACGTCGAAAGGACCGACTGAAGAACAGGGTCAACCGTCGCATAATTCCTGGTACCATAGTGATATAGCCAGTCGTTTGAATAACTGACATTGATAACGCTATTGAAGTCTTGGAAGGCTCCTTTGGGGGTCAACTGAGCGATGCCGCCAATCACCAGCGGAGAGGCTGTCACGCGTTGAATTAACTGAAGTAGATGGTGGACGTCAGTTCCCGTAGTCGCTTGCATTGTATGGTGCAGGATTTCCAACACACACTGCATCTCTCTTTTTGTGAGATCATCAAAAATCTCGGTCGTAAACGGATGAGCTGGCAGCTTAACTGAAGAGAGATCCTCAGCGGCGGGTTGTGCCGAGCGAGACCCTACAACGGCATTCTCTCCATTTTGGCGAATGAAAGGAAATACACTGTGTAGTTGGTTGCCAGAGACTGAACGGTCGAGCTTGAGTGCTTCACCCATGGTGGCCGTACCTCCGGTGAGGCGAATAGTTTGGGTTGTGAATATCGGTACGGTAATGTACTCATCCTGAAAGCCAAGATCAACTAGGAAGTACGAAAATATTGGCCCCCTCAGTTTGGAGGATCAATTGGCCGCAATACGTCCATATGGCTCTATGTCAGTGTACGTGAAGGGCGCTACTGTGCATGAAAATTTCCGTCAACCTGACTATGCCATTATTCATGCAGGATGCCTCATCATTGATCTAATGGAGTACCTTTTCTTTGCGTATCGTACTCTTTCTGCTAGTGGGAGTCGTGACCATCGTGACATGGTCCACGGCTTATGCACAAGCTCTCCGGTTCCAACCGCAGGGGGCAGTGGCTGCCGGCCAGGGGAACGCCTTCGCAGCCCAAGCCGACGATCCCTCAGCCATACAGTATAATCCTGCTGGTCTTGCGCAAACTCATGGGATCCAGACGGCCTTTGGGATCGTGTTGCTGGGCGGTTCCATTAAGACCAAGAGTGCCACGGGACTGGATACACGAGGAGACTTTGGAGGGAGCGTGTCCTTTCCCCCTCCCGGGCACACATACCTGAGTGCCAACCTCGGCGCACTGGGCCTACAACGTCTTTCCGCGTTCACGATAGGCCTCGGGCTGACATCGTCTTTCGGTTTGAGAATCCGTTATCCGATCGACGGCCCGTTCCGCACGGCTGTGACATCGGCGGAGCTGCCGCTGCTCACGGTCAAACCGGCAATTGCCTATAAGATAAGCGAGACACTTTCAATCGGTGTGAGCGCCGATATCCATACGTTTGCGAGCTTTCTCGGTGAAGGACATGTGGAGCAGAAACAGATCAGCTCAGGGCCCCAGGGAGGGGCAATCGAGTTAAACGGAACAGGGACCGGGGCGGGAGTGACGGCTAGTATGCTCTATACTCCCATGAGAAATGAGGCCGGTAAGCCAGTGGTATCCATCGGGTTGGTCTATCGCTCACAGGCTGTGTTACCTCTCCATGGAGCTCTGCTCGTGAACGGGGAGAAGGTGGCGGACTCCTCCACAGATCTAGTATTGCCGCAAATGGTGACCGGGGCGCTCGCTGTCTGGCCGATTCGATCTTCTGTGCGAGAATGGAAGGTCGAAGTCGATGTCGAGTATGTCGGATGGAGTTCAAATAGAAATCTCGATGTCCGATTGTCAAATGGTGGAACAATCCCCCAACCGCAACAGTGGAAGAACGTTCCGGTGATTGCCATTGGAACCGAATATAAGTGGCTCAACCCACACTGGTTGCCGCAATGGGAGATCGCAGCTCGCTCCGGGTATACGTACACGGGAGATCCCGTTCCCGATAGGACCTTCAATCCCGGGATCTATTCGTTACCCGCTCATACGTTATCCCTTGGAGTGGGATTGTTGTGTACGGGGCATGGTCGTTTCCTGGGTATCATCCCCTGTAGTGGAGAAAGTGCTTTGTGGCCGAAAGGCATCGGGCTCGATCTTGCCTATCAGGAGTGGTTCTACGAATCTCGCACGGTGGCCGGCAACCGAAATCCGACAGTGGACGGGACGTACCATGCCTTCGTACATCTGGGAACGTT